>JAABUH010001001.1_pt1 | contig 35059 bp, 32 predicted proteins | sample 5559121 | NCBI WGS metagenome assembly JAABUH01 (sample SAMN10711871, study PRJNA513364) | rock metagenome | isolation source: Antarctica rocks | place: Antarctica: Victoria Land, Battleship Promontory nord | collected 2015-12-28
CAATTCTCAGATGCCTGTCAATGCTCAGGAGGCTGATTTTCCTTTCCACATGATTTTCAAAGTAGAAGCAGAAATGGACTATGAGAACCCTCATCATAGACTCAAGGATAAGGAGTCCTGTCTCAGACAAAGAGCTGGTCAAGATGATGGAAGGCAGGGGTTTCACTAAGAAGATAACCAGAAGCTCTCCTCAAACAGCAATGAAGTGGCAAGGTGTCCGGATTTGAGATGTAGATCAGGATGTACGACAAAACGTTGAACTTCTCCATGATGATGACTGATTGGGAACATACAAGCCTAGAAAGCATTTGACTTTTTTTGGTTTGTTATACAATATTGAGTGGAATGATCTTGAACATACTGATGAGCACAGATAGACAGTCTGATTTAGTCACACAAATACAACTTGTTTCGAAAAATGCTGACATAGTGCATGTTTAATATCCATTCAATGCAAACGCCTGCATTGCATATAGGTGATATACGCCACAGGTGAGAAAGCCATGATGTTGCAAGTAGCCAACAAGAACATGTGCATCAAACACATGTGTTTTACAACACCCAAATGAACGATTGGCCGATGTCGAACTTCGACCTTCAAGATAGAAAAATAAATGAAAAGTGCATCAACAAGCTTGCAACGTGCTTCAGATTCACACCGGGCAGCCATGGCCAGTTTTGTTAAACCACATACAGCGCAATCAATGTATCAAGTTTTAATCAATTGCGATCCTTGCCAATGTTTACGGAAGCATCGTTGATTGCCTGAGTCAGGAATTCCACCTATCCCTCTTGGTGTCAAGGTCAAAGTCGTTTTCCTCAACTTTCTCGTCAGTATAGAGAGCTTGTTTCATATTTCAGAGTTTACTGACGATTCTTGCCATCCTTGGCTTTGCACAAGGCAAGGATGGCAAGCATCATATAAAAAAACTGTGTCGTTTACCTAAAGTTTCCGTGAACAATTGTCCTGCAGAACTTGCAATGACAAACAGGTTCTTTGGCTGCAGAGTTAGGGTTTGGATCGACCTGGGATCGACAATCCGTGTTTGACTCTGTTTGTCATTGCAGCTGCAAATTGTCAGGGCAGCTGCAACTTGTCAGGGCAGCTGCAATTGTCAAGCTCAGCTCAACTGCAGGCTGTCAACTTGGCTGCACAGATGCAACCCGCTGCAACTTTCAGCCAGCAATCTGTCGGCTTGGCTGCATTTACTCAGCACAGTTGCACACTGTTGCCTTCGCTGCAACTTTTCAGCTCTGAAATCTGTCAGTCCATCTGTAGCTCACCAGCTCACCTGCAATATATCTGCTATCTTGTGTTCTGTAACACAATCTGTTTGCATTCACGCAGTTGCATAGCTCATCTGTGTTGACATGCAGTGTTTTATAGGGGCAGGCAAGTTGACACGCACGATCTACTAGGAGCAGCTTAAGCTGACATGCAAGATCTGCTAGGTGTAGCCCAGCTGGCATGCAACCTACTAATTGACCTACTAATTGCAAGCAGGTGTGCAACAATTGTTAAAACAAAAACATACATAACAATGTTTGTTTTAACAAATGGATGAAGTTTGACACTTTTTCCCTTCCACACCCTTCCACAGGCATTCCCACCTGAATTATATTTCCACTGTCTCTAACGACAAGGGACATGCCAGGTACATTCCAGAATCACCCCCATGAACTGTTCAAGAAATATTCAAACCTGCCTGCACTTGAGGAATAACGTTTACAAGCTCATGAATATGAGGACGCACCTTCCCATCACACACATACTTCACAGAGTGTTCTTGACATTGTGTCAAACATTTCCGACAGAGACACTTATCTGGAACATATTTTCACAATCACCTCTCCCCTCATAACTCCCGTGAAAACAAAAAAGCCAGCTGCGGTAAGTAGGCCGCTTTTTCAGCTTGGCTGTTGCTCGGCTGCATGCAATAAGTATCTCGAAAGCGCAGCTGCAGTGTAATAAGCTCCGCTGCAATTTGTCAGCCTGGCTGCAACCTGTCAGCTCGGCTACAATATGTCAGGGCAACCGCAACTTTCAAAGCTCAGCTCATTTGCAAACTGTCCGTTTGGCTGCAACAGTTCCAACCAAGTGCGCCTTGTCAGCTCAGCTGCACACATTCTGCCTAGCTGCAACCTATCAGCTCTGCCTTTAAACTTACCAGTCCAGCTGTGTTTTGTCAGCTCACCTGCAAGTTGTCTGTTCTCTTGTATTCTGTCACACAATGTTGCTCAGCTCTATTTTTCTTACAATCAGTCTGGGAAGCTGCGCTGTTGGGGCGGTGCCAAGTGCAGTGATGTTGCTGCTTTGATGATAGCAGGCAGTAGTCCAAGAGCTGTGCCAGGTCACTGCAGCTGCCAACTTCAGTAGGTCTAGACTGATTACCATATCTTCTGGTCTCAGCAGAAGCATGCAGGAAACAGCCGACAAGCTGTTTGAGTTCAGATCACAACATTGCTCAGCAGATGGACCATTTAAAGCTGGTGATAATGGCAGTGGCATGTTCTCTTCCGATGGGTTCATCTCACTTGCACAACATGGCAGCTGAGCTGCGTGTCACTCCCAGGGCATAGTCATGTGTGTAAAGCCTCTGGCAAGCCTGAACAGCATACTACATGCAAAGATGTGGGCTGTGTTCCTTGTAGCCATTCATCACAGCAGGGTGCATGCTGTCGCTGTGCATTGCATTTACAGCCTGACACGCCCTGTCCAAGCAACCACATGCGTAACCAGCCTGAGCAATATCATGATTGTGCAACCACCCCATGATGAATGAGCAGAAATGTCCACTTCAACAGCATGCAAGGCTGTCAAAGCAACCACATGCGTACCCAGCCAAAGCAGTACCATGATTTTGCAAGGTGTGTAAAATTGAGCAATAACACGCTTTTGCAAGGTGTATGAACCCCATGTTAGCCTGTGCATCAACAACACTTGATGAGAAGGATTGCAAATTCTGGGTCCACGAGCAGATTCCATTCAAAAGCACAGGTACTAGCATAGGTATCATGTAACAGCTGCAACCACAGTACCAAAGCATTGGCGCAAAGGCGCCAGATGACAGCATCCTGCAATGTCTGTAGCATTGCGTCGCAGTGGCGTCGCCAGGTGAGCCCGGCACCTTGCAGGAGGTAGCACGTGCTCATATTGTTGTGTCAGGACAAAAATGGGTGGTTCTAAATTAGATGATGGGCATGAGTCTGACTAACCTTTTCCATGCATGATTCAATGAATCTTTCAGTGATTTCAGTACCTCGTTTGGTCTGTCACTTTGATGTCACACTCGACCTAATCAATAGCAAGTGAAAGGCTCTAGAGACATAGTTTGTTTTGTGGCACCAGGTAGCCAACCCCGGGAACACACCCAAGAGGAGCAAGCAAGTTGTTCAGATCCCTCTCTTGAGCAGTGTCGACAACAAGCGTGCAGCATCTTCTAAATACGACCAAGAATGTGTCGCAGACCCGTGCGAACGTCTGACAGGTATTGCGAATGGCTTGCAGCATATATATGGTCCGTCGCACAAGTGTTGCAACTTGATGCTTTGCTATTGCAGTCAAAAATTTCAGTACCAATTTCACCTAATGAAATTACTCTGTAAGTCCTGTAACCCTTTTGTAACGGTCTCCCAGGGTACTGAGTGAACACGAGTGTACAGAAGACCGACCCGCTTGTAATGGCAACTGTCGGCATATTGCATACGACGCGACAAGGGGAATGAGGACAAAGTGGATGATCACTTTTCATCGTAGACTCTGGACTCGGGTTCGTAGCTCGCGAGCTTGACCAGTGGCTCAAAAAGGTGTTGTATGACAAAGACAAGCAGGTGTTGAAGCAGCTGAGGTGTATTTTGAGCATCCTTGTGCTGATTGCAATCACTCAGCTGTTCACTAGACGGCTGTTTGATAAATCAACACGGTTACAGGTATGCTGAGGTCAAGTAATTCATTCTTGTCCGCTTGATGAATTCAAAGCAGTGACGCTAGTCCCCGTGCGCAGCAAGACAGAGCACACCCCACAGTAGTGCTCTGGGGGGCAGGCAGCGTAGATTCAGCCTGCGGCCTGGTCCAGCAATACGTGCTATCTGGTCGCTCAGAGAGTCAGGCCTTGCTAATCCAAGATGGCGCCAAAGCTTGGCACCTAGTGAACGCATCTGCCTCTGCAGTGCTCAGCAGCATACCTGACGTAAGGTAGGTTTATTGTTTTTTGATGGCATAGCATATTTACAGCACTTGCTCCTCAGCTAAACAAATTTGTTGTCTGGTTGTGCTTGGCAGGGGCCAAATGCTGGCATCACCTTCCAAAGACTTTACCATCTTTAACAACTCCACTGCACTTATGAACGCAATTGCACACCCAACAGCCGGCATAACGGCACCCAACAGGCTTCTAGACAGCACCTACAGCACGTTCCGCCAGCATGTGGATGGCCTGTTGCCACCTCTCTACTTCCACCCTGAGTTTTACTACTTTCAGGCACCGGTACCTGACGCTTTGGGACTTCAGTCATTTTTGGTTGTGCCACCCATGGCATGCTTCATCAATGCTAAATGCTATTGCCAAAAAAAAGACAACTTCTCACCAGATGCCTTGGAAGCATCAGGCAGTGGTACACAAAATACATATACAAAGCCCTGTCTCGGCAGTTTTCAGCTCAGCCAGTACCGTCTGCGTGTTACTGTCAAGGGTTCCAGCCATGCACTTCACTATGATTCATCAAATACCATTCTTATGCAGCTTCAAGGTGAAAAGCAGGTTACGCTAGTGTCACCTTCCGAGTTGTCCTATGTGTACCCATATCCTCGCGGTCACCTGTTGTTTCGTCGCGCCCAAGTCTGCCTAACCCGGCCTGATTACACCAAATTTCCACTATCTCGCCACCTCCAACCTGTTGAAATCGTGCTCAAAGCTGGTGACATCTTGATCATTCCACAGAACACATCGCACACAACCCTAGCATTGGCACACTCAGTGTCCCTGAGCCTCCGATATGCACATTCGGCAATTGCGGCCCCAATGTAGGTCAAGCTATAGTCTATATTGGTAGAGCTTAGATGCATGAATTAGCATCATTCGTGCTCAATTGTGAAGTCTGTGCTTGCTTAGACCAAGTAAGCTGACAGCTTGATATGCTTTGCATGCAAATGGTGACTGCATGATAGTTGATACATCATACTTTTGTCCTACCCTCATGGCGTGAGTGTGAGCAAAATGACATGAGATGTCTGTGATCTGGTCCCTGCCCAATAAGTATGTAGCCTAGAGGGCAGACCTTGCACTGTGTATTGCGTACAGCACTGTGTATTGCGTACAATAAAATATATATTGCCTAGCTGGTCAGGTCGATGTTTTATAACACATGCCCATGTGGTGATGTATCTGGTCCCAAGAGAAGTCCAAATAAAATAGTAGTCATGGGAAAAGAGAGTCTGATGAATTGTCCCACCTTGAGCTTTTGGTACAGTCTCACTTCTGTTCATGCACCACTCCCTCTAATTCAAATATATGCACTGTTGTTTCACACGATGTACCCATGTACTGATGTTCTCTGGTCCCCAGGTCCTAAGAGAAATCCAAAGAAAATAGCAATGGATGTGATGGGCCAGAGAGAATATGTACACGCCATCCGAGATTGCGTGGGACCAGGGACCACTCACCCTTGCCTTGAAAACACGCAAGTCCAACACAAGCACCGCATCCAACACATGTGTGTGCTGATTCAGCATCACACCCATCAACACCCTATCCCGGTGACACTCTGGTCTTGAGCAGCTATCCTTTCCAATACACTTCCTCAGCCGGTACAAGTGAGAGGTTTGCTGTGTGCGAAGTGCTGTTTTGTCCTAATATCTTGGCAAAGCAGCGCAAGAGCTGCAACAGTCTGTCTGTTGTGTGCACATGCACTGGTTGCAGTGCTCTTGAGGACAACATTGCTTATATCAACTCGTGCTCTCCTTCCAGTGACAGCTGAAGTGCAGGTGGTGACGTTTCACATGTCCAATATACAGCTCTAGTCAAAAGTCTTGTTGAGGACACGCGCAGTGATGCTGACTGTATTGTATATTACCATGCCCAACTGGCACATTGCCATTAGTCATGCTGAATCTGGGGGATTACATAACCAAATTTGAAAGCCAGAGCTTAGTGTCCTGCTGTCAGCGCGGTACAAGTGATTTGAATCCACTGCTGGCGCAATCAGCAGCCTGAAGCCCAAGCCCAAGTCCAAGTCCTAAAGGCCAAAGACAACAAATGCTGGCAAACTGTTCCTGAGGAAAGGCAGTCTGCTCCATTGTGCTGCGTATGCAAGTTACTGCACAGGAAACGATGGCTTGCTGATTGCTCAGGCTCTCCCTCTGTCAGAGGAAAGCTTGACCAAACATCATGCCAGAGGTGCCTCTTGTGCAATGGCGATTGCTTCTTGCGTGTTGCTTTGTTGCAGAAAGTGGATACAAGGAAAGAAAGCCTATTCAGTTTACCACATATGCTGACCACTACAAGCCATCGTTGACTATGTCGTTTCCGTGCTGCATAGCAAGCAAGTTGGGCCTTTGCTTTTAGCTTTGCTTCAGTGGTCAAGTACTGCTGCTGTTGGCAATACAGTACAAGCGCTACTGTCGGTCCTCGCGGCTGGAGCCTTGCTCACAGAACAGTATACACATCGTCTCGCTGCGCTGTGACGCACGGTCAAGTCCATCAAGCAATGCGCTATACACAGCTGCTGCAATGTGTGCATATTATAAACCTCATCAAGACTTATGACGAGAGCTGTATAACATCGACATCCTCATAGCTACTGAATTCGCCCTGAGTCAACTCAGCCGTTTTGGTTGGGTTAGCACGCACTGTTTTATGGCTAAGGATTCTCTTGGGTACATTCAGCAGGTTTACTCAGCACGCAGCCGGAACATTGCAAGTCAGGCCCCTGAACCAACTCAGCAACGCGTGGGCTGAGTTACAACGAGTCGACTCAGCCCAAAAGCTGCTGAGTGAACTCAGCAGGTAAATGTCACTGAGTATACTCAGGACTTCTGACCCTGAGTATACTCGGCATTTGAAAGCTCCGTAAGATTGCAAAAGTGGTTACAAATTCACCAGCATTTTAGCTAGCATGTTGGTGTGTGATGTATAGTCTACTGCTTCATCCTCAACATGTTGGTGTGTGCTATGTAGTCAACTGCTTCACCCTCAACATGCTATCAGGCGCGCCGTGAACATGCATACTAACGTCGCACAGACACGTTGAAAATTATTACTGCCAACACACTGTGGCGGGGTGCCACAAAATTGGCATTGGCATCTCTTTGGCTTGCATGTTGGCCTCACTGTTGCTGCCTTTAGTGTATCTTGCAGCAACCTTGGCTTGCCGGTGGCACTCACACATCCCTATCAAGCCAGAATGCAACCGTCATCGTTTCCACCATCATCCCCGCAGGGTGTAGAGGGCTCTGGAACGGGACAACTGCAAACAAAACAAACTGGCATTTCTGTGCTTGCAAATATATGTTGCTTTCTAGACATGGACAAATGTAGCTTGGTAAGAGACTCATGGCAGGAAATAACAACGTATAGTAATGACACACTGCCAGCAAGTTGTCATTGCTGCCCAACACACTCTGGCTTTGCAAACTGATCTGAGTGCCCCAGCCGCATCAGCAACACCGCATATTGTAACCGCAGCACATAGGACGACCGCAGTTGCAGCGGCGGTGCAGGCAAGAACGTCGACAACTGGGACGGCTGCTGTTGCAACACACACCTCACTGACGGCGGCAGCCGAGCCGCCACAGACCCGTCCACCAAAAAAAGCTGAAGGTGTTGAGGCCCAGCGCGATGCAAGCATCCCTCCTAACCTGGCAAGCTAGCACCACACACATGGCTTAGTGGAGGGGCACGAGTTGTTCTTTGCAGTGCTCACTTACGCGATGGACCGCTTACCATGCAGCCGAGCCTGTAGCAGTCAGTCAAACACGTCAATGCATACAGTCCAGCAACGTCACAAGTTTGTTCTGCTATGATAGCCTTGCCTGACCATGTTGCATGGCCTGTGATGACAGCGCTGCCTAACAGTGTGCCTCACCTGTTACGTTCAACAAGGCTCGCCTCATTTGCAGCAATTGCAAGGGGTCAGGATCATTGGCCAACAGGTGGCGCCTCCCGCTGGACAAGAAGTCTGCAATGTGGAAAGTCTGGGGCCCCACTGTGATGGTTGGGTTGCCTGCATACATGTTGCGGCGTGGCAGGTTGGTCAGCTGGCACGAAGCAGTGCTGGGTGAACATATACCTCAAACAATACCTCATACAGTTGATTTGAGGCACACTTCGCCTTTCACCTTCATTAAATCATTGAGAAAGCTTACCACTTGCGAGGTCGGCGACGATTGCTATGCCAACCCCGGTATCCACGGTGATGGAGGTGAATCCAGTCTGGGAAGTGCTAGCGCTGGTAACTCCATCAAATTGAAGAGAAACAGGCTTGTTAGCCAAGAAAGTTGGTGCGGAACCAGTGAGCTCGCACAAGCTCGTTGCCGTGATTGTGTACGTTGTTGCAAAGTTTCCACCAAGGACAGCAGAGGTGGATGGGGCGACTATAGAGCAAGTTGTTATGGCGTTGGCACCTGCAGGCACTGGTGACGCTGTCGGGGATGGGGTTGGAGATGCAGTTGGCAGTGGGGTGGGTGATGCCGTTGGATTTGTAAATGCGTGTACACTTTACCAGATGCTGTTGGAGTCGGAGTTGGAGATGCTGTTGGTGAGGGGGTGGGTGATGCCGTTGGAGAGGGTGTGTGGGAGGGAGTGGCTGTTGCAGTTGGCGTGGAGGTGGGAGTGGCTGTTGCAGTGGGGGTGGCTGTGGGAGAAGGGCTGCTTGTCGGTGAAGATGTGCCTGAAGGAGAGGGTGACACAGTAGTTTCTCCAGAGCAGGAGCCAAAGCTGTTGTAGCCTGGCCCCTGCTGCAGCATAGAACCCATAGGCTGTGAGCCATCACAATGATACTGGCCACTTGCCAGAGAAAAGCAGGCACAAACCGCCTCCCCACCGTTGGATGGGCATGTACAGTCACTCGCGCTGCATTGGTCAACACCTGCGGCAGAGAACACAGTGCTTAGGTCTTACAAGCTATGATACCTCTGTAGCAAGAACAGCTCGAGGGCTATGCCAGCAAGTGCAAAGAAAGAGGATCGTCGAAACAAGCATGATAGTGCGTATTGATGTTCAGCATATGTGTGTGGAAGTGGCTGTGTTTGGCAATGATTGCTGTGCATGCAAAGTTTGCAAGGGAAAAGCCAAACAACTGACAAAGCCTTTCAGGCATCTGCCTGCAGCAACTATAATTTGATCCTGTCAGATGCTGTGCTGACATCGTACATGGTGCCGGCGTGGTCTCCCCAGAGCAAGACCCAACAGTATTTGGGCCAGGTCCTTGCTGCAGCATAGAACCCATAGGCTGGGAGCCATCGCAATGATAGTCGCCAGCTGCCAAAGAGAAGCAAGCACACACTGCCTCCCCACCATCTGATGGTCATGTACAGTCACTTGCGCTGCATTGGTCAACACCTGCAAGTAGCAAGCAAGCTACTTTGCCAAGCAGAATCACATCTACCTATGCACCCAATTGCAATTTGGCATGACTTACATAGCATTTCAGTTTGAGGCTCAAAGACGCTTCTCTCACTCGGTCAAAACTATATTGATTTGCTTACAAGCAATCACATACTTTATGCAATCATTTGGTTCAGAGCCAGAGGAATATGAGGTCCGATACCTATCCACATAGAGGGACATGCAGTTGCAGTGACACTTTGCAATGTACTATTTACTGTGACAGACTTGAGCCGAAAACAAGCAAGACCTGCAAGCGTGTGGAGCAGATGTGGCAAGCTTCATAATCTCACATGCTGCAGGAGTGCTCTTGGGGGTTGCCGTAGGTGTCCAGGTAGGGGAAGAGGTAGCTGCAGGTGTCCATGTTGGTGAAGAGGTGGCTGCAGGTGTCCAGGTTGGTGAGGAGGTAGCTGCAGGTGTCGATGTCGGTGAAGAGGTAGCTGCAGGTGATGGACTGCTTGTATGTGAAGGAGTGGCTGTAGGTGTCCATGTTGGTGAAAAGGTGGCTGCAGGTGTCCATGTTGGCGAAGAGGTGGCTGCAGGTGTCCAGGTTGGTGAAGAGGTAGCTGCAGGTGATGGACTGCTTGTAGGTGAAGAGGTGGCTGCAGGTGTTGGTGAAGATGTGGCTGCAGGTGTCCATGTTGGCGAAGAGGTGGCTGCAGGTGATGGACTGTTTGTAGGTGAAGAGGTGGCTGCAGGTGTCCAGGTTGGTGAAGAGGTAGCTGCAGGTGATGGACTGCTTGTAGGTGAAGAGGTGGCTGAAGGTGTCCAGATTGGTGAAGAGGTAGCTGCAGGTGATGGACTGCTTGTAGGTGAAGAGGTGGCTGCAGGTGTCCAGGTTGGTGAAGAGGTGGCTGCAGGTGTCCAAGTTGGTGAAAATGATTTGTCAAGGATGGATGCAGCATGAAATTTTCCGCATCACTTAGTGTTGTGCCGCAATATGTCGCTGATAAATTGCTTATCACACACTGCGTCAGATAAGTAAGTTCATTGAGTTTTGATACCAAGTTTACCAAGAAATTGAACTACTGGTGACAGAAATAATGCGGCACAACACTAGCATCCCTATTGCCAAAAGATTACGGTGAGGATAAACGGGGTCTCATTCCCATTTGTATTGGTAATTGTGGAAGCTCATGTGCACCACCAACATGTCACAGACACTGATAGACGCACCTGCTGCACACACTCCAGCATCGCTGCTTCCTGGCCCGGAAACCAACCCCTTTTTTGGGTTGTCTGTTGTGCAGTGGTACTGGGACGGGTTGTAACAACCGTAGGCAGCGCCACCGACTGCTTCAGCGTCTGGTGTAGGGCAGGCACAAGGTGCTCCGGTAGGGCACAGCACCTGCTGCGCCCCTGTGAACAGCATGCAAGAGCGTCAGGGCAGAAACAGTTGTACGCATGCAAGTTGACATGCAAGTTGACAAGAGATGCAAGAATAAAGAGGTTGTCGGCTGAATGGATTCGCAATGTCAAACATAGGCTTACTAGGCTAAGACGATCTTCGACACGAATGCTGCCGTGTTGAGCACTGCACGGTGACCCTTTCCTACCTAGTGTAAGACAGTAGTAGTCGTCAGGGCTGTAGCTCTGGCTACCGCAGGTGTCTAGCTGAAGTAAGAAACGATGAAAGTGTCAGCTAGGACCCCATGCGTAAGCTGCTGGGATACCCACACTGCCTGCAGAGGTGTAGCCGCGAATCTCACACGTTCGAGATACGCACAACAGGTTTTGCGAGAAGAAGACAAAATGACGCGTTTTGCGAGAAGCAGGACGCGTTTGAGAGAAGCATGGCAGCGACAGTACCGCATCGGTGTAGACCTGGCCACGGAGTGAGTAGCAGCAAAAGCAGCAAGAGATCATATCGCCGTGTCATGCTGCTAGTGCTAAGTTCGTCTTGCTGTGAATGCTTTTGCCTAGTGAAGCTTCGCGAGTTGCAATTCACTAAACTAGTCCTTCGCGAAAGTGTGCTGAAGCAATGACCAACCAGGTCATCTTGACTAATGCTGACCAAGATTCTTCATCTTAGCGGGTACGGCACAGTCGGATATTAGTCATCGCATAGCTGAAAGCCATGGCACGGGCAATCACGCTCCGCGTGAACAAGGCAGAGACTCCAAACTTCATGAGCATCGCTCAAACACATGCTTGTGGATGCGATCTCACTTCACTCATTTCGAAAATTGCGTGACACGTCTGTCAGTAGCACGTCTGTCATTAGCAAGGCACAGCTATCTCCAAGCGAATGTCAGTGTGCCGTGAAAGCGACTAGGCTTCCATTGCAGTCAGCACTTGTAGTTACTCGTGTCAAACATGGAAACAAGCAGGATCAAATCAACAGATGACATCATAGCGCTGATGCATGTGTGTTACACTGGAAATGACGCTTTGCCTATACAACAAGACACTGAGCTGTGAGGTCCCTAGCTGATGTATGACATGACCCTCAAGATGTCAAATATATGCCTCAATCATGCTTCTGAGATTTAGGATGAGTGCCGAAGACATGTGGACACGCAAGCACGATGAGCTATGGGAGAAGCTTGAGGACAACACAAGGAAATCATTCTGCACTATGTAAGTGGCTGGTAATTATGATACCGGAACGCTGTGTGTTCATGCAAAATTATTTATGACATACATTGTACATGTGCATGCATGCAGGCATGGTGTGACAAAAGAGGCTTTGACACGGCCATACATCCCATCCCTAAGTGTGTGATCTTCCTAGAAGATCTGCTTGAGGAAATGGTTGGCAAGAAGATCCCTTTGGAACAGTCAAGGTTGCGAGGAAAGCTCTTTCCAAGATCAGGTACTGCTCTTTATGGTGATGAATGTCTTGAAAAGCATTGCAACATTGACAGATGCATATTGGTGACCTCACAGGGAGCTTCAAAGAGGGGTCCCACCACCTTACGGTGAACAGTTCAGGAGACCCTCATCAAATCTGGTAGCAGCAAAGCTATTGCAGCCAAGAATGAAGCTCGAATAGGACAACCAGAGTGTTGAGGCCATCAAGTCCAATGTATCACAATTGACACTTTGATGTGCATAGGCCCTTGCGGCAATCATCTCAGAGATGGCCTTCAAGCCACCAGTCTGGATGGTGATGAAGTTGTGAGACTCCTGGATACCTGCATAGGACATCATGACCACTTCAATGGATTCAAAGTGGCTGCCATTGTCTTACTGGGGACTTGAATGCGATTCAGAGGTAAGTGGTGATGTTGCTGTGCACCATTGCAATTTGCAGTGACAATTGAATTGGAATGCAGGGGATGACCTCATGGATGCAGAACCTAGCTTACTTGCCGTCACACCTGTTGTGCGCTGTGTGCCTGTGCCAATGCAAGTTGTCACATGGTAAGCTTACTTGCTGAAGCAGTAGGACATTCTTCAGATTTTGCAGGGCATCCTTGCCATCCTTGCCAACCTTGGAAGTGAAGGTTGGCAAGGATCGTCAGTGAAGTTGTTAGATGGCTACATTGTATGTTTAGCAAACAAGTGTATGTTTGAATGGCTTGTGTGGGAAAGACAGTCACTCACCATTGTCATTTTGCAGCTCACTCACACTTCATATCAAGACAAAACTCAACTCAACCATGCACTGTTCTGCAGCTCAGAACATTTCCTTGACTTTGCCTTCATGTGTTTACTGACCCTCACTCTTGTTGTGCGTTGTGTACCTGTTCCAATGCAAGTCATCGCATGGTAAGCAAAAGTAGAATTGAGAGGTTGTTGCAGGGTATCCTTGCCATCCTTCACTTTGCAAGGATTGGCTTGAAGTTGGCAAGGATGGCAAGGATTATCAGTGAACATAACTAGCTGGCTGCATTGTATGTTTGGATGGCTTGGGTCCAGACAAGTATGATGAAGACACTTAATCACCATATGTGTCACTCTACAGAACGGGCAAGGTCCATTCTTTTGGATGGCTGAGGTATTCAGGGTTTGCTCAGGACAAAGATCCCAAGCTTGATGCAGCTGGAGCACTTGCTGATCTGCTTGTATTCAGTCTCAATCTGACTGGGTTGAACATTGATAGCGAGTCCAGACAGCAGCTGGCAAGTCACATGCACCAGTGGAATGGCTGATTGCTTATCTGGCTTCACTGCTCTTTTCAGAAAAGCAATACTGTGCTGCAATGCATGTGATCTCCGCAGGTGGAACTACAGGGTAATGTTCAAGGACCTTTGGCATGCTGACAAAAAGCAGGATCGCAATGCTCTGGCAAAACCTTTGCACAACACCTTGCAAGAAGTGGAAGGGAGCCCTGTTGTGAAAACAAAAGTGTTGCACTTGTTCAGGTATGCAAACATCATACACAGTATACTTTCAGCTCAAAACTTGTGTTCATCATGCAACTGCACCTGAGCTTGATTGCCCACCACAGGGACAGTGGTGTCATCTTGCTGTTGCAGTGCACTGATCACTTTGCTCTGTGTGTGAGTATGATCCACACAGGATGTAATTACCGGTTAGTCATCACTGCTAATTTCAGCACTGCTATGCCGAAACGCTATCTCAAGAGATCTTGCCCTTGTAACTAACTTCACACATTAGCTCTTCCGATACTCTTACTATTTGCACACCCCCACGTTACAGTGGTTTCGGAGCTCGGAATGATGTGCATGCTGAAGAATGAAGCATGCACAAAGGGACGTATCGCGGCAAGGTCGAAGCGATCATCCTGACGTCCGTATTATCATGGTCGATACTGTCCCTAACAAATTCAAATGGGCACACGATGGTTTGGGGAAAGCCAAAACGGAGGACGACCACGAGCAGTTTACGTTTTTAGCTCTTTGCAGAAGAAAAAGATAAGTTGACGTTGAAAACACGGATTGGGCAAGACGTGTACCGTTTTCAACAAACGACTGAGTTTTTACATCTTCCGTGATGAATAAACATCACGGAATCGGATATGGCGATCCCCATGACTGAGGTTGCTCGGGATCACTCAAGCGCATCCTCTTTGTTACGTGTCATCCTTGGTTGTGCCTGGCCGATTCAAGTCAATATGAGCGCAAACATATACTTGACTCGGCGCCACGGGTGACCCTTGTCAGAAAGCCACATAAAGAATAGGATGGCAAGGATTATTCACAAAACCTATGGTTGAAGCTGATTGAATGCCGTCATTTGGGTACATGATCAATTACCCAGTCAAACATGCATGCATACTTTTGAGTATGAGCCTTGTCACCCTTGCCAGCATTAAAAATGTATATAACTGCAAGGAGGGTCGCAAGGATCATTCACAAAAAACATTGAACGGTTGTAGCTGTCACAGAAGCGCTGTGGGATGTGCTTGGCAAGTTCGAGAGACATGCCGCAGGTCTCATCTATGTTAGCCAATTGCACCAATACATGGTCAACTGATGCTTATGTTGTCGCTTTTGGCCTTGCATATGTTGCAACGGCTGGCTGTCACCAGTCGTAAGAATGTAAGCTGCATATATCTGCCCTAGTTTGATCATTTTTATTGTTTCTTATAACTTTTTCGCACATTCCGCCAGCTTTGAGGTGCTACGGGAGGCTGTCCGAACCATTTCGCACATGTCGCCGTACGAAATTAAGGTTCGGAAATTTTCGTATTTCGTACGACACACTGCCAACGGACCCAACATGACTGTGAATGAGGGGGACTCTCAGAGTCCGACTCTGGCTAGGCATGCCTGCCCTTTCACACAGCACAACAAGTCTATTTACTCATCCTGCACTGTCAGCCAGGGTGAATGCCACCTTTCAGGTGATCATTCCGGTGATATGTATTACTCATCCTGCACAGTCAGCCAGGGTGAATGCCACCTTCCCCTCAAGTTCTGGTGATACGTAACGTTGGGGCGATACAGATGGCTTCTTAGCTGACGTCATAGACTGTCTGGATTTCATTAAAAAATTGACATGATTGCCATAATGGCACAAGCGATCAGCCGAAGCTTGTAAAATTCTTCTTCTTCTTCTTCTTCTAGCTCCTCGCCTGCCGGACAAAAACTCCGTGACTTCGCGATCTAAAGCTAATCCAGCATGGTGAACTGCACGTCAAGCGCAACTGCGTACCTCGCTTGCGTCCTGGTGTTAGCTGCCTATGCCAACTGCCCGTTGGCAGAGGCTGCCTGTCCTCCGCTCGGCTCTCCAGACACTTGCGGCCCAGCTGCCGTCAACCAATATGGAGACAGCTGCAGTTGTCAATCAGGCGCGTGTTGCAGTCCGTTCGGATACTGCGGACCCTCCAGCAGCTCTACTGACTCGCAAGCACAGTATTGCAACGCAAATTGCCAGCCCTTGTACGGAACGTGCAACACTGTTGGTGAGCAGCTGTCGGTATTGTACTGTATGCGTTGCACTTGCAGTTATTGTGACTCAGCACGACTGATGTACTTCGCAGCTGCACCCTATTGCCCTGCAAAGGTTGCCTTCGTGCCCTCCAACCCGCTTGGAATTCTGGACCTCAGCGGTGTCCCAGGAAAGCCTGCACTCAAGCCGAGCGCTCCTCTGGTCCAGTGGTGTTGTCCCATAACTGCCCCAGTCGCAAGCTGGACCTTGACCCCGACTTCCACGTTTCCGCCTGGCTACTTTGATTCCGGCATCTATATTGGGAAAATTTATGCAACATGTCAAGATGGAACACAGCTGCCGCCTTTGGTGTATGGCTTGACAACAAGCATAAATGGTCCCTGCACTGAGTTTGGTCTTGGCACAGACTCAAACGTGGCTGCTGTTGCAGCTGGGAGCAGCTACACATATGCGTGAGTGTTGCTGTCAATTCCATTGGTTGTGAAGCTCAATTTTGTCCCAAGCAAGCTCAAGCAGTGATGGCCAGCCGCAGACTTCGTAACATGTAGATGTGTCCAATTACGACATTGATCTTAGTAATACATGAGCCTGCTGCTTTAGAAGGCACTCAATGATTACGTAGGTCTGGTAGTGTGCTGGATCAATTTCTTGGCATCGGTGGCACTGGAGTGAGTGCCGGCACACCTTTTACTTGTCCTTCCAAGGCTCAAGGATACGCTGAGGATCAAGTTGCAATTGGATTTAGTGCTGCTTCTTCCTGCTATGGCATTACTCAGTTCCAGGTAAGCCTGCAACATGTCTAGGCTCAGCCTTGAACCAATCAGTGCCAGTGCCAAGCTGTGCATTCCATCTAAACGAGTAAAAGTGTGACAATATTGTACCATTTTAATTATTTTGCATTGGTTTTGACAATGTACAACAATGCCATTGCAACTGCATGGCTATTCACACCATTCAGATTTGTGTTGGATCAACTTCTGTGCAGGTCATTTGCGCAACTCCACCAGTGCCTTAGCAGAGGTGCGAGTATGACCTACAGTACCAAAATCTGGTTCAAAGGGAGGTCCCAAACTCCCAAACTTGGGAGATAAAAGCATTTGCTTGCTTTAAGGCGGCCTGACATCAATCACTGTAAGGACAAGTGCACAGCATATTCAGTGACCAGTAAGTTTGTTAGTACTACCGGCTCTGCGCTGCTCTGCAGACCACACCACATGGCAAAACTTTCTCAATGAGGCAAGCCAACACACTTGCAAAGTGGCAGCTTTCATTATATCATAAGCACCATATATGACTGATTCTGAGCAGAATGCTTTGACTTACTGGGCGAGGTACATTTTCTGCAGCTGCTGAAGGTACTTGTGTCCTTTATCACTTACATGTAATCAGCTAGACCGTCCTAGACCTCCCCACTTGCTTTTGAGCTTTTTGCATATGTGCAAACTTCAGTAGTGGTGGCACAACATGCTCGTAGCACAATATTGTGTCATCAGTAGTAACAAATACAAGCTACTTGCATTGTTGCTGTTGATCACCAGAACCTGCATTTTGGCTTTCGAATCACATTACACACACATGTAGTACAGCTCAGTGACATCGGGCCACTTCTGGCGCTTGGCTAGAGAGATCGTTGCTACAAGCTCCTATGTCAGACTCTCTGCTGCGCAACTGAAGTGCACCGCCACAAAACATCAAGTTTTGCAAAGCTAGTCAAGTTGTAATTCTAAAATTACCACTGCTCATGCTGTTCCAAGCTCGCAGGCTGAACCGTTGCAAGTAAATCATACTATGGATCGTGGTTTTCCCTGCCTGCTCCCTGGCTGAGCCTTGCGTATCCATTTCAGCCTGTAGACTGGCACTAGTGTGGTCTACCAACCGATGCATATAATACGTTTGCCTGCACACAACAACAGACAAACATGTAAGCTTAAAGTCAAGTAACAACAGCATTGCTCTTGCTACATACCAGTAGCAACAATGGTGCGCTCAGAAAGCTCAACGACATCAAGGTGCTTGCGATTGAGCGATTGATGCCTTTGAGCTGGCAAAAATGCACATGCACCTTGATGAATGCGACAGGATTTGTCAGTGGGCCACACTTTCTGTTTCAGTACCTTCAGCTGCTGCTAGATGAGACGAGAACTCTGCAAAAGTCGTTGCAACATAGCGCAGGTAGCAGCATGTATGCTTAAGCTGATTGTCCCAAATGGTTTTTTTGACTGCTTTTGTTTCATTTCCTCAAGCAGGTCCTCCAGAAACACGACACATTTTGCAGCTGGATGTATGAATGCCACCAGTCCTCTGGCATCACACCAGGCCTGTGCAATCAAGTCGCCCTGTATGACTGGAAGCCAGGTGCGTTTGCATACTCAATGAACTAGCTTCAGAGTTCACCAGCCATTTCCAATGAGCTGTGCAAAAGGAGTCCTGCGTAATCTTCTCTAGCTTGAGCTCATCATAAAACATCCTCTGCCATATTTCTTCAGCACTCATACTGTGTGTTGCAGTGCATTGCATTTCAGTTAGGACGCCCAGCAATACCATCATGTATGTCAATACAACCATGTTTATCATGACGGCGTGGCACTTACAGGTCAGTGTCTTGTTGCAGCGGCGCAGCATCTTGCCCAATACGGCTTGCATCAGAGCAAATATATCATCTCTTGACAAAACATATGTGACAACGATTGCGACTGACAGCCGGCCACAATATGAGTGGTCTTTGCAGGTCTAGCTATTTCCCTAGCCTACAGGATATGGCTATAAAATTCCAAGTGCTTACTCCACAGAAATTGTGACAGCTGAGCAGAAACAGTTCACTGATCTGCAGATCATGCATTTCAAGCTTGCTGCAACAACACGCCACCACTTGCTTGCATGTTGCTTCAAAGCATAAATTATAAATTAAATTATATAATCGATTACGGTGCTTTTCTTGTCCCTGGGACTCAATGTGGGATGTGGGATTGGAACTGCAGCAGGGTACTGGGTGAAACTTTGAGGTCCAAGGCGGAAAGGCGAAAGGGCGGAATGCAGACGGCGAATTCCGGCGAAATAATAGATGATCGACATTTTCAATTTTGAAGGCGGCGAAATGCTCGCCTTGTTGACTTGCATCTGTTCATGTCTTTCAAGATTTTTTTGAGTTCAACGAACAATCTGTCGACCCATGGCACTCATGATGATCAAGCCCTTCCTAAGCCACTCGTCTATGTCAAAGCCTTCTGTGTTGTTGTTGCCAAGTTGTGTGTTATTGCCAAAGTCCATGTTGGCAAGCTCCAGATATTTGCCGCTGAAATCTAGGTCAAAGTCCTGTGCATTGATGTCTATGTTAGCCTAAATGACATCACCACTGACACTGTGCTTTGACTTTGCCATGTCCTCTGCATCACCATGATAGTACGCTGTGAACACCTCCATGAGCTCAGTAGTGCTGCACAAGTCCAGGTGGGGAACTGAACCAATGTCACATGCATCCTGAGCAAGGTTGTCAAGTGCCTCTTGCTCTACTGCAGCTGCGGTTACCTGTTCCTCAATGGCCTGCAGGTCCTCCTCACACTGTAGAATTGCCTCGATATCTCTCACAGGCTTTACAGCCCGCAAAAGCATTATCAAAGTATGATAATGCTTTTGCGGGCTGGTAATTTAGATAAATCATTTTTGAAATGCAGAAGAGTGCAGTGCAGTGCAATATATTGCAGTACAGTGCAGTGTCATGCAGTTCAAACCCACTTCTGATACCATGCCATACAAGGCAGAAATACAGTAGTCACTTTGCCATGTGATGTACTAAACATGACAAATGTGTTCAACAGTTGCAACATGACTAATGACAGCTGCAACATGACTCACGACAGCTCCAATGAGATCAATGACAGAGCTGACAATGCAGCCACAGAAGCCAGTGAACAGAAGGTCCAAAGCAATCTTCTTGGTGTTATGCATTTTAATGACAGTCATGGCAGCAGTGGCCGAACTGCTTGCAACTGATTGCAACTGAAGAAGGTGACCACTGACTGTGCCCTGACTGTGCGCTGCTTTCTTCTTCCTCAGAGGAGGGGATTTCAATAGCAACATCACTAGCAGTAGATTCTGCTGCAGACATGACACAAGTGACGCACTACACAGTAATAGCGCTGCCGCTTTAACAAGCTAACCTAACGCTATAAAGCTACCTTTAGGATAGCTTAGGGTTTGAGGTTGCGCCCCTTTCCGCGTAAGGGGGGTCCAGGCGTAACCCAGGCGCAACCGGTTTTCGCCGGCGCAACGTAATAGTTCAGCCTGGCAGGCATACCCAAATCTTCTTCTTATTCTTCTTCTGCCTGGCAGGTCATTGGGCACATGCCTCTCAGGGTGCTCTGTTCTTTCCGCACCAATATAAGCGGCGCGTTTGTGGCAGTACTACGAACCTTTCTAGGTCATTTCACCGCCTTGGTTCACTCGTAAACGGCGCCGCACTTGGGGCCAAGGCAACATGTCGAAAGCTTGTTGCACCGGTGTGATCTTAGTTGCACTGTCAGCGTTCGTATCAGTGCGCGGGGACACCTTCACCGATAATGGAGGGTTTTACATACACTGCAAGAACGGCGACATAGTGTCAGCTGCTGGAACGGACATAAACAATCCAGGTGCCTTTTGCCCGAGTGGTGTGACGTGTCTTGATGACACAGGAAATGGATGCACAGGTGAAAGCTGGGCCACACTAAACACTGATATTAAATGCTTACAATCATCTGCAGAACAGGGTTACAACATGCTTGCATTCCTTATGGTTGGAAGCAAGCTGTACTTTGCAGCTGCATGTTCACAAGCTGGATGCAGACAAGGGTCTCGGTTTAGACAGCCCAGTTTACTCATGGTTGTTGCATAATCATGAGTGTTGCGTCGTCTACCCAAGACGACTTCTTTAGGCATTTTGATACAGCAAATACCGCATGTACAAATCTTATTTTTGCATTTTATGTTGGACTTAAGTCAGGGTAAAAAGTGTGTCACAGCCTTTAAGTGGCTTTGATTTTCATGGCCAATTGGTCTACGCTAAGCGCGCGTGACGCCCCTGAAGGGCCCACAGGTCCTACATGCAGCTGAAAAATTGCACAGGTCATTGCAAGGACTTACCTTGATGCTGTCTATTTTTTTCTTGCAGGAGGCAAAGGCAGCTGCTTCCCAGGCTGTGCAACATTGATCACGCCACGTGGGCCGTTGTCCATGGCAGAGCTGCAGGTTGGAGATGAGGTGGTTTCGAGAAACCTCCCTTTTTCTTTTTCTTTTTCTTTTCTGAAGACATGGCCATACAAACTATGGCATGCTTTTTTAAGGTCTATCGCGTGGCCTGGGTGTCTTTTGGGCTTCTACGTAGATGTGCATACGTGTAACGTTGCTTACATCTTGGGTGAATCTGCATATGTATTGGGCATTGCAGGAGTCCTGCCTTCCCTCCTGCTAGGCATTGTGAATGACATTATATAGCAACGTAATGTGGTTGCCATACAAGGGCCTTCCCTAGTATACGATTCCTACCTTGGCTAGAACCTGATTTCGATCTTAGTGATCAGCTGCCAATGCAGGTGCTGGTCAACCATGCAACTGGTGCAGCACAATTCGAGGAAGTGTTAATGTTCAGCCACAAGGAGGTCGCTTCGGTCAACGACTACATGACGGTACACACACAGGGTAACCGCAGCATCACAGCCACCGATGGGCACTAAATCTGGGTTGCCAAGAAAGGTCATCTGCCCCTTGTTATCACCGCTGTTGCTCAAGTTGAGCTTGGTGATGTTGTGATGGTCACTACTGGATCTCAGCCTTTATCCAACTGGCCATGGCAGCTTGAGGCAGTCACCGCCATTACCCGCTCCATGCAAGTGGGCTTGTACAACCCACACACCAGATCAGGCAGCATTGTGGTTGACAATGTGTCTGCTTTAACCTTCACCAGCTCTATACCAGCCTCACTGGGGCTGCACCAAGCGTTGATGGCGCCAGTCCAAGGTCTACATATGTTGCTCCCTGACACCAGGCTGATTCTCATCAACGATGTGTTGATGTCCGTGTTCTTCAAGTCCACAGCATTGGTGGGGGGCATACCGGGGGCCATTGTGCCGGCTGCCATGATGGCAAGCATGCAACTGTCTGCCTGGTGGGCCCTCATTTGAGACAGTGATTGTATTGGCAAGTATATACAACATTTTGCCAGATGAAAAACTGCATTTGGCCACAAAGTGTGCCACACCAGATCTTTTGCAGTTTGGAACACCAAATGTGAACTTGCGGGTTTGCGTGGTTTGGGGCGAAGGACCCCTGGAGGTGTTTTTGTCTTGAGTTCTGGTTGTATATAGTCTATTTTGGTTGGTTGTTCAGGTTCGCTTTCATGCCTAGGCCTGAGCTTTCAATGAACATTTGAAATGCATTGAAATTTGAAAGGAACAAAGGATTGGTTGCTGATCTTAGCGTTCTCCGCTTTACAGTACCTGTGTGTCTGTATTTGCTGCAGCAATTCCACCACAAAGTTGATGAAGGTTTGCTGCAATGCACACCAATATTGCAGCCAGATAGTGTTGCATCTGAAAGTCAGGGCATGATGATGTAAACAGCAGTGTTGCACAACCTCATGTGCGTGATGCTGCAAGCTGGCAGCCAACTTTGCTAGCACATATGAGTTCATTTGGTAAACAACAATAACATTCATTGCAGCTTACATTGCAGAAGATGACTACATAACACTTTGTAACAGAAAAACTCTGCAAGGCCTGCATCTTTGGGCTTACTGTCTTAACACATTTGACAACAAGGCAAAGACTGCCCGCCGGAGCAATCTGGTATCTACAGACGGCTTACAAAAAATAAGGTCAGAACTGCCATCACGCATCTCATGCAAATCAAGGCATCTCAAATCACCCTACGTCGGTGGTCATGCAGCAATGAGCAAGCACTGCGCAGCTGCCATTCAGGCCAGCATGCAAGGCTTCTGGCAGGACACAAAGCATCTCTCTATGCTACGCTGTGAGTGTCCCATTGAGAGTGCAAAACTGCTTGGAAAGCTTGGCACCAGTCAAAGACTGTCAAGCCAGCTGGCCGTTCTGGTGAGGGCCACGTGTGAGATGCTGTGGCAGCACAACATCCTGTGGAAGCCTCCTCTGTGCTATTTAGCAAGCTTTGAGCTGGCACACTGCTGTTGCCAACTGCATTGCTGTGTCTCTCAATGAGCTGCTTTTCGAATGCTGCCCGTTTGGTCCCTGCTAGGCAAGTGCAAGTCAACGACTGGTTGTGGGTGGTGGGTCCTGCTTTAGACAAACTGATGCCATCTCTTGTTTCAAAGGTGTCTGAAGCACAGCACAAGGGGCTATTCAAATCACACACTGTGGATGGCAGCATCATTGTCAGCAACGTTGCAGCTTCTACCTTCACGACAACCTTGCCATCCTCTCTAGCCTGGCATAAAATGGCAACTGGTCCTGTGCGCCTTCTGTCTGTTGTCTTGCCAGCAATGATTGCTTCTCCCCTGCACAAAGATATGCTATATCTGGTGCATCGTGACTTCATTGTTGAATGCATGGTGGCATTAGGGTGGCCATAAGGTTGTCAAGCCAAGTGGGGCCAAACTACCCAGGGATGTTCACACCTAATTGGACAGTGAGGTGTGGGCATCAAGTTTGAATGTAAATTCATCCTTTGAAAGGTCTTCAAGACATTACTCTTGAAGTCATTTCAGTTGCAGCGGCCAGCTGGCAATGCTACTGGTCCCAGGGCATGAGCACGCTTTGACCTCAACAATGCATAGTGATGTGGGTCGGCAGTGGCAAAATTCCACATGTACAGCTGTTCCATTTAGAGCTCTTTCAATGCTTCGTTTTGTTTACAGCTCGCTTGGAATAATTGGCCTTTAAGCTGTGCATAACAACGTTTTATTGCACACAACAGCACAAGCCCTACCATGGATGCATTTACATGCACATCAAACTGAAACATAGCACTCGCAACAATAAAGGTTGACCATGAGTGTTCAAACCACCTTTCAGTGCTAAAGCCCCATATTGTGAAGGTACCACAAATAAGCTTTGCTTATTTATGCAGGATTTGTCATGTACAGGGACGTGAGCACCAGTCAACCGGCACCTAGACAGCTCAAGCACTGCAGAAACGTCAATAGGGACCGGATGCAGCCAACAGGAAGCCAAGTCATATTCATACCCAACCTGGGGCAGGCAAGACATAACAAAGGCAGCCCAATTATGCACACCAAACAAGGCTATTTCGCGCATTTCGTCCCTAAACATGCACTGAACCAGAGACTCATGGGAGGATGAAACCAGGAATTTCCAAAATCGCAAAGCTTGCCTCCACCAAAAAACTTTCAACGGTTGCAACCCTAATTCAATATATCACAGCTCAGGCATCTATGTGGCTTTGGGCCCACAGATGCCGGAGCTGTGATTCATACAGTGGGGGTCAAAAGTTTCGACAAAATGAGCAGTACTCAGTGCAACATCTCTGCACCACACAGCGCTTGAGCTGAGCGGCGGTGCGACACAGCATCGAAAGTCAACCAGGACAGCTTGCCGTGACCGGGCTCACCGCCACGGAAACGAGTCGCTGCGCTTGTGATAAGTCGGTCAAGTGAGCAGAGCATAAACACCAGAGCAGGGGTGTGAGCAGGTGTCCAGCTTGTAAGCAGGCCAGTGCGCTAAAGACATAGGCAAGGATACCCTGCGTTGACCATGGTTTGTGTGCTCACTGGACAGCTGTCAACTGTAGTATCCAGTTTTCCTAGCAAAGCAGCAGGCCACACACAGGAGCTGTTTGCACAAGAAGCAGCAAAGCCCTGCTGCCTGCACAAGCTTGCCTCTGACAGAGGAAGAGCCTGAGCAGTCAGCAGAACTTTGTTTTCAGTGCAATCACTTCCTAGGGCTCTAACAGCACCTGCAGTGTCTGTGCAAAAAAAAATGCCAGAGTTTAACCCCAAACTCCATATGACTTTGACGTCAGACGGCTGACTGGTGACTGCGCCTTCGGCTGCGCCTTCGAAAACTAGGGTGTCACCCCAATCTAGTAGGCTATGCTGCTGTTGCACAAGGGGAGACGCATTTTGACATGGTAACGCAATCCATAAATTAGTACCTCAAGTGCATGTTGCACACATCGAAACGCTGGGGATAGCCGAGAGCCAACTCCGATTACACTCTCTAAGAATATCTACGAACCATACTTGCAAGATTTAAGAGCTTTCGGGTCTCAAAGGCCCGGTCTACCTGTCGTCCCCAGCCGAGTGTTTCACAGAGACAACACAGCAGTAGACGACGGTCAAGTGATACCACGACTCAGATAACAATGGCGTTTCTTGCGTCTTCTCCAGGCACTCCAGCGCAGGTGGCAGGGCCACTTGATGTGGCTGGCCTGATCGAAGCTTACGGCAAGCTGGAATATGGCGTTCAATTCAATGCATACGATCCGTTAGACACGATCGATGATAGCCTTGAAGTTGCAAACGCAGCAGCAGGCATGTTTCTGGGCGCTGCTGTCAGGATGCTAGAGGCAAGAACCCTCCATCATGCTGTTCTGGTGATCACCCCCAAAACCTTACCACCGGTAGACATACCGTATATGGTAGGCTTCAGTTGCACAGCTTCGAACTGGTCAGAAAGTTGGTTGCATGCACATTTCAACACTGTGGGTGCCGGCAAATATTGCTTGCAAGTGCAGAAGCATGCAGCAAAGGTGTCTGTCACCGGACCGGCTGCTGTCACAGGTGCGCCAACGCCCAGGTGGAAGTGAATTTGACGAGTTGGTCCGTCAGCAACGTTATTATTTGGTATGCTTCAATACTCACAGTGCAAGGTTCACCGCCCATCGTTGTGCCAACAAGGAGGTGCAGCAGTGTGAATACACGGCAGCATTGGATGCTTTACTTGCCACCGATAGCAGATTCTTGGCAGCACACACCCAGTTGTCAGCACAAGGCACACAAAACGAAGCCAATTTCCACAGGGTGCCTCAAGGCATATTCAGGAATTCGCGCAAGGTAGTCTTCAGCTGACAGTTCTGCGCATCAGCTTGGTATACCGCTAGCTGCTTATCGCTTCATGACTCTGCATGTTATGGTGCAGGTGGCTGTGAAGGGTTGCATTCTGTCCTATGGGGAGTTGAAGGCTATGGGCCATTTTGGAATTTTCAAGCAATGGTTGTGCAAAGACAAGGCGTCTGACCTAAATGGCAAGACTGGATCTTGGGAGAGGCTGCTGAAGGTGGCCCATATTGGCCACACACAAGGCCCAACGCCTGGCTACATTGCTGCTAGCGTGTCCAATTTCATCGGCTTTTGGGCATCCGCTACAGGAGATATTGAAACAATTGGTATGTTTGATCAGCAGTGTTGTATTTTGCTCTCAGCAGTCAACAATGTCAAACCACAAAAAAATATGGATGGTCGCTACCTTAATTTGCAATAATAGCATGTTTTCACAACTCAAAGCATGCTTCATGTACAATTCCAACATTGTTTACATACAATCACTAATATTGTTTTGTTTCAACCCCTCACGCTTGCAAACCTTGAAAATGCAGAATTGGTCCCGATTGGTTCAGACTGGTCTGTTACCAGACGGTTCAACGCAAGGTTCACTTGTGTTGTGCAGGCCAAGCAAGCAACAGTGTGATTGATGCGCAAGCACCGATCTTGTCGAGCTGGGCAATTTGTGCACAGTGCATGTGTTGCGCCAGTGTAAGTCCCGAAAGTTGTACCAGAGTGAAATGGCACTTTGATACCGTGACATCCTGGCAGTAGAATCCCATGCCAGTACTACTGCTGTGTTATACGAGTTGCCCACAGCGCCAAGACAGACGGTAGACCCAAGGGCAATTGGGAGCTCTTGCAGACAGGGTGCTTTTATGCGCGTTGCACAATCAATTGATTGTGCTGAGTGCTGGGTACATGTGCAAGATAATGGCTCATCATATGGAGATAAAACCTGAAGCTTGCAATTGCAGTGTGTGCAGTGGGTTATTGTGTTTGCACAGCCACATATACAGCCCCATCGTAAATTTGCTGCAATTTGTCAGCTCAGCTCAGCTGCTATCTGAAGGCTCAGTTGCAACTTGTCAGCTGAGCTGCACCCTGTTAGCTGAGGTGACACGTGTTGGCTGAGCTGTAGTCTGCCTCCTGATTTGGATGTTGTCCACTCAGCTGCAGTCTGTCAGCTCAACTGTGTTCTGTCAGCTTGGCTGTGATATGTCAGCTCAACAGTCATGTTTTAGCTTATCAGCTCACTGCCACTCGTCCAGTTGCTGTCAGCTCAATTCAACTTGTCAGGATAAAGTTGCTGGTGCCAAGGCACAGTTCATTCAACATCACTCACACACCACCATCAGCTTAGGATGACATATGCTGCCACTGACGCTTGCTGAATGTGACATTTGTAATACATCGTCAGTTGATATAACATGCTGCGTATTGGATTCACAGCGTATGTGCCCATTTCCAGTGCAGCATTCAGAAGCGCATAACATCAATGCATGCGCAGCTGATTGCTTGACGCACTGATGCTTTCTGCATAACAATTGCTGACCGAAACAATGATTGATGTTACGGCCCTTGCGATCGTTGTGCAATGGAAACACAGCCTATGTCCCAGTCCAGTGCAGGACATAGATGCACATAACATCAATGCATGCGCTGCTGACACTCCCCTGCATAGGGACTGCTAACTGCACCCTGAACTCTGTGATACATCATCAGTTGATGATTTGATGTGCTGCGCATTCCAGCTCACCAATCACTGCTTCATCTGATGGTACATACAGATTTTGTGACTGATGTGCATTGGATCAACAGCATAATGATGTGCATTGGAAAGAACAGCATCAAACACCATCATTTGCTGATGGAATATGTTGCGTACTCCATTCCAGTGCGGCATTCAGATGTGCACAACTCAAAGCATACGCATTTGAGTGCTTGATGCACTGACAGTTGCTGCACATCAAATTGCTGCGCTATGGTGGAGGGGCATCATGGCTGATCATTCTAAGCTGCAGCTTCCAGGACTTGCACTGCTGCTTCAAGACATCAAGCCCCATGCTGCTGACCCAGAGAAGACTTTCAGTCTTATGGGGTGGTTTAACTCAGCCAGGAGGAGCAGATTGCTAAACACAACCATCACCAATATGGCTCTCATCAAAATGCATCACGCTCCACTAGTGGACGGGTATGCATTCCTGCTTGAATCCTTAGTCCACAAGCCATTTATTACATCTGCTTGTCATTGGCGACAAAGTGTATTCAGAAAACTGCTGCCCATGCATCATCTGCAGTCAAAGTTGCCTTGTTGTTTGATGTTGCATATAAGGACTGGTTTGTTTATGCAAAAGTCAGTTGTATCTGAGTATCCAGACTTTCTATGCAGGGCTGCAAAGCCATTCAGAAATTTGGAGGAGATCATGCGAGAAGAGCAGGCAGCAGCAGCTCCAGCTGCAGGAAGCAACAATGACATCCAGCCTGCAAATGCACAAGCTGCTGGGCAGGAGGTGGAGGTAGAGAAAGATGAACTGGTGGAGCAGATTGAGGACAGAGCAGCAGCACGCATACTGGCCCCCAACGAGCCAATGGATCTGGCATCCACCAAAGAAATGCTTGACATGTTTCTGAATACTGCGATGATGACTGTGCTGCAGCTATCACCAAGTTTAATGACACAAGCATCCAGTCAAACATTGATTTCAGCAGCCAAGTCCTTGAGTTTAAGGATTCTTTTCATGCTTCAAACAATCAATTTAGCGATACTTGATTGGTCTATTGCTGCAGCAAGTGCCCCACATCGTAAATATTGATCGGCTGCTTTTGATGGCGCAATGGAAGCATCTGCAGTTTAGATGCATATCGCTGGCACTCCGAGAAAATTTCACAAAGGTAAGGGGGTTTCGTCAGAGTTTCGGCGGGTTTCGGTTTCGGTGTAGGTTTCAGCCAGATGGCAACCCTTTCGGCTCGCACACTGGCTGTCAGTATGATGAGTCACCCTGTGTGAATGGTCTGAAATGGCATCAAACATGGTTGCATTGAGCAGTAAAAAGGTCTGACCCACTCTTTATGTCCAAAGCTGTACGATGAGTACATGCATGGGCGAAAAGGTTTTCGCCCAATTCGCCCGCTTGGGGGAGGCTGGGCGAAATTTTCGCCCTATTTCGCCAGGCGGCATTTCCGCTTTCCGTCCGACACACACTGGCCACGATAGTTAGGGGATTGCTTTCGGAATCCCACGAAAGTTCTTGCATACTTTGCATACTAGAGCAGATCTTGGCAGTCCGCAAGGATAAGCCTGCAGCTGCTAACCTGCGATCGCATCTTCTCTGCGATCAAGTAGAGACATGAAAGTGCTTTTTCTGTCACATCTCAGTGTAGCCGTGCTGATGACTTTGCGCTCGTGCGTGGCAATGGTCCCTGCTTCTGAACCCGAGCCAGAACTCCTGCTGGACTCAAACATCTGGTCAGTGGCCACAACGGGAGACACAGCGTCGGTAAGTTATATGTGCTCTGTTAGAATGTGTAACAACTGGCGGGTAGCTGCCTGATGTTATGTCACGATCACTTCATGTGCTGGACGCATCGTCCGTTAATTATTACGTTCGTCTGCAGATGGGTCTCGACTTCATCTTTACCTACGAGGGCGAAGCACTGGAAGAAGCGTTTCCGCCTTACAATTCTACCATCGACGACGCAACTACTGCGTCAAGCATCCCCGAAGACTTTTCGTATGCTCTGGTAATGGGACAGATCGCTTAACCATGATGCAGGTTTCACAGATGATGGCCGTTCTGCCATGTTGTACTGCTCGGATTTGCAGGCGTGCAAGAGTTTGCACCATGTTGTACCCAATCCTGTCAGTATTGTCGTCCACAGTTACAGATCTTTACACCTCGCACATGCAGGACAGTTGCGTATATGCATACTCTTGCCCTCAGTGCACAGCCTCACTGGCTTCGAGCTTAGCAACTCAAAAGCTTTGAATGTATAATCTGTACTTTCTGTGCTGCAGAGCAGTGCCTTTACAGGTGCTGGGTGTGTCACCTTCAACTTCTCTTTCAACGCTAGCTCATCACTGTCCACCACCCTTGTTGACTTTGGAGCCTTCTATCTTAGTGAAGGCGCACCTAGTGCTGGTTCCTGTGCCGGCACAAACTGCACAACGCCAAGCACCATTGCCGTGAAACCATCCAAATACTATATATTCAACACCACCAATATTGGCCGTGGTCCTGTATGGAGTGCTCTTGACTATATTCTACATCCCAGTACATCCCCCAGTAAGTGTACGATGGAGCTGTGGGTCACAATCATTCGTGCGAACCCTCTGCATTGCATCATCAGGCTTCTGTCAGTCTGCCCATTTGTTGCCTGCCTGTCTCACGTGAACATAGAACTGCATCTCTTCCTAAAAGCACTTGCATGCAGCACATATGCCCTTGCTGCACATTTGAATGGCATGCCCTGCAACGGGAAAAGATTCACTTTATGCACTTGGCCAGGAGTGTAGCAATCCTTTCTTTGCACTTCTGATACAGCTTGCAATTACGCAGAATGCAATTCAGCAAATGGTGGATCATCCACAAGCTCCACTGGCAGTATAGACGAACTGGGCTTCACTACAGCCACTTCTCCGGTGAGCTGTACAATTGGTTTGCATGATGCACTTGTCTGAGAAGTCTGAGAAGCTGCAATCTTCACCTTCCCTGATTGGATTATTTGATGATGTCAAGCTTTACACATGTGGCCGTGCACATTTGACTTCTGATTAAGGCCATGGTAAGTATCTGAGCACTTTCATCGCGCTCAGGGCATAAAGCAGATGCACATGAAACTGTCTGCAGATGATGAATCACACCTGTTTGCTGTCACTGATGACCAAGACTCATGCTACTGCCTGAAGACCAGCTATTGACTGTGCTGCTACACAAATTCTGTTTGCAGACAAAGTGTTGTAACAGTCATGATGAATTAACACCATTGATGAAAGATATTTTTGGTTTACAGGCCTTGGCAGTTGACGGCTTGCTGTCGTCAGGAGCATCAGTCATTGGGGTGCTGAGAAACGCCAGCTGCATCTCTGCAATGCTGAATACTACTCTCTTTGACACTGGTGGAAATGTCACTTTGGGCCTCTTTGACCAGACTTCAGCAGTTGATTTTGCTGCTGGCATCAGGCCATCATGGACTGCAGTCTCCAAGTGTGTGGCAGATGCTCAATCCCCCAAGTGCAATCTGATGTCAGCATCTCTAATCGACGGGGTTGACTACTTTGTGGTACTGATTTATGGGGCGTCTGCTGGCTATGATTCTATGCTTCCTGGAGGTTTCTACCTTGCCACTTTCAAAGGAATGCTAGCAAGTAAGTTGTCCACTTGTTGAGCAGTCACAAAGCTCACTACTGGCAGCGCATTGATCATATCAACAGATGATCAGGCGCCTTCTTTGCGCATCGTGTGTTTGCGTTTGTTTGCCTAACAGCTGACCCTGCTCAATGTGACATACAACATTCATAGCATGTGCACGATTGCTGCTCGCTTCTGCATGCATTTAGATGTCCAGATGATCTATGCATCATGTGGTGTCACAGCACCTTGAGGGCTGATACTACTACAAACGCAGCACACTGTCACATCGTTTTGTGGTGAAGTCACTCCAGTGTCACACAACTTTATACATCAGTGTCCACTCCTACCCATACAGCTATGTCAGACTCCGCCTCAACAATCGTATTGTGCAATGCAGGCACATGCCCCAAAGTAGGAACAAGCAGCAGTCCCGCTGCAAGCTCCACCTTCTACGCTACAGCCGCAGCCACCTCAACTAGCTCCAGTGAATCACCTCCATCGTACGGTGGCACTGGCATGAATGAGTCACCGCCAGCTGGTTCCTATCCGATTAGTGATTCAAGTAACACACCTGATTACAATTCGCCATCCATTTCTGCCGGCAGCAATACTGCAGCCACCATTGCAAATGTACCTGGGGTCGAGAGCCCTCCATACAGTGGAGGTGACTCTGGTGGTGCATCTGCTATCGGCAACAACACTCCTGTGCGTGATGCAAATGGTGATTCAAGCACCTTGGGTGCCTCTTCCATCGCCAATGCGACTCCTGACTACAACAATCCCGCCACCTATGACTCAATCAGTGGGTGAGGTGAATGCATCAGCAGCGCAGCTATGATAACGGCACGCTGTGCACTGGATGTCCGAGACTTCTATGCTGGCACATCAAATCAATTGGATCACATATTGTAGCAGATGATGGGCAGTGCATGTGCTTGGGCAGCAGCTAATGCCCCAGGACAGGTTTAAGCAAGGTCAGGAGCATGCAACTACATGCTAGCTGAGTCTAATATATGATTGGTATATGAATGCCCGCTTTGAGGTAGCAGCGTTGCTCACATGATAAATGTTCCGGCTTTGAACTTATCGTACATACAGGTTTTAAGACGGGCTCTCGAAGAAACTCTGGAAACTTTTGTGAGAGCAGTGCTGCAGTGCATTGGTGTTAGGTAATTGCTTATCTATATGAACATTAGTTGTGCATAGGTGTAGTTACAGTGGCACAAGGATCTTCTCAATAAAAGATCGTTATGCACAGCAACAAAACGAAGCATTGAAAGAGCTCTAATGGAATAGCTGTACATGGCAGCCCATGTGAAGAGCGGCCTCCTAGACACCCCAGGCCCAAGATGCTCATATACCCTGTGACAACATTGCAGCCAGGTCCTAAGCTGATCTACCCATTTGGACACAAGCAGATCGAGGTTAATCAAATTCAGATGTGGTTTGTGTCTGAAGACCTGCAGCGTGCTGCTGCTGAGCTGCAAGAGGAGCCAGGGGTTTCATCCTTTGAGGTGCGCAGGCAATGTTGTAGCAGCAGAATTCTGGTGTAGCAATTTCATGCAGACCAGAGCCAACTTGTTGAAAGGTTGCAGTCTGCTTTGCGGCACCACTGATTGTGTTGATTCATGCTGGACCTTACAAGCGGATTGCATGATTGAGCAGTCAGGGTTGTGTGTGTGAGTACGTGCCTGATGTTTCAACAGCATCCAGGTCTCTCACACGAAATGCAAGATCTAAAGGTACATTCTATCAGCCTAAGACATTGTGGTGACCACTTCACGCCAAACTTTGATTTCCATTTTGAGTCTGCGTCGTGATGATCGAGCTATGTAGTAGTGAGTAGTTCACACTGTAAACTGCTGGTCTTGATTCTCTGCACAGTGATCTGCCACTACGCAGCGCTTGACCGGCTTCAAAGGTAGCAAAGTGTACTGACCATATCGGGCGTGTCAGGCTGCTGTCAAGGAGACTCTCGATGAACGTGCTCTCAAGATCGTGTAGTACTGCAGCTTCTGCTGATGTGAAGTAGGCGTCTTGCTGGATGCCTGAAGACAGCTAAGCTTACCGGCATATGCATGCCAGAAACTTGAGTGACCTGTTGAGCAGGACCGCTCAGAAGCTCACTGACGTCAGACCCCAGCTTCAGCACTGACACATGTTGTTGTGAGGATGCTGTACCTGGTGTTGCTTCAGCCATCAGGTCTCAGCAAGGACAACTGTACGCACAGATTTGCTTCTATCTAGTTGACAGCATTCCAAGTGGCTTTTCACTTTTGCAGAAAAGCTCACAGAGCTGTTACACCAAGCTTTGTGACTTATTGTGACTGCAGGCTCGCAGAGTGCTCTGCTGTCTGCAAGTGCGAGACGATTTTGGGAGAACATGATTCACTTTCTTCACGCATTATGCGTCATGTGCAGTCCGCCTTAAACTATAGAACTTGTTGCGACTTTTTCAGTCGTACTTTAAGTCCCGATGAGGGTCGGACTAAGACCGAGAAGGAGTCAGGCTGCATCGCGATGCAAGCTCTGACCAAAACCGTGACTACTTATGCAGGACGATGAATCGAGACGAGCTCGGAGCGCTCCTGCTCGTCAATTAGTCAATTCAACAGTCGCTCGAATTGAATTGACCTTAAAATGACCTTCGAGCAGTTTTCAGGGAATTTGCGTTGACCTCCAGTGACCTCCGACCCGAAAGACCCCATGCTGATCCAGTCATGGCCAGTGCTGCAATCATTATTGGGGTTTCATGTTCACGACTGCTAGAAATAGGATACTGACCATGACTTTCAGTCTGCTATGCAATAGTGTAAGACTTGCATCTAGTTGTGACACAGTACTTGACACTAGTTGCCACCAAGCATAAGGCTTGCTGGATCTCAATATGTGACGACTGCTGCATTGAATTGGGGGGCAGAGATCACGTCTCAGAGATGATATAATTGCCCTAATGCACGCCACATACGCCGGACCAGACCCTGTAGCTTTGCAGCAGGACACCGACTTTTAGGCTGCTGGCTGTCCCTGTTCAGTTTGTCAGACAAAAACAAGCCACGACTTCCAAAAGCTGACCACACTGTGCAAACAGGATGAATGCAAATGCCATACGGCAGAGGAAATATGAGACATTGTGGGGTGGCCTTGCCAAGAACACACGAGACTCGTATTGCACGCCACCCTGGAAGTGGCTGGTATGTAATTTTAACTGCAAAGATCGCTGAATTCAAACAACTCAAGTTGTTAGACGCAAGACTCTTGCTGTGGTACTAACTATAATGTCAATGCTGCAGGATTGGTGCAACGAGAAGGGACTTGACGTATGTATTCATCCCATTACCAAGTGCCTTGTTTTCATGGAGGTAAGCTTTGCAATGGGCCCACAGTGTTGTGCACTCTGCAATATGGCTGTAAGCCTCTGCATCAATACTGCATGGTGTCTCAGGACTTGCTGGAGGAGATGATACAGAAAAAAAGCAAAGACCCTTTTGGCACCATCAGAGTTGCCCGAAAAGCCCTGTCACGCATACGGTATGAGTGTTTGCAGAGGTGGTGTGGGAAGTTGTGTGTTGAACAGGCAGTTCATGCATGATAATCAGCATGATGATCACATGCATAGGTTTGACACGCAGAGAACTGCAGAGAGGGGTGCCGCCTCCATATGGTGAAACTTTCTCCAAAGAGACACTCATTAGATCAGCCTCCTCAAAAGCCTTGGCTGCCACAACTGAGGCTAGGATTGGTAAGCAATGCTGTCGTCTCCACACTTTCATGCAAACTTTTACTCCACTTGG
>JAABUH010001002.1_pt1 | contig 35015 bp, 40 predicted proteins | sample 5559121 | NCBI WGS metagenome assembly JAABUH01 (sample SAMN10711871, study PRJNA513364) | rock metagenome | isolation source: Antarctica rocks | place: Antarctica: Victoria Land, Battleship Promontory nord | collected 2015-12-28
GGCTTCTGCAGCATAACCAGTGGCAATGAGGATGCATTAGACATGATTCATTGAATCGTCAAGTTCTTGCTGAGCTGGTGTCTGAAGGCAAGCAGACAAGGCATCGACGTGGGCCTCGTTGAAGAAGTTTGTGTTGCTACAGCAACTTCGAAAGCAATCATTGCACTGATATTGAACAGACTAAAACAGAGCACAACATGACAAGAAAAATTATGTATCTTGCATGTTGAGTTCTGATCAGCAGCTGGACTTGTGTTCATGTCTTGTTCAGTCACATGCTCTCATTTGATGTCACCCATGCACAGATGCATGAGGCTGTTGATTGCCTGTCATTACACAGGAAAGACTGTCACAGCAGCAGGAAGCTGACCATACCTGAGCTGTGTGACCATACGTGCCATCAGCAGCAGTCCCACTGTTGGCTTGTGCAGGTGCGTAGCCTTGGCTCAAGTGAGCGTTGTGACCATGTGCAACCCCTGGCTGGTTGCCGCCTGTGCTGTACCCGCTGTTGGGGTCACTGTAGCCTGTGGTGCCTGTACCGGTAGATGAGCTGTAGCCGGTGCCAGTGCCAGTTGGCTCATAGCCTGTTCTAGTACCAGTTGTATTCAGACCTGTTCCTGTGGTGCTACCCTGGCCCTGCACAGTCACTCTGATTGTGAACAAAGAGAAGACTGGTCTTGAGTGAGCTTGCAACAGATTGTTCATGTTGGGACTGCAGGCTTGCGCACGCTTGATGAGTTGGCTTACCGTGGCACCAGAGCCTGCAAACTTCCCCTTGAGGTGCTCAGCCTGGCCTTGCAAATTGTTTGTGACCCTGTTGGTCCAACCTTGAGCCTTGCCGAGGTAACCTCCCTGCAGCACAGCAGTCACCGGTCGCTGAAGATCGTCGCAAGCAAGGTGCGGGGGAAGGATGCAGCAGCTGAGCTGCCGCCAGCCTGGCGGAGAACACACACCTGGGCAGCAGTGTCGGATTGCGCAGGCACATTGCCTGTTGGTGGTATCTGAGAGCCAGCAGCGTTGGTGTTTGTATAGCCAGTCATCGATCCGGCTGATCCAGGCAGCAAAGATAGTAAGCAAGAGCGAGTGTTGACGGAGAGTGTCGAGACGAAGACGGTGCAGCAAGTAAGTAAGCAGGTTGAGCTGATTAGCGGCGATGTCTAGCTCCTCCAACGCTTCCGTCAACTTCCTCATGAGTACCGCAAATCTGAATGCAAGCTAAAATCAGCGAAACCGTAACCGTAACCGTAACCGTAACCTGGATTCATATTTCAGGGACAAATTGTCTCGCCTTAGTGGTATGATATCGATGACCAATTCCCGAAACTGTGCTTGTCAGCAAAGCTCGGTAAACTGTCGGGATCAGTGTGTACGTATGAAAGGGTCAATGCAAAATATGTCGGCAGGCATGTATGGGTTTCATATGCATGTCGGAAGTGTCGTATTACAACAGGGGCTGGCTGAGTGCTGACACACTGCAAGCTGTCGGCTGTAAAGAAACCTGAGGCTGAGCTTATGCCAAATTGATGGAAGCGCTGCCGGCCACGAGCTCAGGCACAAAGCATGTAAGTCCGTCGCAGGATGAAGCAGTGTTTATACCTATATCAGCAGAGTAATGTGTGTCAAGGCTGGTTCGAAGGGCACAGGCCCACTCAGGCACAAGGCAGACAGGCTCGTGACCGGCTCGCTGAAGCTGTGTTCTGTGGTTGCTCGCCGTTAATTCGTATATGCTTCAGCCGTTAGTCCTTGCGTGAGATAAGTTCATGAAAGCCGCCTGGTATGGCTAAGGTGCCATGTGAACCCAAAGAAGGTGGTGGAGGTAGCGTAGTTGGCAAAGATGGGGTAGTAGGAGGCTGCTGGGAAGCTGCTATCGCCCTTCTATGTTCCTTTTTACACCTTTGCTTCTTCATGTTGGCCAGTTGCTTGAGCAGCTTGCCATTCCGTACATTGGGTGTAGGGTCTTTCTGTTATCCATCCAGAAAGCTTCACGCCCTTCATATCCCTTAGCAAACACTTTGGGAGTACAAAGACGTGGATCAGCCATCACAACTTCATCTGGATAGATAGCCCAGCCGTCAAGGCCAGTTGCAAGCCAAATGCGGTACTACCAGCACACATGATGTACGGTACATCATGTGTGCTGTGTTATGAACTTTGTGTCCACTAGGTGGACGACGGCCATATTTGGATGGCAGCTTGTATGTGCTCATAGAAACGTCCCAAGGCGGTGTTATGCGTCAAGCCAACATACATGTGGTCATTGCTGCCAAGCTGGTATATGATGTAAACAATACACTGGATGTCAAGACGTATGAGACTGGTTCTGCCAGTGTACTTCTGCTGTGCTCTACGCAAGGATAAGTATTTGCTGTCAAGCTTGCCGCGTGGGCGCTCATGATAATGCACAAGGCGATTTCTGACATTAGTCAATATGACCAGAAGGCAATGGCACAGATGGGTGCACTAGAGAGAGAGGGTCCACAACCGGACGCATGCTCTGCACCGGTGGGACTACCAGATTGTTGAGATTGGGAGAAGTCATCACTGTGGCCAAGTAGATACACACCAACACCAAGCGCATCAAGGTGGTTGTAGTTGCTGTATGTGAAGCTGCTATGGCTGAAGCAAGTCTAGCTGAGGCTGAAGCAAGTCTAGCTGAGGCTGATTTTCTGTGGCTAAGGCTAGGGGCTGCTCAGACAGTTCTGTTGCAGCTGACAGGTGGTTAAGCTGAGGCTGATGCTACCCTACTGGTCTGTTGGCTGTCAGCTGTAGGAGTATCCAATCCAGCTGAATCAGTGTAGCTCATTGGTGAGCGGACCGCATTATAGCAATACGCTATGAGGCAGATAGCACAGCAAGGTGTTCTGTCAGCACTGGCTTCTTTGGACTGCCTTACCATGTCGTCCAAAACCAATCTGAGTGGTTTGTTCAGTGGCATTCCGACTCATGCAAGGTGTTGTCAAACCCTTTGCGTGACATATGGATCCAACATGCCAACAGGTAACTTTACTTAGTTTCTTGAAACAGAAATCCAAAGTGCAGCAATACCTGAAACAGTCATAAGCGTGTGTTATGCATATCACAAATAAACTTCAAGTTCGATCAAAGAAATTCCTGAACTGCTGCTTTTGCTTGGCATTTGCTGCTTTCTGCTGTAGCTTCAGCTTGGCTATCTGTGCATCAGCATCAGCTGTTGCTGACGGCTCCACCTCCTTCCATTTGATGAAATCTTCCTCTGCCTTCTCAAAGTCCCCAAGAGCTGCGAAAGCCATTGCACGCCTGTACAAAGCCTTTGCATGATTATGGCTCTCCCTGCATAGCAAGAGTCAGCTGCTGCATCAAAGCCAGGCGTAACACATGCATGCAGCCAATACAAGGGCTTGTCCTGGTAGTGATTGCATTCTGACTGCCAAAGTTGCTGCAGCAGAAAGCATGCAAGTACCCATATGGCAAACTCTTGATAGGAGATCAGACATTCCTGCAGTGAAACTTGAGTGCAATCTGCCTTGCCGGTCAGGACACAAAGGTGCTGTGGGCTGTGCTTTGCATCCAGTGCTGCTGACTTTCTTCTGTGCAATTATATTGCACTCATAAGCTCATTGCACGTATGAGGCTCATGATGTAATTGAGGCACATTGCAGCATCAACAGAGGGTCATTGGGCATCACCTGAGGGCTTTATTGCACCACTCCAGGGCCTCCCCAAATTGCTGTTCCCTTTGAGCACAATTAGCTAGGTTCACCAGGCAAGCAGTCTTCACAACACTGGAAGCCTCTGCCTGCATTGCAACATAGCTTTGTGCAGACCTTGAGATGCATCTCCATTAAGCTTTGTTCTTGTGCCTTGAACAGGGTCCTCCTTGATCAGCTGTCTGAACAACACTTCTAGAAACCCTGATAAAGAACTGGACCTGAGCATAGAAACAGTGCTGCGGTGTTTGCTGGAAAGAGGCACGTGTGGCAGAACCTGCATTGCCAAGATCTTTATCACAATGTTCACCCAATTCTCAGGTTTGAGTCTGACCATTCCAACAGCAGTTGACCCATGCAACAGGGGCAGATGAGTGCATGCACACAATTCCAGCCAAGCTTTGCCAGCAGAGTTCCTTCTGATCCAGACAGAACATTGAACAAGTGTGTATGTACTGGCACCTGCTCTTCGGTCTCTATGTCAAAGATGCGGTCAGCCAGGCGCAGGGCCTTGGTATACTTGCTCCTTGCAGGTTTCAGCCGGCCTGCCTTGAAAGCTATGTTGCCCTGGTCTTTCAGCTCGCCTGCAGTCCAAACGGTGCTTGCACAGCATGATGAACTGCAATCGCTACTTTGGCAGACGGGGGGGGGCAATGCATATTCTTTGTTGAGGTGCTTGTTCACTGTTTGTCAAAACAATACTTTCTAGGGCTGAAGGGTGGTGCCCCAGCTTCATCAGTAACGCCACTCTGCCCAACTGATGTGTGACTCTTGAAGTAGACTTCAAACCCGCAATGAGACCTGATGCAAAGATGTTTGCTGTGCCATCAATAGCAACACTCTTGCTAAATGGCATGCTTGGTCTGGACACCGAGCTGTGCATCCCCAGCATTGAGCTGTACATCCCCAGCAATGAGCTGTGCAACCCCAGCATTGAGCTATGCATCCCCAGCATTGAGCTGTGCATCCCCAGCATTGAGCTGTGCATCCCCAGCATTGAGCTGCGTATGAAAGGTTTAAGTGTAAGCAATACTCATGCTTGCACACCAGCATGCTTGATCTTTGCATCTGGCTCTGCTCGCTCCCAGTCTGGCTGCTTCTGGAAGCTGATCAGCTCCACTTCCCACTCCACCTTGGCCCCTTCAGGCACCCCTGGGGGTCTGTCAGGGCGCCCATCATAGGCATACTGGCTGGTACTTGTGATCAGAGAAATCTCTCCTGGGGTCATCAACCGCACTGCAACAATGCACGTGACAGCTTTAGCAGTGGTGCGGTCTCAGAAAGATCTGTCAATGAGCACATCTACACTGTATGTACCTGAGAGAGGGGAAGACTTTAGTGAATACATCAGCAACATCAACAGTGAACAGTTTTAGGCAAGCATGATAGCTGGATAGCAGTGTCAACTCTAGCAGAGACTGACGCATACATCATTGGCTCCTGCTGCTGCAGGTGATGACACAGGGCTTCATGCCATGGTGCACATCAACAGTTGCTAGCTTTTGTGTGTTTATGTTGTTATGCATGTGCGCAGAGATGCTCATCACACTCATCATTTTTACCTGTCATGTCAATAGCTTCAGGAAGAATGCCCATGCCGCTGTCAAACTCAAGGGGCTGCGCATTACTGTCAGCCCCTCTGGTGCTTACAAACTCCTGTCCTGTGTCGACCACATAACCCCTGTATAAGGGCAGTAATACATAGCCTCTGTACAAGGACAGTAAAATATAGCCCCTTTACAAGCGCAGTCACACATTGAGGTGATTCCTTTTGATGTGGTGCAGAGACAGGCAAGTTTGAGCAGTTCAAAATGGAAGTGAAAACAAAACGTACAAAACCACCTCTTCTGACAAATGCTACCCTACAACAGCTTGGCCATAAAGGCCAAAGGCACCAAAAGCGTCCATATGCTGTACGCCGTCTGTGCATCTGAGTTCAAGCATGACTGCTTTATTGTTGACAAACTTCTGCCTTGCATCGGCCATATCTCAGCCCCTTCAACAATCAATTTGCTGAGCTGCTGCACGGCATCACTGCTCTGAACACATGCAGCACTTGGTGTGCTTGAGAGTAGACAAGACCCGTAGTACATTGGTGGAACTTACTTACTCGGGGTTCAGGACATTGAAGCATTCAGAAGGCACGAATCATCTGCCTCTGGAATTTATATGCATGAGAGCAGAGCGTACCTATAGTGTATTTGCAGGCGGCTGTCTGCCATGGGGCAGTCCATGGGGAACTGCCCTGTGCCCTCCTTGATGCGCCTCTTCATCACCTCACCATTGCCTGTCATATCTCGCACCTGCAGACACATGTGGCCTCACTCCTAAAATCAGTTATGATAGGGGCCACATGGCCCATCAGGGGCTGAGTCAGTTGGTGCTGTTCCAGACGGGTTTAGCTTGTGCTTTGCTGAACATAGTTCAGTGTGAAAGACAACTTGTCCATCGAAACACAGCTTTTCCTCGAAAGTTGATTGAGTTTAGTTTTGGTAAATCTGGTGCTGTCTTCTGTGTCTCGCATCTGCAGTAACAAAGAATTTGCAGTAACTCAATCAGCCATGTCATACTTACATGTGTTGGCACCACAGCAATTGTGACTGGTAGCTCGTGAGCTGAATCCAATGATATGATCGCATGAAGATCACTGATAAATCTGTCTGATGTAGCCTTTCAAGCATGCAGCCACAGAGCAATGAGGTGAAGCATCCTGCGGGAGAGCACTGATCAAATGTCTGCCAGTCTAGGAGGCAAGCATGCAATGCATGCCGATAGCTGTATGCCTCATGTACCCTTGACAGCCTGTGTGTGTGTGGGAGGGTGGGGTGGGGGGGTTAAATGCTTGTGACTGTGCGATTGTCTGACTCTCAACATGTCTCATATCTCCACAACATGACCATGTCTGTGACTGGACCCCAGGCATTCCCAGTATGCAGGGGAATGTCTTGATACTGCAATGCTTGTGACATTTCCTAGCTCTGGGCTGCCACCTTAGGAGGCCCCCGTTATGATCGCTGAAAAGCATAAACTTTCCTAGTGATACTTCTAGATCCCTAAGAGCAAGGAACATCAATAATGCATCGAAGACTTTTCAGCATGAGTCACCGCACCTGAGCAAAAATGAGCAGATGCAGATCAAGCTCAACCCTGTCAGGCTGGTGTGGGGGGTCTGGCAATAGGCTGCTGCCTCTTACATACTCGGTGGGGCAGCTGAAGACAGACTTCTCTCCCTGGGTCATGCTTGACAGCGCTTCCTCCAGACCTGCAGAATCAAAAACCCTCAGGACACGTCAGCCACTGTGAAACCAAAAGTATGTGAAATTGCCATGCAATTATTTTGTCTAGAAAGTTTGGAGATGGTAATCACATACACCGTAGCTGTGGCGAGTCGTGCACGGCGTTGATGTTGTCGGCACCTAGCAGCTCTGATGTCCTCTCCTAAACAGCTGCTGAGGTAGCAGTCCAGGTCAATAGTTGCAACCCCAAGCCAAAATGTACATCTCGTTGCACATAGCAGCAATGGCAGCTCAATCTCATCAAGGCTCTGGAAATCATGCTCACAGACTCATCAGGTCTTGTATGATGTCAGATCACGCAGATGGTGCTCATGTGTGGATTGTGCTCACATCAAAGTTGCTGACTGGGGCACAGAAGAAAGCATTGTTGCCTGATGATTAAGCTGAAGAAAGCATCCTGCAATAGGGCTAATCGCTGTGGTATTCGGTCAGAGGACGGTTGCTGCTAGGACCATAATCACAGCCTGCAATGTTGTTGGCTCATGTATTGAGCATGCTTGGGCTCTTGCTTGTTTGGCACTTTGTTCATCTTGTGCCATTTGACTACTGCCAGTGACACAGGAGGTTAGCCTGACAAGCAACCGTACCCTTAGCCATTGTGACATGTGCGTCTCCACTGCTGATGCACATTCATACTTACTCCCTTCTTGTCTATACCTGCAAATTTGGGCATTTTACTGAGATTACTGGGTGCTCCTCTGTTGGGGCTGGGGTAGGGGCAGGCAGTTCAGGCAGGGAAAAATGTGAATGGGAATGGGAAATATGGGAAATCCTACCCCAAAACAACAGAAAAATACGAATGCATGATGAACTTAAGGGAGGGCACCACAAAGAAGGGGACGCAGACTAGCATGGTCTAATGTCCTTTTTACAAGACTAGGTATATTCACCACAGCAGAAGTCCTTGTACCTGATGGCGCTGTGCCAGATCCCACGGTAAATTTCAGGGAGGGTGCCACAAAATAGGGGGTGCTGTCCCCCTGCCGCCCTGAGGGGGCAGGCACACGGGCTGAACAGCTCACCTCCACCTGCACACATCTTCCTCACATCAGTCCCTGGCGGTGAGAAGCCAGGGCTGACCACAAACAGCGCTCGTCTACAGTAATCTAAATGGTGGTTTGATCATCCTGGGACAGTCAAACAGGTGTTGGAACATTTGAATGAGGACTTGATTAGTCACTGGGGCAAAGGAACTGCCAATAAATGCAAGGTTGCTGGTAAAGAACACCTGAGGACATGCACTGCCATGAACTCTATAGAACATGAAAGAATATACGATTTGGCAATGGCTCAAGGGGGCTGAAGAGAACCTGGGGGGTGGGGCGTGTTGGGTATGCTTGTGGTATCAGATGTGATGTAAGTTTAGGGGCAGCATCAAACTTCTGCTGCAGACAATTGCAATCAGCGCCACTCAATGCCTTTGTGGCTGCGCCGTAATGCAAGATGACTGCTCATCACATAGAGGCATGCAGCAAGCCTAGACAGTCCAGAGTCACTCCAAAAGTTTGCTGCCTACTCGCACCTCAAGCACGCCCTTCAAGCTTAGTGTGAGTGCAACTGCTCACCTCATACGGTTCTCTAGGCGTTTCCCAGGACTCAGACCGCTGCTTGATGGTTTTGTAGATGTTCTCGTTGGCGCCAACCACCCTCACATTGTCCTTGCTATATATCTCCAGCAGCTTGATGTCGACATGCATGGATTGTTCAATTGACACTCCCTTGGGTGGTTTCATGTGACAATCCTTGTGCTTGTAGCCATACTCTGGCTTGATGGTGAGCTGGCACCTCTGTTGACATACCATATCTACAGTAGGGAGTGATGATCAGACTTTTGGCCTTAGTGAGGATCATGTTACGAAATTGCAGACAGCGAGGGGGTCTGCTGGAGTGTCTGATAGCATGACACCAACATGGGGATTACAGGATGCAACATTCCTTGCGGTAACATGCAAGGCATGCTGTGCATGTGTGCTGGCTGTTTGCTGTGTAAGATGTGCTTGCACCAATCTGGTGATCGTATAAGGTCTACAAGAGGAATAGATGTGGCAATGGCTGCTGCATTTAGGCACATCTATGTCAGGAGGGTGCGTGTAGACACCAGATGTAGCTGTGCACAGGCTGTCGTAAACTTCTCAAACATTTCAGCACAGGCTCTCATTCTGCACAGATTCCTGTGTGCAGCAATTGTGTTACCAAGTCACCTTGTAAGCCCAGTTCCCAGCCCCTGGGGGCGCGCACACCCCTCCCCAGCACCAGGGCCATGGGCACCCCAGAACCACCTTCCTCAAGCCTTGTGCTATGCAGAAGCTGACCTGAGGGAGCTCTAACGGAGATATGAACATACACCTGGCGTACCAAGAGCAGACTGTGACAGAGTGCTTTGTCAGCGCCGCTCCTGGGACCTTGCTGAGGAGCAACTTGCATAGCAGGTATGGTCAGCCTACCAAGTCTCCTTCTTGAGGGTGTCTGGTGCCAGCGCCTTGCTCTACCGTGCCTTTGAGTACCGCTCCGTGACTCAGATCTTCTCTCTCACTGTGACAGCAAGGAGCCGTGAGAGTGCTTGCATGCTGTGCGGTACTCAGGTATGCAAAGCGCGACGTACCGGAGCTCCTTATCTTTCTTCTCATCCTTCTCATCAAATTGGGGCTCACAGTCGTTGTCATCGATACGGTTCTGTATCTCACCCACGTAGGCTTGCAGCGCCTGGACTGCCATAGTGCAGGGATCAGAGACGGCACCGAGCTACCAGGGCCAAACAAACGAAACTTGTGCACCAAAACATTTGTCGCGCTGTCAGATTTTGTCGCGTTGTCAGATGTTGTCTGCGGCAGTGTATGACCGACGCAACGGTCTAGGTCAATGGTAGCACGGCATGCATGCAGACTTGAATCAAGTCAACAGGCTGCATTAATTTCAATTCTTGTCAGATTATAAGTGCACCATGTGTAGCAGAGTTGAGGTGAAAGGTGCTCTGCTCGCCTCTCTCGCGGCAACAATTTTGCACCTGCAGCAACCAGTGTCTCTGTCAAGTTCGCATCTGTGGTCGCCTTTCCACACCAAGTAAGCAGGGACAGACGTTTTCCAATTTGCAAATTGTAGACCATGGTCAGACTCAAGTTGAGTTCGCAGGTTGAAAGCATGTGCACAATATGGATGCAGTGATGGGTATCCCAAAAGTGGCTCATGCATTGCCTGTCAAGCTATATGATGAGTACTACTATTAGGTACATCCGATTACAAATCCTTGGGTTTTGCAACTAAGTACTGATTGCAACAAGTTGCAGCTACACAAAAGCCATAAAATGTAAGTCATGTGACACATCCTGGCGCACCTTGCTTACAGTCTTTGTATCAATGAGCTTCAACTCGAACCCAAATGTACTACATAGTATAAAGTTTGTACTATAAACATTGCCAGCAAGCAAACTTACACTCCAGTGGGATTTCATCAGGGTTGTGGCACATATGATTTACAAGGGTCAGTATATTTGATTGTATGGTTTTTTGCAGCATCAGACTCGAGTGCTACAATTGATTCTGGTACCACCGGTGACGGTTTTTCGGGAAGCTCCTGTGAATTTGTTTGCTGAGTGCAGCATGCTTTGTAAATGGCCACAGACTCTTGCAACAGAATGTGACCAATTTTGAAAAAAGCCTGCACCGATTACTCCACAGACAAACAAAACGCCCAAGCCACCTAGGTACACAATGTTTGAAAACCAAAGCAAGGCGCGAAACCAAGCCAGCCTGAAGGTCCCATGCAGACAATCCTCAGCAGAAATGTTGCTGAGGCTGTTGTAGCCATTACATTTGGTGACCCATGCTGATATACAGGCAGCAATGACAAGCAGAAAGTACACCCCAAGAATAGACTCGTTTGAGCTCAGTTTCCGTGTGCCCCTCTAGCTCTGCCTTTTTCTCATTGCCATCTGGCCACTTGCCTATTTCTTCCATACTGCACCATGCAGCTGAGCACAACCACATGTGCACAATGTGAGCAATAAGAACAGCAGTGAAGGCATCCCGCAGTTGTGCAGAGCTGGGATTCTTAGCACCGTCAACTTTGGGACAATTCCTCCCAGCTCCGGGTGCGACATATATTGCTATGTCCACCACCACCAACAAGGTTCAGATGGTAGCTATAAGACGGCCAATTCTTCCATGGACAGCAAGTGCTGGCGCATTTGCTTCGATCCCTTTGCAGCCCTGCAGACCAGAATAACTGCAGTTTGGGTTACAGGTTTGACCTGAGGCTGCATCCAGCAATACTGCACTAGTGTTTGCTCACAAGACTGAACGATTGGTATAGTAGCGTGGTACAAACTATGGTGATATCGCAAATAACAACAGAATGGACATTTGGAGTGACTGAAGGTTGTACAAGCCATATGTGCTAGTGAGGTGAACGGCCGATCAGTCGGTCATAGCTATAGCTATAGCAAGTCTAGGCAGTTCCTGTGCAAAGGCAGCAGCATAGGGCGCATGCGCGTCTTGAGTCGCAACAACATACATTGAGTCGTAACAATATACCTCGAGTAGTGACTCTTTGAATGCAAAGTCAACCGCAACATTATTGATATCGCACCGTCACGCTCGGCCAGTGGACACTTGTCAAGATGCTGTCACCACAGCTGGTGGAAGCTGGTTCTGCCCTTCAAGAGTCAGAGAGGGGCAGCGAGGCGATTGGGTACCACGTATGATCTGATCTGAACCCGATGGTAACGGTGTGAAGCGCTGCGCATGCGTTACACACTTGGACATGTGTGTGTGCATGTGTGAAACCAGATGCAGTATCGTTACAAAACTATAGTAGACTGTATGTACTGGTGCTCAAACAAGAATCCATGTGCAGTGCACGTGTGATATGCCGCAATAAAGCCTTAAGTGGCCCGTGGACCATACCATGCAACCAAAATTATGTTCAACATGGTGCTTCGAATTGGTCATCACAGTTTGACTAAGCACAAACATCCACTTGAGTGTTTGAGGCACTTCTACCTGTGAGGTTAAGATATCAAAGGTATATACCTTTATATGTAAAGCCCAAGCTCCAACCAACCTGGAAATGCATCCCTCAGTGTAGTATGCATATATATAGGTACATATATGCAAAGCTAAGCATTAAGTCAATTCACTTTTTACAAGCTTACCCTCAGCTGTCAGGAGGCAAAACAGGTGATGAGTTTATGCTACTAGTAATGCTAAAAGCATCAGTGTTACACTGGGACTGATGCCAAGCCCCTAGACTCAACAGACACTTCTATCTCTGAACTTGCTTTTGTGATGCAGCATTCTCTATAGATGGCTACAATCTCTCTGCACACAAGCAGCCCAAGGAGCCATACACCAACAAGTCCCAACACAGCCAGCACAACCAAACCACCCAAGTACACAATGTTAGACAGCCATAGAAACACTCGAAACCAAGCCAATCTACAAGTTCCATGTAGACAATCCTCAGTGGGGATGTTGCTTAGGCTGCCATAGGCCAAGGCCTTAGTCATCCAGGCTGATAGGAAGCCACCAATAGCAAGGAGCATGTACGAAATGAAGCAACCCTCATCTTTTCTCTCAGAATCAGTGTGGTTGCCTAGCTCTGGCTTTTTGATGTTGCCCTCTGGCCATGAGGCAACGTAGGTCATGCCGGCTTGTGCACCGCCCCACATGCACACAAGGACAATGTGAGCAATAAGGATAATGATGAAGGCGGTCTGCAGCTGTGTAGAGCTGTCTTTGTCAGCATCATCAATCTTTGAGCAAAGCCTTCCAGCACCCGGTGCAACATAGATTGCTACGTCGGCTGTAACTAAAAGTGCCCAAAGTGCAGTGAAGAGACGGCAGATCCTTTCATGAATGGTAAACTGTGGCGTAACCCCTTCCATCCCGTCGCAGCCCTGCAAATAGACTGAGAGTGAGCTCGGCAGCAATGCCCCAAACGCCAAAATGACTCTGCATCCAAAGTGACCTGCCCCAACAGCTTAAGCTTCCTATGAGTTCATGCTCAAAACTTTCTTTGTAATACTATATGTTACAGGGATATCTGGATATATCTGTACTGTTGTGAGTGAGTTGGGAACCAGAACCGATAGGTGAAGCACAAGCAGGGGCACAGGATCATTTGAGTACGTCAACACCGGCACTAGCTCAAGACAGGTCCGACGAAAGCTCACATACATACTTTTCACAAGGGATGCTGCAAGGACGAACCGCAAATCGGCGCCCAACTCCCGGGCCAGATACACTGAATAGGTTCTGTGACTACTGTCACCACCCGCAAACAGGTGGTGCTCCTGCTGAAGAGACGAGTCGAGACCAGTCGGTCGTGACGTGTGACCTGGCTGAAGCGATGCGAAACGATGCTATGTACACGTAGTGATGAGTGATCAACAGTCATGGTGACTGAAAGGTCAGATCCTTGTTGACAGTGCTACTGTGGTGAGAATTCTGATCACCATGGTGCAGGATTGTTGAGATTAGCTATCGCATGTCTGCATGCATCTGCGTGTCTACTACACACTTAGTAAGTGAACAGAGTACACTTGGTGCTGTGCTCTTTGTCGGTCCCTATTTTTGTGGTATTACTTCAAGCACAGATCATGCCAATACTGTGTCACAGTCACTGACATGAGTATGAAATTCAGATTGCATACTCACACTCTCCAAGTCGTAAACAACGTTTAGTATGATGTTCAGACTGCATACTCACGCTCTCTAAGTCGTAAACAACGTTTCTGTGACTTAGGTCTGCACATTGCGACAATACTGTGAGCAGTATTGTCGGCCAGGTGCGAACAAACATATTCACTGCTCACACTTCCCACATGTCACTCAGCTTAAGTCGGACACTCAACTACTACATAGAGAACATACTGCTGCGTAATTCTGTTTGTCAACCTCAGGGCTCAGAACGATCTCCAGACATCAGCTGCAGCTGCTGCAGCTGGCGGTTCATGAATCCTGATTCACACTCGCCACACATGCTCACAGGACGATGGAAGCATGTCACGCTTCCTGCTTTGAGCGAGGAGAGACATTTACTTGCCCATCACAAGGTTCAAGTCAGCCTCACAGACCAAGTTTGCCCCAACGTGACATGTGCCGCGCATTTTCGCAAACCCATATCTCTTGTTGAACTTGACAAGCTCCACTCTCATCATCTGGGTGGCACAAAATTTACTGTGAGAAACCATCACTCTGGGAAAACCAATCACTGTGCTGAGCGTATACATACACTCTGCAATGTATGGACTAAACGTGTAGCATAACAGCCGAATATACTGGCAGTGTTATGGATATATCATCAGCACAGGCACATCATGGGATATGTAGCGTGCAGCGTGTGTCATGTGCAACATGTTGTAGGTACAAAGGCAGCAGCGAGCCCTTCAAGAGGATGCATGTCAGCCATGAATGCAGACAACATAACATTGGGATGTTGCTGAGTCACAATATGACACTGTATGGTAGTTGAGATTGTATGATTGAGTATGTGTATGACACTGCATGCCCTTCTGCTCAGGACGATAGCGCCACCATGGCTATGCACAATGCTAGATTTTGGCTCGGTCAGACTGACAAGATGCTCAGAGCTTTGTGCTTCAACTGTTAACTGTGCCATAGCAGGGACAAGTTGTAGCATGGTGTAATGCCAACCACAGCAGCAAATTCTGGCTGATTGCTCACGACATGGTCTAAGAATTTCAGCAAGGTTGCCCTGGTTGACGCTGGATATGCAGTCAGCATGAGACCAGAAGAGAAGCTCACCAAGCAGTCACCAGGCACTACTGGGCGTCTCCATTTGCAATTGTCAACGCCCCCAAAGAAGAAGTTGTTCTTTGCGGCCTCGTTTTCAGGATCGATCATCAGCAGACCACCAAGTTGCGCCATAGCTTCAACTTGCAGCACACCTGACAGCAACAAAAGCAGAGGAAACTAATTTTCACTGAATGCTGCACTGCATGGGCGGATGCTGTGCTGGCTTGCAAGGTCAGAGCAGCCAAGCCGCTGCTTATGACCTGGCACTGAGCTGGTTTGGCACAGGTCAGCAGTGTGATCAATGTCCCTTGCCTGGCATGATTGCACGCTGGGGAAAGTGCCCAGGAAAGAAATTGTCATTGATAGTGACGTTCTTATATCCGACGGCATATTTCTCAGGCTCTAGCTCAAGTACCCTATCTACCAACAGGAACGGGAACCTGCAGAGCGTGAAGAAACGTGGGTGACGTGCATGGTCATCACAGCCATGAACTGTAAGCTAACATCGCGCCGACCTAGCATCAGCGAGCTCAGGGATACGCAACTGTGAGGCAAAACGTCCATGATTGCCTGGACATCTTTCACAGGCTTAAAGTCAGGGCCAGTCTTTTCCAACGCGCCTGCCTGCTGGGACACGTCAACTTCTGCACGAACGATAAGAGCCTTCCGCAGTTTCTGTCGCTGTCTCTGATGTCGCAGAGGCTGTGTCGATCCTGCTAAACACGGCGCCGTTCGTTGTGAACGACTCGTCAGTCGCTGCGCAACCGTTGGCTGCATGCATTGGGCCGCCATCAGTGACGTTCGCTGCAAAATCTCACACGTGAAATAGAGGCAGTGGTAGTCGCGATCGAGTTTGACCGATTATGGCTTTGACGGTCGGACTGTTCGGAGCGAATTCGCAGTTAGTAACCAGAGTCACAAGCAGAATATGAAACGGCGGTTGCGGGGTGTTAACCGGCTTTCCTGCGCAACATTTCACTAGGACACCGAACTCTTCGTACTCGTGCACAGCCTGAAGCATGGAAGTGCCAGACTGGGGGGCCGCTCCTGATCAGGACTATCCGTCTTTGTCGGCTCCAGCAGAAGTGCCCAGCTCCCTGAACGCGCAGAAAAAAGCAAAGCGTAAACGAAAGCAACAGAAAATACACCTGCAGGCGCTGCTGGATGAACCCATTCAGTTGCCCCTTCACCAACCTCGAAACGAGGATATTGGTGAGTGCACCACAAAGCCCAGCTTTGCTACAGACCTGCAGCTCACAGAGGCGTCACGCAGTGTAATCACAACTGCCTGTATGCCCGGGTCCTGCTTGTTGCAGATCAACCCAGAAACAAGAAGCAGAGAACCAGCGCTGGCAAACATGCCGACAAGCCTGCAGCTCAGGTGTTTCCTGCTCAATCTTTGCAAGCGTGCCTGCCGACGTTTTGACAAGAGTAGTGCAGTATCCCATTTATTTCAGTTGCTCAGGGAGACTGTGAAAATGCAGCCCTTCTGATGGTGACCTGTCAACAACACTTTATATAGTAATGTCAAGTGCTTGGAGTCTTATTTCGCACTGCTGTGCTTAGCCATTTGCTTACAACTGAACCTTTGCTAAGATTGCAAGTCTGTGCAGATCCAGACTGCAGCAAGCAGTCAGAGGTCAGATGACACACCTGCTAGCCAAGGCGCTGTTCCTGTCAAGTCAAGTTTGCCAGCATCCACACAGTCAAAACCAGCCGGACCTCAGCAGGCAAAGACGTCAGCACAGATAGCACAAGCTCGTCTTCCCAAGGGCGACAAACAGCTGCATACAATCACAGCTGGAGGTCAGCCAGCCACCAGAGAAAGGCAGCACACCACTGGTAAAGGTCAGTCGGCGTCAGCAGAAGGGCAGCAAGCTTCAGTCCAAGGGAAGAAAGTATTGGCTTCAGGGCAATCAGTCTTGCTCAAAGGCTCACCAAAAGGAAGGACAGTCATAGCCCAGGAAATGCCAGCCCCCAGCAAAGGGCAGCCCCCAAAAGCTGATAAAACGCAGAAGACAAGCGCTGCCATTGAGACTGACAGCCTCAGCAAAGCAGACATGGCGCAGCTGATGGCTCTGGTACAAGAGGCCAGCCACCATAACCCAGATCCTGTCATGCCACTCACTTCCAAATCCACTCACCCTGTTGCAAGCGCTGCTGCCGCTACTGCTGCTGCTGCTGCTGCCGCCGCTGCTGCTGCCAAGCATAATCTCAAGGCAGCAGGCAGCAAACAGCCCAGCAAAGGCACAGCAAGCAGCCGAGCACCAGCAGCAGCAGCTACCACTGCAAGTCGAAGTGGCAGGAGTCAAGACAGCCACATCGGCAAGAGCAGCCAGCCCAAAGCCAAGCTGGCTGCGAAGCAGAATCAGAGCGCAGACACACAGTCAGCTGCAGCTGGGCTGACCTACCTGTTACCTGCTGCTGCCACTGCGTCACAGCCTGCCGTGGTCTCAAGTGCAGGCGCTGCTGCAGCTGCTGATGATTCTGATGAGGCAGCTGCAGGTGCAGGTGCAGGTGGCAGTGCGCCCGGCAGCAAGCAGAAGAAGAAGATGGGACGCAAGGCCAGGCTGCGTTTGAAACGACAAGCCTTCCGGCAGCAGCAGGAACAGGCTGATGATGCGCCTGGTGGTGTCAGCACTGATGTTGCTGCACAGCCAGGGAAGGTTGCTGTTGCCAAAAGGGCCACACCTGCCACAAGGGCCACGCTTGAAGCAGCAAAGGGCACAGCTGAGCCTGTCAATGGGCAGCTGGCCCCACTCGATGGGCAGAAAGCAGGTTTGAAAGGACAAGTGGCTCCCCTCAGTGGGCAGAGTGAGCCTGCATCCGCTGAACAGCTGCTACCTGGCAGTGCCTCCAATGCCAAGAAGAGCAAGAAGAAGGGGAAGCAGGATCTGCTGACTCAGACCCCCTCTGCAGCTGGTGAACAGCTGCCAGCTGGCAGTTCAGACGCCAGCAAGAAGAAGAGCAAGAGCCTGCTGGAGCAGATGCGCTCTAAGCTGTCTGGAGGGAGATTCAGGATGCTGAACGAGCAACTATATACTAGCAAAGGCAAAGATGCGTTCAATATGATGCAGGGCCAGCCTGACCTGTTTGAGCAGTACCATGAGGTGAGATGTCATTTGAGCCAATGACACAGCATTCGGCATTTCAGCCAATGACTCAGCCTTGTTGTACCCACAGAAGAAGAGTGAATTGAAGCTGCACAAGATGTGTGCTGATGTCTGAGCGTGCTCTTTAGGGTTTCCGAGAACAGACGCAGCACTGGCCGGTGCAGCCCATTGACCTAGCCATCTCCTGGCTGAAGAAGAAGAGTCCAGAATGGGTGGCTGCCGATTTTGGCTGTGGCGATGCACAGCTGGCAAGCAGTGTTCCACAGACTGTGCACAGCTTTGATTTCGTGGCCACAGCTCCTGGAGTCACTGCTTGCAACATGGCTGACACCCCCTTAGGTAAACCTTGCATAGTCATGCATACAGTCATGCATGTAGTCATTGCTTGCAACATGGCTCACACCCCCTTAGGTAAACCTAGCGTAGTTATGCATACAGTCATGCTTGCCATCATTGCTTGCCATCATTGCTTGCCATGTGGCTCTTTAAGTAAGGGCTGCTACCCTCAAGCCAAGCATGCATAGCTTGTTTGATTGGCACAATGCTGGACAGCAGATGCAAGCATGTGCATCTTGCAGTGCTGTGACAGTAAGTCACTATAGCTGTTTCTGGCGCTCGAACTGTACTTGACACATCAAGCGCTTCAATACACCCAGGATGAAGCAGAACGTGCTGTCTATTGTGTTTGTCCTGTTTAGCACCAGCCGCATCATGGCGGTGATAGAGAGGATCAACTTTGAGAAAAGCACAGCACTTTTGCCCTGGCTTCCCAGCACTGATGTGATAGCCACAATGATCTGCTGTCACTGCAGCAACACAGCAGCAGGCATGTCAGCAAGGCTGCTTCAGTTGCTTTCAGCTTGCTGCTCAGGATTGCCTTTCTGCTGTTGCTGCTGCATCTGGTACAAATGCTGACAGCCTTGCTGATGCCAAGACCTTTGACAGCAACAGCTTTAGCACAGACTTCTGGGTGACCACTAATGTCATGTATGTCAATGATGCTTGGCTGCTTTGGAAGCTGTACATCTTTCATGTAAATGGCACTATCGGCCAGCCAGAACTGCATGCTGAGGCTGTTATCGACAGAGGTCGCAACAAGGCAGGGCCGTCCTGTCCTCAATGCACAGCCCACCTCCTGATACCTCAACTCCAAAACCATGTGTAGCAGAGCTGAGGTAAAAGGCGAAATGCTAGCGTGTCAGGAAGCTAATTTCCAACACTGTTACAAACAGTCTCATGTGGTGCATCGTTTCAATGCAGAGAAGGGTGACTGCACAGCATGGTTTTGTATCTGCTACAATAGATCGCATGTTTTTTTTGTTTCTCAGCAGGCCAGATTATCTGCTTCACATTCTTCGAGTTCTTCACTGGCAACCTTAGTGCCATTATGTAGCAGCCAAAACAAAAGGTTCTGGAAGCTTCCAAGATAATAGATCTGAAAGACATGGCCTGTGTGTATATATGTGTATAGGAATGTCTGCTTCTCAACAACCATCTGCATTGACACATATTCTGATGCTGGTTGCAGAGGATTCATCTGTGGATGCAGCCGTCTTCTGTTTGGCACTGATGGGCACAGACTACGGCAGCTTCCTGACAGAAGCTTGCAGAGTGTTACGCATGGGAGGCCTGCTTTGGATTGCAGAAGTGCGCAGTCGCTTTGCTGACAGCACCAGCAGTGCTGAGCCGGGCATCAAGGATGTGTTTGCTAGCTTTGTTGCAGCATTAAAAAAGCTGGGGTTGCATGTGACAAGGCAGGACAGCTCAAACAAGATGTTTGTAGTGTTTGAAGCCAAGAAGGTTGCTGATAGCAGGAGTGGTGCTGTGCAGTGGCCAGTGCTGAAACCTTGCATGTATAAACGGAGGTGATTGTTGAGCGTTGTGATGCTCAGCATGTGGCTTCCACAACGACAAAAAAAATCGTGGCTTAGCCATGGGGTCAGTGATAGTCATGTATAAATTGAACACTAGTTTGTTCTGCTTGCTACATACAAACACAGCATGTGTACAAATGAAAAGCCCATCTGCGCATGCATCAAGCTCAAAAACTCGTGCATAATGTACAACATGGCAGACTATGAAATGGGGTTGACAGATGTTTACACTCAGGCTGCTGCTCATTGTCTGTCAGCATGTGCGACTTCTTTGCCTCGGCTGTGAACCTAGGGCGAGATATCCTCACAACCTCTGCAGGCGACTTGCTCTGAACAAGTCCTAGGTCAGTCATGCTGTGGCAAGGTTGAGACCCATTCAACCGGAAATGTCCTGAAATCCACCGTCATCCATCTGTGTGGTCATCCATCTGGGTGAATGTTTTATGGGAACTGCTTATTTGATCTTGTCATGAATCTTCTTGAGGACGCCTTTTTTCTCGCCACTTGTAGAGTCTGTGTCACCTGTCACCAAACATCATCGTAATTCAAGCTGTCAAAGGTATGTCAACAAATTTTGCTGCTTGCAGAGCTCATGCAGAATTATAGGAGAGCGTTCTTAGGTCATTGCAAAGGTGTCTTCATGTACTGAGATCAGTACAGGCTGTCAACAACTTATCAAGCCGCTGAGGCAGAATGCTTTATGCAGTGCAAATAATGAGGCCAGTGCTCCACTGACACCAGCATTGCTCACTGCGCTCGTGTTATCAGCAAAACACATCATCAGGACAATTGATGCATTCCTGCTGTCAAGACAGAACGACGCAATTACATTCCCAGTCCGAGCCTTCTTTACATCATTCACCACGGCAGTCATGCAGGCAAGACCAACTGGACAATCTGAACAAAAGTCTGTCACGACGTACCGCTGTTGCCAGCACTGCCCATGTCATTGGTTCCACCAACGCCACCTCGTCCAGTTCCAGCACTGGAACCTTCACCACCGATCTCACCACTGTTGCCACTGCTGCCAAAGTCATTGGTGCCACCCACACCACCGCCAGTGTTGGAGCCTACTTGGCCAGAGTTGCCACTGCTGCCAAAGTCGTTGGTGCCGCCAACATTACCTGCTGCAAAGAGGTACAGAAATCAGTTTGTTGCTGGAAGGTGTCATTGCAACTGTTGCTGAGCTACAGTTAAGAAGACAGCAAAAGCAATACCTGCAGCTTGAAAGCAGGTACAGACTGTACATAGGTGCTGGGCAGGAAGGATGACAAAAGCAATTGCATGCAAGACATGGGAAGCCCACTTGGTTGCCGATATTTTCATAAAGGCAGTGCTGGAGGTTGCAGTCTGCATATTCAAAGCAAGTGTAGAGTATGCTGCCTAGAGTATCATACAGCAGAAGTAGCTGTGCACATGCTGCAATTGATATGGCATGTGCACAGTGGTAACAGCATGCAACTGGACTGGTTCTTACCGCCACCACCTGAACCAAGAGAGCCGGGGTTGCCGCTGCTACCAAAGTCATTCGTACCACCGACACCACCACCAGTGTTGGATCCCATTTGCCCTGTGTTGCCGCTGCTGCCAAAGTCGTTGGTGCCACCAACATTACCACCTGCAGGCCAACAAGCAACTGTTATGGTTTGCTCAAAGCAACATAAGGCGGGAGGTCAAGAACAGGATTGCCTGCCAGACTGTAAGAACTCAAGGGACAGATCTCTTGCTGAAAGTGACCAGTCCTGCTGCACCGTGTTGGAGACAGGGACGGCAGGATATCAAGTTGGATGTTATGCAGGACCAAGATCACTGCTAACAGAGAATGTATGCTGTACAGCGCAGCACTGCAATGCATACCCTTGGGTGCTGAACAGCGCTGACAAACGAGCACATTCAGCAACTGCGAGATTTTTCATGTGCTGAGTGGACACTCCCGACTAAGCAGCGCACCGGTGCTGTCGAAACCACGACCGAGATTACCCTGGTTCTGGTCGAAGCCCTGGCCCATATGGCCTTGTCCAGTGGTTTCGGCCATGTCGCTGGCTTGGCTACTTCCGCCCATTGCGCTCCTGGCTTTTTGCTTGATCTGCAGTGCACGTCAGACCATTGACATTGTAAACAAACCAGCAAGAGGTCCGAGAGAGTCAGCATGCATGCAAACGATCTAGCAGTGATTAAACCGATTACAAGATCTAGCAGTGATCTACCTCGTCCATAGTTGTCGCAAATTTGCTATAACGCGAGCTGTTTTTCGCTCTCGGGTGAAGTGAAAGTGGCGCTGGAACCTATCAGCGTCAGCAAATCGTATCTTGTCAGCTTCGAGTCAGCAATACGCCCCAAAGCAATCAGCTTGCCGCCCTGCCCTGGCCGTTTCAGAAGCAAGCACAACCATGCATGAAATTGAACAATACGATAAGCTCATCTGGCTTGTGTGTACATCTGTGTGTGCTGTAACTTCGCCTGTCGTGCCTGAGACTCTCTTGAGTGCTGCAGATGCCCGCGCATGCAGCCTTACAGCAGCAAGCTTTTCTGTGTCTACACATATACGTTCAAGCGACTTAACTTAACGTGACTGCCATGCGATCCTGCCATTGCCACTGAGTTCAAGCGTGTAGGCTTGTGTATCAATGCTTTCGACTTTGTTGTTGTTTGACTTGCTTGGAGACTGTTGCAGTAGAGGTCTAGCAGGGGTGCCGAGCAGGGGTCTCCGTTGTGCTTCACGCCCTGCTTAGCCGCAATGAACGGGATAAGGGTGCATCTGATGACTTGTTGCAGAAAAGGCAAACCCGTGTGTGGACGTGCATAAACATAATAAACAGGCATTGCCAACCTGCAGGTTAGCTGCAGCAATAATTATAAAGCTCCAGGTCAGGTGACTTGTTGAGCATAATGAGCTGCAGCTGTACTCAGAACATCCATGCACATTGCACATAATATCTGCAATGTGCTTTATGGCAAATAACTGATCATTGGGCTTATGGGGCCTGGCTAACAGGTGATAACATTTGATGGATGCTGAAATTGGCTGATGCTAGCCGACAGCGCTGTCATGTTGCTGCCATGCTGCAGCAGCTAATCAGCAGCTGCTGATGCCTCAATACATCCGCAGTTGCTAAGCATAGGAGTCCTTGGGTAACTTGACGCCCACGTGCCGTCTTCTGCTTCTTCTACTGCACCAGCATCAATCACTCCTCAACTGACTGCTGACTTGCAAGTCAGCACCACAGGCAGCCGGCGGCATAGAAGGTCCAGGCCCATGGATGGCCAGTCACAGCTAACAAGGCACTCTGACATGTACATGTACAACACATTCCAAGCAATTGCATATACAGTGGTCTTTGATGCTTGCTGACTGTTATGTCTCCCTGCACAATTTGCACCTCTGCTCCTGGGCAACACACCAGCAGCACCATGTTGCACACGCATGAACTTATACTCCTCATTGCAACAGACTTGCTAGCACTCAATCTGATAGCTAATGAGCAAGACAATCATCATGACAGGGTGACTGCATCAAGACAACTTGTTAACTCACTTCTGCAACTTCAGATTTTGTTATAATCAGGGTACCTGAATGGCCTTCTCTGCATCTCAGAGGCTCTTCCTGCTCCTGGCTGTCAAACATGACAGTGACCCCGTGCTGCACTTCTTAGAGCGCCGGTTTTGCCCCCAAGGGCCCTCACAATTGTAGCCTTCACGCCTCCCCTTTTACTGCACAAAGTACAGTTTCTCGAGACACCGGTTCTGCATAACGATAGCAGGACCCAAAACGGCCGTGGCCCGCAATTGAGCAAGTCAGGAAAATGCATTCTGGCATGAGGCTATATAAGACACTGCTAGAGTGTGCATGGTGTAGCTGCTAAAGCAAAGAACAAAGACACCGTCCTTGACATTGCTCACTCAGTGACTTTCACCATGCATATCATCAACACTCCTAATGAAGCCAGCATTGTCACGTGACATGCACAGACAACTGCTTCAAGCAGCACTCAACATGCAGATCCACTTGAGTAGATAGATTCTAACGCTACTTGTTAATGATACCATCATCAGCAAGCGAAGCGTTTGGCAACAATGCAGAGACCTCGCAGTGTTTTCAAAAGCGTTTGCATGCTTGCAATGGTACAAGCTTTGGTCACAAGGCAAAATGTGCACATTAATTTCACAACACATGCTTTCTATTGCTTACACGTCGCAGCATGTGCAAAGACAAGACCGATGGCTTTGGTCCACATGACTCATGAGTCATGATCATGACCCAGTATTGTAATAACCAAATGTTGAGGATTTAGGGTTTTTGCTATGCTGATGCATAGCATTTGTCATCAAGGCTGCCATTCTTATGAATCACCTTGTGAGTCATAAGGTGAGGGATCTTTGGCAGCCGTAAGGCTGCTGGACTTACATGCATTGCTGCGGGCTGCTTGTGACCTTACTCACACACAAGCTCACTTGCTCAAACTCGCAGACTCATTGGTGATCACTCAATCACTCATGGATTCACTCCCTCAATAGCTTGCTCAGTCATGAGCTGCATTGCAGCCCTCTAATGCTACAGTCACTACTCTGCCCAATTGCTTCCTGTGTCAAAAGTAACATAGGTAACAACATTGCAGAGGCATGTCTGAAGCACAACAAAGACTGCTTCCCAGCGCATCAGCACTTAGGTGTCACGGTGTGCCAGCTAGTCATTTCAAGAGTGTACTGATAGTACATCACGAGCATAAATATCATATTATCTTGAAGGACCTGCCTTGCAAGACTTAGTCCTGGCAGAGCCCAAGCTTGCGTCGAGCACTCTGCTGCTCTGGACATCTGTACTGTAACAACCGCCAAGCCGCTTTGGATCATGTCATGTATTGGTAAAAGCTGCTTGCAATATTTTAAATTACTCATTGCTGGGCAACAACGTCACAAGATCTTTAGAGGACCCTCTGAATAGAATATCTAGCTCAAACATTACGACGTGATATACTTTTTGTACTGGAAGCGCGTAGAAGCTTATTGTCTGCCGCTGGCTTGCATTGCTCAACCCACATCTGGTTGGCTAAGGGTTGACTTACATTTAGAGTTCAGCTAGATGTTGATCAGGTGTATCAAATTTAGTTGTCGCAAGTGTCAGCCATTTCACAAATCTATCTATGAAGACATCAAAGAACATTAAAGAACTCATACATCGCCGAGCTATCCTTTCAGCAGTGCCATCACAGGCAGCAGTACAGAATTGCAGACTGTCTCTGCATGCAGTTAGCTCCTTCCTTGCCCTACATGTCTAGGGATTTCAAAGGCTGCCTTTGCAAAGCATCAAGACATGAAAGTTTCTTCAAAGCTTACAAATACGGCAATTCCATTGCTGCATGTCAATTCGGGTTCAGCTAAAGCTGATGTGGCATGTGATATGTGGCAAATCCTGCAAGATATATAATTGGTATATACTATGTTACATACTGTGCTGGCAAGCCATGACAAGGTAAAACTCAGGTACTGCATGACCTCTGCCATATATGCTTGAGTATAGCATGCATCCATACTTCTCCAGAGGAAAACCTGATCTTGACCGCCGGACGTGCTGTGCAGACACGTCAAGCACAGGTTGCTACCGAAGAAGTATAGGTGCATGCCATACCCAAGCAGATATGGTTGACGCCATGCAGCTGCTGTGATTGACACACACATGTACATCATGTGCTTGCACATGTTGTGTACAGCACATTTTCTGCAAACATGTTCTAGAATCTGGACTATTTGGTTCCCGCACAGCAGTGGAGCTGCAGCTCATAATTCGCAAATGCCATTTGACACCCTTGTAAAAACAAAAGGACACTTTGTCAATAAGGCATGTATGTGCGTGCCAATCAGCAGCAGACAGAGGGGGAAGGGCAAGGGGGAGGGGGGATTGGAGAGGGGTTTCTTAAGCATTGCTGTCTCGCAAATGCATACAATTTCTTGTTTGAGGATTTGGGCAGCTGAGTGCAGTTGTTGCAGCGTACATGTTGCACTCTGCTGTTGACCGCTACTCTGCAACTGCCCTCTGAAATCTGCTAGGCCCATGATTGCAAAATGCCAATGCGTACCATGCGCAGGGTTGCACCTTTGGGCTGGTTGACGCAGCGCTGCAAGACTGTCTTTGCAGAGGTGCGCAACAGTCACCTGTCTGTCCTTGTGAGAGGCACTTTTGCTGCCAGGCTTGTCTGGCCTCCCATCGCCAGTGGCTGTGTCTTGGTCCATGTTCACATCTCGCCTGTCTTGCCTTGCACCTGGGGCAGAGTAATCATCCAGCTTGACTCCCAGAAACCAACCCTCCCATTGCTTGCCATGCATCTCCTGCATACACCTACATCAGAGTTAAATCGAATGCTTAAGCTTGAACAAAGAAGGACACTATGCTAGAAAAGAAAAGAAAAGACTACACCTTTTGGCGTCAATTAAATGAGAAGCCAAGTATTATACCGGGCTGCCCATGTGGACACTATGCTACTCGTGTATACTTCAGGGACAAGTGTGTCCACATGTGCGTGCGTGCATGCGTACGTGCCAACACTGCCCCTCCCGTCCCCCATCCCCTTCAAACAGCTGCCTTTCAAGGAAGCTAACTTAGCAAAGCAATAAATCAATGCTGTCATCACATGCGCCTGCTCAAGCCCAGTCAGGCTGTATGACACAAGCAATTGATTCTGGTCACACTGCCGAGATGTAATCGTTGCATGAAACCTTACTGAAGAGCATCGAGTCTGGCGTAACTCTGAGGAAGCCTGATCAGCATCCACAGGGTCAAGTCAGTCATGATGCAAGACAGGACTGCCAGTCAAATTGTAGGTCCCAAGTTTGAAGCTGGAGTGGCTGGTTTTTGTTCCTCTAAACTTCCTTCATCAATTAAGGGGCAACTGCAACTTGAGGGGGGCCTGACTGGCCTCCCAGCAACAACCAAAACATCGCAATGCTGTAATCATGTGGTTGGTGGAAATGTTGGAATGTTGGTGGAAACATCAAAAGCATGCCTGGACTGGCAGCCGTCGTCCTATCTGGAGGGCTACGAGGGTTTCGCATTAATGATTGTCAAACAAGACGACCGATTGCTTCTGTGCTGGCATGCCTGGCTAGTTGGACCTGAGCGCACCTGATGCTGATGGACATCGTCATCATGATCATATGTTCTCAAGCCAAACTTGCTAGCGATGACAGGGGTTGCATCTAAAACTTGAATCTGACAAGACCACCAAAAAGCTGTTGTGCATGGCATACTGGTTGCCATGCCTGACAAGCTTCTCTCATGCGCATCATCAGACAAGCACACACAGACTACACAGCTAAAGCTTCTGAGGTGTAAATGCGAGTGCAGTTGCAGGTGCTAAGTACAAAACAGGAGGGGTGCATGCGTGTTCATGTGTTGGTGTAGTGTATGACTTGAAGCAGAATTCAGTTGTGGCTCACACAGTGACGCAGTTGCAGAAAAAAAAGAAAAGACTACGCCACTTATGCAGTGGCGTTGTATATGGGGGACAAGCATGTGGAACACTTGCCCCCCAGTGCAGAAACCACACGTGCCAGCTTTGCACACAGCTAGCAATGTTGCTAGCTGCAGTTGCTTCAGCTCAACCGTGAAAAGGATTGACATGTTAAGTAATTGTCAGGCAAATGTTAAGCTGAAATGCAATTGGGGCGCAAAGTATGTAACTTGCAGATTAGGTCAGAGTTGTGATGCCTGACAGAAAGCCAAGCGCTTGAGCGTAGCTAGAATTGCTGACAAAGCAAGCATTGCAACACGCCCGTTCAGGCTGAAACCCACCTTTGTATGTATTGCTGTGCAGTGTCACATGAGGGTGTCCTAGCTATAACTGACATGCATGGCAGCATAGCAGACTTGCAATGCAGGTTGTGTAGTTGCCAGAAGCAGCAGGGATGTCCAATCTGAGAGCTTGAGAGCTTGAGACAGCATGACCGAGAGGGATATGACAATATCAGATGCAACTGCTTGACGACTACACCTACATGCTGCGTAAAACTTATGAGAGACACATTGTTACTTGTTGAACATCATTGGGATACTTAAATGGTCTGATGCATGGCACTCGAAATCAAGACTTCCGGTCTTATGAGTCACCTTGTGGGTCCCCAGGTGAGGGTTTTTGGTGACCCTAAGGCTGATAGTCTTGACAGGCATGCTGATTTGCAAAGCAGGCAAGTTGCTGGGATTCCTGACCTAATCCTGTTTCAGTTTCAAAAAGTTGGGCGAGGGACTCTAGAGATTGGATCATGCATTCCTTCCTTTCCCTGAACAGAAACAAGCATGCCTCCATAGGGGTCAGATGTGTTCAGCCTGGGATAGCCCCTTGAACTAAGCCCCTGTCATGGGTTCACAGCCACGTAAGACTGCCCAGTGCAACAGAGCCTCCCATTGCTGTCTACGCTTTCACAACATTTGCTTTCACAACATTGGGAGGCTCTTTTGCACTGGGCAGTCCGCAGTTCCGTGCTTTCTGCTTGGACATGTACGGACAGCATTAGCCAATGCAGCACTCAAATCCAGCATTAGCCAATGCAGCACTCAAATCCAGCATCAGGCCTTGACAATGCCTGGCCAAGCATCAGCCATTGCTGGGCAAAGTGAGGAGCATATGTCAAAGTCTAACGGTGCTTGTCAGGGGCTGGGTACCACTTGATAGCTCAGGAGAACGAGCTGAGTCAGCGATTTGCAGAATAGTTTTCGGTACTAAAGACCATGCTGAGCAGCAGCTTGCGTGCATGAAGGCTCACGACTGGCACTGCATAGGGGCGCAGTCGGAGCAATGTGAGACCAGAAGCGTACTACAAGTTGGCTCCACCCCGAGCAGATGGGTTCATCCTCCCATTGATGTCAAAGCTTTGACAAAATAATATGTGCTGCCTGAACGCTCCTGATGAACTCAGCAGAATGTTTAGGCACTGAAGCAAGATTTGTATGTAGGAGCATCAACATGCATCACTGTTGCAATCCAACACCAAGTCCCAATATTATACAAGGACGCCAAATTTCTTGATGAGTTTCAGATAGGTCTGTCCGACGGTCGTTTAACATACATGTGACTTTGTATTTTACTTGTAAACGATCATGCAAGTTGTACATTTCTGGCAAGCATCCCACCTCACAAGTTTGTTACCATGCTCTCCTTGGTTCCAAAGTCTGTCCCTCACATGCTCACAGTCATTCCGTGCTGCATCATTTATTCACTCCATCCCTCCCTTACTAGATCACCTGCTTGCTCACTCATGAGCTGCATTGCAGCACTCTCACGTTGCAGTCACTAGTCTTCCCTACTAGTGTCCATGTTAAAACCAACACATGGTATGGCCGGAGGAAGCTTACAGCCCATGCACAGCAAGCACTGCTTCCCAGTGCAGCAGCATGGGACGCTTAGGCATCTACCAGCTTGAGCAGGCCAACCTAGTCTGGTCATCACCGCTGATACTGCCTTGAGCCTAGCTGCTGCTCTGAGTTGCAGTAACTGCCAAGATGAGAACCATGTGATGTATCAGTAGAAGCAGCTAGGGCAATAATGCTGTAGCAGGGCCTTTTTGATTGGGATAGTTGGCTCAGATATTGGTGTGTGCGTACTCAGGAGGCGTGCGGGAGCTAACCATCTACTGACATAGCTCAGCCCATTTTCTGTTGTCCCATGACCAATTTAGTTATGTTCAAGCCGATATTCTGCCAATGTATACTTTGCTTTCCACAAGCCATGACAGAGTACCCGCAGATCTTCAGGTGTTGTAATACTTGAGTTTCGCCAGTGAAGCTCCAGCATTACAACACCTGAAGATCTGCGGAGTATTTTCCCTAGAGAAGTATGGGTGCATGTTGCTGTTACACGTCCGCTATCATCATGCAGTTACGGTGCTTGGTCCTGCATGTGCTACGTGTGAGTATGTCAACATAAATGTGATGTGCACAGGTGTAACACACTCTGCACACAGTGTATGTGCAAAAGACGTCCCACTCAGCAATGCAGTGCATCACTTGCAATCGCCAGTCGCCAAAGGGCAGGCTGTCAAACACAGAAGGCAGACTTGTGCCGTTTGGCAGCAAGGGCATTGTTATGCATTGTTGTCTTGCAGATTCAGAAAGTGCCCATGTCGCAGTACCTGAGCTGTGTTTCAAAGATGCTGCAGCTGTTGCTGCACTGTATGCATTGTCATTTGAAGCTATAGGCTACTGCAAAACTGCCCAATGGACTTTTGAGGGAAGTTTTGAAGTAGCCATCAACATCAGATCACAATACATACACTGCAGCAGTTGCAGTGTCTTTGACTCAGAGCTTGTAGGATACAATGTGTGCACATTGCTTTGTGATTAACATTGAGGCGTTGATGTCCACGACCTAAGGATGAAAACGCACAAACACCACTGCTGTTGGCCACCATAGCTAATGTTTGCACAAATACACGTGGCAGCATAGCAGACTTGCAATGCAGGCTGTGACTTTGCCAAAAGCAGCAGATGTGAGTTTGCCAAAAGCAGCAGATGTGAGTTGGCCAAAAGCAGCAGAGGCGTCCAGTCTGCGAGTTGAGGGCTTGCGACAGCATGACATGATGAAAACGGGTACAGCGCCATGCCAATGATTGAGACTTACAATGAATTCTTGTGTCACTTGTTTGACAGCATTGGGATATCTAAATGGTGTGATGCGTGGCCTCTAACATCAGGACTGCCAATGGTATGACTCACCTTTTGGGTCACCTGGCAAGGGTCTTTGGTGTCCATACGGCTAACAATCTTGACATATGTGCTGATTTGCAAAACAAGCAACTTACTGGGTTCTGCAATCCTGTTTCTGTTTCTTCTTCAATCTTGGGTGAGGGAATATTCCTTTTTCTCACCCAAGCTTGAAGAAGTAATAGAAGCAGGAATGTACAGCCCAGAGATGCTCCCTTAATGGAGCCGTGTTATGGGTGCACAGCATCTTGGGATTGCACGGTTCAAGAAAGCTCACGATAGTTGTCAGAGCTGAGACAGCTACTAGAAGCACTCTTTCACTGTGCAGCCTGCAGTGCCAGGCATGACACATTGTGCTTGCACCTGTCGAGACAGCACAAGCCAATAAATCCCTGGGTGTGAAAGGTGGCTGTCAGGTGGCTTCAAGTTGCAAGGCGTTTCAAGATTGAGGCTGTTGTCACGCCAGGCCTACTTTACAAAAGTTCATTACGCCCTGTTGCAAGGCACTCACACACAGTTGCTGATGGTCCTCAAGTGGGGTCTCGGGAACCACCTCATCATGACGAGCCTGTGACATGTTTCCATCACAATCGACCATGTCGGACCATGTCTTATACTGGCCCAGAGGACATGGTTGATGTGGAAAGAGACATGTCATAGGGATAGGCCCCTCATGATGAGGCGGTTGCAACGTTGAAAAGACTACACCTTTCGGCGTCAATTCAATGAGAAGCCAAGTATTATACCGGGCTGCCCAGGGGTTGCAACGTTGCTGAGACCCCACCGTTGCTGAGACTCCACTTGAGGCTCCAAAACCAGATTATACCACAACGGACGGCCATTCAGCATGGGGTATTCAGATTCCCATATGCTATACAAGGGCAAGGGAAAGGGAAAGTGAAAGGAATAGGCAAGCATTGATTGCCAGTGGTCTGAAGAGTATGATATGGAATCACCTGAATGGCTCTCTCAGCATCTGTCTCAGTCTCAAAATTGAGAGTGCCCCAGCCCTTGGAGGGCCCATCCTGCCCCATCACAATGTAGCCTGCAGGCCTCCCCCAATGGCGTTGAACAGGGCCTTCAGATCTTGCCAAACAAATGCCAATGGCAGGCCCTGGACAATCACCTGCAGTGCACATCAACAAAATCTTTTCCATCAAGGCAGCTGGAACCATCTTTGTTTCTAGCAACCTTTGAAGACGCTAAACAGCAGTGCTACTAGTCTTGGTACACGTTGCATGTCAGTTGCAAAGTATCAGCATCAGACATTTCTGTCGCTTCGGATGGCATCACAGTTGTTAGCTACTTGCTCCTGCATAGTTCACAGATGATGCAATCGAAGGCAAAGCTAGCAAGAAGCAATTTACACCCACCGCAAACTTGCTTGTTTGACATGCAACATGCTTGCTTTGCCGTCCATTGTGTCATCTGTAACCATGTATGTGCACTAGCAAGTAGCTGAGTTTAGTTTGCGTTGAAGCTCAAGACCATGGCACACCTTGACACCTCTGCTAGATGTGAACACCTGGACTCCTCTCTTCGATGTGAAGCTGTCTCTGCTTGACAGAGCTCCGCCTTCATTGCTGGAACGGCCTCTCTGTAGGTCAGCATCCTCCTGATCCTCTCGTACCCTGATCTGACTGCCATCTAAGGTCTGCAAGTCAAACACAAGACAGGATGTCAGCAAAACACAGTTCACAACTCTAAATCCAAATTATGAATTTGCAATTCATATGATGAAAAGCCAGACCATGTGAGTGTTGTTGACACGCGCCAATTGGTATGCGTCATCCACACCCACATGCATACCTTGCCTGCTGGCTTGCAGAAAGCTGTGAACAGCTTGTCTTGCATCATGTGCCCTTGATGACCATGGTATGTAGTGTCATGACTGCCTAACAGCTTGTGACCTCATGACCGCTTATGGGTGTGACTAGTGTGACTGAGCAATATCTGCTGGAGCTCTTGTAGTTCCATGTTAGGTGAGTGGTCATCATGAAACCATCACTTCATCTTACTATGTCAGGGTCTGGTGTTCTAGGAGCAAGAGTAGGCATAGAAATGTCACTACAGCTATTACAATGCTCCAAGGATCTAATTTAGCAGGCTGGTGAGCTGATGTGAATGTACCCACCTACAGGTGTGTTGACCCCTGTGGAGGTTGGTGGGTTCACTTCGCCACCTTGGTCCCCATCTTGGGCTCCCTCATCATGTCTCGGCAGCTTGGTGTCGTCTGCAGATGCCTACGGTCTCCCGAGCAACACCTAACTTGACAAATGTCGCTCGGGAGACCGTAGGCATCCGTTGACGAAAGTCAAGACTAATTTTCACATGCATGAATAATGCAAAGCTACACCACAGTATAGACTCATACCCTGGATCTTGTAGTGACTTTGAATGAATCAATTTCTGGAGTACTCTAGTATTCGAAGTACTTGGTACGAATTGCTTAGCGTTGGCCCACTAATGTCGATTAAAAATTTGGAAGGCACTTTCAGGTTGCATCAGCGTGGTTGTGCATTGAATGCTCTGCTGCAACCTGGTGGGGAACAGACAACAGTTGTTTCTTCCTATAGGTCCAAGGTAAACAAGACCCTAAATCTGATATGGTGCTGAGCCATCTTTCACTGGTGTTGTACCAGGAGAGGCAAGTGTACCATGTTGGTGAGGCGGCTGATTGCTGGCAAGGCTTCATTGACATGTTGTAACTCAACAAAGCCAGCTCCCTTTGACTGTTCTTCTTCGTCCTGCATCAAACCTTACAACATGACTTCTTGACCTCACCATGTCTGCTGCAAACGGCAGCACATACAACAACCAATTCTTTCACATATCGTACGCCAAGTGGGTTTGGTTGTTTTGTCCTGAATGACAGAACAATACGTTGAATTTCGCACGCAATAGGGAGGGAAAACACCAAGCCGAGCAAAGTTGACGCTGTTTGCATAACAACACAAGCGTTGAGAAGGTTTGCTTTACGCACATCAGCAAACCACACAAACTCCCTGTTTCTGCAAGATCATGAGTTGAAAAGCCTTGTGCACAATTTACACAACATCAGGTTCTGCTTACCGTGAACACATCTGTATGGACCACATTGCCGCAAGCCGTTGCAGACTCATGTTGACAAACAAGCGTCTACCCACCACAGCCACATTGGGCCTGTCACCCCTAGAAGAGGGACCTCTGCTGAATGCTGAACCCTCTGCTGCCCGATGGGATGGGCCGGATTCGCGCTTGCTTGAGCCTGTCATGACCAGCTCAAAATGTTCTCTGTCCTCCCCAAGAAGATCTCATGACCATTCGGCTGCAGTCCACATCATTTATTGATGTGGGTTTTATACTATTCAAGTGAGTCAACAATGCTTTGTGCTCAACGCTCAGTGCCCAATTAGTCAACTTTGCAACAGTCACAACAGCATGTGGCATGTGTACCACTTGGGACATGACTGGCAATGCCTTTGTCTTATGTACACACAATGCCTTTGCAGACATGTACGGTATGCCATGCAAAGAGGAGCAAGCCTCACCTCCGACCTGGCCAGATGTTGGACTTGCAGCAACAGCCTCCTCGGGCTTCTCAATCCACAATACCCCATCCCTGCAAGTACACAATAAGGCTTCAGGGTCAATAGCCAGGCAGTGCTGGGTGTGACATGGTTATGTGCTAGTCTCCATGTATGTGGTCACAGATACAGTCTGCATGCATTTCTGCATGCCCATATGGGCCCTGATGGTGCAGACAAAATGTGTTTGTGCAGGTTTTGCTGACCTTGGAACGCAAGCTTTGACCGCCTTCTCTAGCTACGTCAGCTTGTATCACTGCACCGCATTTCAACAAACTCACTGCCCTGCCATTCCCATCAGACCGGCCCAGACCATTTCCTACTGCTGCAAGCTCCCTTGTATGCCTTGCCCAATAAGCTTAAAGTGATCTTTGAGATCCTGTCCGGCAACAAAACATGCAAGATTCCCCTCACATAGTCTCCTTGCTACCACCATGTCGTCGATCTTGTCTGCAGAATGCGCCAGATGACGCCTTCAGGTCATACAGGACAGTGGCACACGCGTGAAATGGAGACAATCACGACAGTCCCTCTGAACGGCGAGCAACGCGTCATGCTCTATCCAACCAAATCAAACTCAGCTGCAATTAATCTGTATTCAATGTGTATATGCCTTGCCGGACGCGTTTCTCGGTCGGCGTATATCCTTCGATGTGCGTTGTTTGATCGTCGCTGGCACTGCAAGAAATGTGGCTGCTAAGCCTGCAACCTGTTCTCTCGAATGTTCTCATGACTACCGCATGATGTTGCATAGTTGTTGCGACCAACGAGCATCGCAACATTGTCTACAGACCTATCGAGACATCTCACGGGCTCCGTGACGTCGTAGCGCGAGGCTTGCACGGACCTTCCAACTCGGACCTTTGGTTCTATGCCATGTCTCATTTCACATCGCAGTGACACCGTACTTACAGCTCTCGTCAAAAGTGGTGTCCAGAGTCTGAAGCAGGTCTGTTTTAGACTATTGTAGAGCACACAGCTGCCGAGCTATTCGATGCTGCGACTCAGGACAGGTAAACGACTTATGTAACGATG
>JAABUH010001003.1_pt1 | contig 34989 bp, 29 predicted proteins | sample 5559121 | NCBI WGS metagenome assembly JAABUH01 (sample SAMN10711871, study PRJNA513364) | rock metagenome | isolation source: Antarctica rocks | place: Antarctica: Victoria Land, Battleship Promontory nord | collected 2015-12-28
GCAGAAAGACTCTCACTTTCCTGTCTGAACACCTCCTCAGGCGTACTAGCATCGATCTTCAGATCGTCTGGTGGAGGCGCCGCGCGCGAGCGTCGGCGCCGGCCCGTACCACGGCAGTACCGCACCGCGGCAAGTCACCCGAATATGACCGGCGACCCCGTGTGCCGAGTTCCTCCTCTCCGCACATCCAGGCGCATACACTCGTGCCCGACACCCCGTAGGCATGACGTAGGGCCCCAAGCGCATCGCTCGACCCCGCCGTTCGGGGGCACACGCAGGCCGCCCAACCCGACAGAGCAGCCGAGGAGCAACATGGTGGTACGGGCCAGGACCGGCGCTGCCGCGCGGCCCTTCCTAATGATGATCTGAAGATCATTCCTACGGCCGTTCCCACGGTCGGTCGATACTGGTCGGTTGCCGGCGTCGCGCCGCCATTTCCTCAGACACTGTCCGCTCAGGAACGACCACTGACGGTGGCGCACTATGGCGTCAGGAGCAAGCTCCGTACAATTGGGCAGTAGTGACGCGATACACCGGAAGGGGGACAATCATGGCGAGACGGAGATGGTTCCTGCTGGGTACGCTTGCCGTGCTGCTTGCCATGGCGCTCATGGCTCGCACCGCCCGCGCCGGCAGTGCCCAACCAGTGCCTGCCGCCACGCAACTCTACATCATGTTTCTCCCCGGCCTCTGCGCCTACACCAACTCCGACCCGTACTGCCATGGACGAATCGATGCCGCTGCCCGTGCCCGTTCCACCTTTCGCACCCTGATCGGCCAACTTGCCACGGCGCACGTGGTGTACACACCCCTCTTCTTCAGCTACAACCCGGGTGATGCCGGCGGCTATACCGTGAGCGGCACCCATCAGACCGTGGCCCGCTCCGTCGATGCGCTGGAGCGAGAGCTACGCGCCGCCCGGCAGCGCGTCCCATCAGCCCACATCGACCTGGTGGGGCACAGTCTAGGTGGCGTGGTCGCCGCCAGCTGGGCGGTGACCAACGGCCGGCAGTACGGCTTTCACGCCTCACGCGGCCTGCTGCACGTGGTCAACAGCATCGTCACCTTCGATAGTCCACTGCACGGGTTGCAGAACACGCTGAGCAACAACCTGGTGACGCGTCTCTTTGGCGGTGACGTCGCCTATAGCCTGCAGCCGGACAGCGAAACCATCAAAGAGATCCTCTTCTTCCCCAACCAATGGTGGCGTACCACGGGGCGCCTCCACAGTGTGGCTAACCGTGCCGACATCGTGGTGCCACCGGCGGAGTCGCTGCTGGGCCAGACCCGTCAGGTGAACGACACGGCATGCAACCGCGATCTGCTGTTCCTGCGATCCTGTCACGGCGCCGTATTGGCGGATACGGTGCTCAATCGCTTTATCGCGTGCCACTGGATCACGACCTCGGATCAGTGCAATCCCCGTCCCACCCCGACGCCGATGCCGACCGCTACGCCGACGCCTGTGCCGCCCACACCCACCATCACCCCGACCATCGCGCTCCCACCCCCACCGGCCATCTCGCCCACACCGTAGACGTACCTCAAGACGCTACGCCGCGCTCAGCGGCGCGCCACCTGGGCCATGTTCTTCCTGGCTGATTTGCGCCAGACAGTCGTTCCGCAAGCGCCACTGCACAAAGCGCAACCGCTCGACTTGAGCGGCGGTCAGGTCCGCCGGCGCGGGAGTCGGGTCGCCCTGTGCGCGTGGGCGAACCGACAGGATCCGTCCACAGTGAATACAGGTACGAGCAAAGGCGCGGCCCCCCTCAATCGGCTGGTGGAAAGAAAGGACATTGGCGTTCACCGTCCCGCAGTGAAGACAGGTCATACCGCACCTCATGATGGAAACTGACTACTTCTGCTTGCAGTATTCCGCATAGGGATTGCCGGAGGGTGACGTCGCGCTTACAAAAGATGGAACTCTTCGTAGAGGTGCAACAAGGTATGCATAGTGCACACTTTATTGCAGCTATTCCTGTCTATTTTTACTACTGTACAAGGTGACCGATACCGGTACAGTGGAAGGGGCAGGAGTGCGTCCACCGCGCGTGGAGGTAGTGGTGTGCCCCGCGCAAGTAGTGGAGGCGAACGATGGGAAGCACAGCGGACACAATGCTCGGTAATGATCGGTACCGACGCCTTATGGAACAGGTGATTGCCGGTAATGGTCTGGCGGCCATCGCTCGCATGCTGTGCGACATGTTGGCCCTGCCGGCCACGGTGGCAGATGAGGAGTTCGAGCCATTGCATGGCTTTGCGCCGCGCGGCCGGCACCTGGAACCCGAGGAAGCTGCCCTGCCGGCAGACGTGCAGGCACGCCTACGCTTCGATATCGATCGCGAGCCGCAGGCCAGCACCGCGCCGCCTACTACGCGTGCTGAGGCGGAGAGCGGGGCCGAATACGTGGTGGCGCCAGTGGTGCTGCCATCCGGCATCGCGGGCTACGTTTGGGTGGTCGCACGCGACAGCCGGGTAGCCGCCGATGCCGACGAGGTGGTGGCACAGGCGGCGGGGGCCTGCGCCATGGAAATGGTGCGACAACACGCCCTGGTGGAAGGCGAGTCCCGGGTGCGTAACTCCTTTTTGGAAGACCTGTTACTGGGCAGTGTGACGTCCACCACGAGCACGCGCCGCCGTGCTCGCTATCTCGGCTACGATCTGCGCGGCGAGCAGGTGGTCTTCATGCTCGATATGGACCAGTTTTCCGCATACATCGAGCGCAACGGGCTGGACGAGAGCGAGATCCAGCAGTTGAAGGAGCGTTTTCGGCGCAGTATCGATAGCTGCATTCCCGCCATCTGGAGTCGAACCCTGGTGTGGGAACACAGCGACTCCATGGTAGTGCTGGCGCCGGCCGGCAAATACGACCCGCGTATCTTCCACCGGCGGGTGGAAACGGTGCGCGAGAATGTGGAGAAACGTCTGGACGGCCCCAGCATCTCCGCCGGTATCGGTCGGGCATACGGCGATCTGACCAAGCTGCCGCACTCCTATCGGGAAGCAGAGCACGCAGTGCGCATCGGCACCGCGGTGTCCGGCTTCTCCTCGACCGCTGCCTTCGAGGATCTCGGCGCCTATCGGCTGCTCTTTCATCTGCGCGACCAGCCGGAGCTGCACACCTTCTGCGAGGAAACCATCGGTTCCCTGGAGCGATACGACGAGCAGCATAACGGCCATCTACTCGACACACTGACCTGCTTTCTCGATCAGCAGGGGAACGTCAGCGAAACGGCCCGCGCCCTGCACCTGCATCGCAACGGCCTCCTGTATCGGCTGACCCGGATTCAAAAAATCGCCAGTTGCGACCTGGAGAGTTCAGCGCAGCGGCTCGCTCTGCAGCTGGCCCTGCTGGCTCGACCGTTGCTGCACCGCCAGGGCAAAGAAACCACGGCACGCATCCAGCACAGTTCGAGAGCAAAATAAGGGGAGAGGATGACAGCGCTAAAGATTGGCTATCAAGGAGTTCCCGGAGCGTATAGCGAGGAGGCACTGCTTTCCTTCCAACCGGAGGTCGAGCCGGCGCCGCGCCGTACGCTGCAGGATGTATTCACGGCTCTCGAAACCAATGAGGTCGACCTGGCATTTGTGCCGGTGGAGAATTCACATGCCGGCAGCGTGGCCGAGGTCTACGAGCTGTTACTGGATCAGCCGGTTACGGTGCAGGCGGAGTATGTTCACCCAGTGCATCACTTCTTGCTCGGGATAGAGGGCGCCGAACCAGCGGAGATCGAACGCGTGTACTCTCATCCTCAGGCCCTCGCCCAAGCCGGGGCCTTTTTGCGCCAGGCCGGACTGGAGACCGAGTCCTTCTACGACACTGCCGGCGCCGCGCAGATGGTGGCGGAGCGACGAGATCGGCGCTATGCGGCAGTGGCCAGCCGCTTGGCTGGCCAGCGCTATGGCCTGACGATCCTGGCAGAGGGAATCCAGACGGCAGCCGACAATGCCACTCGCTTCTTCTTGCTGGCTCCCGGCGCATGGGAACCGGAGCGAGTGTCCAGGGGACCGGGAGCCGGTAAGACCTCTCTGGTTTTTGCCGTGGAGCATAAGCCGGGCGCGTTGGTCCGTGCCCTGGGCTGCTTCGCTCGTGAGCGCGTGAATCTGGCCCGACTGGAGTCTCGTCCCTCCCGACAGCGACCCTGGGAATACCTCTTCTTCACTGATGTCGAGGGCTACACCGACGATCCAAACGTACGCGCCAGCCTGCGTGAACTGCAACGGCTGACTCCGTTCGCCCGCATCCTGGGCAGCTACCTGGCCGCAGCCACCACGACGGCGGGTAGGTCTACCGCGGCCGGAAATGCCGCGCAATAGGTCCTGTAGGTCAAGACCGCATCGATGCTGGCATAGTCCCTGCACAGAGAGCTGAAGAGTTGTTTGCAGGAGAGCATGATGGAGCACGACGCACAACGCGAACTGAGCGGTGAGGTGCTTGCCGCGAGCCAGCAGACCGGTGACGAACTACCCGCCAGCCTTCGCAGTGGTGCCTTGACGGGCGGAGACCCGGACGATCCGGCGCCGAGCGGCGCCACCGACCCGGACGATCCTTCTCCCCTTAATACCGCTCGGGGCTTCTCGGTGGGCGGCGCCGGCGCGGGCATCGAGCCAGGAACCGACGCCAGCTTCGGGGATCATTACGACGACACTCAGTTCGCTGCCGATACCTACGGCCAGCCCCGAGCGGACAACGACTTCGATCCTGAGGCCGATGGCCTTGGTATGGGTACCGACCCCGTATAGTGGGCGGTGTCCAGGGGTGGATCGTTCAGCCCCCAATCCCCTCTCTCCCGGCTTGGGAAAGAGGGGCTGTTCTTTCGCGAGTATCCGTGGCTGGAGTAGCTCACGTTTCCGTAGCCCAGAGGGCGCCTGCCGGTTGGGCAGGCCGGAATGACCGCGACTATTTTTCAATTGGGGCGGCGACTATGTTCCCCCACTCGGTCCAGGAACCGTCGTAGTTCTTTACCTTCGGGTAACCCAGCAGGTGTTTCAGCACAAACCAGGTATGGCTCGACCGCTCGCCGATCCGGCAGTAGCTGATCACTCCGCTGTCTCCGGTAATCCCGTTCCGCTTGGCGTAGATCTCCCGGAGTTCGTCGGCGCTCTTGAAGGTCCCGTCCGCGGCATTGGCGGCGGTTCCCCAGGGAATACTTTTGGCAGTCGGAATATGGCCGCCCCGCTGCGCTCCCTCCTGCGGGTAGTCCAGCATGTGGACCAATTCTCCGCTGTACTCAGCCGGACTGCGGACGTCGATCAACGGCTGCCTGGCCTCGATCTGCTTCAGGACTTCATCCCGAAAGGCACGGATCGAGGGGTCCGGTTCACCACTTCGATACTCGGTGGTGGGATAGGTGGACGCCTCGCGGGTCCACGGTCTGCCTTCCTGCTCCCACTTAATTCGTCCTCCATCCATCACCCGCACGTCGCGATGACCGTAGAGATCGAACAGCCAGAGGGTATAGGTGGCATACCAGTTGTTCTTGTCACCGTACAGGATTACCGTGGTGTCGTTGCCGATTCCTTTGCCGGCCAGGAGGGCGGCGAAGCTCTGAGCATCGACCACATCGCGACGGAGGGGATCCTGTAGTTCGGTGTGCCAGTCCAACTTGACGGCGCCGGGGATGTGCCCCACTTCGTAGAGCAGGACATCTTCGTCGGCTTCCACGATTCGGACCGTGGGGTCGTTCAGGTGGTCGGCGACCCACTCGGTCGACACCACCTTTTCCGGGTGAGCATATCCCTGCACTTTCTCTTCGAAGCTGGTTCCTGCTGCCGTCATGCTGATGCTCCCTGGTGTGCTTCCACCGCAGACAAACGCCCGGTACGTACATCGTAGACGAAGCCGCGAACTGAAATGCCGTTCGGCACGAACTGCGACTGCTGTAGGCGTTGCACATCGTCCCGCACGCTCCCTTCCAGATCATTAAAGGGTAGGAAGTCGATGTGCGAGGCGTCGACGCCGGTTTGGTCAACGAGCTTTTGGCGCAAATCGTCGTTGCTGAAGGTGAGCATGCCGCAATCGGTATGGTGGATTACCACGTATTCGGTCGTGCCCAGGAGTTGCGACGAGATGATCAAGGAGCGGATGGCATCGTCCGAGGCGCGGCCTCCAGCATTGCGGATCACGTGCGCGTCTCCGATGCCCAATCCCAAAAACTTCTCTGGATGGAGGCGTGCATCCATGCAGGTCAGCACGGCTACCTGCCGTGCAGGCGGCATGGGAAGGTCTCCCTGATCAAAGGTTTCGGCGAACTGTTGATTTGCCGCTACCAGTTCTTCTGTTACTGCCATATCTGTCTCCCTCCTTGTGCTTATTTATTGCCCGCTGCCGGTTTCGATCGGAGCGCCAATCAGGCTGCCCCACTCGGTCCATGAGCCGTCGTAGTTTCGCACGTTCTCGAATCCCAGAAGTTCGTGCAAGACAAACCAGGTATGGGCGCTGCGCTCGCCAATGCGGCAATAGGCAATGGCCGCTCGGTCCGCGGTCACGCCCTTGCCGGCATAGATTGACCGGAGCTCCTCAACCGGTTTAAAGGCTCCGCTCTCGGCCACTGCGGTGCCCCACGGGATACCCCTGCCGCCGGGGATATGGCCACCGCGCTGGGCGCCCTCCTGCGGCATGTTTTCGGGGGCCAGCAGCTCGCCACTGAACTCTCCAGGACTCCTCACGTCGACCAGCGCATACCCTTCCCGTCCCAGGGTCTGCGCTACCTGATCGCGCGAAGCGCGCAGCTCGAGGTCCGGCTCCTGGGCGTGATAGACGGTGGTGGGAAAGGAGGGTACATCAGTCGTCTGATCTCGGCCCTCGTCCAGCCACTTCTTGCGACCGCCGTCGACCAGGTACACCTTGTCGTGGCCATAGAGTTTGAACAGCCAGTAGGCATAGGCGGCAAACCAATTGTTGTTGTCGCCATAGAGCAGTACCGTGGTGTCATTGTCGATGCCGGAGCGTGAGAGCAGCGCATCCCACTCGTGCTTGGTCGGAATATCGCGCACCGGATGGCGCTGCAGCTCTTCCTTCCAGTTCCAGCCGACGGCACCGGCGATGTGGCCGGTTGCATAGGAACTGGTGTCAACATCGACTTCGACCAGTCGCACTCCTGTATCGCGCAGGTGTTGGGCGAGCCAATCGGTGGTGACCAGCGCGCTGGTCCTGGTCTGGACTGCTGATTCGGTCATATTTTCCTCTCCTTGATCATGGTGATGGCTAATCGTGATGCGAACAACAAAAAACCGGCTAGCTCTCAGTGCTAGCCGGTGTCATTGCCTGGGTGTGTGTGGCGCTATGTCCCTCGCGCCTCTAATGGAGCACACAGCCAAACCGGCCAGCTCTTCAGCGGGCAACAACACATACATCCCGTATGCATGTTCGGCTGCGGTCCGGTGATGGCGTTCATATGTCCAGTATGCCGGGTAGTTGACAGGCGATGCAAACTAACTGTAGCGAGCACGGTGACGGATCGGCGGCGCCTACTGAACTGCCTCGCGTCTGACGGGACGAACCGGCGTGCGGTGCTCGCGCTCGGCCAGGCCAAGGTGGGCGTGGAGGCGACTCAGTGCCATCGGTGACCACCAGTTCCAGCGGCCTAGCAGCCGCATGGCGGCGGGTACCAGCAGCGTACGGACCACGGCGGCATCGACTAAGACTGCCAGCCCCAAGCCCAGGCCGATAGACTTGATCACCGTAGTCTGGGCCAGGGTGAAGGCCAGAAAGACAGTTGCCATAATCAGCGCGGCGCCAGTGATGATCCGGCCGGTCCGTTGCAGGCCAAGCGCCACGGATGCCGTATTATCTCCGGTGCGCTGGTAATTCTCTCGGAAGCGGCTGAGTAACATCACTTCGTAGTCCATTGACAGCCCAAAGAGGATACAAAACAGGATGATGGGGACGCTGGGATCGATCGGCGCCGGAGTGAAGTGCAGGGGACCGGAGAGATGGCCGTCCTGAAAGATCCAGACCAGTGCGCCATAGGAAGCGGTAACCGAGAGCAGATTCATCAGCACCGCCTTGAGGGGAAGCAGGACCGAGCCCAGCAGCAACCAGAGCACTAAATAGGTGGCCAGCATGATGAAGGCGATGGCCAGCGGCGCATCAAGTCCGATCTGACGAATACTGTCCAGGTCGAAGGCGGCATCACCGGTGACCAGTACCGCGCCGCCGGCCGCGGGATGCGAGGTGCGGATGGTGCGCGCAATGGTGCGGGCCTGGTCGGTACTGGAGCGGAACGGGGAGTAGGCGGACAGCACGGCGATGTGCCGGCCGCTGTTGTCTCGCACCGCACTGCGCACCTGCGGCGGCCATTGCGCGGATGGGAGAGCGGCGAGCTGCTGGTACTGGGCACGAGTATACGGAGCAGACAAGTCGATCAGCCCATTGACATTCGTCACGCCGGGCAACTGTCGCATCCAGCGGGCCAGATCGTAGAGCCGCCCAATGCGATTCGGGGTGAGCGGCGAGCCGTACGGATACTGAACCACCACCAGAATCTGGTCGGTGTGGCCACCGGGGAACTGGCGAGCCAGCAATTCCTGTCCCTGTCGCGCCTCCGAACTGGTCGGAAGGGTCGTGTAGTCTGCGTTCGCCAGCCGCAAGTGGAGGACCGGCACGCCAACCACCAACAAGGCAGCCGCGGTGGGCAGCAGCACGGCCCAGGGGCGGGCCATGACAAAGCCCGCTAGCCGGTGCCAGAAGCCCCGACCGGCATCGGTATGCTCGGGGTGGATAAACGGCAGACGTCCGGCATTGACGCGCTTCCCGAGGACGGCGAGCAAGGCCGGCAAGGTGGTCAGGGCGTAGAGCACAGCCAGCGCCACCACGATCGTGCCGGACATGCCCATCGTGCCGAGATTGCCCAGATGAAAGAACATCATACCGAGCAGACCGATGGCCACTGTGAGACCGGAGAAAATAACGGCCCGTCCAGCCGTCGCCATGGTAGTGGCCAGTGCTTCAGCCACCGGATGGTGATTCACCTCCTCGCGGAAGCGGCTGACCACGAAGAGCGAGTAGTCGATGGCCACTCCCAGGCCGATCATGGTGACAATCTGAGTGGCGTAGATTGAGACATTCATGGCGCGAGCCAGCAGCAGCGTGCCAGCCATGCCCCCGGCCACGGCCAGGATCCCCACCGCAAGCGGCAGCGTGGCGCCGACCACTGAGCCGAAGATCAGGAGCAGGAAGAGCAGCACCAGGGGTAGCGCCGCGATCTCGGCAACATGCAAGTCGTGCTGCGAGGTGACATCGAAGCTGTGATTGAGCGGCAGCCCGCCGGCGGGTAGCACGGTGAGCGGACCAGGATGCACGGCGTCTCGCAGACTGGTGTAGATATCCCCGTAGTTGTTCAGATGATCTTTCAGCTTGACGACTGCCAGCGCGCCATGCCGATCGGTCGATACCAACTGGGAATCGACCCTGCCGGCGCTACCATGCGCTTGGAGGACGTCATAGGGGGTATGCACGCTCTGCACCCGCGAATCGGCGCGAATCGAACTGATGGCGGCAGCCAATGCCTGCCGAAAGGCGGGATCAGTCGCCCGCAGCCGAGCACTGCGAAAGATCAAGGTGAACTCTGGGCCGGAGGAGGGTAGCTCGCTATCCAGCAGATTGAAGGCGCGCTGCGACTCGGTCTGCGTGTTATCCGAGGCGGTGGTGAGGCTGCCTCCGGCGCTGATCAGCAGCACGGAGACGGGTACCATCAGGACCGAGATGAGGAGGATAAGCCAGCGGAAGCGATGGACCAGATGGCCCCAGGTAGCGAACATAGGGAGTGCGGTGATCCTTGAACGTGTCGTGTATTACGCTAGCACGCGAACAGCGGCACGGTGATGACTCAATCTTCCTCACCGCCATCTGGGGACAATGGGATTCAGCTTGTTCTACCCCGCGCCCCGGCCCGACTTTCTCTATCGCCCTGACCTGTTCAAGTGGGCTGTATCACTGGTCAAGGTCGGGCTATTTGGGGCAGTACTGCTCCAGCCCCTCTTACCGCCGGCTCGACAACGGAATGCAAGTCAAGAGGTGGGCGCCAACACCGATCGCTCCTAACGTGATGCGGCATCCTCAAACGGGAACTTTCTTCCGTGTAAGTCAGCTACCGCCTGGTACAGGCCCTTGACAGCTCCCACCCGCATCCACGGCGCCATCGCCGACTGGACTAGCTCGAATTCGTCAAGATCCCGAATGGAGTAGTCGCCATCAGCGTTGACGACAACGTCAATTTCCAGATCAACATACGTCGCCACACGGCCATCAAAGGTGTACGGTGTCGCTATGTTGCAGTAATAGGAAACGATGTTGCCCTCACTCGTCAAATGCGCTGACGCGTTGTACCACCGATGCCGAAACAAATGAATCACCGAGTTCGATTCCAGCGGGAACGGGCCGTGGCGGGCAGATTGGAATATCGTTCCTTCCTCCATGCGTAGCGAGAGGCAGGTCCCCGTGTTTCGGATTAGACACGTAGTCCACGCGAAACTCTCCACACCGTCGTACTTGGTGGCAACAACATCGACCGTCCTCCCAGCTATCGGCATGGACATCCTCTCCTCCAGGCCTTCGCGGATGCATCAGGGCGATGGTTGTGCCGCAGTGGGCGGGGCAGGGGCTGCTCCAGATGTGGGGATTGGACTGCCAGCCAGGAGAGGGCCGGATCGATGCGCTCGGCGAAGGCGCAAGCGGTGTAGGTGGACATGGCGACGATCCTTAGGGCCGGAGAGGTGGAGGCTGCACTACGATGAGTGTAGGCGGGATACCGGAGACTGCGAGGGTTAGAGCATTTACCTGCCTGGTACAGTGGGGCACATGAGTGTGACAAAAGTGATGTCAATTGGCGGATGAATCCGGCGGACTACGAGCGGCTGGAAGCTGAGGCGGAGCGGCTCGGGGTAGCGCCCGCGACTCTGGCGCGAGTATACGTGCGGGCGGGACTGAGTGGTGAGACCCAATCCGCATCAGGGAGAAATCGCCGCGCATGCCTAGATGCCCTTCGAGGCCTGGCCGCATTGCGGCAACGGCTGCCCGATGGCGGCTCACGAGTCAATGTGGTCGAGATCATCGCGGAAGGCCGCGAGGAGCGTGACCAGGTCCAGGACGGCTAGATGCCCATCGTCGTGGATCGGCACCTGGTTGTCGTGCTGGCCTCCAGAGACCCACGAGCTGGGGCGGTGGAGCATCACCTGAGGTCATGGTTCGAGGCGGGCGAGAATCTGTACGCGCCCGCACTGCTCCCCTACGAGGTCGCGAGTGGCCTCACTCGACTGAGCGCTGCAGGGCGCTTGTCGGCTCTGGCCGCCTGAGTCTCTCCGCTGAACCCTTTCTGCCCTTGACCGCCTATCCCAGTTCTAGGATAATAACTCTGTGACGCACGCGACGGACAAGGACCTCATCTGGGTCGGTTCCTCGCTCAAAGACCTCAGAGAGTTCCCCGATGACGTCAAGGATCATCGGCTACGCCCTTCGCCTCGCCCAGTAAGGCGGTACGCATCCCGACGCGAAGCCTCTCAAGGGCTTTGGAGGAGCGGGCGTTTTGGAGATAGTTGAGAACCACGCGGGTGATGCCTACAGAACGGTCTACACGGTGGCGCTCGGTAACATGGTCTACGTTCTGCACGTATTTCTGAAGAAGTCCAAGCAAGGCAGTGCAACGCCCAAGCGGGACCTCGACCTCATCCGGCAACGATGGAACGAGGCCCACGCCATTCACGACCGGCGCCAGGCATTACGAGGAGGACCATCATGACCGACGAGATCGACTATACCGTCAGTTCGGGCAACGTGTTTGGCGACCTTGGGGTCGCCCACCCCGACGAGGCCAACACCAAGGCTGACCTAGCTTTTCAGATCAACAGCCTCATCGCGAGCCGGGGGATGACACAGACGGAAGCAGCCACGGTCCTTGGCATCAATCAACCAAAAGTGTCCGCCTTGAGATGCGGGAAGCTGACCGGCTTTTCCATCGAACGCCTCCTCCGCTTCCTCGCGGACCTCGGCAACGACGTGGAGATCGTTGTCACACCCAGGGCGACAGCCTCCGAGAGAGGCCAGATCCGCGTGCTGGCGCAGTAGGTCGGGCGGCCAGCAGGAAGCCGGCCGAGGGGTTAGCATGTCTGGTAGTGAACACGGAGCCTCAGAACCGTCCGCCCTTCAGGTCCCTGCGGAAAGCGGAGGAGGGCCGCTCGCCGCCCATTTCCTGCCGGCCAAGGAGCATCGCGCACCGTGGGTCTTCTGGCCCGGATGGTGACGCTCGCTAGGTGAGCTTGTGATTGTTCAACGCCGTTAGGACTCGTTCGGGGGTCATGGGAAGTTCGGTGGGGCGCACCCCGATGGCATCGAAGATGGCGTTGGCGACGGCGGCGGCAACGGGGACCACCGGCGGCTCGCCAACGCCACGGGCGCCGAGCGGTCCGTTGGGGGACGGGACTTCGACCAGCAGCGAGGTAATTTCCGGTATCTCGATCAGGGTGGGGATGCCGTAATCGGCGAAGGTGGAGGTACGGAGCCGTCCGTCCTGGTCGTAGACCATCTCTTCCAGCAGCGCCCAGCCAATGCCCTGAGCCACGCCTCCCTTCACCTGACCGTCGATACCGGCGGGGTTGATGGCCCGGCCCACGTCCTGAATGGCCAGGTAGTCCTTCACCGTCACCAAGCCGGTGTCCCGGTCCACGTGGACCCGGGCCAGGTGGGCCGCGAAGCCAGGGGCGGCGGACGACTGGGCCACCCGACCGTGCCCCAACACCGGCTCGTACTTGGCGCCGAAGGCGGTGCTCAGGGAGGCGATCGATTTCAGGCTGAGGCCGCGATCCGGCACACCCTTGACGCGCACCTCACCTTCCACGATCTCCAGGTCTTGTGGGTTAGCTTCGAGCTGGTCGGCGGCGATGGCCAGGATCTGTTGGCGCGCTTCGTCGCTGGCTTTGATCACCGCGGCGCCCACGCTGTAGGTGATCTTGCTGCCACCGCTGGCCCCAGCGAAGGGCGCGCTGTCGGTGTCCGCCTCCACGATCTCGACCAGATCGGTGGAACCGCCCAGCGCATCGGCGGCCAGGAGCCGGAAGCCGGTCTTGGTGCCGCTGATGTCAGCGGAGCCGACGATCACCGATAGGGTGCCATCGTCGTTCAGGCGGCAGGCGGCGGAGGCGGGCTGCGTGCCGCCCGGCCAGGCGGCGAAGGATATGCCCACGCCCTCGCCATCCTTCTTTTCGTGGCGCGACTGCCAGGCGGGTTGCTCGCGCAGCAGCTCGAGTACCTCGTGGGAACCGACCCGCGGCCAGGCTGAGCCATCCGGCCTGGCATCGCCCTCGGCCACCGCATTGCGTAGGCGGAACTCCAGCGGGTCGATCTCGAGCCGGCGAGCCAGCTCCTCGACCTGGCCTTCGATGGCGAAGCAGGCCTGTGGGGCGCCAGGCGCGCGATAGGCGCCACAGCCTGGTTTGTTGGTCAGCACCTCGTAGGCGTCGATCAGGAGATTGGGGAAGGTATAGGTGCCGCCGAGCAGCAGGCTCACGATGCCGGCGGTGCCGCCCGGATACGCTCCGGTATCAACGATCACCGTGGCCTGAAGGGCGGTTAGCGTGCCGTCGCGCCGCGCGCCGGTCTTGACGCGCATGATGGTACCGGGAGCAGGGCTACCGGCCAGAAAGTCCTCGCTACGGGTCAAGGCCAGCCGGACCGGGCGGCCCAGCTTCCAGGCCAGGCCGGCCACCAGCGGATCCAGCAAGGCGTACTTGGCGCCAAAGGCGCCGCCCACTTCCATGGTCACGACTTTGACGCGCCGCTCCGGTATCCCCAGAGACTGCGCCACCTCGGAACGAGTGAAGAAGGCGCCCTGCGTACTGGCGTAGATGGTGATGCCACCGGTGTTGTCCGGCACGGCCGTGGAGGACTGGGTTTCGAGATATGCCTGATGAACCCAGGAGGTGCGGTACTCGCGCTCGATCACGGCATCGGCCTGAGCAAACGCGGCCTCGATGTCGCCACGCTGATAACGCTGAGCCGAGGTAGCATTGGCGGGGCGAGGTAACGCCTCGGTGTGGCCGCCGACCGCGGTATGAGCGCCGGCGTCCTCGCGCAGACCAAGTGCTTCGGCGTCGTGGACCAGGGCGCGTTCCTCCCCCAGGGCGGCTTCGACATCGATGGCCGCTTCCAACTCTTCGTACTCGACCATGACCAGGTTGGCCGCGTCCTCCGCGGCCGCCTCGGAATCGGCCACCACGGCCACCACGGGATGTCCCTCGAAATACGTTCGGTCGCGGGCCAGGGGATCGCGCGACCGAGTCAGCCCTTCCGGAACCAGGAGCGGCAGATCATCGGCAGTGTAGACGCCGCGCACGCCCGGTACCTTTTGGGCTTCGGTGGTGTCGATGTTGGTGATACGGGCGTGGGGATAGAGGCTGAGGACCAGCCGGGCGTGGAGCATTTCCGGCAAACGCAGATCCCCGGCATAGACCGCCTGCCCCATAACCTTCGGTCGTCCGTCTTCGCGCCGCATCCAGCGGCCAATCATCGATTGCGTTGCCATACTGTGCCCTCCTGATCCATCCTAATCGGGATCGGTGGGAGGGAACGGAGGGATGGGCGGATCAGCCCCTGGCGCGGCTCCATGCCTTGCCTTCGTCGTGACCGATTATTATTCGCGCCCCTGAAGATAGGCGACGATGGCAGCGGGCACATCGACGCCCGTAGCCTCGATTAGTCCTTTGAACTCGGCGCCAGTATTGATCTCGATCACCTTGAGGCCCTGATCGGTCTCGACCAGATCGACACCCAGGATTTCGCCGCCCACGGCCCGGGCGGCATGGAGGGCGATCTCTTCCATCTGGGGGGTGACTGGGCAGGGGGCAGTGGTGGCCCCGCGGGCGACGTTGGTGATCCAATGGGGTGAGGAGCGATAGGAGGCGCCGATGACCTGGTCGCCAACCACGAAAGCGCGGATGTCGCCACCGGGCTTGGGCACATATTCCTGGATGTAGAAGATGGAATGGTGGTAGGAGCCCAGGATTTCTTTATGTTCGAGCACCGCCTCAGCCGCCTCACGATCGTTGATCTTGGCCAGCAGCCGTCCCCAGGAGCCCACCGGTGGCTTGAGCACGACTGGATAGCCCAGTTGTTCGATCGCTTGCAGGGCCGCTTGCGGAGTGTAGGCGATCATGGTATGCAGCGCCGGCACGCCGGCCCGGCGGAGCGTCATGCTGGTGAGAAACTTGTTATCGCAGGTGATGGTGGCGTCGTACGAGTTGACGGTGGGGATGCCCAGGTCGCGTAAAAAGCGCAGCGTGTACTCTGCACGCGAGTGGACCAGGCCACGATCGAGCACTAGATCGACCTGGGGGAATTGGGGTTGATCCAGATCGAGGATCAGCTCTTTATCGAATACTTTGACCAGCTGGATGCCGGCCGCTTCCACTGCCGCGAAGATGAGTTTTTCTTCCAGGCGAACCTGGGAGATGAGAATGGCGAGCTTCATGCCCCCCCTCCCCCCGGCCCCCTCCCCCTCCAGGGGGGAGGGGGGGTCGAGCGGGGAGGATGTTGGGGGATAGGGGTTGTTTCGCCGGGTGGAGGGAGTTCTTTAGAGGAACTGTGTCCCGTAGTAGCTCCCCTCCCCCCCGGAGGGCTTGTGCCCTCTTTATGCAGGGTGGGAGGGGTTGGGGGGTGGGGGGGAACGCTCCACGATCTCTTGCTGCAACACGTCGATCTGCTTCGCTACCTCATCGGGATGCGTGCTTCCCTCAGTCCGCTTACGCCGCACGGAAGCGGCCGCGGTTAACTCGGGCAGCTCATTGAACAGCGGTGAGGCGGACAGGAACTCCTCGGCCGAAAGGTCGGCCAGATCGCGGCCCTGTGCCAGGCAGCCACTCACCAGTCTCCCCACCACGCCGTGCGCTGCGCGGAATGGCAGGCCGCGCTCAACCAGATGGTCGGCCAGGTCGGTGGCAAGGGCGAAGTTGGAGACAGCCGCGGCGGTGCGAACGGTATCGAACTCGAGCTCGGGGAGCAGGGCGGCGAGAATCTGGAGCGAGGGAAGCAGCGCATCGACGGCGCCAAAGAGGGGCGTTTTGTCTTCCTGGAGGTCGCGATTATAACCCAGCGGTATCCCCTTAACCAGAGTGAGTGCGGCGGTGGCGTATCCGATGACCAGGGCAGTCTTGCCACGGATCAGCTCGGCAACGTCCGGATTCTTCTTCTGTGGCATCATGCTGCTGCCGCTGGCGAAGGCGTCGGGCAGACGCACGAAGCCAAACTCAACGGAAGACCAGAGGATGAGGTCTTCGCTCAGACGAGAGAGATGGGTCATGCAGAGGGCAGCGGCGGAAACGAACTCCACCAGGAAATCGCGGTCCGAGACTGCATCCAGACTGTTGGAGATGATGCCCGCAAAGCCGCACCCTTCCGCCAGAAAACGGCGATCCAGCGGGAAGGTCGCGCCGGCCAGGGCAGCGCTGCCCAACGGGGAGAGGTCGGTGCGGGCCAGGCCGTCGCGGAAGCGCTCCCAGTCGCGACCCAGCATGGCGGCGTGGGCCAGCAGCGGTTGGGCAATGAGCAGGGGTTGGGCCTGCTGCAGGTGAGTGTAGCCGGGCATGATGTCGTTCTGGTAGCGCTCGGCCAGCAGCACCAGCGAGGCTTGCAGATCGAGCAGGGCGGCCATGGCGGCGAGCGTCTGATCCTTCACATACAGGCGTAGGTCAGCGGCAACTTGATCGTTGCGTGAGCGGCCGGCGTGCAGAGCGTCGGCCGTCTCACCGATCTTCTGGCGTAGCCGGGACTCGACGTGGGTGTGAACATCCTCCAGATCATCGCGCCAGGCGAACTGACCACCGGCGATTTCCGCGCCGATCTCCCCCAGTGCGCCGACCAGCGTTTCCGCCTGCTCCCGCGATATGGTTCCGGCGTGGGCCAGAGTATAGGCATGGGCCTGGCTCACCCGGATGTCGTAGGGGGCCAGGCGTTGGTCCTGAACCGCAGAAGAGGTGAAGGCTTCGAAGAGGGAGCTGGCGGGCACATCGATTCGCCCCTGCCAGGTCTTCATTGCGCCGGCACCTCTGAGGTGTGGAGGGTCTGCTTGCGGGCCTGGGTGCGCAGCGGCAGCCCCCAGAGGGTGATGAAGCCTTCGGCGGCCTGATAGTCGAAGACGTCCTGACCGCCGTAGGTAGCCAGCTGGTAGTCATATAAGGAGTACGGTGAGGTTCGGCCCACCACGGCACAGACGCCCTTAAAGAGCCGGAGGCGGGCGGTACCGGTGACGTACTGCTGCGAGCTGGCGACATAGGCCGACAGGTCGCGGCGCAGCGCGCTGAACCAGAGGCCGTTGTAGATCAGATCGGCATAGGTGGGCGTGACGATGTCCTTGAAGCGGAGCGAGTCCTTGGCCAGGGTCAGGTCCTCGATGGCGCGGTGGGCGGCGTGCAACACCACCGCCGCCGGCGCTTCATAGATCTCGCGGGACTTCAGGCCGACCAGGCGATTCTCGATCATGTCGATCCGGCCCACGCCATGCTCACCGGCCAGACGGTGGAGCGCCTCGACCAGCGCGAGCAGGTCCAGCCGCCGGCCATCCATCCCCACCGGCACGCCCTGCTCGAACTCGATCTCCAGGTACCGCGGCTCGTCCGGCGCGTGTGCCGGGTTAACCGTCCAGGCGTAGGCATCTTCCGGCGGTTCCACCGAGGCATCCTCCAGGATGCCGCACTCAGCGCTCCGCCCCCACAGGTTCTCATCGGTGCTGTACGGTGAACCAACGTCGACCGGCACGGGGATGCCATGCTGCTGGGCGTAGGCGATCTCTTCCTCGCGGGACATGCGCCACTCACGAATGGGGGCGATGACTTTGAGGTCGGGCGCCAGGGCCGTGGTAGCCACGTCGAAGCGGACCTGATCGTTCCCCTTGCCGGTGCAACCGTGAGCAATGAGGGTAGCGCCCGTTTTGCGGGCCACCTCCACCATGAGTTGGGCGATCAACGGACGGGCCAGCGCGGTGGCCAGGGGATAGGTTCCCTCGTAGAGGGCATCGGCCTGGAGCGCGGGCAGCACGAAGTCCTGCACAAACTGCTGTCGAGCGTCGACTACATACGCTTCAACCGCACCGGATCGGAGCGCCTTCTGTCGCGCCGCCTCCAGGTCGACATCGCCACCCAGGTCGGCGGTAAGCGTGACCACTTCCAGCTGGTAGTGGTCCATCAACCATCGCACGGCAACCGAGGTATCGAGGCCGCCTGAGTACGCCAGCACCACACGTGTCATTTGATCCTCCTCACGTATCGTCGTCCTCCGGCTCGCTCTCCTCCATGGCAGGAGAGCGGAGCCGAAAGGGAAAGAGCTAACAAATAAATAAAGACCCGTCTCTAGGGACGAGTCTTGGTACCCGCGGTGCCACCCTTGTTGCCCGGCGTCTCCAAAGGGCCACCGAACCACTCATTGCTGGTGTGGTAGTGCTCGGGAGCTCGTTCAACGGCTGTCTCGGGCTCGCACCATCCCCGATCGCTCCGGGCGCCGCCTACTACTCTCCGTCATCGCGGGTATGCAGGTATGTAAAACTATAGCCCGCTACCGAGGGTGTGGTCAATTGGAAAAGTGCGTATGCACCGTGTCGTCGAGCAGGACACCGTCTCCATCGCTCGTTGAGTGATGGAGACGGTGCTGTGATCTGCCGTTAAGCAGGCGTCAACTGCAGGTCATAGACCTCGCCGAACTTCTCTTGCAGGTACCGCATATAGGAACGCGATTGGAGCGGTTGACCGGTGGCACGCTCGACCAGTTCGTTGGGCTCGAACTTGTGGCCATAGCGATAGATGTGCTGCGTGAGCCAGCCGCGCAGGCCGTCGAACTCGCCGCGGGCGATCTGCTCGGGGATCTCCGGCAGGTCCTGCACTGCCTGATCGTAGAGCTGCAGGGACAGGATGTTGCCCAGCGAGTAAGTGGGGAAGTAGCCCATGGTGCCGTGCGCCCAATGGATGTCCTGCAGGATGCCAAGCGTGTCGTCCGGCGGGGTGATGCCCAGGTACTCCTGCATCTTCTGGTTCCAAACGGCCGGCGCCTCGGAGACTGGGTACTTGCCCTCCAGCAGGTCGACCTCCATCTCGAAGCGGAGCATGATGTGGAGGTTGTAGGTTACCTCATCCGCCTCGACCCGGATCAGCGACGGCTCGACCTTATTGATGGCGCGGTAAAAGGTTTCGAGATCGACCGTGCCCAGTTGCTCCGGAAAGGTCTCCTGCAACCGCGGATAGAAGTGCTGCCAGAAGCCGCGGCCACGGCCCACCACGTTTTCCCACATACGCGACTGGCTCTCATGGACGCCCAGCGAGGCGCCACCGGCCAGGTTGGTGTCGTCCAACTCCTGGGCCACGCCCTGCTCGTACATCCCATGGCCGGCTTCGTGCATCGTACCGAAGAGGGCCGGGTTAAGCCACTGGGGATCAAAGCGAGTGGTGATGCGGACATCATTCACCGAGAACTCGGTGCAGAAGGGGTGGAGGGCTCGATCCTGGCGACCGCGTGAGAAGTCGAAGCCGTACCGTTCCACGGCCATTCTGCCAAACGCTTCCTGCCGGCCTTCGTCGAACGGCTGATGCAGCACGGCATCGTCGGCGCGATCAGCCCGCTCGTCAATGGCGCGGACCATCGGAACCAGATCTCGCTTCAGATCGTCGAAGATGGCGCGAACCTGGGCGGTTTTCATGCCCGGCTCGAAGATGTCGAGCAGGGCATCGTACAGGTGGTCTTCGTACCCCAGATACTCCGCCATCCGCCGGCTCAGTTCGATGGTCTTTTCCAGGTAGGGCGCGAAGGAGGCGAAGTCGTTCTCCTCCCGGGCCTTGGCCCAAATGCTCTGGGCCAACGAGCCATGCGTGGTTATCTCACCAATCAGTGTGCTGGGTACCTTGACGAATTTGTCGTAGTCACGCTGAGCCACGCGCACTATACTGGCGTCATCATCGTCGGCAGGCAGATCGGCCACCTCCGAAGCGGCGGCGCGGATGAGTTCGCCCATCTCGGTGGAGATGGACATCTCATGCGCCATCTGGGCCAGGGTGGCCATCTGCGCAGCGCGCGCAGGGCCGCCCCCGGGCGGCATATAGGTCTGTTGATCCCAGGCCAGCACCGCGTTGGCCTGATTGAGGTTCCGTATTTCGGTCAACCGCTCTTTCAAGCGGTCCAGATTTTCGCCCATGTGAGGTGTTCCTTTCCGAGGATGACCCTTTGTATCTCGATAGGTTCAGTGTAGTGGAAGGGCTAGAACGCTCCATACAATGACTGAATGAATCCCTCCGCTGATTCCAGTCGAGATAGGTGGCTTGAGGCGCTCCCCGATCTCCTCGACCGTTCTGCTACTCAGTGGCGCCTCCAGATCGGTCAGCCACTTCAGGGCGGCTTCCTGGCGCGCGTCTTCGCCTGTGTTGACACGGAAGGTAACCAACTGGTTCTGAAGTTTTCGCCGCCTGAGGTATCCACTGCCCTCGAAGTCGCCGCCCTCGGTGTGTGGGCCGGTCGCGGCGCGGTTTCGTTGCGGGCATGCGACCTCCCATCTGGCGCCCTCCTCCTGGATCAGCTCATTCCCGGCACACCACTGCCTCCCGCCGGGGACCGGCGCGCAATCGAGCTCGTGGCGCCGGTTCTGCGGGATTTGCACGGAGTGGAGATTCCGGCACAGCATCCATTCCCCACGCTGCCGGAGGCGTTCGACTCCTATCTGGAACGGGTCCGAGCCTGGACGGAGCCAGGGGCGGTGGGAGTCGGATTGCTCGGGCAGTCCCGAGTCGCCGCGCTCCGATTGTGCTCCACCGCGCGTCAGACAGTGCTGTTGCACGGAGATTTCCTGGACAAGAACCTGCTGTTCGATTCGACGCACCTGGTGGCCATCGATCCCATGCCCAGGGTGGGCGACCCGTGCGCCGATATTGGCTGCTTCGCGGCCAGCCATCCCCCGGCGCGACACATCAGATCGACGGCACGCGCGCTGGCCGGGCAGCTCGGCTGCGATCCACTCCGGGCCGAGCGGTGGGCAGCGATATGGTTTACCGGCGAGGCGTGCGAGACCTGGAGGGATGACTCCGACGAGCTGCAGGAGTGGGTAGGCAGCCAGGAGGTGGAACAGCTTCTGGCGCTGTAAGTCGCATGGCGTCTACCAGCTGTTACACAGACCGGCGGGCGCGCGTTCTCGGTCATAGATGATGCAATGACAGGGAGAGATCATGCCACACGTTGGTCATTTCGTCCGAGGCTCGCTTGCCACACTCATGCTCGGACTTGCCCTTACTGCACATCCCGCCGTGGCGCACCGGGCGCATTCGGGCCCTACGCCGGCGGCCACGTCGTCGACACCCGCGCCCCCAACCACGCCGGTTATCTGCCCGGTGGGCGGCGCAGCAGCCAGGTCCCGATCCTCCAGGCTATGGCAGGACCAGCAGACCGGTCTGGTCAGCGCTGTGGGTCAGGCGGCGCCTGCTCCCGCGATTCCGATTCATCTGCAGCGCCTGGGGCCTGGCCCCTTTCTGAGCGAGACCCACGTGTACGGCGACACGGTCGCGTGGGTTGAACAGGGATCGCTCGATCAGCGGAACCGCCTCTACCTGGCACACCTCCGCCACTTCCAGCCGCGCCTGGTGGCACTTGGCGTGCCGTGTGATGGGCTGACCGAGGTCCATCTCTCCAATCGCTGGCTGGTTTGGTCCGCATCTGGGGGCCGCAGCAGCCGCATTCTCTGGGCCTTCGATCGCTGGACCGGCAAGCGCTCGGTGATCGATCGCCAGCCGGACCTGAATGGCATCAATTTCTTCGTGCAAGGAGCCGCCTCGGCGCCTGCGCTCTCGCTGGATGGCAGCGTAGCAGTATGGTCCAGACTGTTTGCCGGCCCCTCCAGCGATGCGCCGATTACGACCCTCCTCATGCGCACGCTGCCCAACGGCCCGGTGCAGACCGTGGTGCGGAACACCGACCGATGCAGCTTTGTCACGGCGCCGCATCTCTCCGGCGCTCTACTGGTCTGGGAGCGCGGTCGCTGGCTGCACGATGCCCTATTCTTCGGAGCCGGACACATACGATCGTGCGGCAGCCACGACCACGTGACGATGGAATCACCGCTGACCGATGTCGTCGTGGAAAACCTGCACACTCGAGTCCCGCGACTGCTGACACCCGCGGATGGCGGCAGCGATCCGCTTACCAACGGCCGCTATGTCGCCTGGCGTCAGTGCCGAGCAACGTGCCACCACGGCGACCAACTGGTGCTCTACGACACGCTTTCCGGGCGGCGAACCATCGTGGCGCCTAACGGGTTCTCCACGGCTACCCTGAACGGCGACGTACTGGTGTGGAGCATCTGGAATCGCACCGAGTCTTCGATCCACGCGCTCGATCTAGTTACCCGCCGGCAGAGCCTGCTCACTCGTGAAATAGCCCCCAATCATTTCATCTCGGGGCGCACGCAAGTACGAGAGGTGGTGGAGGCTTCCGGACTGCGCGCTGCCTGGATCCAGAACGTCCGAGTGCAAGGTCGATCGCGGGTGGCCTATGTGGCGCTGGCAAACCTGCCTTCTAAGGGTTGAATCTCCCTGGCACGGAGTGTGCCCTTGTCAACTACAAATACTGATCGAGGTATGCCATGGGAGACACTCAGGAAATCGTGCTCAAGCGCAAATGGGGCCGGACCAATAGTATCGACGGTTCAATCCTCTTCGTGGGCACCGCCACCACCATCATTCGTTATGCCGGGTTCACGATCCTCACCGACCCGAATTTTCTCCACAAGGGCGATCATATCCATATTGGCTATGGCCTGCGCTCGACCCGTCTGACCGATCCGGCGCTGAATCTCGAGGATCTACCGCCGCTCGACCTGGTGGTTCTCTCGCATATGCACGAGGATCACTTCGATCGCCTGGTTCAAGAGCGGCTGGACCATAGCCTTCCCATTGTCACCAACCCACCCGCGGCGGAAGCTCTGGGCACTCTCGGCTTTCAATCACCCTTCCCTCTCGACAAATGGGAGACGATCAGCTTCGTCAAGGGGGATATCCGGCTCCGTATCACGGCCATGCCGGCACAGCACAGCAATGCTGTCTTCTCCAAGCTGCTCCCAGCCGTCATGGGCAGCATGCTCGAGTTCTCAAACAAGAACGGCAATCTGTTGCTGCGCCTGTACATTACCGGCGATACGGTGATGTACAAGGACTTGAAAACGATCCCCAAACGCTACCCGAACATCGACATTGCCATGCTGCACCTGGGTGGCGGTCGCGTGCTCGGCGTGCTGGTGACCATGGACGGCGCGCAGGGCGTGGAGGCGGTCAAGCTGCTTCAGCCGCAGATCGTGATCCCGATCCACTACAACGACTACACAGTGTTCAAGTCGCCGCTCGAAGACTTCCAGCAGCGCATCGCCGCCGAAGGGCTGGAGGACAGCGTGCGCTATCTGAGCCACGGCGAGACCTACCGCTGGAGAATTCCCAAGACGAGAGTGTGATGGCGGACGAGGGCTGTATGCCTTCGAAAGGACGGACCGTGGCCTGAACCGTTGACCCGCAGCCGACGAGATACGATTCATCATCTGTCGCATGGCGTGCCGGCTGTAGCGCCCCCCAATGTTCATCCACAATACAGCGCTACAGTACACGCCGGGCAGGGCGCCACACCTCAAGCCTGTTACCAAAGGCCTCGCGCCCGCGTTCAAACAGGTACATCGACAATGTAAAGGAAGTGCCAGTATGAAACCGGACCGCAGACTGATAGCTCTGTTAGTCGCCCTTGCGGTCACGGTCCTCCCACAGCAGCGCGCAGCATCCGCGGCCACCCCGCGGACCACGACGGGTCACCACATCATGCCTCTGCATGTCGCCTCCGTTCCGCTGTCTCCAGCCGGCTTCACTGTCCCGGCTCGTAATGTGGCCTTTGCGAGTCCCGTCCTGGACGAGCATCACGTGGTGTATGCCGTGGCATGGCCCCGTATGTACACCGTGCCCCATAAGCACGACCCCACGTGTGCGACTTGCGGCGGTGCACAGTCCACCGCCTTCCACATGCAGATCTATATACGGCTCTTCCAGTCCAGCTCGGGCGGGATTGTGGTGTCTCAGCCGCGGCTGCTCTTTACCGGGCCGCGCGGCGCCCAGGTGGCGTTCATGGCCTTCCATCACGACTGGTTGATCTATGAGACCTACAGTCCGGGAGATCGGTGGACTCTCTTTGCTCGCAACGTGGTGAATGGCCGGCACATCTTCCTGGATTCACCTCGCCAGGAGGGGACGCCCAGCCGATTCGCGCAGGCCGGCAGCGATGGCCGCACCGTGGTGTGGCAAGGTTGGAGGCGTATGGGCGGCACGGTGGTTTCGACGATCCGCTCGTATTCATTGACCACCGGCCAACGGCGCCTGCTGCTCTCCGGCGGAACCGGTCAAGATTTCCTCTACGGCTCTCCCGCGGTATCGGGCGACCGGCTGGTCTATGAGCGAGGGCTTCCCGACGGCACGGCACAGCTCTTCCTGGAGATCATGGCGACTGGGCGGACACGGGCGTTGACACCCCTCCACCAGATAAACGGCGAAGCGGCCATATCCGGCAATGTTGTGGTGTGGGTACACGGCAGCCTTGCGGTTGGACACACCCACGGGTTAGTCGTCCTGAACCTGGCCAATGGCCACCGCCTGGCTCTGCCGCATTTTCCCGCCCAACTGCCACGGATTGCGGCCGGACGATACGTCGTCTTTGGGACGGTCGATAAACACACCAGTGTGCAGGCCTATAACACGCGCACCGGCCAGAGGCGCACGCTTACCGCTGGAAGCCCGTTGGTGGGACCCGGGAGCAGCAATGGACAGGTCGAGGCCGGGGGGCACGTCGTCCTCTACTCGCTTCTTACCGTCTGCGGCGGCATGAGCTTCCCCTGCCCCAAACACTTCGTTCTGGTCGCGCTGCCGTGAGGCCCCGGTCCACGCGCCATGGCCGCGGGACATTCCTCGGCGATTCACGACAGGCTAGGGGATGGAGGCAGAACGTGCCAGCTATCGCCCGTTCCTGGCGTTTGGTCTTGGCGCTTTTCATGGCGGGCGCATTCCCCACAGCAGCCGGAACCCATGCCGTTCACGCCGCGCGGCCTGCGCCAACCATCAGACGGTTCGTCCCGCCGGCCAACGTAGATGGGCCGCCGGCGGTTGCCGGCAACACGGTGGCATGGGTTACCCGGCCCGGCTTGTGCCATCCGAAAGCAGCCCCGTCGACGTGCAATCTAGCAAGCTATGTCCACCTGGCCGACATTCGCTCCTTTCACCCACGCACACTTGTGCGCTTCTCTAATCGGGTTTCAAGCGTCATTGCGCTCCTCTCGCAGTATCATCTGGTGTGGACGTCCACTCGCTACCCGCTTGGGGGATGGTGGGTCTGGTCTCGGGATCTCCGTACTGGACGGAAGACACTGATCGACTCATCACAAGCCGAGGGTGGACCGGCAGCTGCGCCGCCCAGCCTCTCGCTCCAGGGCGACACGCTGGCCTGGACCCGCAACGATTGTTTCCCGGGCTGCGTACTGGCCGGTCGATCGTCCGTCACCATCGTGAACCTCGATAGTGGATCGCGTCGGACCATCGCTATCCACCACGATCGCTGCTGGATCCTCTCTCCGCCCGTTCTCGCGGCCCATACCCTCATTTGGACCAGGGAGCCTCTTTTCGATCAAGCCGGGTGCCGAGGCGATACCCGCGTGCAGGTCATGCGACTGACTCGCACCAACGGCGCAATCCGGCAGATCACGCTTCAACCGCCCCGAGGCAAGGTCGCATTCGATATCACCGGCAACGATCGATATCTCGCCTGGACCCAAGAATCGTTGCATACGGACCGAGATAGCCGCGTGATGCTGATGGACATGCACGGCGGGCGCGTGATCCCGGTGACGGCCATCGGTGGCAACCGCCCGTCAATGAACGGGCCTCTCCTCGTCTGGTATGGGAAGTACAGCTCAACGATCGGAGCGCTGGATCTGCACACCTGGCGCTATTACGTACTGGACCGTAACCAAGACCAGGGGGGTGTTAGCACCAGCCCTGCCTTTTTGAGGCCACCATCGAGCAAGCGTGTGGCCTGGGATGAGTTCCGTGTTCGTGATACTGGTGGACCGTCAACCAGTTTCCTGGCAATAGCGGATCTGCCATAGACAGCGTGGGTTGCCACCGGTCCTCTTCCAACTCCAGACTCTGACTGTCCACTCAGCCCGTTGTGCCAAACCACCCGCGGCAGGGCATGATGGCTCGTGATCAGCAACTACATCATCTGCGCCACGCCCCGCAGCGGCAGCAATCTGCTGTGCGAGGTTCTCTCCTCGCTGGGATTCGCCGGCAGACCGGAGGAGCACCTGTGGAACCAGCCGGGCGCCGAACCCGAGCCGCTGGCCGTGTGTTGGCCGCGTGTGCTCCAGGCCGGCGCCGGCGCCAACGGGGTGTTCGGTCTCAAGCTCCTGTGGTATCAGGCCGGCCGCCTGGAGCGCGACCTTCCGGCGGTGTTCGGTAGGCCGGATGCGTCTCTGGGGCTGGTGCTGGCCGCCACACTCGCCGATCCGAAGTATGTGTATCTCACCCGCCAGGACCGCCTCCGACAGGCTATCTCACTGGTGCGCGCCGTCCAAACCAGCCAGTGGCGCAGCATGGATGCAGCTGCGTGCGTCGCTCGGTACGACGCCCATTCCATCGCTCGCGAAGTGCAGGTTCTCGAACAGGACGAAGGCACCTGGGAAGAATTCTTCAACCGCAACGGGGTGACGCCATTTCGCATGACCTACGAAGCGTTCACGGGTCGTCCCCAGGGCGCCATCGCCGCTCTCCTCTCCTATCTCGGCCATGATGAGCCTGTGGAGATTGCCCTGACGCACACGCAGCATCGCCGGCAGGCCGATGACGTGACGGAGGAGTGGCTTCATCGCTACCAGCGCGAGGACGGTACTGGCTCCACGGAGCGACCGTGACGGAGCACTGTCGACAGATGACCATATGAACGGCGTGTAGACCGAGTGCATCCTGGCAGAAGGAGTAAGTACGATAAAACATAATGCCGACATTCGTCGCCACCGACCGGTTCTGGAGCGAGTATGAGAATCTCTCGCCAGGGGACCAGCAACTCTTCCTCGAGGCGCGTGATCAATTCGTGGATTGTCTCAAAGCGTGGGAATCAGCGGGATGTCAGGGCAACCCGCGGTTCCCGAAAAAGCTCAGGGTCACGTCGATGGTAGTCAACAAGAAGAGGTATATGGAATTTGCATGGGCAGAGGATGGTCGGTGTACTTGGGAGTTCGGGGCGCCTCAACGACCGGGAAAGTGTCACGTGATCTGGCGTCGGATTGGCTCACATCGAATCTACAGCGAGCCGTAGGCAGCGCTACGCGGTCTTCCGTCGCGCCTCGAACGCTCGGTCCAATGCAACCTCGTCCTCATAAAACTCACCGTTGGGTTCGAGGATTTCAGGGCACGGATGGTACGAAGCGAGGACCTGGCTCCTGTCGGAGTTGAGGTCTATTCCGTCAATAACCGGGACCAGGTAGCCATTCGCCAGCCAGGTTCTTACAGTGTCCTCAATCAGGCAATACAGCTCCCGGGCACATTCATGCGTGTCGGCGCCATAGGCGATCACCCCGGGAAGCTCGGGAATAGTCGCGACCAGCGTTCCATCCTCGAGGGTGTCCGCCAGCGCATGCCCAAGGGCGGCGAAGATGTAGGCTTCAACGATGGTGATCACGGGCACGGCATGTGTTCCTTCCCCAATACCTTCCTCCATCAGTATAGGTGCAGCTGCATGTCATACCGGCCTTTCTAGCCAGCTCACTCGATGCCCTCCGTCCTGCTCAACGCGTCGAATCGTCGCTTGGCCTTCTCGTAAAAGTTCTCATATGGCGTCATTCTGCTCGACGCGAAGAGTGTCCCGTGGATGCCATATCTTCAGCGAAAGAAGGTTCCGTAGGGGTCGCGCCTCCTGGCCGACCCGCCTTGGTCGGTTGCGGTGGACAGCATTACCTACCGGAGACACCGTTGGGCGGGTCGGGCGGAGCCACGACCCCTTCGAGATCGTGGTGCCTACAGCGGAGACAGTGCCGACCTAGAACCGATGTCCATTGACATGGCAGGCGACGGCCTCAGAGCTGTCCGCCCATGACCTCAATTACAACGTGGGTGACGGCAGGATCCAAGCGTAAGAACGCTTGGATCCTGCCGTCTCTGTTGCTGTTCTGTGATGACGACCTTCGGCCAAGCTCAGGACCGGACCACAGGCGGGGCTGGTGTGGCGCTGAACGGCGCTGTCGCGTAGACCAACTCGCGCACTCGCTTCGGCCCTGGACCGTAGCCGGCCACATAGTCGCCGATCTTCAATCCCGCCTCGGCCGCGGCTTGATCCAGGGGGTGGTACCGCACCTTTGGGGCAAGTTGCCACTGGACCGCTCCAGTCGCGGTGGTCACGCTCAGCGCGGATCCCGTCAGCGCGGTTAGCTGGCCGCTGGCAATCAGCGGGCCGACTTTGGCCTTGGCGGCGCCGACCCCGACACCCTGGCCTTGTGTCGGTTCGATCAGGGTTGTTATGGGGCCGGGTGGGAGCAGCATTGGGGCGCGCGGCTTCTGGGTAAAGTCAAAGTCCTTCACCAGGTTGCCCAGGATCTTGAGGTTGTCACGGACGACTGATCGGGAGTCGGGTCGACCGTCGGTCTTGGGGTCGAGGCGCTGCCCGCTCATAAAGTCGTCCTCGATGAACTTGAGGTAGGCGTCATGGCTGAGCGTCTGGTGATCGATATAGCCTTTTCTGGCATAGGGACTGATCACCATGGCGGGAACCCGCAGCCCGTAGCCCAGGGTATCGACGGCCGGCGGTACCACGTGGTCGTAGAAGCCGCCCCAGTCGTCCCAGGTCAGAAAGATCGCGGTGCTGTTCCAGTCCTTGCTGCGCATGATGGTGTTGATGAGCGTGGTGACGTAGGCCTGCCCCTGGCTCACCAGTGCCGGCGGGTGCTCGCTGTCGGCGATGTCCGGAATGACCCACGAGACGTTGGGCAAGCTGCCCGCGTTGGCCGCCGTGTAGAAGTTGGCGAGGTTCTGGACGTTGTCCAGCTGGTTATCCTGGTGGACATCGACGGCGCCCGGCAAGGTGTTCCAGATCAGGGGCACACCACTGCCGCCGTACCCCTGGGTTCCAGCGCCGTGGTCCAGATAGTAGCCCCAGCTGACACCGTGCCGCTGCAGCAGCGACGTGATGTCGGTCCAGGCGAAGGGCGTGGGATTCTGGGCGCTTCGCTGCATCGGACTCTGGATCGCGTCGGCGCAGCTCATGGGGTCGGCGGAGGCGCATTTCGCGCTCCACCCAGAAACCATGAAGAGATGCTGCGGGAAACTCCAGGACGCGACCGGCTCGAACATGTGATCCTGTAGCACGAACTTGTTGGCGTAGGCCCAGTAGTTGGGTATGTCGGACTTAATGTGGTAGGCCATGACATCCGGCACGGTTCCGGTGGTTTTGTTGACGCACACCGGGTTCGCCGGGTCGGCGCAACCTTTCTTCCCGGTCAGGGCGACCTTGACAAAACCATCCATGGCGCCGCCGTTAATGTCCCCGGCGGCTGCGGAGGCGACATGCGGTCCGCCGCCATTGAGGTCGTGATGGTCGAGAAAGGGGCGCACACAGCTCGTCTGCCGCGGGTCCGGCACACACGCGGTCGGCTGCCCGTTGGTCATCGGTATGCCGTCGGCGTGCGGGTAGGTGCCGAAGTAGCTATCGAAGGAGCGATTCTCCTGCATGATAATGACCACGTGCTTGATCTTGTGAATGCCGCTGGAGGCGGCCAGCGCCGGGTCTTTGGCCGAACTGTACGGATTGCTCGCCTCGCTATAGCCGAGTCCAGCGGCCAGCGCCAGTATCACCGACGCCACCACCATGAACGCTGCCAGTCGTCTCATCTGCTCTCCCCATTCCTGTCATGTGTCTCCATCGAGACTAGCAATCAAAGATTGCCGTTCTCTGTCAAGCACATGAACTTTTTTGGTGACTGGTGGGGCGCTAGCGGTGTGAAGGGACAGTCGACAGGTCTCAGAGGACGCGAGAAGTGCTCAAGCCATTGCTGATAGAGGAGGGCGCTACCCAGGGCAGTGAGGCCATGGGCTCTATGCCCATGGCCTCACTGGCGGCATCCTAGCGGGACCGGACGACCACGATCTGGCTGTTTCCGCCATCATGACGGTCGAAGTGGGGGGGGGCCGAACTCATGGAAGCACGGCCCCCCCACAACGTGTAAGTTACTTGCCCTTCTTCACGGTGAACTGGATGGACCGAACGTTGGTCGCCGTGCCGATGGTGATCGTGACGCGGGCAGTGAGATGCCCGACAAACTTCTTTTTGACAAACGTGCCCGCCGAATAAAAGTAGGGGGTTCCATTGCTCAGCGTGTCCGGCCTCATGTCCGCATGGGCCAGGGTCTTTCCAGCCTTGATGAAGTCGATAACGGCTGAGGGCGTGAGGCCCGTGGCATTGGCCGCCGCGTACGTCGCCACGAACAAGCCGCCTTCCTTGAGTTTCAGTACGGACGTCAGCTTCACCTTGCCCTTCACCTTGTGGTAGACGCCCATCCCGTTGATGCTCAACGTGGGCTGCTGCGCGACGGGTGGGGCGGCGCTGCACACCTTGCTCATGGCCGCGATACCGGCCAGGGTCACGGCGTTCAAGGTCTTATGAATTGTCCCCGAGTTGGCGTCGGCTTCTGCTACAGTCTTGATCAGTACAGCAAACTCGCCGGTACACTGGCCGACCTTCACCTCTCGGTAGAACAGGATCGAACCGTCACTGGCCTCTAGCTGAATATCGTCACAGGGCGGAGGGATCTGATCAATGGCGTTGCACGGAGTCAGAGGGTTTCGCAGGGTGGTACGGTATTGGGTAATGGCATCGTTGTACGCGACAGCAGCGACCGCCTCGCTCGCGTAGATGTTCCCATAGTACGCAAAGATAATCGGGTCCGCGGCGGCCGTTGGAGCCCACTTAGCGCCCTCGTAGTACCCTCCGAGGCGTCCCAGGTCTGCATAGCTCTTGGTGTGATTGTACTCGCCGAACCCACCTTTCAGGTCGGCATTGGTAGGAGCGTAATCCTTCGTCACAGTCGCAGGGGCGAACACAGACGGATCAACCCGAAGGACCTTTGGGTCGATTGGGCTGGGCGTGTTGGTGGTCGACGGGGGCTGCTGCGCCACGGCCGGGCCACTACCGCATACCTTACCCATGGCCGCCACGCCGGCTACGGTGATAGCGTCGAGGGTCCTGTGGATCTGCGTAACGTTTTGGTCGACCTCGGCTGCAGTCTTCACCTGACCAAAAATCTCGCCCACACACAGCCCGACCTGCACCTCTCGATAGAACACTTTCAGATAAGGGTCGTACACGACCTGGAGTTCCTCGCACGGCGAAGGGACCTGTGGGACGTTGCACGGACTCAGCTGGTTCCCGTTCGTGGCGAACGTGGACTTGACATCGCTATAGGATGCAGTAGCGCCATCTTGGCTACCGTAGATGTTCGCGTAGTATCGAAACTCAATCGGGTCAGCACCGGCTGTTGGAGCCCAACTACCGTACTCGTAGTATCCGCTTAGGCGTCCCAGGTCTGCATAGCTCTTCCCGTGATACGACTGGCCCCACCCGCCCTTCAGGTCGGCATTGGTAGGAGCGTAATCCGTAGTCACAGTCGCAGGGGCAAACACAGACGGATCAACGCGAAGGGCTTTGGGGTCGATGGGACTGGTCGCCTGGTGGGACACGGCATGGGTCCGGGCGGCGTGTGCCGTTCCGAACGGTACCAGCATCATGCCGGTGAGAATCGCGATGGACAAGGGCTTGAAAATATGAGACACGGTCATGCCTTTCTGTCTGGTGGTAATAGGTGTGTCGTGCAGGTGCTGGTTGTGTTTTCTCTCGTGATGAGCGGTTATCCGACGTCTTCCCCCGATCTCCTCTCCTCGTCGCTGTTGTCCGTTTGCTCGGTCCAGGCTTCGTGAGAATCACTCTATCAGAGAGATATTCCCAAAGTGTTCCCACAGGACCCGCCGGAACGAGGTAGGCAAATATGCAGCTTGCACCCTTCGTCGTGCAGCCCGCCAGGAATGGATTCCTTGCCTAGCCGCCGTTCTCGCCCACGGGCCTCTGGTCCAGCCACGGCGCGCAGCGGGACTGGGGTGTCTTCGGTTCGCTTGACGTCACGGGGGAGGCCTGCCCCACCACGGCGAAGCGGGGTGAGGCAGGCCTCCGCCCACGTGCTGCGTGGCTTAGCGGGCCGGGACGATGAGCATCCCTCCGTCGCGGAGCAGCACTTGCAGGGTGTAGGGGCCAGCGCCGCTCCAGTGGGTGTGGAAGGCGTACGACACCGAACGATGCACCGGAAGGAGGTGGGCATTGAGCCGCAGGGTGCCGGCGTAGAGGTTGAATCCCACGACGTTTCTGCTGTGGGCCATGCGCCAGGTCAGGGACAGGACACCCGCGTGCCTGCTTGCATGCGCAGCCGAGACGCGGGCCTCGGTGGGACCGGTAGCGCCGCCGGCAGCGAACGGCGTGCCGGTGAGTTGGCTCAGATTCGGAGATGATGTACTGCTAACCGTCAACGTCGCGCACCCCGTGGTTGGCGTGTTCAAGGAGACTGGTGAGGCAGCCTGCCAGGCGGCGCCATCGAACCAGTAGATGGTCGTGCCAGTTCCGAGGTTGCAGTCGACGATCGACATGGAGGTGAAGCTGTTCGGCGTGGATACCTTGACATCGAAGTAGTTGGCCCCGCTTGGTGGCGGCGTACCCGCAGCGGGATTGCCGGCATACTGCGCCACCGTCACCGAGCCGGCGGTGCCGAAGGCAGTTGCGGTGTAGCTGCCGGCAGTGTCCGGACCTGTTCCTCCTACCGACGCGTTCGCCTGCGTCCCATCACTGGTGCCGGTCTGGCTCGCCGTCACGGCAGGTGCAGAGCTTAAAATCGCCAGACTGTGGGCAGCCTCTGAACCGATGCCGAGGGCCACCGGCGTTGAGCCGGTTGGCAAACTTACCAGTGCCGGGGTGGGGTTGCCATAGATGGTCACCGTCCCGTTACCCAGTTCACCGTAGTGGTTGTCGCCCCAGGCGTAGAGCGCCCCATCCGAACCAATCGCCAGACTGTGAATATCTCCCGCCTCGATGGCCGTTGCGGTCACTCCAGCCGGCAGACTCACCACCTGAAGGGTGGTGTTGTAGTACGGGAAGTTCCGGCTGCCGTCTCCCAACTGACCAAAATAATTGTAACCCCAGGAGTACAGAACGCCATCTGAACCGATCGCCAGACTGTGATTCGCGCCAGCCGAAATGGCCGTTGCCGTCACGCCGACCGGAAGAAGCACTGTGACAGGGACATGGCTCGACGTGGTGTTTCCCGTGCCCAGCTGACCGTAGTTATTCGAACCCCAGGCATAGAGGTTCCCATCAGACCCACTCGCCAGGCTGTGTTCGAAACCCGCCGCGATGGCCATCGGCGTCACGCCGGCCGGCAGGCTCACGATGGTCGGAACATTGCTCTGGGCGCTGCTCCCATTCCCCAGTTGGCCCGCGTAGTTATCACCCCATGCATACAGGTTCCCGTCTGAGCCGATCGCCAGACTGTATTGCGCGCCAGCCGCGATGGCCGTCGCCGTCACGCCGGCCGGAAGGCTTACCGCCGCCGGAACGTTGCTCTGCGTCGTGCTCCCATTACCCAGTTCACCAGAGAGGTTTCCTCCCCATGCATACAGGTTCCCGTCTGAACCGATGGCCAGACTGTGATGATCTGCTGCCGCAATGGCCGTCGCCGTCACGCCGGCAGGCAGACTTACCAGCACTGGGGTGAGACCGCCCGGCCTACCCCCGTTGCCCAATTGACCGGAGTTGTTCGAACCCCAAGCGTACAGTTTCCCATCTGAACCGATTGCCAGACTGTGGCTCGCTCCCGCCGCCAGGGCCGTTACCTGCACTCCTGCCGGTAGACGTACCGCCAACGGGGTGGTGCTGTCGGTGGTATTCCCTTCACCCAGTTGACCATCGCTGTTATCTCCCCAGGCATACGCGGAGCCAGTTATCGACCCACCAGATCCCGTTGCACTCGCTGCGAGCGGACCGCCGATGGCGACCGGGATTGCTCCCAGTGCCAGGATCAACAAAAGAACACGGATCATATGTCGAAACCATCTACACTTCAACGCCGTTCCCTCCTCGCTTATTCCACCATTCGTTCGGAACAAACCGTCCGATTCGATCCAACGTGGGTCGGGCTCACCAGTTGCTCGGCACGGGACAGGTGACCAGCATTTACCCCGTGCGTCTCGGCATCCCACGGTTCGCGCGTCCTTTCAAGAAGCCTCTTAGTATTCCTATCGCGTATCCTATTCAGGGCGATGTTCCCAAAATGTTCCCGCGGATCCGTGCTGTATCGGTGATCGTTCGCCCCCATCGATTCAGTCGGGTTTATTGTGACCCGCTGCGCCGTTCGGGTCCACACGCAAAGCCCACGCAATACCCACGCATTCCCCTGTGTGGTAGCATGAATGCACATGTCAACCGGCGTCAACCGCTCGCGGGTCGATAGCTTTGCCGCACTGTTGCGGCGCAGTCGGCTGTCCGCCCATCTCACCCAGGAGGAGTTGGCGGACCAGGCCAGGTTGAGCGTGCGTGGGATCAGCGATCTGGAGCGCGGGGTTCGTACCAACCCTCACCCTGCCACCATGCGCCGGCTGGCGGAGGCGCTCCGCCTGCGGGCAGACGACCGCAACGCCTTCTTCGCCGCCGGTCGAGGCCTGGGCGTCGAGCCTTTTCAACCGGCATCCCGGCGCGGGATTGCCCCGAACGATACTCCAACCACGCTCGACATTCCTCTGCGTTTCCCGTACCCCTCTAGCAACGTACCGGATGAGCCGAACCGTTTTGTGGGCCGGGAACGAGAGATTGCGGAGATCAGCGAGCTACTGCGGCGGCCGGAAGTACGGTTGCTCACCATGACCGGACCGGGTGGAACT
>JAABUH010001006.1_pt1 | contig 34960 bp, 37 predicted proteins | sample 5559121 | NCBI WGS metagenome assembly JAABUH01 (sample SAMN10711871, study PRJNA513364) | rock metagenome | isolation source: Antarctica rocks | place: Antarctica: Victoria Land, Battleship Promontory nord | collected 2015-12-28
TCAAGCTCGCTTTCAGCACTCTATTGGTTCCTATTGATGCCAGGATTGTCTGGTTCTTACCTCAGCTTGTGTTCGTATCACTTTCCTATCACCTTCACCACCCTCGATCTCTGTGATCGGTTCATGCAGAGCTTTTCAAAGCCAAATTAGTTAAATTAGTACATTCACCCATGAATGAATAACTTCTACCAGTCTTCATCTACCCTTTGTCAGCGTTTCTGCCTAGAACTGCGTCCAGAATCCACCCTCTCCGCAATTGATACTCGCGCTCGAGCCTACACTAGCAAATCAAGAGTCCACAGCAAACGATTGAGGGTTACTTAAGCATGTCTTCTTCCTCTACGCCTCCCACACCAAACTGGCGTACCCATCCTTTGAATCCGTTCAAACACAGGAACAGCCCATTGCCAGCAAAGGAGCAGTCCGGAGATCAGACGTCCCCAGTATTCGCAAACGCAGTGTATTACCCCAATTGGCGTGTATATCGTCAGCAGCCACCATCGTCACTAAACCTAGGATGTATCTCCCACGTCTTCTACGCTTTTGCAAGGTGAGATCCACCCTCGCCGGTAGTATTGCATGTCATGCCTAATACTACGCACAGCTTGCAACTCGGTGGAAGCATAAGCGTGCGAAGTTATGCTGTTTTGGATCGGAAGACTACGCTGACAGTGTAGCAGCTTAGTGATGAATATGCAGATACCCAAATTGAGGCTGACGGTGCGTTGGGTTGTTTGAGCGCTTTTAAGCTTCTCAAAGGCCAATATCCACTCTTGAAAGTCATTCTATCAATAGGCGGTGGAGCAGCCAGTGCCAATTTCGCAGAGGTCGCCCGTGATCGTAATAGCAGTATGGCATTTGCCCACAATGCCAGAGAACTGGTGGATACTTACGGGCTTAATGGCATTGATAGTAAGACATACATTACATCTAAATGTTTGGTGCTAATCATGATAGTCGATTGGGAACACCCCTCGAATCCGCAACAGGGAATCGACTATGTCCATCTACTCGCGGCTCTTCGGGTGACACTACCATCGCCAGATTACACTCTAACCTCTGCATTACCGGCTGGCGAATGGGCTTTAAGGAACATCGATGTTGCCTCGGCATCGACGCATCTTGATCTCATTAACTTGATGGCATATGATTTTGCTGGGCCATGGACACAGACTGCAGGTCATCATGCCCAATTATACACCCCAAAGCATCCTCATAATGATGCAGCAAGGACTTCAGGCCAGTCGTCAGTCAATTATCTAGTTTCCAAAGGCGTGCCGTCGAAGAAAATACTGCTTGGCATACCCGCTTATGGACGCTCCTTTCTGGGATCCTCGAAGGTTGGAGACCGATATACCGGTCATGGAGGCGAAGAAGGAACTTTTGAATATAAAGACCTACCTCGCCCTGGAGCTCAAGAATATATCGATGAACAAATTGGCGCAGCCTGTTGTTTAGGTGGCGATGGAGGATTTATTACATACGATAACCCGCGGAGTGTCCAACTAAAGGCAGCCTTTGCAAAGCAGGCTAGGCTTGGAGGCTTGTTCTATTGGACAGGAACTGCTGATATTAAGGGGCAACGAAGCTTAGTTGAGACGGGCTACAACACTTTACATGATCTGTAGAGTTGTTCTTCTTACTTCACAGACGAACACAGGATTAATGAGATCGACCTGCTGTGATTTTCACAATGAATTCTTTTGATGCACGTCCCAAGGACTATCAGAGAAAGCTTAAGCCAAGTGTTCTAGGGTTTACTTCGGTTACAGTATGTACCCACAAGCCAGTAAGGCGTAAGGCGTAAGGCGTAAGGCGTAAGGCGGCCAATGCATGAGCTACGGCGTAGACAAACTATGTATTTACTGTATCCTAATTCCACGAAAATAGACAAGCTTAGGCCTACCCTGTGCTTGAAAGTTCCTATCTTGCTCAGTATTTGACTGGCCTTTGGAGTCGTATAGCAACTAAGCTTCATGCCGCAATTGAACGGCGCCAACCCGAACACAAGCTCTCTGGATGCTGGTCGGAGCACAACTCTTGCATGAAGATGACATACTGACATCCTTCTAGCTGACTATGACCCCATTGAGCACCTCAATGCGATATTCTTCCACCCTTCCACCCTCTCATCCGTGCGAAAGACTTCTAGAGCTTTACGAAACCATCAACATGAACTCGATAAGGATATCGCCGTGCTCGTTCGGCAGCAATCGACATCGGATGCAGACAGCGTTAAGCGTATACAGGAGGCAAAGGCAGATCTTGCCGAGCTCTTCCAGAAGGTTGAGGGCGTTCGCGAAAGAGCAATCAGGACCGAGGAGACGATTACAGAAATGACAGCCGATATCAAGCGTCTTGACAATACAAAGAGGAACCTTACGCTCTCAATGACGGCATTGAAGAGATTACAGATGCTCACGACAGCGTATGAGCAGCTCCGGGCGCTCAGCAGCTCTCGGCAGTACAGAGAATGTGCCCACCTTCTGCAAGCCGTTATCCAGCTCATGGCACACTTCAAGTCTTACCGATCGATCGATCAGATTGCTGCGCTAAGTAGGAATGTGGCAGACCTACAAAGGGAACTACTGGAACAAGTATGTGAGGATTTCGAGATCACCTTCGCCAAGGGCGAGGTCGGACAACGAAGAGGCATGCTGGCGGAGGCCTGTCTAGTCATGGACGCCTTGGGAGAAAACGCAAGATCGAGAATCATTACTTGGTACTGCAACACTCAGTTACGCGAGTACCGGCAAGTCTTCCGGGGTAGTGAGGAGGCAGGCTCCTTGGACAATATCTCAAAAAGATATTCGTGGTTCAGAAGGATGCTAAAAACTTATGATGAGGAACATGCTACTGTTTTTCCTATCAGTTGGCGAGTCAATGAGATGTTAGCCAACGCGTTCTGTGAGAGCACCCGAGAAGACTTCAAAGGTATCTTGTCGAGGTCTATACGAAGAGAGGACGGCCAATCTCTGAATATTGATGTTTTGCTCAATTGCCTTCAGGAAACTCTTGACTTTGAGCATAACCTAGAAAGAAGGTTCACGAATGCGTCTCGAGCGTCAATGGACACATTGAGCTCAAATGATGATAAATCGCCAGTTTTCAGCCAAGCCATCTCGGAAGCATTCGAGCCCTATCTTAGTGTATGGGTGGAGGCACAGGATAAGCAGTTGTCGGCGATGATTCCTCTGTTTCGGCAACTGCCACCGAAACCTCCTGATGAGGACTTTTCTCCACAAATGGTCATACCATCATCTACAAATCTATTCAGCTTCTACCGCCAAATCCTAGCACAATGCGCTAAGCTTTCTACAGGTGCAAGGCTAGTAGAGTTGACCAAAGTATTCGCCAAGTATCTGGATCAATATGCACAGCAGATTCTCCTATTCTATATAAGCGAGCGTCCGTCTGGGCAAACTCCTTCGAAGACACCACAGATCGAAGATATAGTTCTTGTGCTGAATACTGCTGACTATTGCTTCAACACATGCACGCAGCTTGAAGAAAAGATAAAGAGCCGGATAGACGAAGGGCTAAAATCGAACATTGACCTCCAAAGTCAAGCAGACACCTTTATGGGCATTGCAAGCGCAACAGTTCGAGCCTTAGTGCATAGAGTTGAGGTCGATATCGAGCCTACTTGGCGTGAAATGCGCAACACTGGCTGGAGCAAAATGGAAAGCGTTGGTGACCAAAGCTCTTACGTCGCAGAGCTCCTCCGTCGTATCAAAACCCGTGCCGCAGAGATTTTAGCCATGCTCCACAAACCCCAATACGCTCGCGCCTTCTGCGACAATGTCGTCGAACTCATCGCAAACGCTTACCTTTCCAATATCTTTCAATGCAAACCTATCTCGGAGGTCGGCGCAGAGCAAATGCTTCTCGACTCCTACGTCCTAAAAAAGGGCTTCGAGGAGCTGCTAATCATTGCTTCTCCCCAAGGCACAGCTCCGCCGGCCGGATACGTAAAGCGCGTCGCGCAATCCATGTCCAAACTCGACCCCATCCTCAAAACCCTCCAAGTCCGCCCTTCCCCTCCCGAAGCCCTCGTCCAAGCGTACCTCATCCACATCGCCGACAGATCCGATACCAATTTCCGGAAAATCCTCGAACTCAAGGGTATCCGCAAGCAGGACCAGGGGCACCTCCTCGAACTGTTCCAAGCCCATCGTGCCTCGCCCCAGAACGAAAACCTGCAGCAATCATCTCCATTACTTACGCCCCTGAACATCCAGTCCTCCTCCACAGGCCCCATCCACCTCCCCACCTCCCTCCCCTCCCTCTCCAACACCGCCGCCAGCCTCAGCACCTCCAACCTCCCCGGCCGCTTCGACCCGACCACTTTCGGTAATGCAATCATGACAGCTGCAAGGGATGGCGTCGACAGGTTTGGCACACCCGCCTTAGGCACTTCGTCAAATACACCTGCTAGGGTCATGAGCCCGCCGCCGCAAGGTGGGGAAGGAACGCCTATAACGACGCCGGGGAACCTGAATGAGAATTTGAGGAATATCGGCAAGTTCTTCAAGAGGGATATCGGGGGGTTTGGGGGCAGGTTTGGAGGGGGGAGGGGAGGCGATGATGGGTAGAATAGTAATGGGGTTAGGTACAAATAATATTTTCCCAGCCTTCCTTTGGCGTGCTGGTTAAATCATGCCCCCGATTCCGCGCCCCCATCCTCGTCTTTATTCTTATTCTCCAACCCAACACCCTTCCGTCCAACCCTCCGACTCTTCCAACCCACCCTCCCCCCCCCCCCCCAAACCAACCCCTCTAAACCGCACTACCAACCCTGTCCCCTCTAAACCCTCCCACCCAGCCAACCCCCCCACCGTCCGAGCACAGCAAAGCGGGATCGAAGAAGCCGTTGATAGATATGATAAATCGAATGGGGATCAGGATATCACTCGCTTGGGCCAGTCTTTACCTTGGGGTTGTGGGAGTGGCTTTATGTAGATGGCGTTCTGCCCCCTTTCTTTTTTTTGGTGTGTAATTGCATGGATATTGAGAGTAAAAAACGGAACGGAGGGAAGGGAGGGGTGGGGGTTGGGAATGGGAATTGGAGAAAGGGTTTTGTCTGTCTTTTGGAGTTCGGGTCTATTGCTGACGAAATGAGTGAGGAGGGGAGTAGGAAGTTGGGAGACTGGGCATTCCGAGGCGATGCCGGAGTGGGGGTATGCTCATTTTCATGTTCCGCTCGCTTTTAGGCAATTCACTCGGAGTTTCCGAATTAGTGTTGCAAAACCCACTGGTATCTCGTTATCAAAGCTTCTGGCAAGGAAATTCATGCTACATGATCTCGCACTTGAACGGCAAGCCACATGGGCCCCCTTCCTTTTTCTCTCCTGCATTATCCGTCGTTCCCATGGTACCATTCTCCGCAGTCCTCTCCTCTTTCATACCAGCTGTTGGCCCCACTGCACCACCACTATCCGCACCATTGGCGACTTCACCGGAAAGACCATCTAGTCAGAGGGAAAAATTGACTTTGGAGACGGCGCCGTAGAAGGCTTTTCCCTGGATGGTGGCGAGCTCGAGTTCTCTGGGGCTGGGTTGGCGGGAGCCGTCGCCGCCCTGGGATGAGGTTTAGTCACCCTCTTCGTGTAGCAAGAAAAGAAAAAGTGAGGGGACGCTTACAGAAAAAGTACCGGCGCCCCATGGGCTCCCACCGCGGACCTCATCCAAACCAGCGAGGATGGGAAAGGCGGTTTTGTATCCCAACGGCACGTAAATCATACCATGATGCGCAAACGTACTCATTGCCGCAATCGCCGTGCTCTCCTGTCCTCCGCCCTGGGAAGCGGTTGAGATGAACAATCCGGCGTATTTTCCCCAGTAAGCGCCGGTTTGCCACTGTTTGCCGGTTGAGTCCCAGAAGGCTTTCCATTGGGCGGGAAAGTTGCCGTAGCGGGTGGGGATGCCAAAGAGGACAGCGTCGTACTGCTCGAGCTTGTCCGCGGTGATTTCGGGAATGGTGGTGGATTTGGGAGGGGCGTGCATCATGGAGAGGATTTCGGAAGAGAGGGTCTCGGGGACTCTGTACGGAGTATGTTAGCCACTGCCCAAGTACTGAATATTTCAAGGTACAGTGCGGAAGACTCAAGCAAAGGGAGGGAGGCACAGGAAAAGAACTGTAGGAGCTCGGATATCAGATTTCAAAGTGCACCGCTAGACGTAAATGAAAAGGCGTCTGAAGCCTCGCTCAATAGAGTTGACCTTATGTCAAGTCCTGGGTATGGCTGGATCGGAAGCTTGTAGGGTGTTTGAAGATTTATGAAAGGTGAAGCTGCCTGATCATTGGTGTTTGAAAACAGGAAACTTACTGGTAAATGTCGGCCTTGCCTCCAGCGGCTTCAATGCCGGCTTTCTCGGCCTCAGCGAGCTTTTGGATGTGGCCATACATGGAGTACTAGTTGTGCGGGTTTGATCAGCCACGAGCCTTTCACCGATTCGAAGCTCGACAAGGCTGGCATGAGAAATCATCACCACAAGTCGTGGGGAACATACAAACACGATGGCGATCTTGGGAGCCATTGTTGCAGACGTGATTGACAGGTTACTTTGAGGGTCAGAAGAAGTTTCTTTTCTTTTTCTTCTGGAGCGAGATTGAATCAACTGGACGTTCCAAGTAAAGTGTAACAGAGGTTGAAGAAAGATTGATAGGTGGATGTCCGGAGCTTTATGAATCAAATGAGTGTTGACGTTCCACAGACCAAACTTGGAGGGGCAGAGAGTTCGCTAATGGAACAGTAAGGTATCAGGTAAGCCTTAGTAAGGTGAGTAAGGTGATGACAATCACAATCAGTTCCGAGCCCATTCACACCCCGTCACACGATTGGTGCATTCTTTCATTCACTTTTCCCCCTTTCGTCAAAGAGCGTCGGCCTCCTGTCGCTCTCCGGTTAGTAATTGGGGTACAGCGTCAACCGAACCGGAATGTTCCTACTTACAAAGCAATGGCTGGCGGCATGATGGTGAATCCCTTCTATGACCTTGTGAATACCTTCTATTCCCATCTATCAATCGATCGATCGGGTACTCGACTGAGTATCACCACTAAGCTTTTATTCCAAGTCGAAAGCCTATTATCGCCACTTTACAACGCTGTTGTTGTTGTTGTTGTTGTTGTTGTCTCCGGGAAATGGTTACTTCAAACGCTCTGCAGCCTTTCTAAGAGATTGGGAGTTAGATATCTGCTTCGATTTCAATCTGCTGTTGTCGTTCTGCCAGGTATCAGTGTCTCATCCTGCAAGACAAAGACGAAGTTGAGGTCACTCGACGTACCCAATAATCGATTCGCAGCTCCAACAATGATCTCGGCTTTGATCGTAAGCTTTTGATGGTATTTGGCCTCTCCGTCTCCATCTATCTTATATCGTTTGGGTTGAGCCTACGGTCCGATCAGCGCGAGACGGTAGCGTCCTCCAATCGTTTCTCTTACCATCAATAGGATAGCAACTAGGTCCTTCGGGTCTGCTTCAGCAACTGTTCTAACGCTCTTCATTCCATTTTCCCAAAACACTCTTGCCGTTCGACTCTTCACATACGGTATCTGCGCCAGCTCAAGGAGATCCGCTTTAGCTCCAGCCTTGAGCCGGTCAACCATGTGCTCCAGGACACTCTTCAGCATTCCCCATCCCATTCGATCACAAAATGAGATCATTCCCGCGGCGAACCCTTCGCAAGTCTGAGCCAGAGTCTGTACGAATCCTCGTGGTATGCCGTATTTGCGAGCCACGACATGGACCGGAACCTCGTTGCACAAGTCACGAAGCTGAAAGGCTGCATAGAATCGGCGATAAATTCGAGCGACTCTAACTTCATCGGTGTTTCCTTCAGGAAGTGGCTTCGCACTGTTGGCCCTGTCGACAGTCAGCTTTTAGCTTTCGAAGCCACTGCGCCAATACTCTACATTCTATTGACTAGACCGGGATTGACACCGACAAACTCCAGCACCCGAATACCACTTTCATCTAATCCATCCATTTCTCTCCGGAAGATTGGCCAACTGATGTCTCCAAACCCTGATAATTGCACAGGCGTGAACATGTAAAATACGTGCATCTCCCCGTCCATCACAAATGCTCGAAGCGCTCTTTGCAACTCACCATGAACGAAGATCCCATCTTCTGGTGTCAGCGATGAGGCAATTATAGCTTGACTGAGGAGGGTAGCTGTGTAAGAACCACTTCCATCAACCGCGATCATGCCCGTAGTCGCAAGGTCCTCGATGGTGGTTAGCACCAGGTTGTCCAGTACCTGTCGATCCATGGTATGGAACAGCAAAGTCCGCTGAACATATTCCTGGATTGCTGTCATATGGGTTGCAAGCCGTACAGTGATGACTTCTAATAATGCTCTGATTCGAATTAGCTCGGATTTTGATCACAACAGAAATCTGTACCTTTTGATACCACGCTTCTCAGGAGTCAAGCTACTTTCGAGGATCGGAAGATCTGCCTCAAGTAATTGTGTTACATCTTCGAGATCGGCCTTCTGACAACAAAGATAGCTTTCGCCCAGCTCATCCTTACCCTTACGGCCAGCTCGCCCGCGCATCTGTCTTCTATGACTGCTTTAGCATGTGATAATCTTCTATCGATGATGGCACTGACAGCATTGCAGGTCCGATCAGATCCCGACCCATTCTTGCCCCTTGAAGTATGACCCTTCTTGCAGGAAGATTGATGCCTGCTGCGAGACTACATGTGGCAACGATGACTCTGATAACACCTTTGTCGTAAGCCTCAGCAACGATCTCCCTCTCCTCAATCGTAAGACCAGCATCTTCTGAAAGTCAGCCTACGAACGCTGAGCACTGCAAGATTTGGAACGTACGATGAAACGCAACACCTTGCATCACAGTAATTCCTAGAGTCTCATCCAACCCAACAGCTAAGCTCCTAAGATCGCCGATCACATCTTCCCTTTTATCCAGAACTTCGTCCTCGGTCCCTGGTAAGGTGGGCATTGCTTGACCCACCAAAGAAGCCATTGACTGGCATCCTTGTCGACCACTGCAGAAAATCAATGCACCATAACCAGCTTTTACAGTCTCTATGGCGAGAGCCACAACCGCATTAGTCATGGGTGTTTTCAATTCAATGCACGCTGAAGGTTGTATGGACCTCATCGGGGGAGGAGAGAGACGCGGCTGGGTGGAACTGAGCTGGCTTGCGGTTTTGAAGAAAGAACTAGATGTTGAGAATGGGTAAATTGAGTTATCGTACACCAAGTATTCTTCGATCGGAACAGGCTTGTAAACAGATTGATAGAACTTTGCATCGAGCCATGTAGCAAGTAGCTGTGTATTCTATTTCTGTTAGCAGGTTCTCCCGTTAAACGCAAATAAACTCATACTGATAACGTTGCGCTCATTCCTACGATTTGGACTTTTCCCTCTAGACTTAACAACTTCGTGGCCATCAACTCCATGATGTATCCGCGGTGATCATCATCGATCATGTGCAATTCGTCCAATATCATTATACCGAGATCACCAATTGTACACTGCTCAATTGCCATGTTCACCAGCGAATTTGCCTGTATACTGTGTTAGATGGTCTGAACACTAGATGTGCGATAGCTAATGTTAAACAGACCTTCTCAATCGTACAAACCGCCACATCGACATCGGACCAAGTAGCTCTCGTTTTGCTGCCGCCGAAAAAACCGACAATGCGCACTGAGCGGTGGTTGTTGACGTTTCCATGGCTCGCTAGCTGCGTGCTTGATTGACTGGCAGTATTGAAATTCTTCTGGACCCCTTCGACTGCTTTTCGGAGCCATTTGAGCTTTTCCTGTACCAGAGCAACATATGGTAAGACCACAATTGCCTTCTTGGTAGGATCTTCGATGACTCTTTTTAGCATAAGCACATCAGCGACAAGAGACTTTCCACCACCAGTTGGAGCAGTGTAGACAAGATTCTTCTCGCCAGTCAAGAGACCACGCCCAAGGAGACATGAGGACTGCCAGGGATATATACTATTGATGCCTAAAGACGAGAAATTTTTCGCCAGAGTTTCTGGTAACCCATAGCGAGGATGTGACAATGAAAGCAGCGGATTCAGTGACGAAGAAGGCGTGGATGCCGCAGCCCGTCGTTGAGAATATTCTGACACATGTGGAGCAGAACTTCGCCCTTCATTAATACTACAAATTTCGCTGGCTACTATATTAGGCTTGTTATGTTTTCCTAACCTCCGACGCTTGAAGTCAGCGTGCGCAGGTCCGGCGTTTGTGAGGTCAACCAATAATCGAGGATTGTGAGAGGGATGTGGGTTGGCCTCTTCGCGGGTTCGTTTTGAGCCGACTACTGAGGCGGTGCTGTAATTTTGTTGCCGCACAACGTCTATAGAAGTCAAAGAGGCAGCAAACGATGGAGCCATAGAATTTCAGCTCCAAACGAACGCCAATTCAAAGCTCATAACCATAGAATGTCAAAGCACTGTATATATCCTGTGTCACGGAGAGCTCTGATGTTTACTCAAAGTTAGGCCGAGGCGGCAACACGAGGAAAAACTAAGGCCGGAATAGGCTTAAGCAAGTGCAATGCCCCATTAGTAAGCAGAAGAGTCCACCTCGGAGATAAAAAGATATTTGAACCAAGGGGCATGTCGTTTGATTCCGGTTTTTGGTGAGGCCAGCAATGTTCGGTGGAAGAGCCTCCAGTTACCGGTCGCGTATTCCTGATCTTGGTGTCTTAAGTGTTTAGCATCCGACTATTGTGGCTTCAACACGGATAGCTATTGAGTGTAGCGTATGCGCAGCAAGACGAGCATATTAAAGGGATGCCCATGTTTTGTCGGCTTCCCTCGAGTAGCGACATGGGGTAGGTGCTGTGACCCCAGATCGGCAGTGGTGATCCAAGTTATCGAGTAGACGACTTGAATACTCGATGGGTAGGTGGCATGACGTGTCAATCATAACAGATTGTTTGCCTAGAAATGTTACTCATATCAACCCCGGTGCTCCGAGTAAGCCTGATGGTACTCTGGAATCTAGAGTCTTCTGGTTTCTTGCGAGACAGGGGACTGTCCTTTATCTGATAGGGGCCCGAGTAAGCCCGTCTTGCTTTATCGACTTGGGAATCAATACAGCAACAAGTAAGATATTGTCGCTGGCTGTGATAACTAGACTCGATCCACACGCTTCACTAATGCGTAACAGATTATACTGAGAGTAAGGTCCATGTAGAGGATGGTGGACTGAAGGGGAAATGTGGTGCTTTTTAGTGCGAATCAAGTAGTGGTTTGATACAACTAGGTAGCTCGGCATGTCGGGTTAGCGTCGTCTGCAGACGGCGTGGACGGGGAAACCCCAATAATATCTAAGGTAACTCATAATAAGCGTGGTGTTAAGTTACAGACTCGGTATTATGTATTGATCTATAGTGCCGCCGACTTCTTTCACCTCTAGGCTTGCACCCACCTTGCTTCCAGTCAGCCCCGTTAAGGTCTTCTTCCACCCCATCGCTCCGGTCAGACGCTGTGCATTCCATACCTGTTCATAGTCTCTCACCACTGTCCGCTATATCCGCTCGATTTTGCTCCTTGGCGACTTTTGACATAAGGCGATTTGCTCTGATATGGTCACTGCATCGCCTAATTGGATTGCCCCAGAAGCGCGAGGTCCCTCTACATGCTGCACCAAAGTAGCCCTCACAAGCGCAACTGGCCACGCTGCATACACATCTGATCAGCAAATGCGTAGCCTACGAATCAGTCGCCCCATCGTTAGTCATAGTCTTGCCCAGATGCGGTGGTTGTAGAGATCTCATGCTAGAGGTTAGGTACCATGGCAGACGATATTCATGAAAGCCAAATCGGTTACGATATAACACAAGGGCCGAGCCAATCTTCGCCCACAGCTCCAGCACCTTTCGGAAGCATAAATAATGCACTTTCGATCCTGCCGCGTTCACAATCCAACTTACCTCAACTCATCCCACCATCGGCCACCAATTCGTCAAAAAAGATAACACCCCTTGACTCACAGTCGGCGATCACGAACTCAGCCTCGTCATTTGTGCCACCTGCGCAAACCACCAATGCAATGGACACATCCGGTCCGTCACCGTACGGTACGAGGTCACGAAATAGGAATGGGAACACAAGGCCAAACTATGCGGAAGACCGAGAATTGGACATGGATTACGACCTAGGTACAGGGAAAAAAGCCAAAGGCCTATCGGGTCCGGCAAGCTCAAATAATCTTGATGCTGGTGAGACAACCCAATGTTCTACGGTCAACACTCGAAGATCGTCAACTGCCGGCTCTGGCGCAGGAACGGGAAAGCCTGCTGCGACAATCACCATGCCCAAAGATTATATTCCAGGCATGTCAAGTTTCTCACTGAACCCAGATGTGAGCCCTGCCCCTCAGCCACCGTCAAAAAAGCGCAAGGCACCTGGAGGTGGTCCTACTGCCTCAACTCCTTCCTTAGACATGGCGCAAGTCACTGCGTACGTGCCGCCCCGAAGAAAAAATTCGACCGCAGCCAAGGCTGGAACCAGAGAAACGAATATGCTGAGTTTCGAAACATGTCAAGGCTATCTCAAAAACGGAAAACTAAAGGCGGACGATGGTACGCTCCTTGCACTCAACGGTATGTAGCACTCGATCTGTCTAAGCATACTGCTTATTTTCGTATCACTGACTTCATGTTAGACCATGTTTATTTGATCTGCGAACCACCGGGAGAGCCGTACTATCTCGCACGTATTATGGAGTTTCTTCATGCGGAAAACGACGATAGCTTACCTATAGACTCATTTCGTGTCAACTGGTACTACCGCCCTCGAGATATCGTACGCAAAGTCAACGATACTCGAGTCGTGTTTGCTTCAATGCACTCTGATACCTGTCCGCTCACATCACTCCGAGGGAAATGTCGCATCGTTCATAGGAGCGAAATAGACGATTTAGACGAGTATCGGAAAACAAAAGACAGCTTCTGGTTTGAGAAATTGTACGAGCGTTGGATGCAGCGTTTCTATGAGGTGATTCCTACGAGTCAGGTCATTAATGTCCCAGATAAAGTTAAGGGAGTGCTTGATGAGCGATGGAAATATGTTATTGTTGAGATGGGACGTGGCAAGGAATTGACCAGCGCTATCAAGTCATGCAAACGATGTGGAGGATACTGCGCAACGTAGGTTTCATCCACGACGCCCACACATGTAGGCTGATTATAGGTATCAGGAATGATTCCGTCGACTGTGCGATGTGTAAGAATACATATCACATGAATTGCGTACGGCCAGCACTACTCAAAAAGCCGGCTCGTGGTTTTGCTTGGTCCTGTGGGCCATGTAGCCGAAAGCAAGAACGGAAGCTTGAGGCTCGGAATACTCCACTTGTGGGGGATAGAGCTGTAGAAGGTGAAGAGGAAGAGTTTCTAGATGAAGAAGAGGAGGAGCACGGAGGAGGATCGAACCTTACCACCGGCAGTAATCCGCATGATCCGAACATGCAGAATTCGGGGCCTCGACCAGCAACAGCCGAACAGACAGCGCAGGCGAAACTGTGGCCGTATCGATATTTCGGCATTCATTGCAGCGTGGAGGATGCTCTCGATTACGATGACCGAATCTATCCACGTGCTAGTTCTCGTCTGGGTCCCAAACACCAAGCTAACGTCCATATATGGCACGGTCGACCTGTGGAGTTTGTCAAGCCAGCTGAGGTTAAGAGAAAATACGTCAAAGGTGGTAGCCATAAGAAGGACGCCAAATTGACCAAAGAAACTGTTGCAGCGCTTGAAGAAGACAAGGCCACAAGGGAGAAACGGCCGAAATGGGTGATGGACGAGCCTTCTGGCTTTGTTCGACGCGGTGAAGATCATCCGAATAGCGACCCTCTCAATACTGCGAAACTCAAATTTCGTCTACCCCAAGTTGGTGAGGTTTCTTCAAGAGGAGGAGATGACGCAAGCGATACTAATATCAGCATCGAAGACCGTGAGAAGATTATCGACGATTACATGGCACGGGCTAAGAGTCTCGCTAAGTTTGTAGGAGTCAAAGAGTATTCGACAAATTTTCTGGACAAAGCTCTCGAGCTATTGTATATAAATCATTATCAGGTTGAACCAGCTCTGGTACAGCTTCGAAGTGTTAACCGGCGGAAAGATCTTAAAGAACCAGAACTCAACAAGGAAGAACTCAAGAGGTTTGAAGAGGGTGTTTCAAAATTTGGATCAGAGCGTCGGAGTATATCCAGACATGTGGGCAAGTCACAGAAGCATGGGGAAATCGTTCGTTTTTATTACATGTGGAAGAAGACGGAACGTGGAAAGCAAATCTGGGGTCATTTTGAAGGCAGAAAGGGCAAAAAGCATACGCAGGAGGTTGACCTTAAACTTGTGGATGACGTGGCTGACGACATCGACGATTCTGCCTTTGACAATGAGAAAGCTGCGGCGCGAAAGCGTGGCTTCGAATGCAAGTTTTGCTCATCAAGATCATCCCCACAATGGAGACGAGCACCTGGTACAGCTCCAGGTACGACGGTACCCGTAGACCAGACATCCAAGTCCAGTAAAGATAAAGGCGCATATCTGATGCTGGCACTCTGTCAGCGCTGTGCTGGACTCTGGCGAAAATACGGCATTCAGTGGGAAAATCTTGATGAAGTGGCCAAAAAAGTTGCGAATGGTGGCGGTAGGGCATGGAAAAGAAGAATAGACGAGGAACTTCTCGCTGAGCTGGTGAACACGAATAAAATCAATTCTATCTCTATCAGTAGCGCTGCAGCGGCCACCGCCGCTTCCGTCGGCGTTGAGGTTCCCACCGGTCTCACCATTCCTCCAGGAGGCCAAGAAGGCTCTAAGAAAAAACAGAAGACTGGCTTTGAGAACCAAACTCTCCAGGGAATCCAAAATGGTAGTTACATTGAGCCACCAAAGAAAAAAGTCATTGAAAAGCCACCAGAACCTCCCTTGATGCCTGAACCACCTCGGATCACGGTCCTGCCGTGTGCTGTTTGCTACGAAATGGAGCCTTCGGGAGAAGAGCGCTTTTGCTGCAAGCACTGCAGGCTTACAGTTCACCGGAATTGCTACGGTATCGGAGAAGGTCGATTGAATAGTAAATGGACCTGTGATATGTGCTCCAACGACTCCGTCCCAACCAATCAAATCTCCACTTCCTATGAATGCGTCGTGTGTCCAGTCCGACTCACAGAACAAGAGCTCATGGAGCCTCCCAAAGTATCTCACAAGAAGAAGAATGAACGTGAGAGGGAAAAGGAGCGTTTGGAGCGAGAAATGGTCGTTGAGCATACCGCCCGATATCGCCGCGCACACGAGGACAAGGGCTGGCCTGTGGACCCGCGAGAGCCGCTCAAAAGAACGACTGGCAACAACTGGATTCATGTAAACTGTGCGGTTTGGATACCAGAAATCCGCTTCGGCAACGCTAAACTGTTGGACACGGCTGAGAACATTGGGACGATTCCAGTGCACAAGTGGGAAAAGGTCTGTAAGCTCTGTAAATCGACAGCAGGGGTCTGCGTCAACTGCCATCATTGCCAAGCTACCTTTCACGTAGGTTGCGCACAGCGGGATCGCTACTTGTTCGGTTTTGATGTGACCCCCGTCAAAGCTTCTCGCATTCACACCGTCAACACGGTTACGTTGGGAAGCGAGACCGGCAACCTTTCGGCAGTCATATACTGCCCAGACCACAACATCAAAAATGTCCTTCATCCGATTCATGAGATGGTGAAGGACTCCCCTCTCAACGCGCTGCAGCTCTTTGTCCGCACCTACAAGCAGGCCGACCTTGCTTTGACGGGAACAGTCCGGAAGGCAGCGATCAACGATACCGCGACAAGAGGCGCTCTACAGAGCACCAGTACTAGTACTGGTCATCGAGGCTCTACTTCTGGACCATCGGCCTCCGCACCTATCACCAGAAGTTCGAGAGTGTCGCCTGCAGCTGTCACGGTAAAGTCAGAAGAAGTCGATGAAGACGGTGACAGGGTGGTTCATCTAAGCGATACCATTGTTATTGAGCCTGGTCTGAAAGAATGTGCCGCATGTGGTGCTGACGCAAGCCCAAAGTGGCACAAGATTATGCCAAATGCCGGAGAAGGCGTTAAGTCTCTGCCAGTGACCACCAACGTTGCGGAATCGACAGGAAGTCAGGTTGTGTTGCAGAACGGTTATATCAATGGCGATTCATCGAACTTCCACGACGACTCTGGGGCACGTCCCGGAGCAAGTGGCACGCCTGGAATCAATGGCGACGGTAGCAGGAACAGTGAGCCTCCCAGCGAGGTGGTGGTGCAAGACAACGCTACTACCGCGGCTGCGATAACGGCAGAGCCTGAAACGGAATCCACCGCCGCAGTGGCCCTTGTCCCAGAGTTTTTATGCCACAAATGCCACTTGAGAAAACTCCGAGATCCGACACCTCGACCGAGTGTATCCCCCAAGCCTGATGTGATTCTGCTAGACTCTCATAAGGTGGATGGCCTCGACACGCCGTCACCACGGTTACATTCGGTATGGCCTCCGATCCCCGCCATGCAGAACAATGATCAATACCATGGGTGGCCAGACCGGCCACGACCAGGACCCTACAACGCGCCGCCCCATTTGCCGAACGGGATATCGCACTCACCTCCCGTGGGACCGCTACCACTACAGTCGCATTTTGCCCCCCCCGCTCCATACCGCGCGCCTGCTTACGGCCACCCTCCACATCATGAGTTGCCGATCCAGCATCAGCTGAATGGAGCACCGTCCCCATTTCAACTACAGCACAACAGCACCGGACATCTGGTGACGGTGCCTTATACCCAGCATCCTCCCCGTGTCCAGCACGTCCGGCCTCCTCCCAGCATCATGAGATCTCCTCCAATGCCGGATCATTCCATTGGGCCGCACGGACCACCTGGAGCGGCGGAAAACCCATTCGCGGTGCGATACCAGTCACATCCGTCACCCCGGCAGCAGTATCATGGCGCCATCTATGGCAGTCCCCGTGGCAACCACGAACGGCCCGAGACTCCGCCGGAAGGGATTGGGCGCAACGGGGGATGGCCCAACAATGACGGGCGATTAACGAACGGTGCGAGCGAGAGTCCTTCGCTACGGAACCTACTGCATTGAGAGACGGGCATCGACGTGTTAACTGGGGGGGGGGGTATGGCGCTTGGTCGGACGGTCTCAAGGAATGGATAGGAGGTGAACACACAGGATATGGGGAGGGAATCTACCTGGTGGAGGGTTTACGAGGGAGTCAAGCGGGAATGTACTTCTATGATACCACGGAGATAGTGTAAGCATCGTATTCGAGAGCGGCACGAGCTCGCGTCTCGAACCTGTTGATGCGCGGGGCATACTTCGACACATTGAGGGGGGCGGGGGCGACAGAGTGCTCCTTGTCGATGTTTAATAGACGTTGAATCGATCCTACCTTTCCTTTTCCCCGTGCACCCCAAGTGTATCGGGATACATATACTGACAACAGTACGAGGTGTTGTTCACTTCCAAGTTTACGATGACAGAGTGAGCCAATAAGTTGGCGTTCCCTATCCCGCGGGAGGTTTCTTGTTTCTTGACGAATATGCTGGCTTCAGTATCTCTGTTTCTTTCTGACGTTTGTCCTCCTTGTTTTCAAGGCGACATTTCGCGCCCAAGCACGTCTTCGGGGTTCGGACAGGGTTAAACCCGCCTCTTACTCCTTTTGGGGTCTTGAACGTGGGGACTAGTGGGGACAAACAAGCCACTGGGAAGTCCCGAGGCATCGCGGATCGCGGATCGCGAATCACGCCATTCAATCCTGACATGCTGACATATGTACTACAGTACATAAAACATAGGTAGGTACGATGGATGCGATTGAACGTGTTGATGGTTACACAGTAGTTCTCAACCGGGCAAAACCTTGGAGTTGTGGATAAGGCATGATGTCTTTCTTTTTGATAAAACCATCTTCGCCGGCGCCTCCGTCTCCTCCATCATGCAGCAAATACCACCTCTTCGGGCTCCCAGTGCTGCTCCGGACCACCCGAAGTATAGGGAATGTCTGATTGCTCTCTCGGCTCCCCAGTGAACAGCTAGACTCTCCGTATTGGCTGCCTGGCACTCTGGGTATTGGGGGCTGCATGCGCCTGCATCGAAGAAAGCACCACCCCACACCCCCCCAAATCAATCGGTCAATTCTCCGCCGTCCATAGAGAAGCTGTACCAGAACACCCCCTTCCGACCCGGGCGAGCTTGGTGCATATAACGAAGCGACTGGCCCAGATCCCATATCGCGGGCACCATTCACGTGGGCCACTGGGATATCCATATCCTTTCCCGCGTTCCTTCTGCATTGCTTACCTTTTCCGCGCTGTCAGCTTTGCCGCTCGGGAATCGAGCTCTTAAGCTTAAGTCGGGCCCCGCCGTCTGCACAGAGCATTCGCAGCGTCTGATATGGCTCCGAGCGCTTCGACCAAGGTTGGCCATGCCCTTGCCAAGGTGCTGGGCATCAAGCTACACTACCGCGATCCTACCGGCGGTGACAAGCTGACCCGAGGGGAGTCGGTCTTTTCAGTCTCGAGTGCCGATGCCTTCATCGAGGACGAGCCCACCGCTGCGGAATGGTTACGGGGAATCACCCCGTCGGGAAAGGGACTGCTCCGTTGGGCGTACGACCTCTTCCCGTTCACGCATTGGATTGGCCGTTACAATGGACAATGGCTCTTTGGTGACCTTGTTGCTGGTCAGTATTCAGACTACTTTGCTCATGCAACTGGGGATATGGTTGACAAGTGCGCATCAGGTATCACGGTTGGATGTGTAGTTGTGCCTCAGTCCATGGCCTACGCCAAACTTGCTCAGCTTCCTCCACAATTCGGTCTCTACTCTTCTTTTATGGGTGTTCTTATCTACTGGTTCTTTGCTACATCAAAGGACATCACCATCGGGGTGAGTTGGCTAGCTCTCTTTTTCCATGTAACTGTGCTGATCCTGTAGCCTGTCGCCGTCATGTCTACTATTGTCGGCAATGTCGTCACCAAAGTCGCAAAGACCGACCCCAATATTCCCGGGCATGTCATAGCTTCAGCCCTGGCTATTGTTGCTGGCAGCATCATCTCCTTCATTGGTCTTATCCGTGCTGGTTGGATTGTCGATTTTATTTCTTTGGCTGCCATATCTGCTTTCATGACCGGCTCTGCGCTCAACATTGCCGTGGGCCAAGTCCCGAGCTTGATGGGCATTACTGGGTTCTCCACAAGGGACGCAACTTACAAAGTCGTGATCAACACGTTGAAGCATCTTGGAGGCACCCAGCTTGACGCTGCTATCGGGTTGACCGCATTGACTCTCTTGTACATTCTACGGTATGCCTGCAATCTCGGAGCTCGTAAAATGCCAAAGAGGAGCAAGGTTTTTTTCTTCGTGGTCACCCTACGAACGGCCTTTGTCATCTTGCTCTACACCTTGATAAGCTGGCTGGTCAACAGACATCATCGCGCAACGAAAGACCACCGATTTCAGATCCTGGGTACGGTTCCCCGAGGCTTTCAGAACGCTGCGGTCCCGGTCATAAATAAAAGGATCATCAAAACATTCGCCAGCGAGATCCCAGCGTCAGTTATTGTTTTGCTCATCGAACATATTGCCATTGCGAAATCATTCGGTCGAGTCAACAACTACACTATCGATCCGTCCCAGGAAATGGTCGCAATAGGTATTACCAATCTGCTTGGTCCATTCCTCGGCGCCTACCCTGCCACTGGTTCTTTCTCCCGTACTGCGATCCAGTCAAAAGCCGGCGTTCGAACCCCCTTCGCCGGCCTTATCACTGCGGTCCTGGTTCTCCTCGCAATCTATGCTCTACCTGCTGTTTTCTTTTACATACCTAACGCTACGCTTTCTGCGGTAATTATCCATGCCGTCGGAGACTTGATTACTCCCCCAAATACTGTCTATCAGTTCTGGCGCATTTCTCCGCTGGAAGTCTTCATCTTCTTCGCGGGAGTTTTGGTCACCATTTTCTCCAGCATTGAGAACGGCATCTACACGACAATCTGTGTCTCTGTGGCATTACTACTGTTCCGCGTGGTCAAGGCCAGAGGTCGCTTCTTGGGGAAAGTCAAGGTACACTCCGTGGTTGGTGACCATCTGATGAGCGATGAAACCAAGTTTCGGGATAATGCTCAAAAGAGATCCTTGGAGTCGAACAACCCCGACACATCTGCTAGAAACATTTTCCTACCAATTGAGCACAATGACGGCTCAAATCCTGAAATAGACGTCGAATCACCGTACCCGGGGATCTTCATTTACCGGTTCTCGGAAGGCTTCAACTACCCCAATGCCAACCACTACTTGGACTATATGGTCGCCACTATCTTCAAAGAAACCCGCAGAACCAACCAAAGTTCCTATCCAAAACTTGGAGTAAGTCACTATCCTCTGGCCTCCCCCACGTTACCCACAAGAACCCCCATTAACCCCATCCCAATAGGACCGCCCCTGGAACGACCCCGGCCCCCGCCGCAACCGTACCGCCCCCGATGACTCGTCTAAACCGACCCTCAAAGCCATCATCCTCGACTTCTCCTCCGTCAACAACGTCGACATCACCTCCGTCCAACACCTCATCGACGTCCGCAACCAGCTCGACCGCTACGCAAGCCCAAACAAGGTAGACTGGCATCTCGCCTGCATCACGAACCGCTGGACCAAGCGCGCCCTCGCCTCCGCCGGGTTCGGCTACCCAGCCCCTGCCGACGGCAGCCCCGTCTTCTCCCGCTGGAAACCCATCTTTTCCGTCGCCGAAATCGGCGGCGCCGCCTCCGCCGCCGCCGCCGCCGAAGACCAGGATAACAAGCGCGAACTCCGCAAACAGCGCACGCGCGACCTCGAACAGGCGCGCACCAACAGCAAACTTGACGAGATTGCGCGCGCCGATGACGCCAGTAGCAGCAGGAGTGTTAGTGGCAGCTCGGAGCTGGGCAGCGCGTTAGAGGGCAGCAAGGCGTATAAGAGCCGGACGATTGTGGGGCCGGGAGCCGCGAAGGTGGCGGTCGTGCATGGCTTGGATCGGCCGTTGTTTCACATTGATTTGACGAGTGCGCTACTGAGCGCTGTGGCGAATGTGGAGAGGAGGGAAGAGGAGGAGGGGGGAAAGGTTGCATAAGCGTGGGCGCTTTGTTCCGGAGGGGGGGAAGATTCCGCGGTTGCGAGAGCACGAGCGGCGTGAGCGAACTGGGATTCACAACGAGTGTAGTATACATGGCATACATAGCTGGCTATTGATTACATTACCAAACTCTTTCCCTTGTTGCAAACGGGGAAAGGTGCTTTCCCCCCCTTTTCCCCCCCTTTTCTTCTCCTTTTTTCTTTTATGCTTCCCACATCATACTGTACATGCACCAAGATCCTTCGCTTTTCACACACCCCGGCTACAATTTGTTGGAAGTCTTGAACGTCGCTTTGTCTATCTATCTATCTAGGAGGAGAAAAAAAGCGCAAGGGGAAATTCGCAAGGAGATTGATTGGTTGGTTGGGTCCTTTTCTCTGGCAGGCCTGTTTTCCCTGTTTGTTCACGTCCCCTTTTTCTTCTTCTTCTTCTTCTTTTTTTCTTCTTCTTCTTGTTCTTCTTCTTCTTTTTCTTCTTCTTCTCCTCTCTTCTTCTTCGGACCTTACCACAACCATCCCCCCTCCCCAACAACCACTTCTGTCCCGTCCCCTCCACTACGCTCTATCCTCACAAGCTCCTTCCCTAAAAACCCCATCTCCTAAAAAAAAAAAACCCCTCACATCTCCCTCGTCAAAAAGCGGCGCGCTCGGCCTTTTTTGGGGGGGGAGGGAGGGGAAGGGAGGGGCATACGTATGTTCGCTCTCTTCCCGTTTTTCTTTTGTTTTTTTGGTTGGAAAGGTTGGTGGTGAGGGGGGGTCTAGGACTATAGATGGATAGCTATGTTTTTGTTTTTGGTTCGTTTCGATGGCCGCGGGAGAGAGTTGGGATGGTGGGGTTCCTCTTTTTTTTTTTTTTTTTTTTTTTTGGGCTCTTTCGCTCGCGAGAGGGGTGCGTAGAGGGGGCATGCTGTGGGGTTTTGAGAAGATGGGGCGAGTGGGGGGGTGAAAGGGTGGGTGTGGGGGGTGATGTTAGTTGTGCTTTGATGGGGGGGGGTTTCGGTGAGAAGTGGTGGATGGAGGGAGGGGCTTTGGGGATGGTGGTGTTTTTGTTGGTGTTTAGGTGGGGTTTGTTGACTGCTCGTGCTTCTTAAAGGTGCCTCTCAAATCCCGCTTTCCCCTTCCCTCTCTCAAAACCTCCACTTCCCTCCCGCCAGCCCCATCAATACCCCCCCTACCTCCCTCCCCTCTCCCTCCTCCTAGCGTGCACCCTCCCCATAACAACCCGGTACCTCTCCCGGCTCCACCACGCCTCCATCATGCCGTACACCACTGCTGCTCCTTGGCCCTGCTCGTGCTGCCGCCAGAGCTGGCGCTGGTGTTCGCGCTTGTAGGTTTCGGTTGCTTTTTGTGCGGGGCAGGGCGGTTAGTGGGGTTTTGTGGTGTTTGTGGTTTTGGGGGGGAAAGAAGGTGTGTGCATACTTTGTTGTTGTAGTTTTATTTTCTCGCCTGTTAAGCGCGCGACGTGCAGCATCGCATGCAGCAGGATCTTGAGATTGGCTTTGCGGGATGACTGCAAGAGTCTGCGGCGGCGGCGGCGATGGCAGGGTGATTTTGTTGAGTCGAGAGATGCGAGTTGGAGGTTCAGGACGCCGAGGTGGGCGTGGGCGGTGTTGTATTGGGCGATGTAGTGGGTTTGGAGGGTGGTGATGTGGGTCCAGCGGGGGTAGATTTGGGAGATGGAGGGGAGTGGGGTGGGGAAGAGGGGGTTTGGTAGGTCTGGCGAGGAGGAGATGGAGGAGGAGGAGGGAGAAGAAGAAGAGGAAGAGGAGGATGATGGTGGTGGTGGGGAAGAGGGGTAATAGTCCACGTCGGAGTCGTAGTATATGTTGTCATCTTCATTGATTGTTTTGTCACATTGCTCGGATGTAGCGTCGTCGACTTCTCTCGGTGTTTCCTCTGACCCGCAGCGGGGCTTGGGGGGCTTATCTCGGTCTTCTCCTTGGTCCATGTCTGCGGTGAGAGGGGTATTGGTAGTACTAAACACAGCTATGGGTCTTGGCTCCAGGTCCAAAGAATGTTTGGTGTTGACATAAAAGATAAGATTCGAGCACCAGGAACAGCCCTTAGTCTCAAGCCTAAAGCGAGCGATATCGAAGGTTTGCATGTGACTGAATCAGCAAACGACGGTATCCTCTTGATCTTGCTTTCCCCCGCAAATCAAAAGGTATGTTGGACCAGCTCTCATTCCTTCATCTGACAGGAGAAGTTGAAAGTTGGGGATCTAGGAAACTCGTGTGGGACCTTGGCCAGCTGGAAACAGTACAGATCATAATAGGAAGACGCACAAATTCTGGAGTGTTGAGGGAGAGTTGGGTCAGTACGGTACGGTATGTTACTAGGTAAATCAGATGCAGGAAGTTTTTACTCAAGGTAAGTAGAGAAATTCTTTGGGAGAAGATGAGTGGTCGATGGTAAGGAGATACTTCACGTTTGCTTGTTGCCTGAGGTGCTTGCAAGGGATTCTGCTTTTGTTAAGAGTTTACAGGTTGTGAATTAGTTCAAAGTTTGTGAGGCCTTGGACAGTGAAAGGCTTTTCTGTATATATTATATTGATTGTCTCTGATTCCCACCAAAATGCTGTAATGTTTTCTTTTTTCTCTTTTCAAATGTGTGCTTGTATCAGTCACAATTAGCCAACCGGTGCAAGGCGCAAGGAACCACCATCGTCATCTTGATTACTAAAGGTGGTCGGTCATTCACGTCACCAAGTTTGTTCCACGAATTGGTGAATGTTGGAAGAAGAAGCTGACGAGATTTGCCGCCTCCCGCCTCGGTTGTACCTCGTACTTGTTAACCAGTGAGCGTCGTGTCCTTAAGGTCTTGACGCGCAATTGTCTTGGCATCCGTCGGCTGGCATAAGTCGAGTTTTCCTCCCGCCAATCAGTCTTCACGCTATTACCCCATAACTTCCACTTCCACCTGCTGCAAATTGCAATTCTTCCCCAACACGAGACATTTTGACTAATAGACCTCATGATGCTTGAATTCTTCCAAGTGGTTGATGATGCCAAGCGAGAAGATGTTTCTGACTTCTCGACGTATAGATATAAAAGAATTTGCCATTTCTGCCGGCTGATTACTTGCAGAAATTCACAGATTGCACTCTCTTACTGTTCAACCCTCAAAGTAGTCTCGGGAAAGCGTCCTCTTCAATATGAAAATATTCCCTAATGAAGTGCTGTCAATAGTTCTAGAAGAAGCTACTCTCCTCAATCTGAACGACGCCCCACAGTGGACTTATGGTCTGAACCAATCACCGGATTCACGGCTTCAACAGACCATCCGAGGCCATGTAGCGCCCGATGCGCTCAAATGGAATGCTTCCAAAGCCATCCGGCAAGTAAATCGACAATGGCATGATTGGGCTTGTAACTATGCTCTGAAGAACTTGTACGTCTCCAGGTGGAGAGGGAGTGAAAGGTTGGCCATGTGATCATCTCTGCTGTATTTCTTGCTGAGGAATGGGGTAGATGGGCACAGTCTCGCGTTTTGGATACTCTTCAAGGGCGTCCTTCGAGCGTCGCCGTCTACCGGGATCCTTACTACTCGCTGAGATCGGCAATCCAGCTATTCTCTCGCAGTCCTAAGCTGGCTTACTGTATACGTAGGCTATGGTTCAACGGCTTTTATGGAGCAGAGACCATCACGCTCATCTTCAGCATACTTCGACATTGTGATGCTCTGAATTACTTGACCCTCCCATGGACAGCTTTGCGCTACGGTACCGCTGAAGACTGGTCGCGGTTACATTGTCGTAATGAAGGGGGGAGACATCTCTCATCCTTGGAGCTGTTGGCCGTCGATCTCAAGGAAACGCAAACGAGGAATCCTGCAAACCAGATAGACAGGAAGCCCTTGCACGATACCGCGGTCGATTTCAGTGGGCTCGAACGGTTGAAGATCTTCGGGAATTCGAACTTCATGGCGCTTTCCAATGAAGATCTTGTTGCACTGGCGCGAACAGCTGAGAACCTTCGCGAGTTACATGTTACCGGCACGACAAGTCCGATCAGTATCAACGGAATCATGGCTCTTGTTGAAGCATCTCAAGAAAGTTTGCAAATACTGGAGTATTCTCCACTGTCAAAAGATGGGTTTGAACATCCGAATTTAGCTTCCCCACAAGTTGAACGACACACGTGCCAACAAATCCTTCGGTGTCGTCGTCTCAGGAATCTCTCGATTTCAATGCCTTCATTGTGCGGAGACCTGTTCTCAGACACCTCTATTCTCTGGAATGGAGAAGTGCAAATCCGGGTCGGCAACATCTGTGGCGAACAAGGCGACTTGAAGGATTCTCCGAAAGCTCTGGAGCGCCTCTGGCATATCCTCGAGCAAACGCGGTCCCTGATGGCCGCCCGGAGATTGGATGGCGCCGAGCTTTCTATTGAGCTATTCATCAGTGAGTTAGCTCTATTCCACTTACGCCATGGGAAGCTGGTATTGATAATGGTAGATCACTTGATTTTCGAACCTCGATGTCTACTTGTGCATGGCAATTTTGAGCTAGGTGAGGTGCTCTCCGAAGGGACCTGGCCTGCAGAGAGTAGACCATCTAGTAAAGGGCCGTATGGACAAACAGGTCTCTACGGCAAGGATGAGGGGCCTTTTTCCTGCTTGTCGGAGGACTCTTTTGCGGAGGGTTTACGCCGCGGTTATATTTCGTTTTAGTAGTCTACTGGTGGTACATAGGGGGTAGAAAAACGATTAAGCTGCGGAGAATTTCGCTGGGAGATTGTACCTTAGTTGCGGTTGCGTGTATGCACACTGCCACACATATTGTCCGTCCCTGTGTCCTATCATTAAAACACGCTAGCGTTTTCGCGTCCCGGACTGTAAAATACTCTACGCAGTCGGAAGCTCTGGGCTAAATATGCGCAGCGTTGCTCTACAGAGGTCCAACCTACGTCTGCTGAGCACCACAAGCTTGCGTAGATCGAGCTACCAGCTTAGTAGTACTCGGTGTCTTGTCAACCATGAAGTTCGGCGGCCTTGGCTGCTACCTTTGACGAAGATCCACGGACGCGGAGCAAAGTCAAAGGCAACGGTCCCGCTCAGAGATCTTCAGCACGATGGAGGAGAGGTCCGGCAACCGCTACAAGAAACGCAAGATGATGGCCCAGGATACCCCGCCGTTGTTCAGCAGGCCCGGAATAACATGCGGAAGTTCGAAAATTGCGTTTTGCTGACCAGGGTTGGCAGTTTCTATGAGGTGCATATTCTGAGGTGGACTTCTTACTACGGATGCTGATGCTGGTTGTAGCTCTATTTTGAGCAAGCAGATGAATACGGCCCTCTTCTCAATCTTAAAGTGGCACAGAAGAAGACCACTGCCGGCTTGGTGTCAATGGTATTAAAACCGAAACGCGGAGCTATAGATTGTGCCCAGAGCTAATTAGTACCAGTCAGGGTTTCCCTTCTTCCAGCTGGATCGCTTCCTCAAGATTCTCGTCCAGGACCTCAGCAAATTCGTGGCCATCAGCGAGGAGTTTGCCAACAACGCCTCAGGCAAGGTTAAATCTGGAGGACTACTGTTTGACCGCAAAGTTACAAGAATCATCACACCAGGGACACTGATTGATGAGAAATTCATGGATCCGTATGAAAACAATTTTCTGCTGGCACTGTATCCAACCAGTCAGGATGCGTCTCTGAAAGATCACTCCAAGGAAGTACCGGTTGAGCTCCTCAAGGGTACAACGCATCCATCGCATCTATCACAACCTGTGGGCCTTGCTTGGCTGGATCTTTCCACTGGGGACTTCTTCACACAGAGTATCCATCTGGGGACACTTCCTTCTGCCATAGCACGGATCGGTGCTAGGGAGATCGTACTGAGGAAGGGTCTAGAAAAGAACGTCGAGGATGATGTTTTGAGTCTACTTCATCAAGAACGCCATCTTGTGACGTATCATCCTGCTCAATCAAAGGAGCTTTCATATTCGTCATGGGCGTCTATGTTAGAGAGTCCTCTACCCGCTGAAACCGAGTCGAATTTTACTCCTGAGGAGCTATCAGCTGGCAGCCTTCTTCTAGCCTACGTATCTGAAAGGCTTCAAGGACTAGGGATCAAATTACAACCTCCAGTACGGAGATTTGATACCGAAACCATGGGCATTGACAGAAACAGCATGAGAGGCTTGGAGGTTTTGGAGACGTCTAGAGATGGCGTTGGAGGCGGGAAAGGTAGTTTGTTACATACGGTACGACGAACGGTAACGAAGAGCGGCACAAGACTACTCAAAAATTGGATTGGTAAGTCACCCGAACCTTTCAGATACCAAAGCTCAAGCAATTGGACTCATTTAAGATTCTTGGCACGCTCTTGATTGTTTTCTCTGGTAATGGCCGTCCGTAACTAATTCTCTCAGCTTCTCCCTCCATGTCTCTACCTATAATAAATGCAAGGTTGGATCTAGTGTCCGAGTTCCTCCATGACCAAGCATTCAGAGAACACATTACCAATCTTCTTCGTCGGAGCTATGATTGTCAGCGCCTTGTACAGAAATTTTCTATGGGCCGAGGTGACGGCGATGATATGATGAGTTTACTCAGGACGATAGAAGCAACGAATGGAATAGCTAGCCTGCTAGAAAAACAAGTTTCTTCTCCAGAATCAAGCTCAAGTGGTGAAGGACAAGATTCGCTACCACGCCACTCACTCCAAGCCTTGAGCCGCAGACTGGCCATAGAAGGGCCCAATCAACTTGCGAGTCAAATCGCTGCAGCCATTGACGAGGAAGGATTGATTCAGAGTCATCGCAACGAACAAAGTGACACTGCCAGCATAGTCTCAATGGCCCAGGACGTATTGCAGAGCGAAGGCTCGGCAGAGGACCAAGTTGCCATGTCACGAGTGGTTCGCTCCAAAGACACAAGTAGAACTCCGTCAGAACAAGACGCTGATGAACAAGACACATGGATTATGCGTCGAAGGTTAGCAGGTACATTGTATTGACAAGGGTTTGCTAATTTGAGAGTTTAGTGCGAGTCCTTTACTACAAAAGCTTCACGACAAATTGGTTGATCTATGCTCAGAAAAGGCATCTTTGACTTCCAACTTGAGAGAAAAATTAGGCAAGTCGACATTCCCGGTACGCGAGACGTGATAATTGACGGTCCGTGTTACAGGAGCGCAGAGCTTGACCCTACGTTGGACTCCTGGATTTGGCCATATATGCCATATAAAAGGGGTGAAAGAAGTTCGGACATCGCTGGAAGCATCCGCCAATACCCGTGATGTTAAAACTACCAAATCCACTCGATCCTTTTACCACCCAGAGTGGATCAATCTTGGGGCCAGGATCGATCAGGTAAAGCTGCAAATCAAGTCAGAGGAGCAGCGTGTCTTCCAGGAATTGCGTGAGGGCGTTGTACGGAACTTAGTGAAGCTACGACGGAATGCTGCAGTACTGGACGAGCTTGATGTTGGTCGCTCTTTTGCAACCCTCGCAGATGAGCAGGGATTTGTCCGCCCTACACTGAAGCCTGTTCCAGATCATAAGATCATTGGCGGGAGACACCCCACCGTCAAGCTTGGTCTCGAAGAAGAAGGCCGAGCGTTTGTTAGTAATGATTGTCTTATTGGTGACAAGGAGCGTATCTGGCTCATTACCGGCCCGAATATGGGTGGAAAGAGCACCTTCCTGCGACAGAACGCCTTAATATCTATCCTGGCCCAAGTTGGTTCATTTGTGCCTGCAGATTACGCAGAGATTGGGCTCGTCGATCGTATTTTTACCAGGGTCGGATCCGCAGATAATCTGTTCCGGGACCAATCTACCTTCATGGTGGAGATGCTTGAGACCGCAGCGATCCTAAACCAGGCTACACCCCGGTCCTTTGTTATTATGGATGAGATCGGACGTGGGACGACGCCTGAAGACGGCGTTGCCGTTGGATATGCCTGCTTACACCACCTTTACCACAAGAACCGATGTCGAACACTTTTTGCAACTCATTTTCATGTTCTAGCGGATATGGCCAAGACCTTTGAGAAGCTGGGTTGCTACTGTACGGACGTAGCAGAGGGATCTGCAGGCTCTTTCTCCTACGTGCACCGTCTTCGAAGGGGTGTTAATAGGAACTCGCATGCTCTGAAGGTGGCGCGTCTTGCAGGTAAGCGTCCTCCAACGGAACTCTGCCAAAAGTTTGACCCAAGGCATTGCAACTGACCATGGAAAGGCATGCCGGAATCAGCAATCGAGACGGCACGGGAGGTGTTGGCAAACCTAGATCATAAGCTACCCTCTGCCACAGGGAAGACTTTCCACAACGATGCAGCCTCATGAGGCTGGGATCATAGATGTGATGGAGAGCATCGAGCGACAGGCCGTCCTGGCGTCATTGCTAATGCTCCGAAGTCCTTTTCTAAGTTCGACTGAGCACATACTTGTAGGCTAACATCATCTGATGCCCTCCCTATATGAAGTAGAACGTTGTTGAGAAGTTGGCTGAAAAGAGGCTACCATGCCCTTCATGAATTCGGCCGGCGAAGAAGGCGACTATGCACTCTCGCGCATCAAAGGGTGTGTCGGAGCTTGTCGCGGCACGGCAGCTCCGAAAGTGCTGTTTGTGGTGCGACGTTAGATGCCAGAGCATAGGTAGCCTTGGCAGGTTTCAGAGCTGTGATCTCACCTATCCTGGATACAGAAAAGCTTGATACCATTCAGTGGTACTTCGCCCTCTGCTATTAAGCTTGGTGCCAGAACTCGGGCTTGCCCCTTATAGTCGAGGTAGGTAAGTGCGACTTTCAAGGTTACGCATGAGCATTTCCTTGATTAGTTACGATCGACTCGATACATAGGAACTACCTTGGGTATATATTGGACTATACTACTCTATGATTTATTATGTCGTTACTCAACCATCCCAGGTTGCAAAGTGGTATCAAGATTGCTGCTAAAATTTCCCCAGGCGTTCCTTGACCACCGCGTTCACCGAGGCATACGCTTTATATCCATCCCCATATTCTGCGAACTTGAGAGCACCATATGATTTCTTCTGATGACTGCAGCCCGTATGCTTACTGTGCACGCTAGTCGGCTGACTGCATTGAGTGGTGCTCCGGTTCGAGCAGTCACCCTGCACTCTGCTTACTCCCAACTTCAATCAAGACGCGATTGTCGCTGTTATTCCCACCATCCACCCACCTCTGTGGATGTTTACTGATCTATTGGTGGGCTTGCTTCATTTTCCGAGCATAAGGATACTGAATTCTTCATCTCGCCTATTGTTGTTGTCCCCTCAGCGGAGGCATTCTTTCGCTAGACCGTATAAAGCACTTCCCAACATGGCAGCACAAATTCCCAAAGTAGCCAGAAAGAAAAAGAAGCATTGACTCTCCACTCTGACAACCCATTCAATAATACGAAAAAAATCAAATGCGTCAGGAGGGAATCGAACCCCCGGCTCGTCGAATTCATGTTACTGGCAACTGCGGGTAATGTTTAGCGATGATGAGTTTAGATACAACTTATCCGAGATGCTTACCGACGAATCTGCAGGATGGTTAGTTAGGACCGACCCGACCCGAGGAAGAAGGGGAAACTCACTTTTCCACTAAACCACTGACGCCCTTGTGAATTTGATACTTATTTTCCAACATATTGTCTAAAATGTGTAGAAAACTATCTTGCCTGTGCTTCCCTCGTCCTTGCTCTCTCTCTTATTCTTGCTTCACTTTACTATTTGCAACATTATTGAATCTATTTCAGCGTTGTTGTGCTCGGCAATTACCATAGTATTTGGGAAGGCCGCCTATGATAGAGCCGAATACTACATACAGAGTACAGCCAGAAAAAAGGTAACGGGCGTCCATCATGACCATAGACTCCATAATCAGCAAAAGGCTTCAACAATATATTTACAGCCAATCCAGGCTTGCAATATCTTTCAACGATCCATCAGCTTGAACATCTCGATCATTCCAATCATAATCTCCCGCTAGAGAGTCTTGATCGTTTTCGATTGCTTCGACGTTCTCGCTATCCTGAGCATCTTGCTCGGTTATCCCAACCACATGCTTGATCAGATTTTCGTAAGTTATGAAGTCTATCGAAGCATCAACGGGTTTGTGCCAGGTATTCCTGCAATCACTGCACACAAGCCTGCGTGCTACATATCGTCCCATTGTGCACTCGTACGTAGGGTGCTTGTCCGTCCTTTGTGCATTGCATACACCACATTGAACGGCGACGGATGTGAGTTCTTCATCCATTGGATCTCGATACAGTTGAGAAAATATTGAACGGCTTCTTCTCGTCAAGACTCCTTTCTCTACCCCAAGCTCTCTCATCAACGCGACACAAACTCTCGAAGGACTTCTGTAGTTTCCATTATTATCAGGCTTGCTGAGCATGCCTTCAACGTCTTCGCCAAAGCTCTTTTGAATATAAAGAAGCAGACTTGGTTGCAGCTTTGCAAAAGGAATACATCTACCAGTCAGTTTTTCCTCCTTGAGATTCTGTAGTACAAGATCCCAGGCGCCGACATGTCTCGCCTCTGGTTCGTTCCACCTATCCTCGAAAAGCCGAACTTTTTCTACAAACTCTCCGAGAATTGCTACTACTAGGTTATACTGTGTGTCCATTCTTTGAGCCATTGGTAGTGAAACGTTGTGAAGGATTGTCTCTGGGTGTAAGCCGAACAGCACTATCCGCCAGATGGAGGATCCCTCGTAATGCATGTAGGCATAGTACGTTAGAGATCTAATCTTGATTTCAATCTCCTGAACCTGGAGTGGCAAAGTCTTAAGATATCTTTTCTGATATCGCGCCTGGTTTTTGGACCCAACAATAAGCCAGACCTTGGACTTGGATCTTTCCCAAATGAAATCTGCAAAATTCTCATGAACTTTTCTGTGAGCGGCGGTCCAGAAATCCATGGGGGTTTTGCTCCTGTTTGTCTTGATAACCTCTGCCCTTCTGAAGTATGCCTCGGTTACTAAGTGCTCCATCCTGCCAAATTTATCAACGAGTGCGCGTGTGCAGGGGTTGGTATGGTCTCTTGTTGAGGCGATAGCTTCACCGGAGAATTTCGATAGATTTGTAGGCCAATGCATGAGTACCGTAAGACCGTCGTCAAGAGCTCCAGCAGGCTTGACCAGGCTGATAGGCATTCCTGACACCTTGTGTTCTTCCTCGACAAATTCGTTCCATCTGTGCTTGAGCACTACAGGATCCATTTGCTCGATGTCACCGTAAAGGAAGTCTTTCACTTTAGCTCGGATTTCGGACGGTAAGCTCTGGTAAAAGATTTTTCGCAAATTCTTTAACAAATTCAGAGTTGCTGAGTTCTTCGGAAATTGCGATCTTGACGATTGCGATCTTGAAGTAGGCTTGGTGACTCTGTACATAACTTGGCCTCTGTTATTGACCTGATCAGTCGGAATCATATGCGGGGTTCGTGGTTGTGCGGCCGCCATCAAGCTATCTTGTAGCCTCTTGTCGTTTTGTATTTTCGCTAATCGATCTCTTTCCTCCAGGCTTTTTCGAACGACTTGACCGGGTGGCTTCGGCTGAAACTTTAGTGGCTTGGGAGTGGGAGCCATGGCTTTTCAGGATTGAAGATGGAAGAGAACAGTGAAAGGCTTTGACGAGTGCCTAGGAGAAGGGGAAGAAGAGAAGGAGAAGAATGTTCGATGAATGGGAGCCACAAGAAGAGCGGGCAAAAGAAAGAGAACTCGTAGGACGAGTCCTCACAAGGAGAGAGGGTAAAGGAAAGAGGATTCGTCCTACGAATCCTCACCAGAAGAACAGGTAATGATAAATACTAATGACACAGCAGATAGACTACTCAATACTGTGCTTTTCGAACCGGACGAGAAGAGAAAAGAAGAGCCAGAGAAAATGGATATGGAACTGGTACACAGCCCGCTTACCTTAATTCACGTGCTATTCCCCAGACTTCGTTCACACTTTATCATGATCACGTAACAGCCGCCCTACCTTTCCTACTTCGGCAGGCAAGTTGCCGATATGGGCAAGGCTCCATGAGTAGCATTTCCGCGGACTTACGTCAGTCTAGAACGGAAGTGAAGTGTTTGATGAGAGGGCACTAGGATCATCTTGTTTGAGGGAAGGTATCGGCAGACACGGCCATACGAACGAGCCTCTCATGGCTAGGGATGAACAAGACAGGCCAACAGAGCGTGTAGCAGATAGACTTAGAACCAGCCATGAAAGAACGACTAGAAGGAGATCAGAGTTACAAGGGCTAGTGCACGAGGGAAATAGGCACATAGGTAGCTACCTTACGTTAATGGAGTTCTCCTTGTCGACAGTTACAAGACAAGACAAAACGTTAGAGCTTACAACAGACCTGGGAATGAAGGTCTTAAGGTGACAATGTTCAGAAATCCAACTGCGAATTGTAGAAGATATGGTAACATCCACAGAGTCTCAGTCTATACATGTCAGGTCTTCGGGATAGCGCAATTCGCAAGTGGGAACTCACCAGAGTAACAACCATCACATACCTTGGTTCCCTCGCCGTGTCTTCACTTCCTCTGTCTTCTCTACCATGACAGTAACTGCAGAGATCGAAGGGGTTCCCAAAACGAAGCGTCCCACAATCATCCATGCCAAAAGGAGTAATGAGAAGGCATCAAGTAGGTCGTAAACTACTATTGTGGAAGAAAAGCATGAGTTGAAAGCCAGTCCAAGACACATTCTGTCAATCAAACGAGAGATATGAAGTAACGAAGTGAATCCACCGAGACTTGGGCTATTAAACAGTTGGTTTTTTGGTTTTACTCAAAACTTACCTGAATGCCGGGAAACTGTGCAGCTAACCTTACATGGTTTACTTATGATTGGTTTCGGGCCTAGTGTGGTTTTGTAAGTACATAAGTCTCAGCTCACGTTACCTACCTTACCTTACCTTATATCAATATCAGACATAGCAACAGCAAGTAACTAATGGGGTGAAGTAGATAACCCGACTAACCAGGCCAATGAATTAATATTTAGACTTCCTATCCGTGCCCCACCCTAAGCTCATTAAGCGAATAGTGCGGGGTAGAGGAAAATAGGGGTTTCTTCGCAATAATCCCCAATTGCTTCAAAAATTAATGAAACTTCCCTCCCCTTCCTGTGTGTTGAAGCAATAGGAGCTGCAGTAGGAGCTGCAGTAGGAGCAGGAGGAGTAGTCGTTCAATTAGGAACATAGTTCCTAATTAGGAACATAGTTGTTGCAGTGTCGTTACACTGCCCGCTAGCCAGGTTGAGTCTAGCGTCAATTGCGGCACAAAACCTAGATAGGTAGCTTACTGCTGTACACTTCATCACTGTGTATGCCCTCTTCGCTCCCCCTTCCTATGCATGTAGAGTCTCTCAGCAGGCCTCAGTTTTGCAGGCTGCTAGCCTCGTACACTGTTCAGAAGTGCACCCATAGGGTGGGGGGTGAATCAGTAAACAAATGTTTTGGTGGGGTGCCTAAATAAGGTAGACTTAGCTTCGATGATTCTGATATGGCAGCCATAACAACGGTTTAAGGAATATGTAGTGAAACTTTTTCTCAATATCATCTTATGAACATCATATGGGATCGATCGAACCTATGATGCTACATTTTCTTGCATTTACGGCACTTTGTACTATCTATCAATTTACTTCACGAGAGCAATGAAAATTTACCGTGAACAGAAATGCGCACACTTCAAGTTCCTTCCTCAAAGCTTCTTGATTCTGCGGTTCAGAAAAGGTAATTGTTACGAAGTATGTCGGGATTGAATAGGGCCTAGGGATTCCGATACGTGGTCAAGGAACAACGAAGTTCCGAATCGGAATCTGCTAGAACATT
>JAABUH010001007.1_pt1 | contig 34960 bp, 46 predicted proteins | sample 5559121 | NCBI WGS metagenome assembly JAABUH01 (sample SAMN10711871, study PRJNA513364) | rock metagenome | isolation source: Antarctica rocks | place: Antarctica: Victoria Land, Battleship Promontory nord | collected 2015-12-28
TCGAAGGGCAGTATATGGTCGGGACGCAGGTGCTGGTGGGGCGGATACGGTGTTTGGCGTGAGCAGGGCGGGCCAGGCAGAGGCGAGCGAGGCAGGGACAGTCAGGGACGGCGGGGCGGTAGTGGCGGTCGGTAGCGGGGCGAGGCGGCGAAGGAGTTCATCGAACTTGGACTCGAGGCCGTTGATGCGGGCCGCCACGACTTCGGGGTCCGATGAGGGCGGCAACGAGGAGGATTCGGGGACTGAGGACTCAAAGGGGAGGAGATCGTTCTCGTTAGACATCGTAGTCGGTAACGAGATCGTTGACGAGGGAGTGGTAGGTGGTGGAAGTTTACGCCTAGACAGACGTGTCTCCATAAAGTACGTCTAAGGTTGATGGAGCAGGAGAGCCAGGATGACCGATTTGTCGCTATTATGTCACGGGGACTGGCGATGGTGGTCTAGCGGGGCTCAGGCTACTGCATATTCAACTCTAAGGCAAAGATATGAATAGCGAATGAAGAAGAAGCTAAAGCTACAACGATGTGATGTAATATCCCGGAGCGCGTCCGGCCATTCGGTGATCCGTCGCGTCGCGTCGATTCTGGCGTTCATGGCGGTGTGGCAGGTCATTCGGTGTCAATTGAGTGATCCATGGACCTCACTAGCGATTTGTGGGAATCGTTATATGGTACTTCTTTGTTCGTCGAAATTCGGCGACGATAATGTTGAATCGATTCTAATCGAGACAATGCAGGTGAAGATGAAAAAAGAAATGAGAGGATAGTTCCTGGGAGCATTGATAGCCTCAGCGTATTTGAGTGAGAAAGCTGTGAGCTAGTAGGTGAAAAGCTTGAATGAGGAGTTGGTGGGATTGTCGAGAGGCAGTGGGGGTGGATATTGGTTCAGATGAAATGGTAGGACCCCTTGAATTAGTTCCAGCAGGCTATATCCCAGCTTATACTGGAGGGGGTTTCAGGTGAAGGTAGCTCCAAATCATGAGCCTGTGTACGAGCCTGTGGCATAAGGCACTTACCCAGCTGGTTTGGAGATGTGGCTCAGGGATAAAACAGACCAGCCTGACACAAGTAGAAGTGTATGCTTCAAGTGTAGAGTCCTCTTGAGGGGGTCTGTGTCACGGTGCCTCGTCGACCAGCAATATGTGCCCGACGCTCAGCTCCAGGAATCGACGACGGTTGACTAGGCTTCGGCAAAGTCAGGCTACCATTGTCAAACTTAGCTTGAATAACTCGAGGACACCCGTGGGTGTCGCCGAGTTAAGTGCCGGTCGAGTAGCGTAGGCTAAACAGTGCAGGGGGTAGATCAAGTACGGCAAAGCTAGGTAACTATGAATGACTCTCGTTGACTTTCAATCTCGAATCGCTGGTTCTCCCGTCTCTCAAACTCATCTCTCTTATACCTTCTTCTCCTGGCCAATCTTCGGCTTGTCTTGGTTCGAGATCAATGGTGTTCTGTCGTAGGCGAGGGGAAGCGTGGTGAGGACAATGGGATTGAAGCAAGACGTGGCCGTGTTTCGCCGCGCAACAAATAACTTCGACCCTTGTTTCAGAGTATAATGCCGAAGTTGATTATTGTTTGCCTATTGTCGGCGTCCTATCGAGATCAATGGTCTTTTCTCGTAGGCAAGGGGAAGGGTGTTGAGTACAATAAACTGAATCGGAGACAATGGGGCGAAAGATAAACTTGTTTTGGCGAACAAAGAACATGGTCAAACCTCGTTTCAGAGTACAAGACCAAAAGTGAAGCACTGGTTGCTTGTTGTCCCGCCCTTTCGTCCTCATCAGCAAATGCCCTTGACGCATGTCCGCATCCGTCCGACTTCCTGAAGCGTCCTTCTGCTATCCGGATTCCCTGCTGACATATTTCAAAGCTTCTCGAGGTAACTTTCCCCCTTTCCGAAGTCTTGCACGAGCTCTGTGGTAGATGCGACATGGGGCAATTGGCCGCTCAATCAACATGGCGACACCTCTTTCCTTACCGTTCATGGAAGGAACTCAGGCGAACGTACATCCAGGCGGACATCATAAGAAACCGAGCGAAAGGTAACACTGCTTTCACGAGGTTATGAAGATGCTAATGGTGTGTAGGGGAAGCGAGGAGGAAGAGGACAACCGAAAGAAAAGGAGAATATCTCCTTAACGACAGCCGCTGGGATCCGGCATGCGGAGGGGAAGATGATCTTTGACGATGTCGTTGAGGCGTTGCGATCTGAGGACTCTTTTACCGAAGATATATACGTCGTTGAGGGAGAAGGTCGGTGATTTTAGAGTCTGGGAGGCTCTCACCGGGAGAAAAGGGGGGTCTACCAACAGAAGAACTGGATAGATGCTGCCCAGTCTAGAACTGCTTCATGGTTGTTGGGCGGGACGGATTGAGTCGGTGAAGAAGGACTTGGCGGGAGGGGAGGACAAGACGAGGGTTCTGAGATTGTACCAAAGGGCGGAGAGGTTGCTTGGATGGCGACACGAGACTCGGTCCTGAGGTCAGTTATGCCCTTATCATGAGATCCGCATATAGAGGTGGGTCACGCAGGGATCAATGCATCAACTGTCGGACCACACTCCTGCGGCCGCTTTCAAAGTGATCATCGGCTTCACTTTCGACGGTTGCAACGGCTTTGGACAGTTTTTATTCAAGAGAATGGGACCATCTGTGGTTTGGGACGAATCCGCATCTCATGCGCGCATGTCACTGATCAATAATGCTCCAAATTCAAACGCTTTCCGAAGAGTGGTCACCAACAGAATATCATCGAAACATGACATTCCTTGATCGAGGCCAACAGCCTATCCCACTACAGCTACATACATCGATGCGACATGCTGGTAGAATATCAGCATAAATATCACCTTTGATCGACTCACCTTGATATCCTTCAATGGCGTCAAATGCAGCAAGCTCCGGACGGAAAAGTCATTATCATTATTGCCAATGGAGCTATCGACAGAGTCTTCGGAGATGCTCGACATCCGATTCGAGTCAGCATGGACGAGTCCAACGAACAAAGAGTGGCTTGCTCGCTCCGCGACGATCTTTCGTATCGTTCGTTTGACCTTCTCCCGGAGTCTCGCCTGCAATCAGTTCAAGCACGCTGTTTTCATCGTCTTTCAGCGGGAAATCTCTCGTTTCATGATTCCGCGCGACTCACTCTGTCTGCAGTATTCTTGGCGAAAGGCGATCCTGTGCGGTTCGGACAGAGTATCCTAGTTCCTAGCCTCAGTCTACCGCAAGCTAAAAGATGAACCACCTACCGAGAGCTGCTAGCAGGGGTGGGGTGATGTACATGATGCGTCGGTCTTCTGCTTTCTGGTAGACGATCAGCTGTATTCTCCCGATAATGACAAGGGCAAGAAATCGGACTCACAAAGACAAGGATCTTTGAGTAAGCCGAGGAGAAAGCTGTCATATGGTCTCGGACTGGATTTGGCACATCTTGTGGGATAGGTATCGGGTCGAGAGGATTCTTGTTGACCCTATCACAGCAAGCGTAAATACGATCAGTTCTGGGGACACAATGGCTATATTGCCACTTACGGTGGTTGAGCCTTCAGAGATTGCTTCTTGGCCCGGTAATTTCGATTCGCATCGGTTCGGAAGTAGCGAGGGGCTTGGAACGACTCAGGTTTCTCTTCAAGAGCTTTGGGCGCAAGCTTGCGAAGCAAAGTAGGCTGTTCGGGATGGTCGTCGGTCTTAGGTGGGATCGCATCAACCACATCCCCCGAAAGGAGGAAGACTCACGCTGTCCAATAGGTCCTGACTGAATCCGAACTTCTCCTTCGTTCCTGTAGAAGGTTTCTGCTCATCTGGCTCGATGATACCGGTGAGCACCTGGAAGGTCGCTGGGGTTGTGAGAGGTTTGGAGATCTGCATGAAGCCATCGTCAGCTTTTACTTCTGTCTGCCCATGTGATAAACTGGTTGCTCACGTCCACCTGTGCACCTAAGAAGTAGTCGACCTCTCCATTAGGGTTCCGCAAGGGTATCTGATACCGATCAGTACGAGCCACGCTTCTTCTTTCAGAACGCACCATATTGAATACTGCGAATCGAGAGTCAGCGAGATTGACGAGCGGGAAGATGACTAACGATTCCAGAAAGCCTTGCCCGTTCGCGTATAATTGAGCAGCATTGAGCAGTGTTCGCGACCCGTTCGGACGGCCTCTACCAACGGACAAGTCAGCAAAAGTCACTCGAAGCATGAAGGAGCGCTTACCCCGCAAAAGCCTCACCGCTTCTGGGTCCGTCGCCGGTCCCTGCAAAAAGCGACAATTTCTCCCGATCAATGTCTCCCTGGGGTATTCAGAAAAGCGACAGAACCCGTCCGAGACCATGACGAGCTGATGTAATCAGCTTGTCCATCTCGGATCACAGACTGTCAGTCACGGGCTGGTCGGGTAGACGTGGATTCGCAAGAGCTACCAAGCATGAGTAAGACAGTACAAATGATCAGAAAGAATCACGTACTGAAAACCTCCCCCAGATCACCGCGGTCATGCCAGGATAAGTAATGTTCTAGACAGAATCGCGCATGAGCGGTCTAGTAGAATTACAATATTCAACGATCAGCATGCCCCACGCTCATTTAGCGACGACATACGATCTTCCCAGCGACGTACCGCCTAAACTCCGCCGCGTAGAGCTTGTCGAAAGCCTCGATCTGCGCAGCACTCATAGCGATTGACGCAGTCTCAAGGCCGGAGAGTGCATCAGCCGGACGCGTACCGAGTCTACATCAACGACGTCAGCGCTACTGAGATCCGCCAGCGAGGTCACACACAGCGCACGGGCCCATGCGGAACTCTTCGCGGCGGGGCCAAAGTAGACTCCATTCATCACCTCTGTCACGGTCTGCACAAGCGGCGACGGACATAAGCACTTCTTCGAGAGCCAGGATGCGACTCACACGGATCTCGCGAAGCACGGCAACGTGGGCCAGTGCGTCTTGATAGTATCGCAAAAGCGAATCCGATCCCGTATATCCTTCCGCATCGACCCATTCCTGAAACCTGACCTTGCCGACCTTCCTCATACAAAAGGTGAGCGGATTGATAGCTTGAGACCTCCTCCTGTACTCACCGGTGAATTCAGAAGACCTTGGAATCTCTCCTGAGTGACATGCCCCATTGCCTCCTTCTCCGTCTCCTCTCGAATCCCTTTACTGATCGGTTCTGAGAGATCAAAAACCTGGTCATCCCAGTTCAAAACTCACCACTGGTCCTGAACACCTTCGCCCCCTTTCCAGTATTATTTCTCAAAAGTGCTTCGGTGAGAGGTGGGAAATGGTGTATATCGATTTCGTCATCAGGCGGTCGAGGGAAGAACAACGGGACTCGATTGGTCGATGGATCCGCTCCGAAAGTCGCTCCATCAAGCTCGACGATGAGTGACGAACTCAGTTTAGTCTTCCCGTGATCGCCTTTCGTATCGGGTAATCTTCGAGCGTAAAGTGTATCCACCATGTCCCAGATCTCCTCATCGTCTGAAACACCCCCATCCTCGTCGCTCGTCGTCGAGTGAGTCGAGGACAGGTCTGGTAGTCCAGGATTGATCGGCTCGGAACGCCGAAGAGGAGCTGTGATGATTGAGCCTCCGAGAGATGAAATTGACATCGTTGTTGTAAGGCAAAGATTCGATTCTCCTTGCAGAACAGTCAATGGCCTGAAGAAATGTAGGAGGCGAAGACGATGTGCCTAGGCGAAATGCGAATTTCCTGGTAAAGGTTCCCGATCGTTTTTCGGTGCCTTTTGAAAAACACATTTCAGGGTTTTTTGACGACGGAAAGCCCTGAGTAATCGAATCCGATCGACATCTTCGGCGATTGATACCCTTCATATGGCTACTTGTGTCGATCAGCCGTTTTTTATGGTGCGCATGGATATCCCACTTTGCTACTCAGATTCCTCTTATACCATTGCTACACTTTTCATTCGTTCACACTCAGTAACACCTCATTGGTGCGTCAGCCTATCCTGTTTATTGCTCAAAATGGCATACCCCGCCTTTGGAGAGAGAGGTCCCGAGCCGGGACCGGACCGGAGGGACCGGAAACGTTCATCCCTTTAAGCAAGCACTTGGGGTCTCGTTCACTACCCGCCCTCATGCAAAATAAACAGTATGCGATCACTTATCACCGCCATCCTCCTGATTCAAGCAGCTCACACAGCTCTCGCAGTCGGCTCAGCACCATGCCTCTCATTCCCCTCGGACGATGAGCTCGGCTTCCTCCCTATTCCACTAGCCAACCTACACTCTCAAACCGCCTTCAGCTCTTCGTCGTCTCGCCATGACTGTGAATTCCTCATCGCGCACAGTTCCAGCCTCACAATTTCACCCCTTCTGACCGACTCGAACGATGATGAAGCGGTCCATATCGCCGTGTCGAACTTTGCGGACGATATCGAGCGTGTTACCGGCATCCGACCGAGCATATGGAACGATACCCTTCCTGCCCACCTGTTCGGAAGTGATGTCATCGTTGTCTCAACGATATCCAGTCGGCTACACCAGAATCTGGTGACTGACCAGTTTCACGGTTTGAAAGGAAAGTGGGAGTCATACGAGATCAAGGTTGTGCGTGAACACGGCTTGGAAGGGATAGGTAACGCTTTGGTCATCACCGGAAGTGATAGAGTAAGCCATCTTATACTGCTGAGCCGTGTATCTCCACTAATTAGCAGAGAAGCGCGGCACCATCTACGCCCTGTACACCCTATCCGAGCAGATGGGCGTCTCACCCTGGTACTGGTGGGCAGACGTCCCTCCGACCCGTCGATCATCCATCGTCTTCCCTCACGATCTCGTATGCAAACACGGCGCGCCTAGCGTAAAGTATCGAGGGATCTTCATCAACGACGAAGTGCCGGTTCTGTGGAACTTTGCGAGGGAGCATTTCAACATCTCTTGGCCGGAATCACCGTTTCAAACGGGGATATACGAGAAGATGTTTGAGTTGATTTTACGGCTTAAAGGGAATTACCTCTGGCCTTCGAGTAAGTGGTCCCTTTTCCCGTTACGCATCCCGTAGTCCCCATCTCTTCGACGGAGCTGATAGCCGTATCAGTGTACTTCTCCATGTTCGACGTCGACGGCCAGGACCCTCAAGATAACGGATTGCCCAAGATTCCCATACCCGGCCCGAACCAAGCCTTGGCACACAAGATGGGTATCGTCATGGGTACATCTCACCACGAGCCGATGGCGCGGAACAAGCCGGAATGGGATCTCGAGGGACACGGTTCATGGGATTGGACCAATAAGGAGACGCTGATCCCTTGGTGGGAGTATGGAGCGGAGCGTGCGAGAACATCGGAGACGCTTTACACCCTTGGACTGAGGGGAGATGGGGATAGACCGCTAGATGGAGCGAATAAGGAGCTTCTCGAGGGTGAGTTCAACCCCGAAGCCCTGGTGGACGGACCGTTTCAGGAACGAACGCGGGCGTTACTCAATGACGCTCCGCAGAGGTCGTCGGTGTGCAGCAGGATATCCTGAAGCGGACGTATGAGAACGAAACCGATGCTGCACCTTTCGACCAAATGTGGTGCATGTACAAGGAGGTACAGGGCTACTTCGCGCAAGGAGTCAATCGCTCTCTCTCTTGTTTTGTCCTCGCCAGGAGCAGCGGCTGATACCCGTATAGATGAAAGTACCAGATGATGGTGAGTGCGGGGCGCTTGGCATTTCTTAATGGAATCTAGACTGACGGGAGATAGTGACAATCATGTTCGCGGATGACAACTACGGAAACGTCATGCAGGTGCTTGATCCCGAGATGGCGGACCGATCATCTGGTGCAGGAATCTACTACCATGCAGATTGTATGTCTCTCGTCGATATTTGCCTTTTGATTAAAGCTGACGACGGACAGACAAGGGACACCCAAGGGACTGGAAATGGATCAACATCGTCAACCTTGTCAAGAGTACGTTCCGTCTTGACCGATCGGGGCTGTTAGGGTCCTTCCATCTACTCGTAGACCAAGGGCTACTGACTGACGCGTTCCAGCCTGGGAGCAGCTCAGCGTCGCTCGCGCATTTCATACCGACCGTATCTGGATCCTCAACGTTGGTGACCTGAAAAACCACGAACTCCCTGCCGACCACTTCTTGACCATGGCGTACGACTTCGAGCGATGGCCACGGAACTCGATGCGCGAGTACCTCGAGCTTTGGGCTGCTCGTGATTTCGGTGCCGAGGTGGCTGAGGAAGTGGCGGATATTATGACCAATTATGGGGTTTATTCGGCGAGACGACATGCGGAATTGCTCAGTCCGACGACGTTCTCTTTTGTCAACTACGATGAGTGAGGACGCCTTCACTCTCGGACCAAGCCCCTTTGACTGATCAGCGCGTTGCAGAGCTGATCGAGTGGTGGATGACTGGGACCAGCTTGTCGATCGAGCTCAAGCTGTCCACGATAAGTTACCAAGACCACTTCAACCGGCTTTCTTCGAGCTTGTGTTCGTACACACCAAACTCCTCGCCAATCTCAACAAGCTATACGCCGTGGGTGAGTCACTCCTCCTTTCGCGTCGACGTTCGGCGTGAGTTGCTTTTCCTTTTTGGCTGAGATGCTTGGTAGTCGGGAAGAACGATCTGTACTCTCAGCAAGCTTTGATCTCCGGCAATGTCTGGGCCGAGACCGCGTTAGCGGCTTTCAGGGAGGACTACAACATTTCCCAGCAGTATCATCACCTCCTGAACGGCAAATGGCCACAGTAAGCTCGGCGATCGCCATCCTCCGGTGGCTGATTGGCTGACCCATCCCAGTATAATGGACCAAACGCACATCAATTTCCAACACGGTTCCGAATACTGGCCGATGCGTAACACTCTCCCGCCAGTCTCCTTCGTGAATCCGCTCGTACCAGCTCTCTCCGGTCCCGAGGGCGTCCGACCAGGTCAACCTGCCTATGTCCGGATCACCGTCGAGAACTCACGAGGCGCATGGCCGGATCATAATCAATTCAACTGTCGAGAGCAGTACGGGTGTCACGAGCCGGTCCTGCAAGCGATGGACCCATATGGAGTCCAACATCGCTGGGTTCGGGTCTCGTCCGCTGGGCCAAGGGACGTGCGGTGGAAGGCTTTCCCCAACCGTGAATGGCTCAAAGTCGAGCCGGCAGAGGGAAAGGTCAAGGCAGATGGAACGGGGGATTGCAAGGTCATGCTGATCATCGATTGGGAGAAGATACCCTCCCCTCCGCCCAAGAACGCCTCGGTGCTATTCGTTCCCGATGACGGGTCGAATGTCACCGCTACGTTGCCGATCCACCTCCCTCCCCCTCCACCATCCGACTTCAATGGCTTCATCGAAGGTGACGGTTACGTCGCGATGGAAGCCGCTCACTTCACACGGAGATCATCCTCTTCCGACCGGAAATACGCCTTTCAAGAGATCGAAAACATCGGACATACCTTATCTGGACTCGAAATCTTCCCCATGGACGCTACGAACCACTCCACAGCTTCCGGCCCGATGGTAGAATACGATTTCTGGCTCCATCCAAGCTCCAGCGGAGAAGACATCTCACCCAATATCATCGTCCAGATCGCTCCTTCCCTCAATTTTCTCAGCGGGAAGAGACTCGCTTACGCAATCTCCATCGACGATTCCGATCCACTTGTCGTCACGCCTATCCCGCCGAGTCTACCACCGCCTCGTCAGGCCATCCCGCCAGATTGGGATCAGACCGTCTCGGATGATGTGAGGAGTACGAACTTCACCTACACGCCTTTCAACAAGCATGGGGGTGCGCACTCGCTGAGGATACATGGGATGACCACGGGAATTGTTCTTGAGCGGATCGTGGTGGATCTTGGAGGGTTTGAGGCGAGGGGTTATAGCTATCTAGGACCGCCGGAGAGCCTACGAGTCTGAGAAGGTGTGGAGGTACGGCCGTGAGCATCGATCTCAAAGTAGGAAAGAAATGCATCTTAAGGTATATCTCGGGCGCGGCAAACCGTATGCGAGGAGAAGAAGGCATTTAATCGCAAAACGGGATAGCTGAATGGCGTATATCTATGATGAGACGCACTGTGAGAGCAGAGACTAGCATTTCAAACTCTCCTGCAGGCTGTCTTCACGCCCAATTTTCTGGAGCTAGACGACCAATTGCGAACCAATGAGCATCAACAATCAAGCCGTCCTAGCCTTCTTCGCCGTATCTCCATTCTTACCCTGCGACCTGTTCTCGGCACGTTCATACACCACCTTCACCATCCCTATGACACAATCCGTCTCTACGAACCCGAGTTTATCGATACGCTCCCGTGTCAAGAGACGTCGGGAAAATTTATCAAGCGGTCCATTTGATTTGGAATAACGACCGAGCGAAGTACAGTAGTTCTGTTTGGATCGTTCGAGTATGCATTCGGGTTGGGAATGTAAAGGCTTCACCGCATCTCGAAGGACGTATTTCTCGGCGTTTGCCAGTGGTGGCCATCTCGGGCTCTGTAGTAATTCGCTCCTGCGGTGCCGAGCATTTCCTTATTAATCGGTAGGAGATGGACATAGCTCGTCATGATGTGGTCGAAGTTTGGTGTCCGAGCTTGTGGCAAATGAGCCATCTCGACGCGATCACCGACGACGTAGCAAGGTAGTCGAGATCACCTGTGTGGTGCTCGACAGTAAAGGCGGAGACCAAACTCATTTCGCTGTGTCCTGAACAAAAGCTGAATGGTCATCAATTCCCCGTGCAAGCGGAATCTTCTGCGAGAAGGCTCGCCATTCTTATTCACGGTGTTCGGTGACCAGGACCTAGCTCGGAACCCCCTCCTCCGCTGAGCTATGGTGTATATCACCTGGAAACAAGGAGATTGGAAGCGGTATAAACATTTGGAATTTGTAGGCGGGCTTTGCGGAAGATCTCAGCATGACTCAACGGAAGCAGATTTGGCGCGGCACCTTTTCGTAGATCCATTGGGAGTCAGACCTGCACAGCTTATCCTGTGCTGCCTTTTTAACTTCCTACTTATAAAGTATCCTTTCCGGTCTCAATAACAACCTTTCCAATACCAAACACTGTCATACCATCTGACGATATGTCAACCGACATCCGATCAGATAATATATCCGGACCACCACAGCACATGAGCTCGGTCTCCTTCGAAAGCAACAAGATACTATCAGCACCTGCTATCCGTATCATCTCCGATCACTGCGCACAATATCATGATATCAGAGTTCCAGTTTCCAGTCCAAAGCGACTTCGTGTCACAGCCGATCGCATTAGAGCGCTTTGCCGATCTGTCACCAGCTCGAGACGCGTCTCTCGCCTTCCTCACCTTACACAAACCTCGCACTCCTCCCCTCGGCCAAGAGGTCCAACGAGCCATGAGTGTTGATCGCATCAGACGCACGTATCTACTCACCAGAGAGAGCTCAAGGAACAGTCCGATGGTCATCAGTGAGCTCCATTCGGCTTTTCACTTCGACATGGCGCGATATCGGTAATTGGGATTGGCCCAAAGAGAGCGTTCGAAAGGTGCTGCAGAAGCATACGTCGAGGAAGAGTGGATCACTTCAGCCAGAGCCTCGGTCAGCTTTGACAGTCTTTGAGTTGGCTGTCGGTATTCGACCTGCCGGGTCTGAGAACAGGGAAGGAATCGAATGTCGAGGATGTTCTTGAAATGCTTCGCGAGAAATCAGACGACGCACCGGATGATCGTCGACAGCAGATACACGTTGATCACGGTCATGGTATCGCTTTCTCAAGCTGTTGTAAGCTTGAACAACGAGTTCGCATAGATCGTCAAAGCAATAGCTACGGAAGGGTTGAAACCGGCGTCCAAGAGAAGGCATCCGCGGGATGGAGCGCAAGCTTTGATGCAGTGCGAAGCGCCGCAGCGTACAACCGGATCTTCAGACACATCACAGCCGACCTAGATCCTGCCTCATTAGGTCAACATCGAGGTCCTCCGCTTCTGGGGTATGCCCAAACCCTGGCTGAAGTGGTAGTCGACCTACCTCCGTCTCCCTTCGACTTCGAATTGGCCTCGTCGGGTCTTGTGAACGAGCTTTTACTCGTTCTTCTGGATGTGAAGTTGGCGAGTAAAGCGGGTATCGCGATGCATCAATATCATGAAGACTATTCGCTCTGGTCTCTCGAGCTCGACAGACTGTCATTGGCATGGTCTCTCATGCAGGGCTTTGCGAAACGAACGGGATTGGGGTGCAACGCGGCGAAGTCAGGCTTCACGCTTGTACGGGTTCATGACTCGAACGCCTTTGCGGATCTGGCCTTCCCCAGTACGGTGCTGAAGTGGGACGTTCTTGAACTGCAAGAAGACGGGACGTGGCGAGGGAACGAGAAGCTCGCCAATTCCTCCAATTTGTCATTCCTCTCCGTCGTCAACCTCTGGAACAAGTATCAAGCTTACCTAGCTTGGAATATCCAGTACCCCGAATCAGGTGACCGGCCTTCCCCATCATGTCCAGCTTAGTTCATCCATCCTCAATCACTTCCGAGCCCTGGTTCTCGGATCCGAATCGATGACCATCACCGACTCACTCCGCCAATGTTTAGCGACTCACTTCCCACAAAGACATGCCGCTTCTGATCTTCCCGATGCGCTGCTCATATGGCCAGTCCCTTACGGCGGATATCAGCTCCAGGAACATGGTCTACACAGCCTTCTACAGACTACCGCACTGGTCGATCTCGATACGAAGGAACCTCTCACCAAACCTTTCGCTGAGAAACTCAAAGATGCCCGAGTACTCTATGGACGGGTGAAGAAAGCCTGAGAATCTGAAAGAGGTGACAGAGTGTGGGATAAAGCGAAACGAAGCAATAAGATCCGTTCCACCTATTGGATCAAGCTCATTTTCTGCCGCCACCGACGACGACAACAGTAATGGTAGACCCGAATGTGTTTCTGAAGCAGCTTTCCCAGGATGGGCAGCTTTGTCGATGAATACCTGGCTGGAAGACTATGAGATCGTCTTAAAGACAGTGGAGATGGATGTGGTCGAGCTGGAGAGGGTTGCGAGGCAGGTTTAGGTCCTTCTTTAGAGGCGGATTACGGGCCGGATTGCTGGGAGTTGATAACGAAGGAGTTGATACCGTATCATGCTGTTGCGGATATCTCGGCGGCCACGAGGAAGATGTTCACCGCGGAGTGAGGGGTTGAGTGAAGGAACGACGAAAAGGCATGTTATGTGTATGATATACATCACGATAGCTCCAGGGTTACGTGGGAGGAACATCACTAGTATTGATCACACCGGAGATCAAAGGTTACAGGCTGTCACGTCCTCATTGAGCCGTTCAATCCAAGCGCAAGAAACAATCCTCAATCTGCATCCCCAAGCTCAGAACACCTCGGTCATCGGTGCACCCGCCTCATTGTTATACCACTTCTCCCCACATGGTCCACCCTTCTGCGACTCCGGAATCCGATTCTCATCGCTCGTAAGTGACACAAGAGGTTGGTAAGCCTTCGCGACTTCCATGCTCGCTTGGGGGATGTAGTGGTATATCAGGGACTGTGGCGGTAAGCAATCCAGGTTATTATCACTAGGGCATTGACGACTCACCCGCCTGAATCGATCCGCCGAAGTATTCGGTACCGACCCATGAATCAAACTCCCGTGAAAGAAAAGAACATCCCCAGCCCTCATCCGTGTCTGCAATTTCATCCCCTCGGCATCCACATCCACCCCATCCGGAATCTTCACCATGACAGGTGAGAACGAGACCGTCAGATCCGAATCACCATGACAGAGTACATCATTCCGATGTGATCCGGGTATGATACTCAAACCTCCATTCTCCTCATCCGAATCGTCCACCGCCACCCAAGCTGCGAGGCAAGTCTCGGGATGAGCTTGGAGGAACCAGTTGTCTTGATGGAGTGCTTGACCTCGTGCACCGGCTGGTTTGAAGTAAAACATCGATTGAGCGCCGTATGCCGGTCCGATCAGGTTCTCGACGACTTGCAGAAGGCGTTGATCCATGAACAGTTGTCGAGCGAGACGACCGGGTGGGAGGGATGGGTGTCGGTGTGGGTGCATGAACCGAGGATACTTCTTGAGTGGATCAAAGTCGTTGGCGAGGACTTTTGGGACATCGCGGAGGGAGGACTCGGTGGCGTTGTCTGCGTGTGTGGTGAAGACTTCGCGGAGTTCGGCTACCTCGGATGGGGAGAGGAGTTGAGGGACGAGGGTGGTGCCATACGTTGCGTATTGGTCTCGAGCGGCTTCGGAGGTACCGTCGGAAGTGATGTGAGACTGATTGACTTTCTGGATAGCCATGGTGTGCCCTCTTCTACGATACAATGAGAAGAGTCAAGACGGGGAAACGCTCAGGTCACAGGGTTTTGCCCCATGATCAGTACCGGTGTTTCCGGGGTGGAACTAAAGCCAACCGGCCCCGTCGGCCCGGGTATCGCTTATGTGCCATAAGGCTCACGTCTCTACATTATTGTATTACTCGTGAACTAAAGCGGATGTTCGAAAGGAGGTGGAAGCCATTCGGGAACGATGAGCGAGGCCCAGTGCTCCGACATCTCGACCAAGAACCAATTTCTTGTCGGTGGTGATCTCTAAGCCAGGGCTCTTGATCATACATCTTACAGTTATCTTCCACGCGGACATGAGGCAATGTCCGTGGCCAAGGTAGATGAAGGTACATGCCGCCCTTCGTTGCCCGAATATAACCGACACAAGCTTGTCTGCATTATGGATCCTCACCTCGAACTCGATGGTCAAGCACCTCTTGAAGCTCTTTCCTCAGAGTTTCAGACGTTAACAAGTACTTGAATTACAGCACCAACATGGGTAACCAACACCTCCCTGCCGTCATCCATAAAAAGGGCGACCGCCCTTCCATCGAGCAACGCCACACCCCCAAACCCAGGCCCCAACGAGCTCCTCATTGAAGTCAAGGCGATAGCCGTCAACCCGGCCGACTGGAAACAACGCGATTTTGGCTTCAACATCAAGTCCAACCCCACCATCCTCGGATCCGACGTCGCGGGTATCGTGCTCTCCGCCGGCTCCTCGGGTACCTTCGCAAGCTCCCAAGGTCGGTACTCGTGTGGCGGCATTCGCAACTGCTTTCTACTCGGATCGTAAACCCGATTACGGAGCCTTTCCGAATGCTGTCCTCATTCCGCTGGGGAAACGCGGTGACGCTACCCGATACCGTCAGCTTCACCGAAGCTACACTCCTGCCTATGTTGGTGGCGACAGTCTGGTCGGCGTGATACACCCTCGGGCTACCTCGAAATGGGTGCCCATCGGGCATTCGAGATACAAGAACTCGAACGTGGTCGACCGGTTGTCGAAGCGGCAAATCAAGACGGTGAGACCATTGACCTAGGGTTTCGACGCGATCGGGGTATGGGGCACCAGCATGGTGATCCTGAAGAAGGCCAAAGGACCGGGGAAGGCGAGACTGGCGACTTCGAAGCCTCTGCTCACCGACGTACCGAAGGTGGAAGGTGTGGAACTGCTCTTCATGGCGCCGCCCATGTCAGACAAGGGGGCGACTGACGAGTTTCTCATGCAATCGCCTCCAGTCAGTGGCTCGAAGAGAAACTACGGAGCGGTAAGTACGTCCCATTGCCGAGGGTTCAGATTGTGGACGGCGGATCGGAATCACTGGACAAGGGACACGACTCGCTGAAGGCGGGTGTGAGTGGACCAAGCTAGTGCTCGCGATTATAAGCCTACATCGGCGTAGACAGAGCATGCTATTCTAGTATGACCTTGACACGACCAACTCATCGGAGCCATTTCCGCTATTGCCCATTATTATCGAAAAAGAAAACGATGGGTTCAGAGTGGCCTGCGTCACCGGAGAAAGGGTGGCTCTGAATCTGATCTCCCTGCAGTTGATGCGTGTCCACTTCACGTGCACGCTTTAAAATGTCCCAACGGGCGTAGGTGATTTGCTGCCATACTGACCTAGACATGTCTATGAACACCATAGGGATGGCAAAGACAAGTATGCACCTTTCAAGGGGAACGTTTCAGTGCTATCTCAGTACTCTTACTTGTCGGTTGATAGATTCATTTAAGTAATTTCCTATCTCGTAGCGGTTATTCGACAGTAAACATGTAAGCCTGGTTTATAGTTCCGATGTCAATGTGTGCAGTAGACATGAACGACTGACAGTGCCCCGTATCTTCCCCAATATAGTCACAAACGTCACTGCTAACTTGCAAAGGAGAACCTTATAAAGCTCCCTTCCACCTAATCGTAAGACGATTTCGTTTCGCACCGCTGCGAAGCGGAGTGTAGCTTTAGTTTCGCTCGAGGCACATATTCTCGAATCTCGGCTGCAAGTTCGAGAAGAATCGGAGGGAATGGACATTTGGCCGTCCTAGATGACTCATGATTTGATGGCAAAGACCAAGAGCTTAATGAACAAAGCGTTTGTGTTCGAGTCTATCAATGCGTTGTATGACTTGATACCCCCCAAAATCTCGATCATGTGGTGGAATCATCGTGTCGGACCAAGACTCCTTGGATAGATGAATCAAACCCCGTGCATTTTCGCTGCATCGTACAGTGATCAAGGAACAAAAGAATCCACCTGAGGACCGGCGTCGGGTAAGGGAGACGACTGAGCCTTGGGTGGCCACCTCGGATCGGCCTTGTACTTGACCTCAAAGTGATACATCCCACTTCCCACCTCCTTCGTCTCTCCAGGGAGTATCACTTTGGCGATCGTGTTCGGCGGAACCTCGATGTCAACCGACATCTGACTACCTTCGATATTCCAAACGCAGGCTACTCGGCCGTACGGTGTGAGGTGGTGCGTGTTGGCGGAATTGACAGTTCCTCCAGGTCTCGGTTCGATCCGGATCTTCTTCCATCCTGGTTCGGCGGGTGTGAGACCGCCAATCACGGTGTGGAGGAAATGTGCGACCGAGCCAAGAGCATAATGATTGAAGGATGTCATCTCCCCGGGCTTGATTTGGGATCAGCACTAATCGAAATCTATCTTCGCTCCAGTCTTCAACTCACATTGATACTCCCATCTGGAAGGAGACTATCCCACCTCTCCCAAACAGTCGTCGCACCCATGGTGATAGGGTACAACCAACTCGGACACCCTTTCTCCTGCAACATCCGATACGCAACCGGTAACTGTCCATTCTCAGTCAATACCTTGAGGATGATATTCGTCCCGGCAAACCCTGTACCGATCTTGAACCCATTCTTCGTCACCAGCCTCACCAACCTCTCTGCAGCATGGTCGACCTGTTTGTGGTCCAGGAGATGGAATTCGAGAGCGAGGGCGAAAGCCGTCTGAGCGTCTGAAGCGAGTCGGCCGTTGGTCGTCATGTATTCCTCTTGGAAAGCTTTTCGGAGGCGAGAATGATCGTGGGAGTAACGTGTGTGATCATCGGATCTCTTCAGGACATTGGCAACCTGGGAGACGATACTGGTGACGTGGACTAGGTAGGCGTCTGCCACCAGGAAAGGGTCGGTCATTGCTTTTGCCGCGTCTTCCGGTGGAGCAGCGGGATCGAGCCTGTGTTGGATCAGTGGAGCTACTTATCGAAATAGCCCCGCTCACCAATCGGCAAATTGGAATCCGTCTGGTGGGTTGAGCCATAGTCCGGTCTCGGAACGGGGTACACCCTTATCGAGCCAAGCAGTCATCGCTTCGTACAGCTCCTCGAGAATGGCAGAACTCCCGTAGGCTGTGTGTAGTGCGTCGGGAGCGAGAGCGACGACGTCAGACTGAAGTGATCAGCGCAGAGCGAGGATAGCAAACTTCCGCATGTAGCTTACCCAAACAGATTGAGGGAACTTTCCTCTCTACGGGGCGTCAATTCGACTGATGAAGGAACTCAGCAAGACGTACTGGAAGATCACGCCCGGACAGTACATCCGGAACGACGACAGGCGGAACATTCATATTATCCTTGAGCGTCTCCTCGGATAGATCGTGTAGCCAATTAGCCAGGAAACCGCTCGTATCGAAAAGGAAGGATGCTGTCGGTGTGAAGACTTGTATATCGCCAGTCCAACCCAATCTGTACCACCAACTCTATCAGTCTTGTCATCCACGTAAGCTCGTTTCGCTCACCTCTCATCTCGCTGAGGACAGTCGGTAGGTACACCGACGAAATTCCCCCTCAGACCCCAGACGACATTCTCATGCAGTTTATTGATCATCTCATGGGAACACCGAAAATCACCCAACCTCTCCATATCGGAATGCACCACCACCGCTATGAAATTTTCGAGTTCCGCCTCCATCCCATTGACTTCGAGATACCTGAACCCATGAGTCGTGAAGCTTGGTTCCCAATCTTTCACCTCGTTCGGACCTAGAAAGACCGTATCTGTAGCTTTGGCACTTCGCAGCGGTCTGACGCCTAGTTCACCACGATCGAGGACTTCGGCGAAACGTAGGGTGACCACTTTACCGGATCCGGGAGGGATGATCTTCACTTTCGCCCAACCTGCGATGTTTTGACCGAAATCGATGATCTTCTTCCCTTTGGGTGTGCTGATCAGCTCTGTAGGCTTCACTTCGAGCATACGTCGGATCGGTGGTGCTTCCGGAGCGATGAGTTTCGTTGATGATGGAAGGGGTAACGTCTTTACCGGTCGCCAAATTGACTTCGACTCGATGGTCGACCATTTCGGATCGATAAGAGAGACGTCGAAAGTTTCTCCATCGTACAGCTCGCTGGCCAAGAGCGGACCATAAGTCCATTGCCACCCTTCACCCGAGCTGATCGTCTCGGCGACAGTGAGATTTGATACGCCACCAGGAAACTCAAGCTGTACTCTCACCCCGATCTCTTCTCCCCAGATGTTTCGGAAATATGGACTCCAAGTGAGATGACCCGCATACCAACCTTCTCCAACTACCGCTCCGATCACGTTATCCCCGTGTTTGAACAGTTCGGCGGGGACGACATAAGTCTGATAGTGAAGTCGATGGTTATACGACTGCCAACCCGGAGCTAGTACGTGATCTCCAACGCGATGACCGTTGAGTTCCAGCTGATAAACACCAAGTGCAGTCGCGTAGATCCTCGCTCCCCGCCCATCTTTCCTCATCCCATCTAGAGCGGTTTGATCGAGCCTGAACTCGGTCCTCGTATAGAAGGGTCTCTTCGTAAGTTGACTTGGGGGTTTGATATCGGTCGTGACAAACTCTGCCGACCAATCTTCATCTTCAAGTAAACCCACCTCGAACTCCTGTTTATGCCATTCGGTCCAGAGTTCATCCTCTCCACAAGCACGAACATGGATCGTACCCTTCTCCCTCGATTTCAAAGGTTTCTCATCCCTCTCCGTATCGCTCGGCCAGGGGACGCCGACATTGATCTCAGAAGTCGGGAAGTAGACAGCACTACCCAGATCATCACGAAAGATCTCGAGCTCGTATTTCCTTTGCACGAAATTAGGGGAGGTGGAACTATCTTGGGCGAACCGCCAACTGAGTCGAGGTCGCGATTCGCCGATCCCTATGGGTGAGGCATAACGACCTATGGTGATCTTGTCGATGGTCGGTGGTGTAACAAGCATTCTGTCGATGTTTGCACAGGAGTAGTGTGAAAAGCAGAGGAAGGGGTTGCGAAACGGCACTTGTAGTCCCCCGTTTTTGCGGAATGATGTCGTTCCGAAATCAGGCTCATCGATCACGCGCCTTGTTGGACTTCGGTAGATCTCTTGACCGAGCGGAGGAACTACTGAACCATGCCCGGATCATTTCCCGCTGGTGAAATTCTGCTTTCACTAACACCTCTTGCCTCTCTTCAACGATTAAGGCTTGAAATCTGGCTTCGGAGATGTTGAAGCATTCGCAAGGAACTACCTTCTCATCCTCGAAGGCCTGACCCCCTAACGAGTCTGAGAGCAAAGGAGATAATACAAATACCCTAGTAGCACCCTAATATGCACGGACTTCACCCCTCAATGCCACGAGTCATCCGTGTTTGTGCCAGTTGGGATAATGGCGTTCTTCAAGACATTGACTGATCATACGTATAGTGTAGGAAGAAGGTCAATGAGGGGAATGCTTTGACTCTCTACCTCCGATCCGGTCAGATATTCAGACTTACGGCTGGAATCGACTTGGGATGGGTTGTAGTAATCACCTGCGATCAGTTTGAGTATCGCATCCATCGCTCCGGGCTGAGTCATCCGTTCGATCTTTTCAGTCCTCTCGTCATAATAAGAAGCCACGTTTGCTTAAGGTCATGGTGGGCGGAGAATACTCGTATTGGATGTTTGGGAGCTTGGGACAGTGGTACGGCCTGTTGATGCATCCACTTCCAGGGCCAGAAAAAAGACACCCTCTGATTCGCTAAAACCAACTTCATTCATATGTATACGTCGATGCATGAATTACGGCCTAAGGAGATGCAACCAAGATCAAAAGCTCGAGACATACCACATCTCGTCTCCTAGGAACAAATACGGTTTAAAGCTTTGCTCGAGGTTCCGCTTCGAACCTCAATTCGGGCATATTCGAGAAGAACTGAAGCGATTGAGGGTTCGCCATTCCACTAAAACCCGACAAACAATTCAAGTCAATCAAATCAAACCGTTCGTGAACAGGGACATGTTTGACTTGCCTCGTATTGAGTGATGAGGGCGGTGCGCCGTTCACGACCTTCTTGACGGCGACCTCGACTCTTTTGGCGTTGATAGTGTACTTCACGCTTCATGTTAGTAAATCCTCGCCAAGCCACGAGTGCACGAGCGAACGAACGGGTATATCTAGTCCAACAAGTCAGTAGACTCATCCTCGGGGAGAGAAAACCTTACCAGGACATTGAATGATCTTCGCAGGAACGTGACGCTTTGACAATCTGCTCTGAATCGCTGTCCGTAGTCGATCGACGAGTGCTGCCGAAAGTGGCTTCCCACTCAGGGTCTTGACGAAAAGAATGCTAAAATACGCCAAGATCAGCGACAATCTCTTAAGCGAATGAGGGCGTATACTGACACTCTCTCATCCCGGTCCGGTGTTCTTTGACCCACGGCGATACAATCGTCTATCCTTAGAAGGGTCAGCTTGGGAGAGAACTACTGAGGGGTGGGGACTCACTCGTCTTTCATATCTTCGACGATCGCATATATTTCTGCACTTCCGAATCGGACGCCCTGAGGGTTCAGGACACCATCACTCCGACCTAGAATATTGATCCCGCCATATCCGTCAACAAGGACTATGTATCGCCAATCAGCTTCGAAACCCACTGCCCCATCTGAGATGGGAGAGACGAACTGTGATCGGCATGATACCATACGGCCTTCTTCGGATAATGGTTGAAATAAGCGTCCTTGAACCTCGTCTGGTTAGCATCGTCGCCCATGAAACCCAAAGGCATCAAAGCATAAGGTTTGGTCACGACGAGGTCACCCTCGCCCTGCTCAACTCGATTGCCGTTATCGTCCCAAGCTTCGACGGCTGCTCCCAACATTGGCGATTGAAGGACCCCAGCGTATATCGGTAGGATAGGGTTTCCGCCAACGAACCCGCCGCAAATATCGGTACCACCTGAAGGCGAATTGCGTTAGAACACACTAAGGAGAGGACGTAGGAGCATCTACCTGAGGAGTTATTGATATAGACGGGAGCGATGTTTTCGTATATCCAGGTGTACAGCTCGGGTTTCAATGGAGAGCCAGCGGAAAAGACCGTGGAGAGCGTCTGCAAGGAGTGGGATCGGTTCGGTCTATCTCCGTTCTGTACAAGGATCTGAAGGTATCGAGGTGACAAGGAAAATGAAGTGACCCTGATGATCGGGTCGGGTCGGGTCAGCGGACCTGTAAGTATAGCAAGGGGAAGCAAACTTGTGAGTATCGACAAAGTCAAACATGAGGGTTCGATCCGATGCGAGAGGATTCCCATCATAACAGACGATAGTGATCCCGCAGCAGAGGTGGCAGACCATCGCGTTCCTATAGCTAAGTCAACGATCATGTCGATTCAAGCATGTAATCACGGACCACATCATCCATCCAGTGGTAGTGATTTGCATATGACGATCGCCAGCCTTCATATTACCGTGAAGGAGAGATGACTGCATGTAGTTGAACAACATGGCAAGCTGACCGTGCATGATCGCTTTCGGCTTTCCAGCTAACAAGGTCCTCATCAGCTTTTGACTGGATTCAAGGAAGTATTCGACTTACTGGTACCACTTGAAAATAGGACCCATAGTGGAGCATTAGAAGGTCCCCGCCAGAAATCAATCTCGACGGCTGATACGTCCAACAGATCGGGATAGGCAAGAACGTTGACACCATCAAGCTCAGGAAGGGCACCCTTCGGTCGCCTGTTCTTGTTGAGCTGACCAACGATAATCACATGCTCAAGCCCAACTTGGTACAACCGTTCCATCACTTCCGTGAGTTTAGGTATGACGTCGATGTCTTTCCCAGATGATCGGTACTTGTCCGTTGAGAGGAGGACTTTCGGCTTGAGCTGATGGATGATCTATCAGCCCGCAGCTGAACCGATCCAAAACCCTTCCTGCTTACCTGCACGAATCGTTCCAGAACCGAAGCCGCCCCAAATTCCGGCGCTACCGAACTCCAGATAGCTCCGATCGAAGAGACAGCCAATACCATCATCACCGCCTCCGCGTTATTCGGAGTCATCGCCACGACTCGATCACCCACTACGACTCCAAGCTTCTTCAACCCGCGTGCGAGGTTTGCCACTTCAATGTACAGCTCATCCCACGTGAAGCTTCGAAGGAAAGTACTGGCGATTCTGTCTGATTTCGGCAAGGCTGGATCCGGCTCGATGAGATTGATCAGAGCTAGTTGAGTCTTTGATCGAGCGAAGGTATGGGAGAGAAGCATGTTTTCCGCCCAGTTGAGCGTCGCTTTGGCGAGGAATCCTTTCGTCTCGGTGATTGGACCTCTGGCATCGAACAGCTAGACGTCGAGAAATCAGGGGTGAGTCGGAATGATCATGACTGTTGTCCGACATACCGGTGCAGGACCTTTATCACCAATGATTCCAGCCCAATCCCAAAGCGCCGTCCAAAACTCATCCATCTCCCCCGGTGTCCCCGTCGACCACCGATGGAGATCCCGATAATCGTTCAACTTCAGACCGTATTGTGAGTTTGCGAATTTACGGAAGTTGGTCAGGCCCGCTTGCCTGATATCCTCTTCGCTCGGGGTCCAAAATGGTTGGGTCATTGTTGACTTGCAAGATGAGATAAGATTCTCGATGAGAAGACAAGCGAGTCCAAAGTGGATTGAGTGAGTGATTGGGGGACTTGGATTGAGCTTTTTCACGGGATGTGCTTCGGGGATGTGCTGATGGTTATACTATGCTATGAATTACTATCAAATTACCAAGCTACAACGCCGGTCAAGGAAATAGGCACTGGGGTGGGGTCAGGGCAGCAAGTCACATGACATCTTGAATCCGCCGAGCCTCTTGAGTCCACAGCATCACCGGCTAATATGCAACCCGACGATACCCGGCTCCATTTCCCCTCATTATCAGCGATTAGGCTCGTTCATTTAACGGAGTACTGTAAATATACACGTGGATACCCTCTAGCGGCTCATCAAATCCTTTTGCAAAAGTTGTATTGGGAGGTAAACAGGAGCTACGGCATTTTCGCTTCTCGACACGATCCTCACTGAACCTTTACGGCTATGCAGGAGAAGCTGAGGAGTACGTACGGTAAGTTGCATGGACCGAAAGCGGAGGTATATCGAAGGAATAAAGTGGGAGTCAGGGGGTTAATGAGAAGAAGATGGGAGGAAGGGGGGGATGAAAGTACCACTCCCCGCCTCTCACTGTATTGCAAGAGAAGATTGTGAGTCTCGTGTGTTCTTTCAACAAAGTAATCTCTCCGTCTATCGTGTCACAGACAGATCTGCTTCCGATCAGGAACGATTCCCACTGATAAACGACGAGAACGGAATGCCGGAATTCTTAGGTCAGTTTTTGGGCCAAAAAGCCAAGCGATGCGTCATGATAGGGGTTAGATCATCTATATGTCATCCCACCGATCCCAGCTAGAAACCACTTCTCCTTCTCGATAACTAATTCTCTCCCTTTCTGCATCGAAACTTTTTATTGTATACAACAAAATCAATTGATGGAGACTGTCAAGAACCTTGCGGACCAGGCGAGTCAGGCTGTTGGCGGCGCTACTGGTGGACCTGGAGAAGCATCCGGTGGTACAAAGATCGATGTTAGCGTCTACCCCCCATTCACTCACTGTTTTGAATCGCACCATCCTTCTCCTTCCAGCGCTAGAAACCGCCATCCACCGGCGAGTTTGAGCTGATCCTCCCGCCCTTTCTAGGACCCATCCCGAAAAGCAGAGTACGGCGCTTTCGCGCAACCTGCAGACTACACCACCGAGACTCAAGTCGACAGGAAGGTTGGTATCCAGAATGATATGACGTCCAAGCCTGCTCCAGCTACCATGCAAGAGGGTAAGTTGAACCACCTTTTCATCGTCTCACTCCTCTGACTGATATGATTAGGTGACAAGGACTTCACTTGGTACAAAGCTGCCGGAAAACTGAAGGGGAAGAAGACGATTGTCACTGGAGGAGATTCCGGTATCGGTCGTGCTGTCGCTGCGATGTTTGCGATGGAGGGTGCGGACGTGAGTACACCTGGTCTCTTTATTCCTCTCAGTCTACACTGATTCTGACGACTCTGCGCAATAGGTCGCCATTGTCTACCTCCCCGAGGAGCAGCGCGATGCTGAGGCCGCCAAGTTGATAATCACCGCTTCCGGTGGACAATGTCTCCTCTTCCCCCAGGATATCAGGGACGAGGCGGGGTGCAAGCGGGTCATTCACTCGGTCGTCCAGGCCTGGGGTCAGATCGACGTGTTGGTTAACAACGCCAGTGTCATGGTGAGCCGTCCACACTTGACCTCTCCACACTTTTCCGTGCATGGATGGGAACGAAGCTGATATATGACAGTACTCGATCCCCGATATCGCCGACGTCACCACTGACCAGTTCGACCTCACCATGAAGACCAACGTCTACGGAACCTTGTGAGCTACTCACCCTCCACAGTCAGCTATGCGGCTGACATTCCCAGCTATATGACCAAACATGCTGTTCCCCATATCCCCAAAGGCGGGTCAATCATCGTCACGGCCTCTCAAGGTATGTCCGTCCCCCGCCCATCCCCCCTTCACTCACCTCTTCTGAGCTCTCGCCAATCCCTATGGTGATCCCCTAACCCCCTCTAGTCGCCTACGCTGGCCCACCCATGCTCCTCGATTACAGCATGACCAAAGGAGCCCAAGTCGCCATGGTCCGCTGTCTCTCCAACCAACTCATCTCAAAAGGTATCCGAGTCAACGCCGTCTGCCCAGGTCCCGTATGGACCCCACTCCAAGCCGCGGCGATGGACAAGGATCAGATGAAGGAGTGGCACAGCAGTCCGGCACCTATCGGAAGGATCGGTCAACCCGGAGAATTGGGGCCGGCTTATGTCTTCCTCGCCAGTGCGGATGGAAGTTTCATCAGTGGGCAGGTGAGCGAGGCGTCTTTTGAAGCATGCATTTGGGCTGACATTTTGGCGTGCTAGTCGATCCACGTAAATGGTGGTGCTATCGTTAGCGGATAGGCGTTTCACTTTGATGTCGTCAAAGGACGAGACGGAAGGAGGGTGGAGGAAATGATCGGCGAATGCACGATATGAGAGACGTTCGTCTCACTACAACCACGAGCCCCGCTTAAGGAAGGAAAAAAAAAACTTTTACGCAACACTAAGTTACTCATTCAGCGGATTTTGCCTGCTGACCCAACAACCCCTCACATGTCTCACTTTGACCATATTACTCACCCCATCGGTTCATACGAAAGTCTTGCTCCCGAGCCCGAATCCGCCTAGAAAAGTCAAGCAACCCCCGACGGCAATAAGCACAGCACCGGCTCGAAACAAACCCCAGGCACACCAAGGCGGGGCTCACTAGCCCTTTTATTTGAAGAAGAAGTCGTGGCGGTAGTGGGACCCGAAGCGATCCAGCTCCTATCGCAGTGCTCGATGCCGTCCCAGCCGCTTGTCTGTCAATGGTGAGTGAGTGAGCCCATCTTCATGATAAGACATGATGTAATCTATCCACCGCCTGGTATCGAAGTAATTGACCCAAGTGGCTATCGAAGTAATTGACCCAAGTGGCTACTGTACTCGCCGCGAAGTCGGCTATGTAAGGTGTTGAGGCCGGTCCCTACCCGTCAACGAGACTCGTCGCGCTCGCCATCCAGGTGATATTGTACGGTCCTCCAGTATTTCAGAACATCAGCGAAAACGGGTTTCAGCTCTTCCCCATTTCGTCCGGGTAGTTTCGTCCTGTCGAAAAGGTTAGGGCACGGTATCGGATAAGAGGATTCGAATCAAGCGTTGTAATGGGATTCGCCAGTGATCGCCGTAGCACCACTGACCGAATATCTCCCACCTTTGATCCGAAACATCCCAGCGAATGATAAGCTCGCCCTTCCAAATGGAAGAGAGGGTTATATTGCGATCTCCAGCCAGAACTTTTTCGCCACGGAACGATGATGACAAAGGAGATGGATGAACCTGGTTTTCAGTATGGATCTGGTGTCAGGTGCTTCTGCTGCTGACTGAGAGTGTGGAGTGTGGTGGAGCGAGAGGAGAATGAGAAGAGGACAAGAGAGTGATATTTCGATACATCAAGCACACCTCGGTATTGAGGTCGTCAGAAGTAGGTAGATGGCTGCTCATCAGTAATCCTGCGAGATTACTGAAAGCGAATGTCCCCGCATCCCCCGAAGACACCTGAAGCGAAGCGGCGGTAGTTTGAGAATGGGGTGACGATGGTGAGTCTTGCTACTTCATCTCAGGATACTAGACAGTTCCTCAGCAATCGATCACGAACTTCCATCGAAATCTACTCACATCAAAGAACCCTTTCCCAGACTTCTTCCCCAAATGTCCCTTCGCGATCATCTCATCCAGTATCGGCACGGGCTCACCCCAATCATGAGGGACATCGCCCTTTCCTGCCTTACCTTTGACGCCCGAGATCAAGTCGGCGTAGATGTCTGTTTGTCATCGTCACCTGTTTTCCTCCCTTATGTATATCGAAGGGGAGAAGACCTACCGAGACCAACGGCATCGGCGAATTTAAGGATCTAGATGACGTTTTGGTGGTTGGCGGGATTCTCTCATGTCGAAACGAAAGAGTCAACTCACTGGATCTATGAGGAATCAGTAAGTCTTCATTCTTTCGCCGCGATGAAGTTTTTATTTGCACAGGTCCCGATGTGCCTGAATAGAGAGAGAGGACCCACTCCACTGCATCGCCACCAAGGCATCATCGAGCTCCTTCGGAGTACATTGCTTCCTCCCAATGATCCGGAAAGCCTCCACTAAACCGCCTGCATTAGCTTGGTCAACCGAAACCGAACAACCGAACAGTAGCAGGCTAGAAGAATCTGACTGACATGCTACAGGTATGACCAAGCGATTGATGGCGAACCTATGAGCATGATTACCTTTATCTTTAGCTTTAATCGATACGAGAGGTCCTAAGCGGGAAACGCTTTACCCACCCAGGTATATCGGCACATGGAAGGACTTGATTTCGTAATCGCTTACCAAGAGCCACCAAGGTTGCGTAAGCTTCTTCGGTAATCTTATCCGTTCGGACGACTTCGACGAGTTGCGTACTCGGCACAGCTAGAATAGCATGAACGTTTATCTTAATTGCTATGCGTGAGAGCTTACGAGCAAAGAAGTGCATCCCACCGAATCTGCGAAAACCTTGAATGAGCTGGCTTTCAAGTCTGGGATTGGGAAGGAGAGACCGCACAGCTTCTGTCGGTCGGGGCTGCAAGCCGCCGCGATCTCGGTGATCATCAAACTGGAAGTATTGCTCGCGAACAGGCAGTCCGGTCTGCGCTTGAAGGTAAGCTGTTCAGTGTGATATCGTAGCTTAGGCGGAAAACTCACGACGCTATCTTGTCAATTGAGCTGAACAAGTTGGCCTTGAGTTGTAGCCGTTCTGGGACGGCTTCAATAACGACCTCGGCGCTTTCTAAGGCCTCGTTTCTGAGCAGCATGGTGTGTCCTTAGCTGATATCGGAGGTTGTGAGTTGATGGAACGTACATGTCAGTCGACATGGACAAGCTCTGGACTTTTTCGGACAGTGATTCTCGGATCGAACCTCTCGCATTCCTGATCGCACTTCAGACAAGCTTTAAATCACTGTGGGGAGAACCATTACTCGAGTGCCTTCGGGTTGACGTCGTACATCGTGACCTTTAATCCAGCATCCAAAGCGACATGAGCGATTCCAGTACCCATTGTCCCAGCTCCACAGATGGTCAACCTCGAGACCTCGCTCGGTGCGAACCGTCTGAGTGAGGAGGATAGGTATCTCGAGTTAAGAACATGTCGAGTGAGGGGCAGGGCAGGGATATGAAACCTGGCTACCATGTTGGGTGATCCGAGAACAGGTTGATGATGATGGGGCCTGTGGACGGATTTGATGATACCCTCCATACCCTTGACTTTCGGGCTACCGGCGACCGCGTCATGGCGTTCCTGAGCCTGAAGAAACGATGCGTTTCATAGACATTCCCCTCTCAGGTCCAATTGAAGTCCGCCTGGTGATACATGATCTACTCACACCCAGATCCTATCCAGGTAGTATTCGTCTTCGTTCACCTATTCCTCTGACTGATTTACCACAAAGACTTGGATGTGGACTGCGATGCTCCTGTGAATGGTAACCCCAGGCCAGATGCCAAGGACTGACATCGTCATAGCTACGTCCGCTTGCCCATCAGGCGGTATTCGTACCATCGGCGCTCTAATCACTAATGGATCTGGCTTGAGCAGCTTCTTATTTGAGCTCCTGGCTTATTACACACTTATAAAGCTCAAAGCCGACGGCGTGCGAAACCATACTTTCACAAACCGCGTTATACCCTGTCCGGCATCGAGAGAGACGCAGAGTTACTTGTTGCAACGATTTCCCCCTCAGCTGACACTTGAAGCTTATCGCTAGCCACGATCACCCCAAAGTACCATCTTTGCCTATCCACTGTTTAAGAACGATCCACTGTTTAAGACGCTCCCTCGGTGTCGTAGAGCATTCCGATCCTCACATTGTACTGCTCGGCTCAGCATGGATATGTCTCCTTGGTCAACGTGGAACATTTCAAAACCAGTCCCTTCCTCGCCTCGGAGACTTGGGGACTTGTCTCGTTGGTCTTCCAGGAGCTTTTCGCTAAGCTTTCCTTTCAACAGCTCGGAACAAATCGGACTCGTCTCCTTGGTCTGCGCGGAACATTCCTATAGCTTGTCCTTTCATAAGCTCGGGACAGCTCGGACGCACTTCCTTTGAGTTGACAGAGGACGAAGGGCAAGGTTTTACGACTGTCAACTATGAATACCGCTCTCCCCAGACTTTATTCTCTCGTATCACAACCTCTTCCATCATCATTTCCGACGGGCCCATTGGTTAACACTCAGCGAATCGAACATCATACATCTCTTCAAGAAGCAAGCAAATCAAGATGCCTTCAGCGGAATCAGATCGCGCCAACGAAGTGAAGTCTATCCGTCAGCGCAATGACATGAGGGTCAACAGGTGGAGAAATGGGATTCGACCACCATTGACACTCAGACCAGAGGTATTCATCGTGACAACTCGAAAAGGTTCCATGATTTGGCGCAGCTGTCGACATGCTCCGCTGCGCAGCTCGAGGAAGCAAAGTCCATTGAGGAATGGTCCAGAAGTGTGATGCAGGACAGGGTGACGCAGACCACAGCGGCGTGGCATTTTCCAAGCAAGTCAGGAGGAAGGGGGGCCATTGGAGCAGCAGGAAGAGGAGGAGGAGGAGGAGCGTTGCGACCAAGGCACCAGGCTTCAAATTCCCAAGGTGCTTTTGGGTACAAGGCTGGAGGAAGCCAAGAACTCAGGGAGTCAGACGTGAGCAAAGCGACTCCGGTCTCACCGATCAGCGCTGCCATGTCGAACAGGTTTGGGAAGTTTCGGGCATTCAAAAGATCTCTGGGTGAAACAGATGACCACATCCACTGGCGAGCTGGGTCTTTCAGCTTCCCATCCAAGGATCAAGGCAATCCTTCAGCGAATCAACGCTGGGAATCTTCTCCAAGCGGGAGATGATCTTTCCGCCTTTCATGACGAGGCCGAATTGAGGGCGTGGCAGAACAGCGGGAGGGCGGAAGTGGTGAGAGTGTTGGACAAGGGCAACAACTATTGCCCAGCAGCAGTCTGTCCGGACCATGAAGCTCGCAGTGGAAGTCGGTTAGATTGTTACAGACCCTTGTTGACAGCATAACGTACATAGGTGAGTGATGCGATGAACCTTGAGGACTCTTTCTATCGCATGTTACCACCTGGGTGGGCGATTAGATTGCGATATGAACTTGAGATCATTCTGCTTCTATCACCTGTGACGGCCTTGCAGGTAAGCTTCCGACGATCCGAAGACTTTGGTGAAGAATCAGTCTTTTCTTGCTCGACGTGGACGCGGAGACATGGGAATTCGGGCAACCTCTCGTCGTCCTCTACTTGCCGTCTTCACCACTTCAGCGGGACTCGACAGTCATTTCTGAGGTGCTTTGTCTCGGAAATTTTCGATTCCCCCATTTGACGCGCGAAGAGCCCTTCGGATTGACGTGTTTTGCGGAGTCGATCAAGTCGATAATAGGGGAAGAAGTTCCGCTCGACCTGCTCTGACTCGTTGTCTGTTCTAAAACGCGTTTCATAAGAGTTAGAGTCAAGTAATAAAGACATATGAGAGGGAGGGAAAAAATGGATCCCCCTGGCTCGGCTAAACCTCGGTCCATTTGTGCTTTCAATCGTGCCATGAGTCTCAGAGCATATCTTTCTCTGCCCGCCAAACAATTCACTTTCCACATGGACTGAGCTATCGGATCATGGCGAAACTTCCCCTCTCCCCCTTGGCTCCTTTCACATCCCAACTGATCGGCCCAAATCACCGCCTGACCATCCTGACAGACTCCTTGGTCCGTTACGAATGGTCACAGGACGGTACCTTTGAAGACCGAGCCTCAACATTCGCCATCAACCGTTCCCTCCCAACTCCGGAATTCAAGAAGATCGAGACGGATACTAGTCTGGAGATCATCACTTTGAGGTTTCACCTGGAGTTCGATAAGAAACCTTATTCACCGTCTGGTTTTACTGTCCTCCTCCATCAGAAATGTGAGCGGAAGGATTTCACCAGGCGCTGGTTTTGATGATCGATTGGAACCGGGGACCGAAGCTGATAATTGGGTGTAGTGCTGAATCATTCGAGTCGATGGAGACATGGTGTACCTATGTCAAATCTGGGTGGGACGGCTAGGACGTTGGATGACGTGAATGGGAGGTGTGAGCTTGCGGATGGGATCTTATCGCGGGTGAGCTACATCGTCAGGACCTGGAATTGGGATATAAGCTGAAAACGTTAGGACGGTTTCGCGGTTATAGACGATTCGGAATCGATGCTCCTCACCTCGGATGGGTGGGTCGGGTCCCGGGTTCAGGGCAGATCAGATCGGTACCTCTTCGCATATGGGCATGATTATCGGGAAGCGTTGAAGGCGTTCTTCACTGTTTCAGGATCGACGCCGGTTTTGCCAAGGTGGACTTTGGGCAATTGGTGGTCGAGGTATTGTACATTCTAGAGGGTCATTCATACAGATTCCTGCTGATGATCGGGACAGATCCTTATACCGCTGACGGATATCTCGCTCTGATGGACAAGTTTAAGGAAGAGCAGATCCCCCTTGCGGTATCTGTACTTGACATGGACTGGTGACACACCTCCGCTGAAGGTACGCGGCCGGACTGACCCGATGTTCAGGCATCTCGTGGACATACCCCCAGAGTACGGATCAGGCTGGACAGGCTATACGTGAGCTCCGGACTGGTTTCATCAAGACTCAGAAGGCTGATCCGTAGACAGATGGAACAAAGAGCTCTTCCCCGATCCCGTCGCATTCATGAGACAGCTTCACGATCGTAATCTAAAGATCACACCCAACACCCATCCAGCAGACGGAGTCAGGGCGTACGAAGCTCTATACCCAAAGATGGCCAAAGCCATGGGTCGAGATCCTTCCACAAAGCTTGTGAGCCGATTCCATCCTCATCAATTGAGTACTCAGACTGACGCGACACTCACTTAGCCGATCCTCTTCGACTGCACCGACAAAGTCTTCATGGACGCTTACTTCAACGTCCTCTCCCATTCCCTCGAGGACGAAGGGATCGATTTCTGGTGGCTCGATTGGCAACAAGGGACTTACACGAAGATCCCAGGAATAGACCCGCTTTGGATGTTGAACCATTTTCATTTCCTCGATTCGGGGAGGGGTCATAGGCGGCCTCTTACGTTTTCGAGATATGCTGGACCGGGTTCGCATCGGTATCCAATTGGTTTCTCGGGAGTGAGCTTCACCCTATCGACTTATGTTTTCCGTTTCCCGTAGCTGAAATATATTTTACGTTCAGGACACGGAGGTTACGTGGGAATCCTTGAACTTCCAATCTGAGTTTACTGCTACGGCCTCGAATGTCGGTTTCGGGTGGTGGAGCCATGACATCGGTGGTCATCTTAGGGGCTTCAAGGTAAGTCAAAAGACGTCACGGTGTTTATCCAGAGGACTCTCTATTTTATTTTTGTTCGAGACCAGGCCTGACCGGCTTTATAGGACGACGAGTTGACAGCTCGTTGGGTTCAACTTGGCTTATGGTCCCCTATCCTCCGACTTCACTCCAACTACAATGAGTTCAATACCCGTGAACCGTGGCGATTCAACGCCGAGACTAGGGAAGTCATGACGGAATCTTTGAAGTTACGACATCGCCTCTTACCTTATCTGTATTCTATGGCGGTCCGAGCTTCCATCGAGGGGACGGCGATAGTTGAGCCGATGTACTACGACTGGCCTGATGAAGTCCGCGCGTATCAGCATAAGAATCAATTCCGATTTGGAAGTCAACTGTTCGTTTCACCCATCACTTCACCACGAGATAAGTCTACTGGGCTGGGAAAAGCCGTGACTTGGTTTCCACCTGGGCGGTTTGTCGATGTCTTCACTGGACAGGTATACGATGGTGATCGGATCGTCTCGCTTCATAGGACATTGGACAAGACCCCAGTCCTCGCTCCGGAAGGCGCGATCGTTCCCTTGGACGGCGCGATGACACTCGAGAACGGTTGTCCGATCCCGAAGTCGATCGATGTGATGGTGGTGGTTGGAGCGGATGGACATTTCGAGATGGTCGAAGACGATGGTACCGGATCGGATATTAAAGGTATCGACTTCGCTCGGACAATCTTCACATTCGACCAATCTTCCGGTACTATCACCATTGAACCGCCTTCAAAACCACTTGTCGAATCTCGAGACTGGTCGATCCGTTTGATCTCCTTGACTCCAAAAACGTCGATCACCGTAAATGTCCACGGGAAGAAGATCCCAATCAAATCCGAAAAACTCGAGAACGGCACCCTCGTACACCTCGGCTCCATACCCAGCTCGAAGACCATTATGATCAATCTCAATGTCCAAAACCCCCAACTCGACAAGAAGGATGTGAACGTCGCACTGTTCCCTCTTCTCGATGCAGCTCAAATGCGTCAAGTTGTCAAGCAGGCGGTTTGGAAGCTTTTGGAGAAGAGACCGACGCTGAACGTCTTGTTGAGCGAATTGGAATCGATGGATGTGGATCCGCCGGTTTTGGAGGCTATCCTGGAGTTGTTATTGGCGGAATCGAGATAAGATCTGGTACAGGACATGTGGAATTGAATGGACGATGCATGTACTGAAATCGCAAATGGCAATTGGACTTATGTACAGTCGCGGACAAATGGATTTTTTTGGGGTGACGTCCATCTTTCTACCTTTCGACACCGTACACCTCACCGTACACCTCTAGACTTGTATAATTTCGTTACCTGCCCATGCAGCATGGAGCAACTCACACCAAAGTAAAATGGCAATGGGGAGGGTCTTAGAGATGAAGAGGTCCGGCAAGAAGAGTCCTGAAATTGCCAAAACCCTCTTCAGGCAATCAAATCTCAAGGTAGCGAGTCACGCCCAAAGCCATCAACTACCGCCTGAAAGTTCGCTGCCGAACGCAATGGCGACCTCTACCCACATTACAATACCGGCAGACCAGAGTCGCTCAATGCTAGATCCTAGCGAGATCCGTCAATAAAGTAAAACATCGTCTCTGACTGTACTCGAGTACTGCATAATACGGATCAAAAGACGGCGATCAGCGAGCGCTATACATAAGCCTGGTCGGTTCCAGTTCCAGTGCCGATCTCATCCCATGCGCATTTGATCATGTCCGCAGAAGTAGGCTTCAATTCTTATTGAGCATCTCGGAGGCTATTCTCGGCAACATTACTCGTACAGACAATCCGCCCAAATTCCTGTGACTAGCAGAAGTTGTGATAGTTTTATGAAGGATGCATCAAGTAGAGCGAGCTAAATGAACTAATCATACTATGCGTCCTCGTACAGAAGGGGAGATTGTTATGAACTAGTGGATATTGTTCGATTCATTTTGGGGTATGAGTCTCGGTTTTACATTGCCCCTCAATCAGACATGCAATCCATTTACCTATGATATACAGAACTACAGCCTGCAGTCCATCACGATCCCCAGCAGCATAGAAGCTCAACAATGTGATGATTGACCAGGAAAGCAATGTATACGCATCTGCCAAATCACCCTCGTCAGCCTATCCATCCAGACAAAACTAACGATCGCATGCCTTCCAATCGACCATAAAGCGAGTCATCCTTCTAGGGGAGACCAAGGCTCGGCAGGATCAGTCAATGTTTGTCGTTCAGAACGGACGCCCAACATTGGGATCCTCCTCGGTTCTGTTAGAAATACACTCCCAGGGGTATTTAGTGTAATGGTTAACACAACGTTAATCTGGGTTCGAGTCCCGGAATATCCGATTTTGCCCTGAGTTCGAATCCCTAACA
>JAABUH010001008.1_pt1 | contig 34909 bp, 36 predicted proteins | sample 5559121 | NCBI WGS metagenome assembly JAABUH01 (sample SAMN10711871, study PRJNA513364) | rock metagenome | isolation source: Antarctica rocks | place: Antarctica: Victoria Land, Battleship Promontory nord | collected 2015-12-28
CTAATACCCACCCCCCCCCCGGGCCGCATTCCAGGAATTCCTCATAGACGCCAACCACGAACACGACTGCATCTCCCGCAACTTCGCCCTCGCCACCCCCCTCCACCTCTCCATCGCCTCCCCCTCCCCCTCCCCCGCCGCCGTTCCCGTCTCCACCCTCCTCGCCACCCGCTTCCCAACCTCCATCCCCCTCCCCGACATCCACGGCGCCACATCCCTCCACCTCTGCGCGCGCACCCCGCACGCCGCGCTCCTGCCCGTGCTGCTGCGTTTGCTCACCGGCACCCCGCAAGCGCTTTTGCTGGAGGCGAGGGATCATGACGGCAATACGGCGCTGCATTATGCGAGCGCGTGGGGGCAGCTGAAGTGCGCGAGGGGGTTGTTGGAGAGGGGCGCGGATGCGGGGGCGAGGAATGCGTGGAATTGGACGCCGGTGAGCTATAGTTGTAGCGTGCAGGCGGAGGTGTATTTTAGGGGGTTGGTGGGGGAGGGCGTGGGGCAGGGGAGGGGGAGGAGGGGGGACGGAGGGAGGGAGAGGGGAGGGGGTGGAGGTGGAGGTGGAGTGAGGTTGGTTGATGGTGATTGAGGGGATGTGGGAGGGTGGTGAGGGTGGTGCTCTGGGTATGAGGTGGGCTCTGGTAGGAGTTGGGAGAAAAATGGTGGATTAGATTGTCTTAGTGGGGCACTATTTGAGCAATAGTTTCCATCTGCGACACTTCTATGTACATGAATAGGGATACCTATCTATGGCCGACAGATTGAGCCAGGTCTATACTCTACAGTGGGTTATGAGTGGATGTAACGGCTGTTCCCTGTACAGATTTCCGTGACGGCTTTTCAGATAGTGGTACATTCGTCGGTCACCACGGCTACTTTCTCCTCTTCATTGTCTTCACGCACATCTCTATTAGTCCCTCTTTGGCTTCTGAGTCAGGGAATCCGCTGATAGCTTGCACAGCCTTGTCGGCATACTCCTGCGCCAGAGCTCGTGTTTGCTCAAGGCCAGTGCTGCGTGATACCAGATCTCGGGCCTGATAAGGGTTAGAAGAGGTTCAGGGAAATATGTAGTTGCTTGACATACCATCTGGACATCTCCGTCCGCTGAGAACTTTCGGCCCACAAGAACTCCGAGATCTCCATTGTCCTTCCATGCAAATAGCAGTGGCGCTGTAGCTAACCCAAGCTCAAGATCCGCGCCGGCCGGTTTTCCAAGCTCTTCTCCACTGATCGTGTAGTCTAGCATATCATCAACCAATTGGAAGGCCAGGCCAAGGTTTCTTCCATAGGAGTATGCTGCCTCGATGACCTCCGGAGGATGTTGGCCTAATAACGCGGCTGCTCGGCATGACTTGCTGATCAGACTTGCAGACTTCAGGTACGTCTTCTGCAAGTAATATGACAATGTTTCTTCTGTCCATATTGGTTTCGCTTCATCCAGAGAAGTATTCTTCAACTGCATGAATTCCCCCTCAACTAGATTCGCAATGACTGTTGCTAGCAGCTCTATGACCTCAGCATCCCGTAATCTTGCCAGTGCTACTGAAGCTCTGCCAAGTAGAAAATCCCCAGCCAAAACCGCCATCTTATTACCAAAGGATATGTTCGCTGAAGGAGAGGATCTCCGGGACTCGGAATGGTCTATTACATCGTCATGGAGTAAGGAAGCAGTATGAATCAGCTCCGTTATTTCGGCGAGTCGCCGTTGGGAGGGAAGTATGTCGGAGTCTTGTGAAGCATGTGCAGGAGATGATGGGTTCACGTCCGAAAGTATTGAAGTTGGAGATATAGGTGTGTCGATACTCGGTACTGCTCGTATATTGGTACGCTGCGACCCTTGAGGTGTGAGAGACGTAGCTCGAGACATAAGGAGGACGAGAAGGGGCCTTATATGTTTCCCTTCCGAGTGTGTATAATACTTAGCTACGGTATCGAGGATCGGATGCCCGGAGCCAAGAAGCTGCTGAATATTCCTGGTCAGGAATTTCATCTCTTTCCCTACAACCCGGAGAGGATCGACTGAGACACCTGTGAAAATGCTGTCTTTTGCTACCCCATGGTCGATTACACCTTGCACGGTGGACACAGCTTGTGCCCATGTTGACTGGCTACGCCTACGCGCTGGAGGATATCGAGCTGTAGAGGAAGAATAGCGTTCCGCAGGACTAGGTCTTGGGCGAAGACATCCGGGACAGAGGTAAGTTTGCTGATTGATTGATACTTTCGGATTACTATTGAATACCCTTGTCGGTGGCAGGTGGACTTTCATGCTCGCACAGGACAAATTTAAGATCTCCATTGACTTCTATCCAACAACCCAAAATGATGAGCAGCAAGGATCACCACTACCGAGGTCTGCCCTGACGCTAAATACGAGCAACCAATGCATCGGGGGTAACAGCTCCGCCTTCAGTATTCCTTCACACATATCGTGTCATGCCACCGAGATGGTTCGTCTTATGATCACGCCTGCTATCTCGGCAGCTATAAGAGAAGCTCAGCGTAGCAGTCTAGATCTCAGTAGAACAACCGAAGCTCCTGAGCCTTCGTTGGACAATCCATCGATCGGAGATCCGATCTCACACGGACAGATCATTGCGCTGTCAAAGTTGCTAAGACATGTTAACGACGAACCAGAAGAGCCGCCGCAACCTATGGCGTCTTATCACCTAGACGACCTTCTGCGAGGAACAAGAATATATCATGAACCCCCAAAACGCAAAGCAGAACCAGTAGGCCTACGATGTGTTCCAAATCTGCGCTGGGTCACTGATCTCTTATAGACCTCGGAATACAAAGCTCTGATGGCGCGGCTGCACCGGGAAGAAGAAACCCGAGCTTACGAGCGCATGATAAACCCTCCTACACCTTCCGAAACCTTTGCCCAGAGATATCCGACCTCGTCCAATGCGAAGCTTTTCTCCATCTTGACCCAAGCAGAAAGCGAAGAAGTTGATGAAGTTACATACGCGGATATCAACCGACAAATGGCATTGATTATCAACATTTTGATATCAATTGTAGCCTGCAGTGTCGCTATTTGGTTAGCCGCAAGACATTGGAGTACCCCCAAAAGGCTCGGATTGAGCATGGGAGGAAGCGGAATCATTGGAGTCGCAGAAGCTGTGGTATATGCGGGCTATTTACGGAGATTAAAAGAAGCTCGAGAAAAGGGAAAGAAACAAGTTGAAATTAAGGAAATCATTAAAACATGGGTCATTGGGGGTGAAGAGAAGGAGCCAAGCCAGGGCACGCCAACGCCCATCGTTTCGAAGAAGCCCGAGGACGAGAGCATTCGAAAGAGAAGGAATCAGAAGGGTAGCAGTGGCTTTTCCGGACCCAGTTGAACACAATGTACAGTGAAGCTTCACCTACAAGCCGCATGCCGCAGTCCGATAGACTTTAAGTCTGAAGCGTTCATGGTATAAGCGGACTATAATCGTCCCACGCTCTAAAGAGGCTGGAATTTTCCTAGACACAATGCATCCTATGGGAGAGACTACCAATCTTTGAGCATTCAAAACCACATCCACGACTACCAAACCGAATATCTTCGTAAGTCCACATTGCATTAAGCATCTCCAACACAAACCCCTACTGGCTGCAAGAGCAATTATATCCGAGGAGAAATCGAGGCCATGGGAGGGATATTTCATCCACAAGGGCTGTCTGCACTACTGATTTCCTGCAGATTTGATGAGTGAGCAACAAGACACGTGAGGCCTGTTTCATACTTGGGAACCAGCGAAAACGGGCCCTCAAATAACAACATGCGGATGGGCGGAGAGACAAGGAAACTACGTATTTGATGGACTCGTCTGCATACACGTGGACCTGACTTGTCTCGCGTTACATTATTATCGAGTAAGCATTACTCGATAAACTGAATAGACTTTCAGACTACTGGACCCCAGCAGATTCAGTGTCAGTCCAAGGATCGGGAGACGTCATGATTGGGTTGATGCGGATGGCCATGGAGCTCTTGCGCCGCTTGACGATGACATTCATGAAGGAAGATGTCCCGCAGCTCACGCTTCACTCTTCACTCGTTACCTAAGGTGGTACCTTATGCTACAATGTAGCGAAAGTCCCTTCAAAGTCACTGACCTGCAGGGGCTGTCGGTTTCGGCTACTTATCTTGACGCTAAGCCTAGAGCGGCACTATGATAAGATCTTCCCGGACTTGCTTCCAACCCACACACTCGTGACACTGACTTACCAGGCGACTCTCTCACACTTTCAGCTTTGACCGCTCCGCTAGTTGTACCACTGCGATAAGCTGCACGAGCTGCTGATCGAGTAAAAGAAACAGTCGTGTTAGTCCCGTTCATTCCCTTGATGGTACCCTTGACCCCCTTGACCCACTTCGTCCCAAGTGTCCGGGCGGGACCGGAGGCTTGGTAGGAAGTTGTGGGGAGTTGTGGGGAATGGCAGACTCTACAAAACCCGTCTATGGACCCTCCTCTATTTGCTGTTGTTTGCCCAGCCTACATCGCTCTGCTGCCAATTTGGTCTTCCCAAGCTGTCGTGGGTTTCCGTAGATGAAAATCCCCGTACTCCTATGAAGGTCTTACCTTAGCGATAAGGGCTTACTTTCACACCATTTTAATAATTCGTCCATCTCTATCCTAAGTAGTCCTTCTCTAAATCACTTGTATCTTGAATAGGTAAGTAGCATGGCTCTCAATATCGACAGCTATCCCACGCCAGCACCCACACCACCCACACCACCAAACGGCTCCTGTGCAACGATACCGCAGTATCCTGATATCACTGTTCTCGCCTCCTCCCGAGCCGTGATTGGAGGAGGACTGACAGCAGCCACGATCGTTATATCTCTAGATTCCGGAAAGATAACCTCCATCTTCGACTCCATTCTTCCGCTGTCGGATTTTCCCGCAGGAACCCCTTACGTTGACCACTCACCCCATATACTTCTACCCGGTCTTGTGGACGCACACGTACACCTGAACGAGCCTGGGAGGACAGAATGGGAAGGCTTCTCCACGGGTACAAAGGCGGCGGCTTTTGGTGGCGTCACGACAGTGGTTGATATGCCACTGAATGCCATACCACCTACTACTACGGTCTGTGGTCTGCGGGCAAAGATAGAAGCAGCAGAAGGGCAATGCTGGGTTGATGTAGGATTTTATGGGGGCATTGTACCCGGAAATGTTGGCGAACTGAAGGGCCTGATTAGGGAGGGTGTGAGAGGCTTCAAGGGCTTCCTGATTGATAGTGGGGTTGAGGAATTTCCAGCGGTTTCTTCACTTGATATTGCCAAGGTTATGTCTGAATTGGCCGATGAACCCACAACATTGATGTTTCACGCCGAAATGATTCCTCCCATCACCGACTCCGTTGGCGACGACGTCCAATGGTCCCTACCTCCGCTCGCACCAATCGGGCCCCTAGACGAGTACAGGACATTCCTCGCATCCCGTCCCGTATCCTTTGAAACCTACGCCATCTCGGAAATCCTCTCCCTCGCACACCTGGCCCCGAATCTACCACTCCATATCGTCCACCTCTCAGCCATTGAAGCCATCCCCTTAATCCGAAAAGCACGGGCAAATGGCATAAAAATCACAGCAGAAACATGTTTCCACTACCTCACCCTGGCAGCTGAAGCCATTAGAAACGGCGACACGCGCCACAAATGCTGCCCGCCCATCCGCGCTCAATCGAACCAAAACGGTCTGTGGCAGGAACTCCTCCGAGAAGAAAACAGCGTCATCACCACGATCGTCTCAGATCATTCTCCGTGCACGCCAGACCTGAAACTCCTACCTAAGAGCATCCCGGGTATGACCCCATCAAAAACCGCATCAGAAGCCGAAACGGGGGACTTCTTCACTGCCTGGGGCGGCGTTTCCTCCGTCGGCCTAGGCCTCAGTATTCTCTGGACATCCGGCCTCAAACACAACATCACCGCCCCGCAAATCGCTACATGGTGCTGCAAGAACACCGCCAAGCAAGTCGGGCTGCAGCACCAGAAGGGGGAGCTGGCGATGGGACTGGATGGCGATGTCTGTGTCTTTGACGATGACGGGGAGTTTGTGGTTGGGAGAGAGGAGATGCTGTTTCGGAACAAGTGTAGTGCGTACGAGGGGATGCGGCTCAAGGGGGTGGTGAGGGAGACCTGGGTGAGGGGAAGGAGGGTGTTTGAGAGGGAGAAAGGGTTTGGGAAGGGGAGGCCAACGGGGAGATTGTTACTGGAAGCGAGGAAGGCGTAAGTCTGGCAGGGCATTGGTTGGGGCGTTACACGCTGTGTGCCGCAAGTCTCAAAAATCGTCCCGAAGGGCTCGGTCATCTCACTTTCTTATTTGTCCTTGGCGCAAACGATGGGCGTCTTGCAATTAGGTGCCTGAACCTTCTCACGTAGGTTTGCAAGCGGTATAGCCAAGGGCATGCTGACCTCTCTACGATATGAGGTTTCTGCTTTCTAGAAACCTATAGCGCCTCTTTACTTCGACAGCAGTACGTTTAAGGCATCTATATCGAGGCACCAGACTTGAAGTATACGGGAAACATCAACAGCATTCGAATTATTGCCACGCTTTCCAGGCGTCCTATATGTAGCCAAAACCCTACCTTGGAATTGTGATGTAGATCCCACATTGTATTCTTGCAGCGCGGTACCAATGCACATCAAGCGAGATGAGCGGAAACTCTTACCACCAACCGCCCACCTCGGTCGAGAAAACACTTTCGTCAAATGCAGAAAATTGGATCTCGTTTGAAACAAAATGAGTATGGCTGTTGGCCGTTTCGCTGTTGCGTTTCCTTCCAGAGTAACCTATCTACTTTGGGCTGGATTGATCGCGGTCTTTCTTGCGTGAGGCTAAATCAGTACCAGCTGTGTGTGAGGTATGGCAGAAGTTTGCGTGATCTATTTCCCCTCGTAGTAATTATCCATCTCAATCGAGACCGATCTACCTCCACCTCTTGTAGTTCTGGTTACTCCCGACAGCACCGCGCAAATCCCCTCGAAAATTGACCGAAAAAAGGGTCGGATACTGATCCCCTAGCCATTCTGAAGGGTTCCGAACCTAGCACAAACATTGGCGGTTGGATGTTACTTTACATCTTTGGAATACACCTGCTCTGGTGCAGTCCACAATGGATTGTAGAACGTCAATCTCGAGGTGGCCGCTTCCTTTTCACTCCAATCTTGGTTAGCGTAAACATCACTAGTGCCTCGCTAAGATCGGTAACTGGCAAAGCTTTTTCACCATAATTACCCGGCTTTCGATGCTCACCATCCGACTACACACACGCATATTCAAGGGTTGCGATGGTCAACTTGCGTACGTTCCAGCGACAAGCAGTCGCGATGGGCCAGACATCGTCCCAGGCGGGCCCGAAATCGTCCCAGCTGGGCCCGTCCGCACCCATGGAGCCAGCTGAAAGTCAGGACGCGTCGCTGCAAAACGCTAAGGGAAGAAACCATAGAAAGAAGACAGGAAAGAGAAAGAGCGCGGAAATAGCGGAAGACGACGGCGATGAGGAAGGAACAGCTCGCGCTTTGATGCAATTGAGTGCAGACGCAGTGCTAAACGCAAGACCATCATTCTATGACGACGACGCTGCTGCATCAGCTCAACTCATGGCAGAGAGTTCCCCACCCCGCCCGCTTGTGCGTTACGGCGTTGGGGGCTACCTAGAAGACCAGGAGGAGCATGGTCGTGACAAGAAGGCCAAGAGAAAGAGACGTAGGCGAGGCAACTCAGAAGTGTTACACAATAGTGCAAAGGCATTCGACAAGGAAGAAGGGCGTTCCCGCAAGGCGCGACACAAGCGCAACGGGCTTGACCACACTGGCACGTCTCCATCGGATCTTCCTAGGTCTACTTTCAGCCTAGACGATATCGATAGCAATGACGAGTTTGTTGCTTCATATCTTCAAGAGTATGAAAGCGGGGTAGCAAGTCGTCCTTCTTCCACTGTGCCACAGATCGGTGTTGTACAATCTCAATTTCCTGGGCAGCAGGTAGCTGTCGAGATTGGAAGCGAACCAATAGATAATGCAATGTATTCGATATACCGGACGCCCTCCCCTACCTACAACCCAAATGTCAACGGTAAAGATAATCGAAAGCGCAAGCACCACGCAGACCTACTTGCCAGAGATGGCAAGAACGAAGTACAAGAGCCTCTCAATGGCATCTCTAAACTGTCCACTGATCCTCACAATTCCTCCGTCCATCCTGAGAAACATAAACGGAAGCGCAAGAAAGCTACTGACTCGGCATTAGACAATGGCTATGATGAGCATCAAGGGCTTCTGAATGGCACAGGTCAGCATGTCTTTGATCATGACCTTGAAGCATTTGATCAGTACATGATCGAAAATGGCATGCATTCAGCTAATCTTCTTGACCATGATCCAGGCCATACCATGCCTATCGATCCTCAGCTGATTAGAGAGAGTGGTTTGGTTGAGCGGGCAGAGGATGGCGCATTGTTGGGCTCAGGCGGTGATATCACTAGGCAGACGAGCGGGAACGGAAAGCTGAAGAGAGTCTCGTCGTTTTTTAAAAAACCAAGAGCTTCGACAACTCGAGCCAGTAGCCGCAGTCCACCCTACGTCAGCCCTTACGCGATCAAAGGAGACCAGCATGATGGCGAAAGCCCTGGGATGCATGATTCGCAGAGGCAGCCATCTCCTGAACTTGGATTCGATAGGTCTGTAAATATAGACGATGCTAGGCGTTCCAGTGCAGTTATTCGATCTCGACCCAAAAAATCAACTTCGAAGTTGGAGAAACGTACAAAACCTCTCGGCGCAGATACTGGGCACAATGAGCGGCGAAGGAATAATGAAAATGCTTCTATTGAAGAGATCGCCAACAAGGGAGGTATGTTTACGACTGCCGAGGTAGCTCAGCTTGACGCCTTCCGGCAAACGTATTGCGAAGAGAACGAGATCAGCACGTGGCAGTTCAACGAACTAATTCACGCACCCATTCGTGGGAACCCTAAGGTTACCAAGCTTTTTATTGATATCAATGAGATCCTTCCGTACCGAAAACCGACATCTCTGCAGCGTTTCTGCCGACGTCGATACCACAATTTTTCTGCAAGGGGTACATGGACCAAAGAAGAAGACGAGCGACTAAAGCAGGCCATTGCAGAGAAGGGGAAATCATGGAAGGCCGTCGGCCAGGTGATTGAGCGCTTGCCGGAGGACTGTCGGGATAGGTGGAGAAATTATCTTATCAATGCCGATAACCGCAATACAGAGAGATGGACGGGTGACGAAATCAAGAATCTTGTTATGGCCGTACACGATTGCATGAAGGTGATGAGATACGCGCGCAGGGCTGAGAAGGAAAGGAAGTATGCCGGAAGAGACGTGCCCGACTCGGAACCTGACACGAATGATGAAGCTGAGGAAATGAAATTGATCAACTGGCAGGCTGTCAGCGATCGAATGGGTGAAAACGGAGGTGGAAGATCAAGATTGCAGTGTAGCCACAAGTACAGCAAACTCAAGCTGGCAGACCGAAGTGCATATATGAGACAAGTCAGACAGGCGGGGGAACGTATGAAGAGATTGGAGGAAGGTCGCCCCGAGAAGAAGTCATCCAAGTCGAGGGAAGGTTGGAGGTACAAGAGCGCCAAGAAAAGGGTTGCAAACATGAAAGTTGGTGACAAGTACGATTTACTGCAGGTACTCTCGACTTGTAGGGTTTCCGAGGAGGGCAATATTCCTTGGAAACGTCTCGGAAACAATGACTTTCGAGCGAAATGGTCTAGACTTGAGAGGCAAGCTGCCTGGGAGATGATAAAGACGAAAGTGCCGGGCTCCGAGAAGATGGACTATCACGATGTAGTGAACCGGCTACTAACAAAAATGATGGCGGAAGATGTGGAGCACTTCGATGAAAGGTGGGATCCGGAAAAGGACGGAAATATCAACGACGAGGGTAACTTCAAGAAGCTGAGCAGGAGACAAGAGAGGCGAAACGAGAATAAAAGGAAACTACGTGCAAGGAGGAAGAGCGAGAGGGAAGCAGGGACAGTTGACCCCAATGGATTGCAAAATCGCGAGAAATTAGTCAATGGAGTCGAACCAAAGAGCGCTCTGTTTGTCTCATCAAGCGATGAGGAAGATCGGGCAATGGATGGGGCCAGCCACGATCATTCAGAAGCTGCCGGAACTGGCGATGAATACGAGATCCATGATACTAGCAAACTACCTACAGCACCAGGCACCGAAGATGAGCAGCAGGGCTCCGGTGAGAGTGACTCCTCCGAAGATGGTGAGCAGGAAGAAGAAGTACAAACAGACGGTGTTGGAGGAGAGTCTGACGAGGAGCATGGGTTTGATGTGAGCGACGACTTGGGAGATCGGCTGCAGCTGTTGCGTGACGCCTGATGATCATGGGTTTGTAAGAGGGTACCGTAAGGGCTTTGCTAACTCATGGGCTACGGGACTATCTGTAGTGGCATATTGCAAACCCTTGAGATCAAACACTACCTGATACGTAGAGTTTGCTTCGTCTCATCTGTAGCATCTGTAACATAAGATACTGTAGCTCTCATCCGGAAAGCCGGGTCGAAACACATCCAAGATACATATTGCATCGATTTATCGATGACGTTCGACCGCAATGAGAGTTCTTGCTCGCCAGGATCCCCGATACCTGCTCCAAGGGCCCTCGCACACTACACCAACAGCATCTATCTACTCTGCTCCAACGCTCTCGAGTGAAAGATAAGGACCACACACACACACACACACACATACAGTATCTGTCTTTTGCACGCCCCCATCTCCCGCGCCGCTGCCGTGCCACCTATGTCCTGTACCCCTATCTATCACTTGATATAAAAAATACTGTACTTACTGTTTGTTGTGTACCTAACGACTTCTTCCCCCCTTCTGTGTTTCCTTGGTCCCCGCTCCTCGTAAAAAAAAGCTGATATGTATGTATGTATGCCTACTGGTAACTCCCCTCGATGGAGGGAGATGTACATCACCATCTTTTTGAGCTTCTTGAGCTTTTGCTGTAAAGCTAGCTATAAACTGGGTTTGGGGGGGGGCATGAGTGAGTATAGTAGTAGCTACTCGCCAAGGAATGGGCTGTTTCGACGAGGGAGGAGGTAGGTAGGTAGGTAGGTAGGTGCCCTTGCCTGTTCTCTCATACATACTCTCCGTTTGCTCACGAGTCTCTGTGTCATCAACCATCATCTTCTCGTCGCCGCTAAAACCGGGGCTCTGGTTTGGGGGGTTCTTGGCAGTCTTGGTCGTTAGTGATGTTTTTCGGTACACGGAACGTAATCGTGAGGTGGATCTTGGTGTATTGGTGTGTGTGTGCGCGCGACTGCTGGGGGCGGATGGTTTTATATATAGAGTAAGCAAGCGCAAGCCTTTCTCGATTATGTATGTGTATTATATACACCCCGAACTTGGGATTGGAAATTACCGTTTCGGTTCGAGAAAGGGAGCAGGGTCGCTTTAAAGGGGGCAACGAGGGGAGCAACGAGGGAGCAATGGGGAGCACAAAGGGAGCAGGAGGGAGCAGGAGGGAGCAAGGGGGAGTAAAGAGGAGCGTTATAAGGTGGTATAGAGGCGCAGCAGGTGGGAGCTTGAATTGGCTGTCTAGCATTCGGCTATTAACTGCTTACATTATTGATAGTAATATTCCTCAATATTGTTTGTTAACTCACTCAGCCTCCTGTTTTGCTTTCAAAACCTTTAAAGCTCCAAAGATAACGTCCTTTGCAATAAAATTTAATAACGGGAGGCTATTGGGAGGCCCAGAAAGAAAACTTACTGCTAAAGAAATGGAGAAAGCACATTCAAAGAGAAGCTTGAGATTTTCGTTTTCGGACAATACTCACGCCTAACCCAACAGCTCTCGGTAATAATAATCGACCTTGTACAAGACTTTCAAGACTCTCAGCTCGTTTGGGAAAAAGTATTTCGAGCTGAAAAAAGTAGCTGGAAAATAACTGGAGTCGTGATACTCTCCAACAATCTTTCTTTTTCCGACTCCGTGGTATTTTGCTAAGACAGTGGCTGAAGAAAAAGCAAGAGAGAAAAGCAAGAAAAGGAAGCGAGCAGGCACACGTTGTTAAAGATTACTATCTACCATCGTGAAGGACCAGGACGCTCGCGAGCCGCCCCAAGACGTCTTTTTACAATTCGATCTCACCGCTTGCTTGACTTGTTGCCCCACCTTTGAAATGCCGTTGCTGCATAATCAATTTCTGGCAACGCTTCGGTAATGGGTACCTCTATATGCGATGTCGTCCCAATGTAATTTCCCCCTTTCCCTCCATTTAAAACCAAAAGGAACCCAGCCGACAAACTTCAAAACACCCTCAAGAGTCCAACTCCGCAATTTCAATCCCCCATCGTCCTTTCATCAAGGGAAATAAGGCATTTAGCCGACTCTCCTCACTCGTCGTACCAGCCAGCACCCAGCACCCTACCTCCTCCATCATCATGGCAACCTCACCACCACCCAAACTCTCCATCTCCCTCTCCCTTGACCCAAAGACCTACAGCTTCAGCAACCCCAGCCCGCCCACCCTCTCCCTCACTCTAACCTCCCAATCCCCCACCCCACTCATCCTCTTCACGTGGAACACGCCCCTCGACCCCTCCTCCGGAATGTCGCAAGCGCAATTCCCCATGACAGACCTCAATACCACCCCACCCACTGCCATCCCGCAAAGCAGTATCCGACTTCAACGTCTCCCAATCTCACGCGCGCGGGGCTCCGGAGACGAACCGTACTTCCTCACCCTTTATCCAAATACCCCGGTGACTGTATCAACAGCGTTTGCTCGAGGAGGGGCAGAGGGGCCTCGGCCGCAACCACGAAGCGTGGTGGAGAAAGGGTGGGAGATCGATGAGGAGACGGGGAAGGAGAAGAGGACGAGAAGGAGTGTGCAGGGGTGTGGGGTTGACGGGCTGGAGAGCGGGCATCGGTATCGGGTGGATGTGGAGAGGGAGGCTATTGAGGGGGCCTGGTGGCGGGATGGCACTAAGGAGGATGTGATGGTGGAGGAGGGGAGTCGTGAGTGGAATTTGAGTGAGGTGGAGCCTGGGGAGGGGACGTTGGAGGTGGTGGGGGGGGAGATTCCGGGGGTAGAGTTTGAGGTGCTGTAAGCTGTGGTGGGGAAGGAGAAATATCAGAGATACAAAGAGAATGATGCATGATAGCAGAACTGGTTCAACATCGCGAAGAAGGCACTTGGTAGCGTCTTTCCAAACAGAGTAAGCAAAGCGCTAACCCGAAGGGGCTTAGCCCCGTACGTCTGAGGTACTGCGGCAACGCTGCTTGGGCGTTAGATAGATACCTTACCACGCGGGGAGCAAAAAAAGCCCGACTCACAAATTTTCCCCGCACCCAACCATCAAATTTACTACTGAATTAAAAGGGATATATTATATTTTAATAGCCTGACATTCTATCCTCTCCTTCTATAACTGCTTTTAATCGCTCTGGCATAGTAGAAACCTTCTCATTTATGTACTTCTGTGAGACATGAGACCATCCTTCGTAAATCAGCCCCTTCGTAGTGTGATCATCCCATTGAAGTACGGTATGTTCATTCGCTCGCAGAATTCAATGGCCCCCTGAACTTTGGCCTTAGTAGGAGTGTCATGATGGTTGTAATGATCCTCTGGTTCCATGGTTCTCGGAAAAATGAGTAGTAAATTTGGTGGTTGAAAATTTGTGAGTCGGGCTTTTTTTGCTCCCCGCGTGCTTACTTATCCTCAGAACTCTGACGGTACCTTAAGCGACACGGACTCGATGGAAAACAAAGGAGGATTCAAGAACTCCTGTCGTTTCTTACCGCCCACTGGGTCTCTAGATGAATTGTCGGGATGAGAGATCGAGTTCCCACTTGGCCCCTTAACATGGCACCCTTCCATCACGCCGTATCTACTCTTCTCCTCGCTTCCGTCACTTGGCCCGAGTATCGCTTTTCTTTCGCTCTTTCGCGACACGTTTTATTCTGAAGAACTATTAAAGAATTTATAAAACAAAAGCATTGCTTGAGCTCCACGGCCTTCGGTTGGACTTGCTCACCATGAGGCACGTTTTTGGCCCCTTGCTCCAACAGACCCTTCCGTTGGAGCTCTTCCGAAGCTAATACGCTTCGTCCGTTGTAATGGTGCGTTGCAGCACGAGCAGGCCAGTGACAACAGTTCCTTTCTGCATTGTGAAAATACATTTGTCATTGCATTGAAACCAGATATATATCTAAATATTACCATGCGCATAACTCCTATCATTTTATCGCTCAAACCAATAAACACATCCAGCTCAATCGCTCGAGGATCATGATATTATTACTCTGCGATCAGCGGCTTTCGCTCTTGCTTTTTCCTTTGCATCTCATTGCTCTCGGACGATCCAACAGAACTGCGAGTCGCAGCGCAAACTTTATCTCTCATCGGAAATACAGGACCTCGCAGCTTTTCCCTGTCAAAGAACGCCGTAGACGCCATGTCGAGTATTCGGGCGGGCCTTTGGTGGTGGGGCGAGCATGGAACCATAATAAGGGCTTAGTAGACTATGTAGTAACGATCTGTGGAATTTTATAAATCCTCCGCTGCCTTCTAGCTTGCCTCAATATCTATTTCGTTGACCTTCGTTGCTTGATCGCTCACTTCCATCCAAGCTATGTGTGCTGGTCCTCCGGATCTTGCTACCTCCTATTTTGTCGTTCTTACAGAATTGCAAAAGATCAAGAAAAATCTCCTTAGCAGAGGTCTGATATCAGAAACTGCAAGTCTGGCACGACTGATCAAACAAACACGATGAGATATGTTCAGTAGCGCAAACGATCAAAGCTTGCGACTTTAACACCAAGTGCAGTACGGAACATCTTACTATAGCTACGCCACCGGATATCATGCGCGGGCTGCTGTTTGCATGGCAGATTCTCGAATTGCTCAAAATAATCTTTCAGGTTCAGAAATCTCTGCATTGAGTATCAATCATTTCACGCCATGGTTATTATAATGAAGGCTGAGAGCTATCCTTAACACAGACGCGCAACTTAGCGAGTCGACACACCAATTTGGACAACCCACGCGCAGTCCTGTAGGTGGAGGCGGTGAGTGAGATGGGGTGGGATACTCGAAGTGCATGCAGTAGCTGTTTGTGAAGTGATGGGTCCTTTGAGTTTGAGATTCGGGTGGTTGTATTGGGTTGGTTCCAATGGGGCCAGTTTGTTTGGAGAGAGGAGTCAGTGTGTAATGTGAGTTGTGGCTTTCATTGCCTCCCTTTTCGGTTACTAGGGGCGGCGATGATGTGCCTCGCTTCTACGAGGCAAGGTTACGTGATGAAGCTCCCGTAAAGGTTTCCCGGGGTTGGAAGGGGCGAGGAACAAGAGATGGTAAACTGCTTGGGATTGCTAAGTTAGATCATTAGGATATTAGAGGCGGATATGATGAATAGATTCGAAGGATGAAGTCTGATGTCTTGCACCGGTTCGGGGTTTGGTGAAATAGAAGCAGATTTAATGTTATTGTCGCTGGACCTGGATCAGATCTTGCCTCACGTGGAATCCACTCGTGGGACGAAACTCTGTTCCTTGTCGGTCCGTACCCGAAGGGATACTTTCGGCTTTCAGGAGGTTGGATTTTGTGGAAAGCTGTTTTTAGGGTAGGAATAGTTGGTTTTTATTTCTTTCGTCTTCGGTGTATAGAAAGGAAGTAAGTACAACTTTGCGTATCAGCTCTCTTTACTCCAGGAACGATTTTCATCAAAAGATTCCTTGCAAGACTCCCAGCTCTTGTCAAGAGTCCAGCCTATAGCTGTAGAAACCGCTGTTGTGTTTGTTATCTAAAGGATTGCCAAGCAAATCAATTAATCCTTAGAGTATCAGCCCTTCCAGTACGGCGCATATCGCGGATGAGTTCCTGGCATCTTGTGAACTGATATGACTAGACGGACGCACGATAGTTCGGCCGTTCTATAATTCTATTTTTTATCCCCAGGGTACATGAGCTGTTGGACTTCCGCAATAACATGTGCGCATTGAAATTGCTGACTGCCACAAAGAGAGAGAGAGAGATGGAGTTAGACTTCTGCCTAAAACTGACTTATTAAATCCCTTGCTTTGGCTTTTTTTTTTGACTAGGCTGTCTGGCGGCGACCTGATGTCTATGGTGATTTTAGCAGTCTTCCTCCCTTCCACACATGCGTCACGTTGTCAGGATTGGCAAGAACGTCGATATCGTTCAAAGGACTCTTCGGGAGCAAAATTATATCCGCATCATAACCTACTTTGAGCTCGCCAGACAGCGGTGCCTGCGGTCCTAGCGTTGCCGGTGCGTTTGCTGTTGCAGCCTCGATAGCCTGATCAGGCGCCATGCCAACTTCGACGGCGTAGACGAGCTCTTGGCCGTTATTACCATAGCCGAGGATATAGCTTAGCTTACTAGGATTAACTCCACCCAATCCTAGATCTGTCCCAAGAGCGATCTTTACGCCGGCTGCTACTGCCATTTTGTAGGCTTTCCTTGTATTGTGAAGCGACAGCTTGCAATTTCTCATACGATTTGGGGCTCCACAGGTCGCGGAGATTTAAGCCACCTTCGATGATCGTACATGTTGCTTTGAGCATAGCATCACATTCGATCATTAATTTGATGGCTTCTTCGTCTAGATAACTGCCGTGTTCGATAGTCTTGCATCCGGCCCGTAGAGCAGCCATAATGCGTTTCTCACCATGGCAGTGAGCGGCTACGATTCGGTCAGCACGTTCGGCTTTCTTTATCATTACCGTCAACTCAGCGTTCGAAAACTGTTGACTTTGAGGATCATCGAGTACGCTTGTGACCCCACCGCTCGCGCAGAATTTGATGACTTTTACACCATGGGCGGATCTGAAGGCGCACTGCTCCAAGGCATTCCGCCTCGCCGTCGCAGAGAAAGCTCGACACCGTAGCCCCCAAGTTCGCGTACAGAGGTGAAACCCGCATTAAGGATTGCTTGTACGTAATGGGCACCTCTGGCGCCAACCAAGGCTTGAGAGGTTTGATAGAAGCCATCGATGGTCGTCTTCTGGGCACCGTAAAAGTGTACATGGCAATCCCATAGCCCTGGCATGACGACATGAACCGGTGTACGCTCTATATATTTGAAATCTTCTGGGATGGCATTTTGTTATCCAACCCAGGCGAATTTCTTGTCCTTGATAGCAAAACTTCCCCAATTAAATGGTCAGCCTCGGCCAGGTATAAATATTTCGGCATCGATACGATGGTTTTCTGCCGAAGTAATAGCCCGCAGCAGCTTCATCGTAACGTGGGAAAAGGTGAAATGCGGCACACTGAAGACAAGGGAAAATGGATTCAACCAGGACCTCCTTTGCCCTTTCGAGAGATCATTAAAGATGGGATATATAAAAGAAGAATCAAAGCGGAGGGCAAGTGGTACATAAAAACTAATATTACCTTAGCTTGAGACGTTTCGGACTGGCTCGCTTTAGAGTCCGTTTAGGATACATCGTGATATGCTTACAGACAGGTCACAGGAACCGCTTTTGCAATGGAATGTCCACTTATAGAATTCGTCTCTTGTGGAATCAAAGCATAAATTAGAGTCGCTAGTTCCGAGTCTTTAGTCAAATGCGACTTGTTCAACTCGATATCTAAATGAACGCTTCCTGTGTCTAATTCTCGTTTGAAGTAGCAACTAATCAGTCCATGGTTCTTTAAGAGAGGATGATGCGAACTGGCTGTGAAATAATCTTGAGTGAGTGAAGATGATCATGGGACTCATGGAGTGAAGGACTTGGATGGCACGTGATGGGTGTTGTGTTCATATCGAAATTTCCTATTTTGATGTTTTCACATCGCACCCCATCAACACAAGTTTGCAGTCTACTGCGTGGAGCACAACTCAAACCCCAATTGCTTGGAGCTGCTATTTTGAAAATAAGACTTGAGAGTTTCCAAGTTCCCAAAGGCTGCTTTCTCCCATAGTTCCAAGAACACAAGATCTGTTCCCCCATCAACAAACGTACCAATGGAGCCTAAAACAGTTCAAAGCATTGTTGGATTCACTAGGCGAGCCCATGGAATTCGGAGAGTTACCCGGTGCTTCACCAAACGAGTCCTAGAAATCCATAAAGGTACACAGAGCTCCAACCAAGAGAATTCGAGCACTACTAATTTGCCCAATGAGCAAGGCACTGATCACCAACCTCAAGATATGGCTGATCTACCGCAAAGCCAACCAATCTCTCGTAACTTTGCTCCATTGGAGATACTCCCTCCCGAGATCGCCTGGTCAATCTGCCAGCATCTGGACCTCAAGTCTATCAAACGACTACAGCGCACATCTCCAAAGCTGCTCAGGACCATCGAAGCATACAAGGCGCATTGTTGTAGTACCATCCGGGCCCAGTATGCTACCGAAAACTCCTTATTTGGAAGTCGCCTGCAGCAGGGGTGGATGATAACGACCAAGGAAATCTATCTCAAAGGCATCCAGCAGGCCACTCGCCCTCTCGAAGGCCCGGATTATCTCCAATTCCTTCGAAGCTACTCTGCAAATCTTCGACATCTTCAGCGATTCATCTTGCTGGTCTGCAGAGACAAGGGATTATACCTAGATCCGGACCCACTGTATCAAGCTATTTTGGTCTGGAGTTTGTACGGATGGACTCCGATCTCGCAAAGGCGGTTGGAGGTCCTACCAGAGAGTGGTCAGGGGGGAGGATGCACACCTTTGCCAATAACAGAGTTGCCGGCCTCCATGCTCCAGTATTTTCACCGCCCAGCCCGGTGAACATCAAGCACTACCGGAAGACGTTAGGAAAGGACAGCCTATGGAGAGTCGAAGGGACATGAGGGCGATTCAACACCACAGCCCATCACTGTGGGCCGCTATTTCACAACTTCTACGCCGTCCATATCAAATGCTCGCCAAAGTTTGTGTGCTTGGCGAACCAAAATCGGCAACAGTCCACCGCCAACGCCATGTTTCCTGTTCGCCTAAGCGTGCTGTTCACGCAGCTCCTCTGAGCTGGGGCTTTTCCAGGTTTGCCCTCAAGAACAATCGATCAGAAGAGTTCTGAGCTGGTGAGATACTTTAGGTTGTACTATAGGCCACGTTCAGCTGGAAATCTTTGGGGCTCATACTACGGGGGTATCACACAACGCATTCCGGCCATTACGGTATGAGTGGGTTTAGATTTAGATTCATGGTGACTCTACAGTTCTTCAGCCATCAACACCTCGCCCCTGACGGCAATAAAAAGAACCGAACCCTCCGTTTTCTAAGAGATCAAAGCTGGGATTATTTCGTAATAACTTCAGCTAGCCTTTCAACGGAAATTATCAACCAGGTCAATCTTACCTATCCGCGCCAAGCATGCCTTTGCGTTTAGAAAATAATGTATTGACCCAGTCCCAACCAGTCACGAACGTATTTTCCTCGTTAGATCCTTATGCTTCAAGATATACACCAAACTTCCCCCCCCCACCCCCCCAATCTCCCCTCATACGCGGCATCCCCTTTTCCCCTGTCCGGACCAGAACACAAAGGACGGTAAGATCGTATTGCCGTTTGAAGAAATACACATATCATAGTTTAGAACCTTCTCTTCCACCAAGGTAGGACGTCAAGATCAATCTAGTGCACAGCCTTACCAAAATTCCCCCTTTACTTTAGTTTGAAGGGTAGTATTCACTGTACCACGTCAGGGAATCCGATCCTCCCGAATTTCTTGATCAAGGCTCCGATTCTCAATCGCCACTGTTTATTTCTATTTCTGTTGTTTGTTTAGTTCCCCCAAGGCTGCGCCTGCTCACTAGATTCAAAATTTTCGAAAATAGCAAAAATCAAAATACGTGGTGATCTTTTCACCTTCCTGTTTATCTTCAGGAATGGACTTTTACCTTTTTTCTCCCTTCTCCACGTCACATCACAATAGAAGTTGAAAGATTTATCGTTTAGATAGTTTTGAAAACGAAGGAGGGTTTGAACAGATAGTGGAGGGGATGAATTTTTGAGGAAAAGAGAGAGAGAGAGAGAGAGAGAGAGAGAGAAGAGAAAGAGATCATTGGGGAGGGCTTTTGAGTTGAAGGGAATCAGCTAGGTCGATAACGCGCGAACACAAGTGCCAAAGTGTTTCGATTCGTCATACAACCAGTTGCATCGCGTGTTACTTTTTCCTTTTAAAAGCTGGGAATTTCGGTTTCGAGGGAAGAGAGCGTATGCACGCGAATGGCAAGATTGGGGTTTGTGGGGAGTGGAGAGTGGTGGTGGTGGTGGTGGTGGTGGTGGTGGTGGGGATTGATGGCGATTAGATGAGTGTTTGGAAAAAGAAAGGGCGATAGATGTGCTTGACGGGGGCGTTGGGGTTTGGAGAGGGGTGAGTTGAGGAAAGTAGATGAATAAAATCTAGAACGCAAAAAAGCACCCCTATTTACAAACCCCCCTCCTCTATTCTACCAATGTATCTTACCAACCACGCCACCACAACCAAGCCCGGTTGTTTGACTTGCCCATCCGAAGCAACGAACCACGTCGGAGAATCACGAGGTTAGTCCTCCCGAGACGAGTGCTGGGGTCGCGTTCAGGGTGATGGTGCGTGAAACTGGGTGTGTTTCGTGTTTCGGTGGGGGGGGGGGGGGGCGTGGGCTTTGGGAGTGGGGCGAGTTGGACGGGGCGAGATAGGAGGGGAGGATGAGGAAAGGATGGAGATTGATGGTTTAGCCGTAGTGATCCTGTGGGAGCGGTTTAACAAGAGAAGGGTTCGTAGGGTCCGGTGGTATTCTCTTGGGTGAAGTACACTTTCAGCATTTTCGTAAAAGAGAACGCATTTCAGTAAATCCAAAAGATACGCGTATATATTCTATATAAAAACACCCAAAAGAGATCGTTGTATAAACCAAACCCCCCACACCCTCAATAAAACGTGATAAGAAGAATCTTGTTGTTCGACGCAACATCCGCGACAGCAGAATCGTGCGCCACATACGCAGCTGCATTCAGCGGTTTCGCCGCAGCAGTCACCCCATTCTCAAACGCAAGAGCGGTCGGGTTGGCATTGAAGCCGTAAAGGCCCTCCGTTGAAGCCAAAGCTGGCGTTCCGTCCGGTTTGTTCTGGATAGCGCCTGCCGGGGCACCTTGCATGATGTCGGTCGTGAATCCGTTCCAGAAGTTTTGGCTCTCGTCAGGATTGTCGGTGCTAGCGATGGTGGCCGGGCCGTCGTAGCCCTGGATGAGGCTGACGTCGCCGTGGGAGCCTTGATGTGGGTCGACTCCGCTCTGGTCGCTGACTTGGAACTCAACCCAGGTGGCAGGGGCTTGGTTTCCGCGCTGGACGCGGCCTTTGAAGGTCACGTCGAGTTGGACGGGGATGGTGTCGCCGGGATTGACGAGAGTTGGCATTGTGGGGTTTTCCCAGGTGCCGACGCCGTTGACGTTGGGGTAGAAGTAGAAGGTTTGCGGCTTGTCGGATTTGTTTCGGAGCTTGACGCCGGATACAAGGCTCTGGGTTTTTCGTTAGCAGCGTTCGGAGTGAGAGGCTCATCTACAAGCAGTTGAGATGGGCATTGTACCTGGCGAGTAGAGAGATGCGAGGCAGAATGTCTGTTTCCATGTGTGGGCGATCCAGCGCAAGAATGAACAACAGCGAGTACAACGCAGAAGAGCTGGAGGAGCGACGAGAATGAACGTGGCTTAGAGAAAGACATAATGACTGAAAAAAGTGTAGAGACCGTAGATAGAGACTGTAGTTACCGAAATCCTAACAGATTACATCGCGGGAGAGTTCTACATTTTATAAACCGCAAGACCTGTCTGCGGCAAGAGAGATTGGGGTTTTGGGCTGCAGCCAGAACATGTACAGACGCCTTAATCCTTGAAACATTAGTGCAGAAAAACCCCAACAAACTCCACAATCCTCTAAGCCACCGGCAGTATTAACAGGCACCCACAGCCAAAGGACGAAGGATGGTGTGGACAATCCTGGGCGAGATGGACTCAGCACTCCACACCGTTAGGCTTCCAGTGAAGCGCCTTAACGTCAGCTCCAAGCAGTGCCACCTTGTAATTAGAGCTTGCGCACAACAACACCACGTTCAAACAACTGTACTTAGAGATTGAAATTCCTATCTATTGACCGAGTAAACATAGAATAAGAGTCCAAACCAAAACGCAATGACAGACACATCAAAACTTGTGCCAAAAGATAAATGAAAAGCAATGTTTCCAAACGTTGCCTACCTGGATCCAGGCCACGTAAGCTGAACGTTGAGGCCGGAAGCTGCATGAAACGGCATGAGAATCCTACCGTAGCCCCCGATGGGCGAAGCTGGCAGAGACTCATAGTGCGCATGCATTTTGCATTTGATAATCAAAGAATAAAAGATTGCCTATACTGTAATGCCTTAACCTCCGTAATCCTCCCTACTTCGTCGGCGTGAACCACTTCTCTGGTCGGTCCATCGACCTGGCAATAGAATAGTGGACTCAGTAGCGCCCGCGCTGGTACTCTTCTACTCTTCAACTCATCATACAACTAACAGGAACTCAGATACTAAGGAGTAAAACGCTGAAACGAATCTCTGAACGCGAAACGTACAAGTAGTGTAGGGATAATGATGATGTGCTTTTGATTTGTTTGACTTGACGCTTCATCGCCAAGAATTCCCTGGTCATAAGCGGCCTGTCTAGCGAGCGGGTACCTGAAACTCTTCGGCACGAGGGCCAGTCACACAGTCAGTATGTACCTTGGTACGCTCGGCAATCCTTTCTCGTGACTTATGCAATGGATGGTAATAATGCGACAGATGTCGTAGTAAAGACGATATTCCATCAATCTCACAGACCATGTAATACTCAACAATATCTCCATTATCGTTGACTCATGGCTTCGACAACGGACGAAACCTTCGTGTCCGGCGACAACGGCTATATCTCCTCCGACTCCAGCTTCTACGGTTGGTCACTGCAGCCTGACACGCCCTCCAATCGTTGACCATAACACCCATCACCATAGGCGATGACTCGCTCCGCTCCCACCTCGAAGATCTGTCGTCCTCCTTCGATCCTGCAACATACTGGCCCATCCACCATCTCAGGCTCTCCACCATCGCCGCCACCAACATCGCCAAAGCAGCCATGCCGTCGTCCAACAAAGCCCTCTACAACCCCTACGAAGGCTCCATCAGCGCACGGCAACTCGCCGAATCCGTCCCCGACTTCCTCTCCCGTCTCCTTCCTCTCAGCACCCCCATCTCCACAAGCCCATGGATCTACATCGCAAACCCGTATTCCTCCCACCGCCCTACCTCCTCCGACTGGGCAGCCTTCATGACCGCGGGCCAATATCTCCTCTCCGAATTCAGCAAAGACAAATCGCGTATCGAGTCTTCCATGGTTGGGCGTCCACAATTTAGAATTACCAAAGCCATTACCCCACTCCGCAAAGTTGTAGAGAAGGGCATTCTTACTTTAGCAAAAGAAAAGGGATGTACGGCAGGGAAATGGATGCTTTTCCCCCTCCCCGACAGCGTGAACCGGATATGGAGACTCGTAGCCGACGGCACAGCATCACGAGAGTTGGGCATGGCCGCTAAGGTCGCGACGGATGATGGGAAGGGCGAGAGCGCGGCGCGCTTGATATGCATTTATACCGAGGATTTTTCGGATGTGGAGGACGTGAAGAGAGTGTTGAAGAGGTTGAAGAGTATGGGATTGCTTGATGCGGCAGGGAGAGATATTTCCTACAAATGTGGTAAGTGACTCCCCCCTTGAAACGAGAAAATTTGGTAACGATATGCAGATGCATATACGAATCTGGGCATCGACTCGAAGAACGAGTGGGGCATTAAGCCTAGCATGTTCTCTTCGAAAGACGTGCTGGCAGAGGGGAAAAAGTACGAGTTGACGAAATAATGTCGCCATGTTCATTTAGCGAGCGCGTACATGCTGAAGATACCCCTTTTGCTGTATCAGGTGGAGGCGAAGGTCGGTAAACAGAATCAATAGGTAGATACTTGGAACAAGCGATTATTAAGCTCGGGTTGATTTATTCCATTAATTTCTTTTCCCGCATCTCCTTGTCGTATGTGCTTCATAAAGAAACCTAAGTTAAGGGTTATACTTTCTCAAGAGGTTAACGAGACTATATTTCCATTGGAAGACGTTAAAGTGATACATGCGGTTACTTGGAGCGGAAGGACAAGACTGTCGCTCATATTGACAACGTTTGGCCATGATCGCTACGAAGACCGGGTGTTGTTTACGGACTGTCGACATCCCCTATTGGTGCTGCTGTCATTCATACGACTTTGCGGCAGGATGCTTATAGTTGAGTTAGTTACCGAGGATTCGACTCAACAGGCTATTCCGATTAGCTGGATTCATCTCGTTCTTTCCAAGTAAGCATTCCACCCTTATTCCTGATAGAGCTTTGCCGTCTTGGCAGGGTCATCGGTAGCGTAGATTCCACGACCGGCAATGATGAAGTCTGCCACTCTCTTGACCGAAAATTCTGGCGTCTGGAATTGCTGGTCTAACTTGTCACCATTGGTGCTCCGGTTTACTCCCGTGGTGAAGACGATGAAGTCTTCGGCATCAGTGTCTGCCTCATCCGCAAGGGATGTCAAGGCCTGGGTAGCGACGAAGCCTACGAAGAAGTCCTTGTGCTTCCTTACTGATTCGATATAAGCCTTGGTGTAATCACCCGTTGCGAGAGAGCCCTTGGTGGTCATATCAGCTAGGATCAAAGACGGCCCGCTCACCGCGGTAACGGAACTGCTCTGAAGTGCCTGTTTGTGCTAGGGCTTCAATGATGCCATCCTAGCGTGGATGCTAACATTGACGAGGTGAGCCCATTCTGAAATCTGAAGTACACCGCCGTTATACTGCTTTTGGACCGTGTTGCTAATGTCGACGAACTTGCGGTCTTCGAATATCATAAAGTTATGCTTCGATGACAAAGGCTTGAGGCCGGCTACGGTCTCTTCGCCGAAGTCTGACACTATCAATATGAGTCTTGAAAACTGGAATGTATGGACCAAGCTCTGCTCCATGCCAGCTTTTGCTTTCAACTCTTTGGGTTATACGTACTATCGGCTAGCTCTAGCAATTCTTTTGTCCTAGTCAGGTCAGCAGATACGACTATATTGGAGCTTTTCGATCCTCCTATCTGGAAAAGCTTCTTGGCCACAGGATTTTGGTAACCATGAGCACGCTGTGCGTATCTGAGAGTGGATTTGGATGTCATGGCTTCTCTTTGAGTTGCAAGACTATTCGATATTGCGAAAGGGATATAATAATGAATAGCCAGATAGCTTTTCTCGGGATTGCCATTTTCAAGGACCTTTTACGTGTTACCACATGATAATTCCGATATTTCGAAATCTGAACGTATTACAAGAAGGGTAGGGTATTGTTAAGGTATCTATTTGACGCTAGTGTGGTTCGCTAACCATACACCCATATTTGTGTGAATACGAGCCTGAGAGCTTCAGCTGGACATCGACTCCATGCTAGGCGTGAGCATAGACTCATGATGATGTTTATGGTAGATAAAAGCGAGATTTGAAATGTATCACTACTGATTTTCTGTGGACCTTAGAACCACGAGTACGAGCTGCTCAAAACGGTCTTCCCATGCCTGCTGAGACTTCGTCCAAGCCTCTTGCCACATCTTGGGTGCATCCTCCCAGACCCATCGTGCGACCTCGTTCGGATATGCTTGCTGCTTCTGGTAGAAGAACTCGGGCCCGGAGCATTCGACTGTCTGGCCTGTCTGCTCGCCTTCCATGAGCTCCGTGACAGCCCTGACAATTGTCGTGAGGGGCGTAAAGTACTCTGCTGGAGTAATTGGGATTAGCGGGCTCGAGATAGCGGAAGGCACGAAGCCAGGCAAGATTGCGTTGATAGTGACGCCGCTTCCGGTAAGAATGGGGCAGAGAGACCGAGTCAGGCCAACGAGTGCATACTTGGTAGCACAATAGATTGGATCCAGGTAAAGATTGTACACGCCAGCCTCTGAAGCAGTGATGACTATACTGCCCTTCTCTGTGATAGGAGTCTTGCAGGCGAGGAAGAAATGTGCGAAGAGCTGAACGCTGTAGATCGTGCCGAGGAGGTTCACGTTGATTGTCTGGAATGTTGGCCTTTGTGGCAGGTCTGCAGAAGCCGTGCTGAGACTCTGAAAGAAGCCGGGATCGGTGCCGGTGACGCCGGCGTTAGCGAAGAGGAAGGTGGGTGTTGTCCACTCGAATGCTGCTCGACGTTAACATGGGTAGTCATGGGGAGAGGAATGTATCGTGGACCTTTGCGGAAGAGGTGCATCTGACTGTGAAAGTCGCTGATGTCGGTCTTGACGAAGAGAGCCTGATCACCTAATGATACAGCCAGCTCTTCTCCGGCGGGATTGATGTCTGCCATGACGACCCGCCAGCCTTTGGCTAGTAGGTCTTTGGTCAGAGCCAACCCCATGCCGGAGGCAGCCCCTGTGATGACCGCTCCACGCTCAGACATTGCTGCGCTCGAGACTGGTAAGATGAATATGGCACAAACTATCAGAGAAACGTGAAAGGAGAATGTGGGAGCCAAAGCAGATAGGGATCATGTATATGATGAATCAGGAGCTGTGGACCAGGTGAGATCGAGCATGCGCCATGAGGTGCAGCGTCGTAGCATGCTTTTATAGGGGACTTCCCCAGAACTACTCACCGCTTCGCTGTTACGAGCACGGCGGTAGGGTCACATGCATCTCACATAAGAGCCCTTAGCGCTATAAGATGCTTAATGAGCTCGGCGTCTTGACACGCTAAGCAGTTGAGCCCTAGAAGCTTACGAAGCTCAGAGCGCGGATTGTCAGCTCGACGACCTCGGGTCGACGAATTCGACATATGATTGCGAGGTAGGCGAAGATAGAAAACCATGCTCCAAGAATTTGGTACGAGTTCTTCGTCGACTAGTCTCATTAATACTAGAAGTTCCTTTGCGAGATATATCTTGCCTTCGTAATTGATACCCTATTTAAGCACGATACCGTCGAGTCTATCGTAAGGCTCGACAGTGTTACCTGCCCCTTTATATTAACCCTCGATATCGTTTAAGGCCTAAGGTAGTTTACCCTTAGCCTTTAAGAGTTGTAATACTTCAAATTATCCTTTACGCTAAGCACTACCTTACTCTAGAAGTACGCGCTATTGCTAGCACGACTAAGGTACATTCGCAAAATGTTCGATTTTTGGTCTTTTGCGCGAGCGTCTCGTGGGGCGGCCCGCGGGCTACTTTAGCAATTTCGGGATAACTTCGGAATAAATAAAATCCATTTTTTTTAAAAAAAATGAATTTTAAAGATCGATAAAAGGCTTCGGGTTTTTTTAAAGGGGATAACGATTAAAGTTAATTCAAACGGAACCTTCAAATCGAACGATTAGGCTGACCCGAGGGATTTTACGCTCGGTTTTTAAGGGGATAACGATTAACGTTGATTAAAATCAAACCTTTAAACCGAACGATTAAGCTTAAATTCTCGCGTGGGCCCTTAGGGCCAACGGCGTAACTCCCGCTCGGATAAATATTAGGCCGACTACTCGCAATGAATTCGCTACCCTTTATATTGCCAGCTTAGTCCTGATGATTACGCGTCATATTTCGAAAAAACAAATCAGCTTAAAGGGCCTACATTTTTAATTATTTCGGCCCGAAATTATAGCCAAGCTAAGTCTATTACGATTATTGCTGAGAGCGCCAAGAGCGCCAAGACAGCTACCAGATTAAGCCTAGTTCCACATAATATCAGACGAATGCTCGTACATAGGCCGTTGACACTTCACCTTTCCGTGACAGTAGATTATCCCTTTCCTCATGTTGAGGGACCGCTTGACATTGCAAGGGGGGGAATAGTTGATTCGGCCGTCTTGGCATAAAATAATACTGATCTGAAGGCTCGTTCATAGCAATATTTCCCCTGTAGTCAACATTAGACCTAGTACTCAATCGATTCAACTCTTCATTATATAAGTCAATGCACTACTCATGTTTTGAAACATGTTTTGGAGCGAGTAGGCAGGTGAGTAGGCGAACGAGTAGGTAGCTGAATTGGTATCTGAACATGTAGGTAGGCGAGTAGGTAGGGTGGTGAGTAGGATGGTGAGCATGTAGGGTGGTGGGTGGCCACAATGTTGCTTGAGGCTGTTTTGGCGGGCCGCCTTCCCAAAATGTCGACGCAGTTTTCTTATTTATACACGTAGTCTTGATTGCATCATTAACGTATGTACTTAGTCTGATTATTAGTATGAAAGAAGACAACAAGATAAGATAGACAGCTGTATAAACGAAGAAGTCGTGTTGACTAGATAAATGTCATATTGAAATTGACTGCAGTTGAACGTTGTGAATGAATGCATATGAAATCGATTGAACAATGATAGAGTTGAGATCAGAAACAACGAGCGTGATGCGAACAGATCAAAGGTATCTGATGAGTCTTGAGCTCGGCTTGAGCTGCCAGCCTTTCAGTGTTATTTTCAAACAAGTTCAGCAGATCTGCTGTCTAGACTCAGCCGCAGTCATATCAGTGCTCAGGGATGCTCACCCCCGGCTCAGGGTAAAGCAGCATCGGCTCACCTTCAGAGCTACAAGCGGAAGGGGCAGAAATGTTTCGTGATCATGTCTACGGAGGTATTCATATGAAAAGTGACATTTGATCGAGTTGAGCAAAGGCCGATGTCGCTAGGTTGCCGTCCATTCCGAACAAGAATTTAGTATCTTGCGCCCCGAATCTAACTCCATGCTCAATGCTAGCAATTACATCTAACAGTCCCCTCATCGCATCTCCGCCTACACAATAGTCTCCAACTCCCTCGCATACCCAATCGTATTCTCAATCACCTGCCCACTCGCCACCAATATCTCCTTCTCCGTCCTCAGATCGTCGCCCTGTTGTAGTGGGAAGTATATCCTCCCATCCTTGACCACCCACCCTCTCTCTTGCGCAAATTGCACTACGCTGCCTTCGCTCTCGAGAAATAGGAGGTTCTTTGCGTTTGCTATGGGGAGGGAGGGATAGGCTTTTTCGGAGCAGGAGGCGATTTCGGAGCGGATGGTACCGATGAGAACCTGGTAGAAAAAAGCTACAGTCAGTGGTTGGATCGGACAAACATGTTGCGTATATGGGTTGAGATGCGCGTACCTCACTAAACACCCCGAACTCCTCGCTCGGCGCTCCTTCCCTCTTCGTGGCTCCCCATACCCGATCATAGCTTCCCTCCATCAACCATCTTTCCAACTTGACCGGATACTGTATAAACTCATCCTTCTCCAATCCACCGCCCTTGCCCGCCTCCTCAACCTCCAAACCCTCAAGCACGGTGTGAAAGCCCGCGTAGTCGCCCTTGGTAAGCAACAGTAGTAGATACAGCGCTGTAATTTTACTTCTCTGCCCCCTCGTATTCGCACCTTGCATCTCATGGTGCGAGGATTTAAAGGATGATGCGGGGAGTTCATAGAAGGGCAGTAGCTGTTGGTAATAGCGAGTGAAAGCGTCAGGTTGTTGTAGACGGATGGACATCAGGGCGCCTGTCTCCAAGGTTTCCCGAGCTAGAAGGAGGATATGTGGAGGTGTTGTAGGCGCTGGGAGAAGGGCATTGAGCTCGAGCAGATTTCGTTTCGCTTTGGAGAGGAGGGAGGCGATCTTATCGGAGGATGGCGGAGGGTGGGAATGGAGCTGGGAGAGCACTTTGGTGAGATCTGAGGTAGACATTGTGAATGAGTAAGGAATGGGCGACTTGGGAGGCTTTTGGTTGATGGGAGTGGTGCCGAACGTAGATTTCAGGTATGAGAGTAAATTTCGCCATAGCGCGTTCAGGCTAAGAGAGCGGGTAATAAAAACTTGTAATTTTTCCTGAGTCCCGCATCTCCTCGATGAAGAGCTTAAGCACTACCAAACATCTTGTCGTCCGCTGGGGAATACAAAGGATTGGCTGTATTGCTGGAGAAATTGAAGGCTACCCTTCGAAAGAGCGACGCCTTTGATAGCGCCAGCAATGTCGCGTGCAAAGCAAGATCATACATCCCTTGGGTATCAGATGATCTTTATTTGCTTTGCGAATCTAGCACACATTTCTTCAGTATTAAGCTACTTTAAACAATCTTGTTGGACTTGATACATTCAGAGTTACCTCAATCCTAACCGGAGTGTATTCCTATCAAATACGCTGAAGTCTTCCACTTGTTAATTGCAATCATTCTGGTGACATTATAGAGCAACGCTATGGGTACAATGACTTAGGAGCCATATTGGTCTCCATAGAGGGCTTTGCCATCAGATTCCTTGACCTTCAAATCAGCTAGGTCGATGCCGTTGAGCGTTCGGGCGTTGATCGCCAGGCTACCCTTGGTTAAGCCTTCGGACACCGAGACCCCACAGACACCACAGAAATCGTGGGACTGGGTTTTTGGTCCGAAAAGATAAGATTTGATATTCTCTTCCCCATGGAGTGCGACCGAGTCCTTATTTGTGTAGATCCATAGGTCGCCGTTCTAGAAACGTAAGCTGCAATCTCCGCAACAAGAAAAGGAACGCATACTCGGCCGCAAATGCTGCAGTTGCAGAACGTCACCTCCGCTTGATTGAGTGATTTCGTCTTCAGTGTGTAGGTGACGGCGCCGCAATGGCAACATCCCTCATACACCTCCACATCTCCTTCGCCATCATCCTTTGCTACATGGCTCGAAGCCTTTGGGGCCTGGTAAGAAGGCTCCAGCTTTGCACCGTCGTACCTAGGATTGCATAATGCTAATTCAGCAAAAATATATAGTAACGGTAAGGGCAAACCATATCAGCCGCTTGATCGGCCTCAAGTATTGATAAAGCCCAAAAGGGCACCGAGGAATAAGGCTGGAAAAGGCCACGCAGCAAGATTTCGGATCGACTCACATTTTTACTTCCAGACTACCAAGGTCGACATCTTTCATTGCACGCACCTAGAAGATGAATTCTTCAGCTACTGTTCCATCTGTCCTCCTTGGCAAAACCTCTTGCTCTTACGTTGATACCTATATCCATGCCTCCTGACGCGTTGTATCGGCGGCCAAGTATGGAAGTGCCGCAGTTGGGGCAAAACTTCGGCTCTTTAGTGTTCGCTGATCACCATACATGGGGGACCAAGATTTACTTCGTGTAACATTGTCCGTTTACCAAACTCATACTGCTTGAGGCTGCCATCTCCTTTCTCGATCGTCAAATGGTTCTTCGCGATAGGGAAGGCCCACAAGTAAGCATTCTGGTATGGGCAAAAGATCAATTACTTGGAGCTTGTTTTTCCCTTTACAAAAGACGGGGGACATGTTAGGCGCGGGACATACCCTAGAGCAAATGCTGCAATTGCAAGCCATCACTTGTTTGAGCGGAGCAAGCTTGACGGAGAACCTAAAGTTCCCACAATGGCAGTTGCCATGGTACTCTTTCAACTCGGGTGCTTGAGTTTCTTCGACCATTTCGAGATAGTGCTTTTGCATTTTTTTGACGATATACAAAGGTATGTATCACGACGTGTAGCAAGGCGAAGATATCTGGATATCTACTGCTCTAATCAGACCCGAATGACATATATCTTGAAATTGGCTTCCAGCATCAGAGCATGACTCATAAGACAGCTAATGCCTTAATAGGGTTGATTAGCGAGTGCTGGGTGGCGACCAATCAACATTTAAGTCACTTTAGCTCTGCAGACTTGACCAGCGGCTATTTAGGCGCTAGTTCTAGCCAAAAACAAGCGAAGGCTGTTTCTAATATGGAAGTTGTCACAGTAAGGTAGTTTCTCGACATGGCTTCATCCGGTTCATCTTCTCTCAGATTCAAGAAGTGAGTGCTCGTTCCCATAGAGCGAGCATGTCGTATCGATCGCCTTTCTATCAACTCTGGATATGGCATCTCAAGCCTATCTCACCAACGAAGCTGAAGCAGTGCTTAATATTAAATCAATCATAAACAAAACCCTCGACTTGCCTCCCAGTAGCATTGAAGTTTTCGCATTGAACCCGCATTTCTTTGTCATCGGAACCTACCTCCTAGAACCAGCGACTGGTAAAGGTCCAATCGGAGATTCAGAAACTGCTCAGACCTCGACGGCGGAAACAATACGAAATGGGAGCCTGATACTAGGGTTGATAAACGAACGAAACACGGATGTGGCGTCTGCAACCCAAAGTCCAAACCGTCCAACCGCCAACAGAGAAATCATCCAATCACGAAATTCAACTACAGATATCAGCATTACCTTGTTGCAGACATTGCCCACGCCCTATGCCGTCCTTGATCTACACTTCTCACCACACGATCCCAGCACCTGTGCTGTAGCCACAAGCACAGGTGCTGTCTGTTTATTTACACTTGGCCTGATAAGCGGAGGCCACTTAACAAGCATCAAATCCATTCAGATAGCTGATTCGTCGGTCTTGGTTCTTTCGCTGGCCTGGAAGCCCTCTTCTTCCACGCCATCGATGATAGCAGCCTCACTATCGAGTGGTCAGATCGCGATATTTGATCACGAATTTCCTGATACCACCTTAAGAAAGGTACAAACTCACTCCCTCGAGGTGTGGACGTTAGCTTGGTCAGTGCTACCAAGTACTGATGGAGCCGCAGTGCTGTACTCTGGTGGCGATGACTCGGCCTTGTGTAGGCATTTTGAGTGTCTCCAAAATCAGAATGTGCAGATCGATGAAGAAGCTCAAGCTGAAGATGTATATGAACCACTAAACCGCGATGTAAAGACTCATAGTGCAGGCGTTACAGCGATCTTGCCCGTTCCAATGCTGGGCTCGAATGATCAAGAGCTTCTGCTGACAGGTAGCTACGATGAATATATCCGGCTTCTTGAACCCGCAGTAACAGGCAAGAGATCAAAGGTCCTTGCCGAGAAGCGGCTGGGCGGCGGTGTGTGGAGGCTGAAGCTCCTACGCAAAGTCGACTGCACCCCAGGTCAAGGAACGAGAATGAGTGTGCTAGCGAGCTGCATGCACGCTGGCGCAAGGGTTGTTGAAATCTCTCGGTCAATTGAAGGAACCTGGACAATTGCAGTTTTGGCTAAGTTCGAAGAGCATGAAAGCATGAACTATGCAAGTGGTGTCTGCACTCAGTTGGATGGGAACTTAGGAAACCTAATATTCTTGTCCACAAGCTTTTACGACCGAAAGCTTTGCATCTGGAATATTACAAATGATGACTAGGAGGTTCACTAAGCAGGTGCAGGGATTGAATCACATCTATTTTGAATTTCTTCGTAGTAGAAGTGGAGAGAAATCTGCCCCAGCATACAGTACTTGAGGCTTGCCCAGGGCTGCCGCTTTAGCACGTGAGCGAACATCGATTGAGGTGGTATCCATGACTGGCGGAGACGGGGACGGAATATTCGAAAAGGGTGATGGCTGAATATATTCAACGGTACCCTATATTCTCGACTTTTGCAAGCCACAGTGTTCATGCTTAGGATTATATGCAAATAGTGAAGCAAAGCATGCGTCCGGACCTAAACTCATCCACCTCTGAAGGCAATTGCAGTTGGATTGCCTCAAGCCTCCACACGGAATCTGCACCTCTCTCCCGCAACGATTTCCAAACTCCCTTCAGCTGATTTCCATTCGGCGCCATCCGCTGCCTCAGCTAGAATTTCCTCCAGGTCCCCAAGCATATATGCATGGTTCTGCACTTGCCCAACCCCGATTTCGTACTCCTCTCCTGGCTTCAAGAATTGCATGCCAATGGGAAAGAGCATTCGATATCTCTCAATGCCCTTGTCCTTGAACTTCTCGTAATCATAAGGCTCATTGTACGGCCTGAATGAGACTTGTACGACGCTCGTCTCTCCTGGTCGCAGGCCCAGGAAATCGTCTTTGTGCTTCTGCGTCAGTCTAGGTATAGGGGGGCCACTTGTTGGGCCGTCAACGCGTGGAAGGTATTCCGGCCAGCCGCTGCTGGCATGGTTAAGCGTGAGGGCGCTTTGAAGATGAAGCGGCCACAAGCGGCTGTGTTTTAGGGCGATGATAATTGGCTGAGAGTATTGGAGATTCAGATGCACCTCAAGCTGTGGTTTCTCAATGCTGGAGAAGGAGATGACAGGAGGTAGCTGGACGGTCACATGAAGCCGAGGTGGCGAAGTGCTTGCCGAGACTGTGGAAGCCATCTCAAGTACCGTAGGCGCTGTTGATTACCACAGGAATACTCGGCGCATTTCGATAGCACACAGCAACCAGTTCAAGATCTCTCAACCGCCTCTTCCCTCATGCTCGCTCGCCTCAATCGCTTTCCTCAACTCCTCCTTTCTCCCCTCCCTCCACTGCTTGTGCAATCCCTCAATCTTCCCACCCAGCATCACCGTTGTTCTAGGCTCCAACAGAATCACAGCCCTCGCCACCGTGGCGCCCCTCATAACAACCTTACACCCAATACTCATCCCCACCCCCACACCCTCCACGCTTTTCAATTCAATGCCATAAACCCTCTCACCTCGCGTGTCCTGTAGCAGTAACTTATGCGGTCCTCCTCCTATTCTCAGACCAATCGTACCAGGGTCGTCTGTGCCTTCTTCTGGGGCAGCGACCCGGATGATCTCCCTGCCCTTCGTTCCTTCTCCCCTCTCCAGTGCTTCAATGGCTTCGATCTGCTCCCATCGACTTTTGCTCATGTCCTCCACGTTGAGCACCTGTACCACCACTGAACCTTCTAGCCGCCGTTCTTTGATCCCAACATTGTGAATATCAGAAGGTAGGCAAGTGGATGGCGAGGGGAGGAGGGTGGTGGTTATGTCGGAAGCCAGGAGGCGGAAGAGAGCGGTTTGAGTCAGCGCAGGGAGGGGCGTGGTTGGTCGCTGAGACTGGAGGAAGGTATGAAGCCAGGTGGGTGTGGGTGTGAGGGATTTGGAGGTCGTAAGAGCGGCGGA
>JAABUH010001009.1_pt1 | contig 34897 bp, 42 predicted proteins | sample 5559121 | NCBI WGS metagenome assembly JAABUH01 (sample SAMN10711871, study PRJNA513364) | rock metagenome | isolation source: Antarctica rocks | place: Antarctica: Victoria Land, Battleship Promontory nord | collected 2015-12-28
CTTCATCACCCAGCAGGTGAAGCGTGCCGAAAACAAAAGACCAAAGAAAGAACAACGACCGAACACCATACCCGGTCCACTCACCGCTACTCGGCCCCCAAACGACCCTCACACTCCTCGAATTCAAATACCGCCGTAGGTCCTCAGCGATCGGGTCGGAATGTCTATCTTTGCGAATCTGTCATGAATCCGCACGTCAGTGGTGAGACGGGAAACGCTTTCTAGATAGCCCGGAGGGGGGGACGTACCTATGATAGGAGATGAGCGGATAAAGGTGAAGAGGGGTCGATGTCCGGGAGTGAGGGGTCAGAGACGCAGGGGCGACACATGGGTATTCCGGATCCCGAAAAACAACAAGGGTGAACAACGAGTTGCGAAACCATTAAGCATCCAAGCGAAAAAGATGGACACGGACACAACATACCTTGATAAAGTCATCATTCGCGATACCCGCCATCAAGTCGGCTTTGACCTTGCGGACTAAACCGAGGGAGAGGATGTCGACGACCACGGCGTCGGTTGCGGTTGAACCTCTGGGGTTGGGGGTGGGGGCGGGGCGTGGGTGGTGGCGAGGTGGAGAGGAAAGAAGATGTATCAGCTTTGTGATGATTTTCGCAAAGAGACAGGTGGATAAAGAGAGGTTGAGCAGGACCAGGAAGACTTTGGCTATCCCCTGCTCTTTCACCCTTTTTGCTCCAGACCCCCATACCCAGACGAATCGCAGTGGCAGACCACAAGAGCGCGGTCCAATGTAAACCTGGCAACGCCTTCCCCCCTTTTCAGCCGCAAAACCCACTCACTGAGTAACCCCCATCCACGCCCTCGCTCCCTCCCTTGCACCAAAGACCCTCTTGATGAACCCCTCCATCGGCGCATAAAAAGTCCTCTCATCCACCGGATCCGCACACTTTTGAACAAAGAACGTCAACGTCGAATGGGCGGTTATCAGGAGTGCCAAGAGGAGTGAGCGTCGTTCGGGAGGGATTCGAGAGGTAGCAGGGATGTGGAGGTTGTAAGAAGGGTTGTGGATGTTTTCGAGGATTGTCGGCATGGGGTCGGCTACGATGCCTGTGTATGGCTGGAGAGCCCGCCCGAGTGTCGGGAGAGGGGTGAGTAAGAGTTGGGCAGGTCGTAAGAGGGGGGAAGGCGGGTGCGAGGGATGGACGGAGGTGAGGAGTGACGGGAGGCGAATACGGTCAGCTCGGTAAGATACGAGGAAGTATTGTCAACCGAGATGGAATAGCAACGGAGGAGGGATCGATTGTAGGTCATTGATAACGAGTCGAGTCTCAAAGATGGCCAAAGGTGGCGAGAGACAAAGAGGACCAATCCGGCACCAACCTCTTCAATCTCCCACACCCACCCTTCCGCCCAAACCTCCCTAACCAGAACATCCCCCCTGGCCGCTCTCAAAACATCCCCAACTCTCCCCTCAGCAAACCTACCCCTATCGACTCGATCGAGACCGTGCGTCGCCAACCGCTCCAAAGAGTTCTGCTGTTGGGCGAGGGTGGTGATCCCCGTCCCGGAGGAGGCGGGAGCATGAGAATTGAAGCGGAGGGGAGCGTCGAGGTCCGGGACGGGCTCGGTGACGAGGGATGCAGGATGGGAGGGATCGGTGATTCGATCGAGGTCGGGCTGGCTGGGGCTGGGATCGGACATTTTGGGGAGATGTGAGATGGTGTGGATCGTTGATCGATTGTGAGAGACGAAAAGGGTGCTGTCGCGTCAATCCGCCGGCCCTTTCTTTCTCATAACCACCACCATCCTACACAATAGGGGTGTGCATTTCTCTGTAATTCCAGTAGACTTACGCTTTCTGGGGGTATTTCAATCCTATTCCTCAGCGAAAGCACACTATCAAGCCACCGAAAAAAAGCTTACACCGGATGCCGATCGAGAAGTTGAAAAAAGCAAACCATATAGGCAAAGGAGGATTGGGAGGTCCAAGGTCGACGGTAGTCGGGAAGGTACGGCAAACGATCCTGAAGCACCCCGTCGAGGTCGCCCTCGGATTCACTCAATCCGCGGTAGTCTTCTCGGAGCAATTTTGAGGTTGGATCGAGTCGGAATACCCGTCTTGAATCCAGAGGGGTAATGGGAGAGTCACAGGAAGCCCAGGACAGAAGACGTGTCACGGTTCATCAGGGCAAAGGTCGAGTAGCGGTTCGTAGCGGGATCATCACGGGGAAGGGATACAAGGGATGACCTTTCAGAGGGTGGTACGTGGCGTGGATCGGGTGGTAGTGATGAGGAACAGGAGGAAATGGTGAGTGACGCGTCCTTTTTGACAGACTGTACTGTCTGTCCTTTTCTGATTGTGTATCATCGTAGGAGCTGCCAAGAGCAGCCCCGGCTCGCCACCGTCTGGAATCGACCCCTATCCTTCCCGACGGACTTGATTACCAGCCGGACCCCGAGATTTTCCATCAAAACTCACTCGAGCTGCCGAATCCGCCAAGATCCGAAATCCAATCTTGAGCTTTATCTAGTTTTATCTCCCAAGATTCCCCCGAGGTGGAACGACAGTCTTCACCTCAAGGGGATCCTGTCATCATTTGCGATTCAACATTGCGAGGGAAGGCGGTGGCAGTACTGGCTGGTCGAGCGAAGATCGGATAATGGGTTGGGGCTTTCAAGGCACCTCCTCTCGCATGTCGATGCGATGATCTGAGGCGGCAGCGACCTACTCACAAGCTGAGCGGGCGATCACGAGTCAGCCGGATGTGGAGCAAGGACTTGCGCTAGGAGTAAGGGATCCGGGCCGAGAAGGAGTTGGATAGTAGGGGCTATGACAGGAAAGGGGAAAAGTCGTCTTCGAAAGGCAACGAAGGCTCTCACTGGTGCGTTGGCATGCGTTTGGTCTGAAGCTCACAATGCTGTAGACAATCTTCGCCCCGAACGAACTGAACAAGCCGCCGGGAAGACCGAAGGGCCCGACCAAGGGGGACGAGGAGGACTCTGGGCGACAGACAAGACAGTCCGGAAGGAGTTCTGCCGAAGAAGGATAGCCAGGGATTGAGAAAGGTCCCGCATTATTCACTTGCGATTTGACGGAGATGCTGATCGCTTGAAGAGGATGATGACGGAACATCGAGGTGAGTTGAAGAGGTTCAGACAGGAAGATATCGGTCTAACCCATGCATGAAGAGTATACGTACCATTCGAATCCGCCTCTCGGTTCTCGACTCCATAGCCGACGCTCGGAAACCAATTTGTGGGTACAGATTAAAGTATATACAGTGAAGGGATGACCCTCAAAGATGGGAACTCCTCACCCCGGATTACGTTGGACAGCTTCAGGAGGAATTTTCCTTGTTGAAAGTGTGAGGACTGACGAATAGATGTAGAGCTAGAGACGACGGGAGCGCGAATTACCAAGGAGGCGTGAAGTACCAGGGGAGCGCGAACTACTGGCATCATGCAGAGTCAATCAATCTCTCAAGCGGACTTACCTACCTTTGGCTGTTCACGACCTTAGCCATTCTGCTAATCGACCCCGTCTGCCTCTTTCCCTCTTTCGACTCATCCCCGCCGACCGGATCTGATTCCCAGCTTTCAATTCCAACACTCCATGATCCCCTGAACAATACCCTCTTCGACAGGCCGCGGCCCAAATCCCAGCGAGTCCAGATGGATCCAGGCCCCACATCGCAATAACAATATTCCAGCCAAAATGATCGAGCGTGGCAGGAAGAGACAGCGTTCTAGGAGTCACAAAGTCCGAAGACCGGCTTAATAGATTCAAAGGAGATCAGGGAGGTTGTTGATGTCGTATCTCGGTGAGGGAAGGTCGAAATGGAGGACTGTGAAGCGTCACGTCAGCGATCGGGCGGTGAAAAGTCTGGTATTTGGAAACGACGATGTAAATTGTATGATGACTGACAAAGGTGTCGATCAGCCGCTTGTGACCAACCAGCTGAGCCTACGGAAGCAGGTTGGCAGCGAGTGATGCAGCTCCGTGGAGGTGAGTCTGTCCCATTCCGACGACTCTCCTTGGCAGATCTTGAAATGAGCTGACGAGATGCTAAGGAGCAGGCTCCATGAGAGAACGTACGGTCCGCGGCAAACAAGTGTCCTTTGCTCACTGCATCGGTGGGGGAAGAGCCCGTAGAGGTGTTTGCGACATGGACGGCGACGTCGGAGTGCTGTGGAAAGGAACCTGTCAGTATCAGAAGGGAATTTGAAAAGGACTTTGAACCCGTATCTGTATACATCGACCGGAGGCAGAGATCCTTTCCTGATGGGATCGTGCTGCAGCATTGTGGGGTTGGGGTTCTCTCGTGATCGCTTTGGGACTCCCAGATTTAATTCATGTCACCATACCGGATGCTGCGTCATATGCAAACCCGTTGCTTCGTTGATAGGCAGGAGCAGCCCACTCGTCCGCTTGAACTCCGTCACCGCTTTGTCACCATCAAGGTAGAAGCTGTCGGCTGCACTTCTGTCACGTCCTTTCGATTCAGCCGCAACGATCATCCGCTCGAGCTCCACTGCGACCCGGTTCAGCTTGAAGGTGATGTTACGCGAATACCAAAACTTCCTTTCTCGAGTGGGTCTGAAATCTGACACTGGGTCCCGTTTGAGGTTACGAGGGATTACTTGTTCCAGTAGTGTCTGACTTCCTGTCAGCGCTGCCAGACTTCAAGGTCCAAGATGATCTACATAATGACCATCTTGACGATTGAGGTTGTAAGGTTCAAACAGGGAGATATGGGAGTTCGTGATCACTCGGGCATAGTGAAGGTAGTTGTAGCTGTTGACGTGAGGAAGGAGACCGTGGAGTACAAAGGCGTGAGAACGGCGTCGCCTTTCTTCGCTTCGACAGTCGTGACTGCTCGCAAATTTGCACATGAGCGCAGAGATCTGCAAGGTCGTTGGGGGGATCGAGACCTTCTGGGTGATTGTGAAGGTACTTGACAACCCCTACGGTTTGGAATTGCCGACGGATATGTGTTGGCTCCGAAACGTGAAGAACGGACCTCTAATGCCGTCTTCGCATAATACAGTCCCACCTCCTCGTCTAAGGATATCCGAGAAGCAGTAAACGATCGTCAAAGTTGTCGAGGAGGAGTCGAGGAATTGCCGAAACCAATCGTTGTCGACGTGGAATCCTTTTTTCGATGCAGGGTGTATATCTGAAGTCGTCTTTGATCTGTCTTCCGAACCAAAGTTGACGATGAAGTTGTCCCCAATCCACCTTTCCCTCTCAGGATCGATCAGCTCCTCCCCCCCACCCCCCGCGAATCTCGACGATCTTCTTCCATGCCTCTGGAGCGAACACCTCGTTTCGTACTGGACGATGATGTGGCATGTGGTAAACTCCTCATGCCAGGTCGAAAGTGTCGTGCTCATCGTATCCCGTCCGGGTCCAGAGGTCGGTAATCCAAGCATCAACGTAACTCCGGCTTGATAGCGCCCACGATTTTTTATCCACCCTTTCGTCAAGAAATGATCCACATCGTCAGGCGTGAGATACTGGTACGAGCAAGTCGAAAGAAGTGCGGTCGTGGATGCAAGGTCCCGAAGTTTTAGGCATCTTGGTCCGGCGAACTTGAAAAGCGGTAACCATCAAGGGATCCAAGAAATCAGGGTTGTGTAAATTATGGGTTCTTTATTGCTTAGCGCCGTCTGATCTCATGGATCAACTTGATTCTAGGGTTGGCGTGGAAATCTGCCTTTGTGACGCGGTATATTCGGTGTCAAGTCCTCATTGGTCGATCCCGGTTGATTGTTGTTGACGAAGGAGAAAGCGGGGAGGAAATTAGAAACGGTACGAGTAAGGATGGAAGGTTCCGGTCCCACAACGGGTTTGAGCATACGGCTCGATCACCTGTATCCGGCAGCGTCATCATATCGCGTATGACAGCATTACATAAACCGTTTTATCGATCATTGTATCGATCATCGTAACGACTGTATGTACTGTATGCATGCTCTCACTTTATAGGCTTCAATATAAAGGAGAAATCCGTCGCCTTCACATGCAACTGATACTTCTCCAACACGCCAGGACCACACGAAGCCGTACCGACCCCATTCTGAGCATGATCAATATTAACCCATACATTCTCGCCAGGCTCCAGGTCGGTCGTATGTCTCGCAGCATGAAGTTGTTCCGAAGTCCACCTCCTAGCGGTGAGAGCAAAACTCGGAGATCCCTCGATTCGTAGTCCCGTTCCTCCATGTCCAGTGATCTCTGCCCATTCTACATCCGCACGAGAACCGTTCTCCTGAGGGAAGACGTAAGGCGTCTGCATCTCGTCGATCGACATATCCCATAATCCCACTTGTGCCGCTTGATGTGTGTCCGGGTATGCCTCGCCTGGACCTAAGCCGAACCACTTCACTTTCGATAGGGTCTTCGGTAGACCGAGCCGTATACCGAGACGAGGCAGAGTGATATCGCTCCAATCACCTCGTGGATCGACCTTTACATGGAGCTTAACCGAGCCGTCCTTCCCTGCTGTCCATATATACGTCGTGTGGAAACCCCTGGCAGTGACAGCCGGAGCGGCGAAGGATCGAACGACGAAAGCGTCCCCCTCGATCGAGACTTTGTCGACTCGGTGATGTACCCTATTCAATCCCGCCTCCTCCCACTTGCCTCCGTTACCGAGATCCGCTGAGTTACCTGTCGCCGTGTCGTTGTCGGTCATAGCTCGCCAGACGTCCAGATGGACTCCTTTCGTAACTTTCAACCCGCCAAGAGTGAGGAGCTGACCGCTTATCACGCTGAACTGAGCAGGTCCCAGAGTGACCACGTCGTCCGAGACCTTCGGAGTGATGCTTGAGAATAAGCCGGATGTCTTCTTCGATGGCGTTGCCGGGATTTGACCCCAAGCGACTTCGTGCCCAGCGTCTGCCCAGCGTGAAGATTTAGCCAAACGGGCGGAGATGAACCAGTATCCGGGAACTGGAGGGCCTTTCGGCAAGGGGACCGAGACGTGGTCATGGGCAGCAACTTTAGGCACGTCGAGAGACCCTTCAGCAGCGACCTCGCCATCGCTCTCCAGGCGCCAGGTGAATGTATAGTCCGAGAGATCGGCAAAATCGGACACGTTCCGGATGATGATGCTCCCCTTCCCATCCTCGATCCGCACTGGCTCGGCGATCTTCTTGAACTCGATCATACCGGGACTTGGTTTCCGATTGGGGAAAAGGAGACCATCACAGATGAAGTTGCTATCATGGACCTCCTCGCCGAAGTCACCCCCATAAGCATAGTAAGTCCTTCCATCGGCTGTCTGTTTCGGAAATCCGTGATCGATCCATTCCCAGACGAATCCACCTTGACAACGAGGGTACTTCTCGAACAACTCTCGGTACTCGAGCAAACCTCCTGGTCCGTTGCCCATAGCGTGGGCATACTCGCACAGGATGAACGGCATCTCCCGTCGTCTAGCATCGAGTTTGGTGTCCTCGAGAGGCGGTTCTTTCCGCTGACCGATAACTTCCATCTCGGCGTGAGGCGGATACATACGACTGTACACATCGGTGAACTGACAGGTGTGATCCCCTTCGTAATGGATCGGCCTCGATGGATCACGCTTGCGGATCGATTCGGACATGTGACCGATGTTTCTTCCTTCATGCGCCTCATTGCCATGAGACCAGATGACGATTGAAGGGTGATTCTTGTCTCTTTCCACCATCCGTCGAGACCGATCGACCAGTGCATCCGTCCAAGCCGGATCGTCGGTCGGGTTCTTTTTCCAATTTTCGAATGTAAATCCATGTGTCTCGAAATCACATTCGTCAATCACCCATAAGCCGTATTCATCGCAGAGTTGCAGGAAATGAGGGTGGGGTGGGTAATGACTGGTTCGAACGGCGTTGATGTTGTGTCGCTTCATCAAGAGAACGTCTTCGAGCATGATTTCCTCCGTCAGAGCCCGTCCATGATCGGGATGAAACTCGTGTCGATTGACTCCTTTGAACAGGATTCGACGACCGTTGACTTTGATGACGCCATCCTCGATTTTGACGGTACGGAAGCCGATCTGAAGTGGGACACGCTCGCCAGGAACCTTGAGCTCCCCAGTATACAGCTTAGGCGTCTCGGCAGTCCAAGGCTGAACGGCTACGGTGACTTCGGTACCGGTAGGACAATCGATGTTGAGCTCGGGAATCGTCACCCGTCCATCAGGATGACACTCCACCTTCAAAGTCCCTTTACCCGATGTATGATCGTATTTGGCATGGACGAAGTGGTCAATGACGGAGTTCTCGGGGCGGTGGAGGATAGTGACGTCGCGGAAAATGCCCGGCAACCACCATTGATCTTGATCTTCCACGTAGCTCTGAGCAGACCACTGGTGTACTCGAACGGCAAGGACATTCCCTTTCGATTTCAACGCCTTGGTAATGTCGAATTCGACAGGGAGGCGACTACCTGTCGACGTGCCGATCTCGGTCCCGTTCACCCAGACCTTGCACCATGAATCGACGCCATCGAAGCGGAGGACCGTCTGTTGACATCAGCGGAGTCGCGCGCCAAGAATCTGGGTTTTATGGCAATGGCAAATAAAAGCGCTTTACTCACCAATCCATTCCCTAACTTCCATCCGGCGGGGAGATCGAACCCATACCGATAGTCACCAGTCGGATTCTCAGTTGGTACAAAGGGCGGATCGACAGGGAAAGGGTACTGGACATTGGTATAGATCGGAGCGCCGTACCCATGTAGTACCCAATGTGAAGGTACCGGTATCTGATCCCATCTACTATCATCAAACTCGGTGGATTGAGCGAAGTTCTCGGGAACGGCTGCGATGGGGGAGTGACGGAATTTCCATTGACCGTTGAGGGAGAGTTTGTCGCTGTCGGATAGGACGTTCCATGCTCGAGGTGGGAGAGCTCCTCGGCCTGGTCGGACGTCCTCGTATTCGGCGGGATGATAGGTGATGTTCATGGTGAGGGAAGGGGTGGATGAGAGTATAGAGTTGAGAAAATGGGTTTGAATGAAGCGAACGGCTCCCTCGTCTGAGACTGATCCTTTTTGTCCTGAATGATCCTTTGTCCTCTCCTCGGTGGGGTTTTATTTTTTACGCTTGCGGGGGATATCGGCGCCGGAGAAAGGGGAGCCGCACGCGGCCCGTCCTCAACCGCCAATCGGATTTAGCGAACTATTGCCGCTGCACACTCAGCGTGGCGATTGGTAACCGAGCTAAACCTCAAAGAAACCCCGCCGAGGCCGCATCATCTGATCTTCCACTTACCCCGTAACGGGGTATGAGAAGCCCCCATCTCTTCGACCCTACCCTTTGACCTGAGTTATATGTACATCGGATGGGCGTATGTTCGCGCTCTCGTCGGAATGACAGCAGGTCTCATAACTGTAAAACCGGTGCTACATGACACCATCCACGTCGAGGCGAGTGGCTGAAGTGAAGATGGAGCTGGCTCATCACGAAATGTCAAAACCCAAGTCAAGGATTGATGGTTCCTTACGGTGAGAGATAGTGAAGGGCCCACGGCGAGGAAGTCGAGGGGAAGCACTCATTGGTAAAAGCACCTGGTTCGGGGAATCTCATGAAGATGGTACCCATCGCTCTCACACCGCTCCTGAAACCCGTATGTCAAGTGAGTGTGCTCATCAAACGAGACTCCGAATCCATTGGAATGTACTGATGAAAACATCCTTAGGGCGTTTCGAAAGTTGGCGATCCTTTTGCCAGATGGTGATGTCCAACTACATCCACCTTATCGGTCTCCGCCGTGATGGTCGATTTCATCCTCGACTTCGCGCAGTCGCAATCATCAAGGCCGACTGTTTACGTTTGAACTGATCACTTCTGAACGATTGGAAGATGATGCATAACGACCGTGATTACAGTTCGTGAAGGTAACCAACCACCGTAAGGGAGGCAAGCGACCAAACTCCGTCCCTCGATTCGTACTTGTACCGCTTCGTGTCGGTCTGTCGTAGCCCCCGAGACGGCTTAAGAGGAAACCTCTACCGTCTGTACCGCATGCTGATGTGGAAATAAGCTGATCTGAGGAGCGACACTCGACGTTGGAACATCCTTCAAACCCGGCCGGCTCGACATAATCCTTATGCCCATTGACGTGCAACCTCAACTTCCTCGATTCGGCATAAACCACTCTCCTCATCCGATTCGTACTCCCGAGCGGCTGGTGCACTTTGAGCCCATGCCAAGAGTTGACTGTGATCCTATCGTCCCACCATACCCTGAATTCTGGGATCCAGCTATCTTGGGGTTCGAACTCGAGAGTCGCGATCTGTTCGAAAGGGTACTTCTTCGGGTCCCATTCGATGCCGAGATCGTCGACAGGTTGGTCCTTGAGGTTTTCGAGGAGTTGAGCACAGAAGGAATAGGTGACTTTGTGCTTCATGTGGAAGTCCCGGCAGAGTTGGGAGAGGATGTTCATCGGTGCATCGAGGGGGATGACCTCGTTCTCGAGATTCTTTTGCTCTTCGCTGAGTGGGAAGACACCGAACTTTGCTACGTAGTCTCCGAAGCGGTAGGCGGATTGAGAGTATTCAGGCATGGCGATCACTATAGGGGGATATTATTAGCGGGGTCTGCTGCCTTTCTGTTTGTGATTAAGCGGAAAAAAAAAACAGAAAAAGACGCTTACACTGCTGACGAGGAAGCTGACTACCCATCGTAGCGACATCCGCGTCAATCCTCTTCGACTGCTCATCCGCCAACTTCGGCAGATCATTCCAATTCTTCTCGAGCGAATCGGCAATCTCATAAGTCGTCTTCGGATCCCTCAGCTCGAGAATCGGGTAGTTGTTGAGCGTCCAATCCTGAGTCTTCTTGTCTTCACCCCAGATCTTCTCCCCCTCGACACCGAAGATCTTGATCCCGATACCGCGAGGAGCAGGGACGTTGTCGGGTACGATCTTTGGTGTGAGAGAGGAGTAACGCATGATCATGTCGTAAGTGCCGGGTTTGGCGAACATACCTTGGGCGAGGTGAGGTGGGAGGCCTTCTTTGACGATGAATTTGCCGACGACGCACTGCGTGATCCTGATCAGCTTATGAGCTCAGAAGATGTCCGTGGTACGGACGTACACCGTGAGTCTTCAAGTGAGTGCCCCGGAGACAGTGATGGTGTTCGTTGAAGTTCATCATCTGGAATCGGTTGAATTGATCCGAGACTTCTTTGATCTTCTCCTGCTCGCCAGGCTGCTCGACTTCGACACCTTCTGCATCCCTGTGTAGGAATCAATCAAGACGCGGGCTGAGCAGAATCTCTTGATCTTACCACTTGATACACTTTCCGCTAGACATCGTTTTGCACGGGTAAGTGGGGTTTGAGATACGATAGACGCGGGGGGGGAGGTTCAATCAAGGACTTTCTTACGTAGCGTCAAGTCAAGATCTCGATGATCAGAAAAGAATTGTTTGGCGGAAAAGCACTATTATTGTTTGACCAGCTGATCCGGGTGTCGGAGTCACCCTTCGATCACCGCCGGAGAGGTTGAACGAGAAGATAAGCGGGTCCAGATGACATATCGCCTATATATGTAAGCCTATTCGCTCCTCATCGTGTCCTGGGATAAGTAAGGCTCCGAACGCTTCAATTGATACCGTGTACGGCCCATCTGACCCGCTTCAGATCCGCTTCACCCCGACTCCGCTGCCCAGATTAGCTTTCTCCCCACTGCAGCAAGTCCTAGGGGGACGAAACCCAGTGCCTTTTCGGATCGATACTACTCAGCTGATCACATGGACGACCGGGAATTGACCCGGAGTCGAATTCCACTGAGGACTCCACGAACCTCCGGCAGAATTATCCCGAAGGAACGATCGAATTAGAACTATTTGACCGAGATGAAGGGGAGGAAGTGCTCGCAGACCGAGCGCGGGCCGTTGGGGAACGTTCGAGGTGCTCCACGTACTTGGGGAAGTGGAGCGGAATTAGTGAAGTGGGGGAAGAGTAAGGTCAGGTTATAAGCCATATACCACCGCGAGTGGGATCGAGTCTGCTGTTCCAAACTCAAACGCATCTAGCGGTGCTTCAATTGGTTTAAGTTTTCTCCCCTTGACTTGGAGTATACCATCATCCGCTATGTCGACCATCGCTCCTCAAGCCAAGCGGGACATCGTGACCGAAGATAAGGCGTCGGATGAACATATCGAGGACGTGAAAGGCTTCGACAGGGATGCACGAGTACAGAAGGTCTACAATGTGAATCGCCACCCCTTGATCCCTGCCTTACCCCAGGATGTCAGCTAACGGATACAGGCCGCTCTGTACGAAGCGATCCAAGAGACTAACATCAAACGATGGAGCAAGACCTCACTCCACCTCTACTTTGCTGTCTTCGTCGCCTTCTGCTGCTCCTGCGCGAATGGCTACGACGGTTCCCTCCTCACCGGTATCCTATCGATGCCTTACTTCCAGTCGACTTTCCACTCTGGTATCACCGGCCCGAAAGTATCGCTCATCGCGTCGATGTACACCGTCGGACAGATCATCTCCGCCCCTCTCGCCTCGGTCATCTCCGACCGATATGGTAGGCGTATCACCATGTTTTCCGGTTCCGTCTGCGTCATTGTCGGTATGCTCATCGCTGCGACTGCATCGGTCATCGGTCAGTTCACCGTTGGTCGACTCGTCCTCGGTGCTGGCGTCACGATCATGAGTGTGGGCGCTCCAGCGTATGTCATGGAGATCGCCCCACCCCAGTGGAGAGGTCGATGTACCGGTATGTGGCCTGACTGTTCTTACTTACTCTGTTGACCCGGTACAGGTCTTTACAATGTGGGATGGTTTGGCGGTGCAATCCCCGCCGCAGCAGTAACCTTTGGGACCAATTACATCAACAGCGATTACTCTTGGCGGATCCCCCTCATCCTACAGGCCTTCGCGTGCTGTATCGTCATCCTCACCGTCTTCACCATCCCCGAATCACCTCGATACCTCATGGCCAATGGCAGGGAAGAGGAAGCGCTCAACATGCTCATCAAGTACCACGGCGGAGGCGACCCGAACTCGAAGCTCGTCGCGCTCGAGATCGCCGAATTCAGGGAGGCAATCGTCCAAGATGGTTCTGACAAGAGGTGGTGGGACTGTAAGTGCTCACACACACTTCCAACTTGGTGGCCATGCTGATGGAAGGTTAGATCGACCATTGTTCAACACACACAACGGTCGATGGAGGATGTACCAAGTCATCGGAATGTCTGTCGCAGGTCAATTCTCCGGTAACGGTCTCGCCTACTTCAACACCGTCATCTACGGAAAGCTCGGAATCAAGACCGTCCCCAAGCAACTCGAATACAACCTCGCTTTTCAGGTCGTCTCTGCCGCTGGAGCTTTCTTCGGTGCGACGCTAACTGACAGGATGCGAGGAGGAAGGTTCTGACGTTCGGTACTTTGGGTGAGGTAACTGACTTCTCCACTCATACCTCAGCTTACGCCTTTTTCCTTTTAGGCTGCTCTGTTTGGCTCGCCATCAATTCCGGTCTTCAAAGCCAAATCGCCAAAAACCCCGACGACATCCCAGTAAAGATCGCTCAAGGAGCTTTGGCCTCCTACTTCCTCTTCTCCTTCTTCTACATGTTCACCTACACCCCTCTACAAGCCGTCATCCCGTCCGAAGCACTCGAGACGACGATGCGTGCGAAAGGATTAGCTGTCTCAAACATCATCACCGGCGCCATGGGTTTCCTCAACCAGTTCGCCGGTCCGATCGCTTTACAAAACATCGGTTACAAGTATGTCTACTTCTTCGTCGCTTGGGATGCGGTCGAAGCCGGATTATGGTGGTTGTTTTGCGTCGAGGCTCAAGGGAGGACTCTGGAGGAGTTGGAGTGGATCTATAATCAACCTCGCCCTGTTAAGGCGAGTCTTTCGATCGAGAAGGTCGTTGTGGCGAACGATGGGCGAGTCATTGGTCGGGAGACCGAACAGACGGTCTAATCTCACCAAGGGAGAGTATAAGAGGTACGATTGGGTTGGGGTGAGGATGAGGGTGAGGCAGAAAGTACCCTTTACTATTTGTAACGTTAGTGGAATACAAATAAATACGGGTATCTACGAGATTCTGAGATTGACAGTTAAATGGTCAGATGCATACGTCGTGCACTGTACATCCTTGATCTCGCTACCCATCCTGCATCATCATCATGATGAGCAGAATGTCTCCATACAAAAGTATTATGGTCCCGCGGTAACTTATATAAGTTATATATTCGCCAATCGGATCCGGGATCTCGGGGATATAGTCTGTCGTGACGTCAAAAGTGCTAGGTGCTATCGCGAGAGGAATTTCATTTTGTGTACTCTTCCCTAAAGACAGCTTTGCCATTGAAGTAGTAATCTCCTTTGCCCTGCCTCAACACAACTGCTGACAGAGATGACACTCCGAGTACTCGCCCTTTGCGGGCTGACGGGTAACGCCCACCTCTTCCGTAAGCAGGTCAATCTAGCTCAACGATCCCATTCTCATACGTCTCCGCCAGCTCATCGAGAGTATAGATATCCCCAATCGTCCAAGCATGCAAGGAGGCCGAGTTCAGTGTGTATCGCTTCCCTCCCATACTCAATTCCAGTTGCAGAGCTAAATAAGTCTTTCTTCCATCGGTATAATAGTCTTCCTCGAACCTCCGAACGTCTGTCCTGAAGGTACACGAATCTCCCTGATCAATAGAGATATCCCGGATAAGTCTCAGGTGGCTATCGAGAAGAAGGAGGCTCGGATGACGGATGAGACGATACCGAAGACTTGGTTTACCCATGAACCTGGTGATCCGAATCATCTTCCGAGTGAGTCGTTTGTGATCACACCTGAAGTAGAATGTGTTTTCCCGGACAGAGTGCTGATGACTGGGTTGGCTGGTTATTCTTTTTTTTTTGTAGATTACGATGATGAGATCAAGTACCTACGTGACTTCTTGATCAGTGATGGGCCTTTCGATGTACGATCTCAAAGAGACTTGATATGATGAATCGGGATAGACAGCTGAGATACATTACAGGGATACTTAGGGTTCTCGATGGGTGCGGTGACCGCAGCACTTATCTCGGCGATGGTTCATCCCCTCCCCTCCTCCTCTACACAGCATGGCGAAGATCAACTGATACTGGAAATACACAGCTAGATAAACCGGGTCTCCACCCTCTATTCCCCGCCAACACACCCATCCCCAAACCCAAATGTCCGTATCCCCCTCCCTTCCCATCCAAACACCCTCTCGCCCTCGCTCTCCCTTTCGGCTGCGCTCAAGCAGAGAGCTGATGACGATCCCATCTTACAGTCGTGATCTTCACAGCCGGCGTAGTCCTCACCACCAAAAGCCCCGACGTATCGCATTATTGGCCTCTATCATCCTCGATAGCCACACTTCATCTTATAGGAAGGAAAGACTCGCTCGTCTCCGAGGAGAAACAGAGAAGGTTCGTCGAGAAATGTGAGAATAGTCGGGTTGAAGTGTTCGATGGTGGTGAGCGCTACGTCCTAATGTGCTGGATCTGGTGTATCTGACGTTTGGATGGTAGGGCATCAACCGCCTTCGGAAGATCCTTGGCCGGGGTTCATCAGGTGAGTGGATTACTATGGAATGGGGAGAACGTCTCGCTTATGACGTTCGGCGATAGCTCTTGGATCTCGTCATTCACTCCAGGTGGCTCGCAAGGAGACGTTCCATCTCCGAGTCAGCTGTGAGATTGGCATGTAATCGTCGCGAAGTCCGTTTTCGAGTCATGTTGGCAGCATTGTGAAGGGTTAGGAGCTGCGCGGAAGGATCGGATGGATAAACTCTAAAGACCGTGTGGATCGATGGGTCTAGGTTGGGGAATCGTGAGAAAATCTTGAGGCCGTATTCTTCATAGATGAGATGCATGGGCGGACGACGACTGCAGTCACGGCGAAGATGTTGCTGATGCAAATTCTTGGGGAACGTGACACTTTCCCCTTCTCTCGATGTTGACTCAACGCGGGTTTCGTAATCGTATGCCCTGCCTCTTGACTGAAAAGAACTTACAATACGCCGGTTCCATGTTGGAAAACGAGGTTCAAAGCGCGGCATTCTGGCATATTTTTGGGCCTACAATTGTAGAATTGATGTAACTAGGTCGTAGTCTGGGCACCTGACTCCTCGGTTCATAGGTACATCATGAGGAACGACGGAACGGAAGTAAGGTGGAGAATGAGCATATCCTCTCGCAATCATGTTGGCGAGTTAGTACACCACCAGAAGCAGGGCTATCAATCCGCTGTCGTATTCAAAGGCGACCAAACCCCCTTTTCCAAATCCTCCCTGATCTTCTCCGCTACTTCCTCATCAACACAACTCCAATAACCCGTCTTAACCAAGAAATCCTTCTCCTCCTCCGTAGTATCCCTCCCAACCGCCCCATTCCGATAAGGGTATCGTCCAAACTTGTCGATGATCGGTAGGTGAATATGAAAGATCATCGCGAACCAATAGACGTAATCTCCGAAACTCAATGGTCTCCCTAGCTCTTCTTCTGTAGGTAGACCTTTCTCAACCTCCCTGGCGAAAGCCAAGACGTCTCTCCCTAATTCGCCCTTGAGGGCTTCGGCATACGGATCGGATAGACCGTGGTTGATTTTCATGTTATCCTTCTTGGCAGAATCCCAAATGGTTACTTGATACTCTTGATCGACCAGCAGTTCCGAATGAGTGATCGGTGCCATGAACCAGAATAAAGCGAAGAACCAATGATCGATAGGATAACCAAGCTCACGCACCCATCGATCCCGATTGTACGGTACCAAATGAGGAGGGAGATCCTTTAATCGTCTGATGAGCTTGATCGCCATCGGACCGAAAAAGGAGTAACTGTATCGTGTATCGACCCCTTTGAACACCGTTCTAGGAGCTTGGTCGAGAATGAGGATGAGACCTAGAGCGTATTCTGGGAATGTCGGGTCTTCTGGATCGGGTAGGATGCCGGTGGTAAGGAAATCGATCTTCTTCACTTGCTCGATGCCGAGTTGGGAGAGTGCTTGGAGGACGGGGAGAAAGAGTCGTCCGTTAAATTCGCCTTTTTCGATGACTTCATGGACGTCGAGTCGGTGGTCTTTCGGGTAAGGCATTTGGTTTTGGAATGCTTTCAGAAGGAGCGAGCGAGGGAGGAGGTTTTGGAGGTGTTTGTTTCCAAGTCCGGATTGTTCCATTCTTCGTCGAGTGTTCTGGGTGGGAGAATCCTTCGAATGAGCGTTTTATACTTCACACATGGGACTACCGTTTGATCCGTCTGATGTGACTGCACCAAGATGGAGATAGCTAATTTGATAAGGAGGTCTCCACTAGGTAGAAGGGGTAAGCTCTGTTGTTCTTCCTACTCGTCACGAGAGACCAGCGGGACTACGTCTGCCCACGTGCTTTTACACCTTGCCGTAACGTCATTCACCTAATTTATTGACACACTCCCTTTATTGACGCATCTTCTCTTTCAAACTTGAAATCCATGTACTCGGCCCAATATGCATAGATTCAAGGGCTGGTCATGAAGGGATTAGGTTCTAGAGCCATGAGAGCATCCCTGAACAAGTTCTCACCAGGTCCCCGTTGCCACCTAGGACGCCTAGCGTCCTCCGCAGCTCTGACCTTTGCTAGCACGTCCTCTGTACTCTAAACACATGTGTTTCAAGGTTGCTCACGGTCACGCCGGCTTTTTCCTCTTCCCACCGGTCTGAGCATCCCTGAAATCCCTGTTCTCCTTCTCCAAGATCGTATTTCGGGCGTGAACCGCTTCAAAAGCAGAGGACAGCTCCTGCAATCGGTTTTTGACTGGGGGACGGATGATATCGCCATATTGAGTCAGGAACTCGTGATTTTCGCGTGTGATTGAAGCCAGAGGGGCCTGGGGAGCCTAGAGCCTTGGCTAGGTGGAGTAGAGGGGATAGGGACGTCGGGGATGACTCTGGAAGGCTGGAAGGGGTACAGACCGGTTGATCTCCATCCCGCCCGAATATTCGCCTCTGTCATGGCTTTCAATCTTGTCTGGACCATATTTGAGCACCAGTCTGCCTTTGCAGCTCGTCCAGTATGGAGAGAGGTCCACCGATCGGCCTGCCAAGCCATTGCGGCGTTCAGAGGGGCGAAAATCCCGGCATCGAGGGGTTGGGTGATATGGGACGAATGGGCCGGTAAAACCATGAGGTCAATCTTGTTCTGGATGCAGCAGGCGATGAAGCCAGCCTTGACATGGCTGTCGTGGCCATCAACGATGAGTAGGCGGCGCTGATTGGGCGTGGAGGGGACGGTTGATGTGAGGAAAACCTTCTCGAGCCAATTGAAGGCAAGCGTGTCGTTCGTCCACCCTGTGTTGCTCGAAGCCCATCCCCATCCCTTCACACCGTCCCCCTGGCCTGCTGGAAACCATCCAGAGTTGAAGCTCCCTCCTTTGGATGGCCTCCTTTGAAGCCAGCATCATGGATTTAAAGGTCAATTCCATATAGGCCTTTTCGAGTGAGAAGATTGGCCGATTAATAAAGGGGGTTGTGTCAATAAAGTAGGTGAATGACGTTAGACTAAGTTCCATACTCGCTTCCCACTGAAGACCGACCTCAGGCAGAGACAAGGAATAGCAGAGATATGCACGATACATCATACTTGATCGACACCAGATACGAAAACCGTCACTACAAGCCTCGTAATTGCCATACCTGCCAACCAGCATCAGGTCCTCGTGTTGATGCGACGTGCACCAAGTCCTCAAAATTGACGCACGTCATGTCAAAAATACTACCCCGCTAATCAACAATCAGCCTCTCCGTTCTAAGCCCGTATCAGCTCACGATCCACTCACCGCTCACTCCGCACTCACTCTCCCTTAACCTCCCTATACTTTCCCAGCAGATCCGGCCTCAACCCCAAAACGTAAACCCTCCAAGCGAGAGGCGGTGCAAGACACATGATACTCCCGACACACGCTCTCACACTCAGCGCCGCATCCCTCCCACCACCTTTTGTAGCTTCAATCACCAATACGGGGATCAACATTAATTCACCCATCCCGAGTAAGAGATACACGATCCTTCTACTCTCGATCCCATTTCGGGTGTTTGTATACCCAGCTAAGAGGGCTGAAGTGAGACCACCGACGACGATCCCACCGAAAAGGCGGGCGAAGAGGATGGTCGATGGATTGATATGAGCTGGGTTAAGGAGGAGGTATGAGAGTGTCGTTCGGGTGTTAGTAATCAATGGGATCGAGAAGAGGTTGAGGATCGCTTCGAGGAGGAAAGCTTGACGGATGGTTGAGCCGGATTGAGAAGGGATGGGTTGGATGGATGGGTTGGAGGCTGGTGATCGGGTGGACATGATGAGGTCAAAATACTGGATAGGAAGTCTGATTGACCGATTAGGGAAAGGGAAAGGTTGGTAACCGTATTTGCAACAGAAGTTGATTTGACGCGATTGAAGAAATTCCTCGGCGGGAAACGAGTATCGAAATTGACGTCATCGCCCGTTAACTTTGGCTCCCCTCCCGAATGATAATCATGTTCACGAAGATCCTCTGCTATGCAATCTGCGTTCATTGAACAACTTTGAACCTGCCAAGAAAAATCCATTCAAGCGAAGATCATCCCGCTTGCACTTGAGGGAGCCTTCCAATCGATATGACGTCCAAGCTTGGGCTTTTTTCTTTGCTTTTCCGACGAGGCAAATGTGACGATGAAGTAGAACCTTAGTGCCCCCGTACATAACAGCACCAGTTGATCATTTGACGTTGACTGATCTTTTGTAGAAACAGCCATACTCACGGCGTGGCAATATTATGCATGTACAGTACGTGAACTTCTTGCTCTTCGCGAGCCCGGCATCCTTTCCTATCCGTTGATTTCGTTCCATCTCCTTCCCTTTCCTTGCGTCTCCTTGAGATCCACCATACGACAAACATATCCGCTCTCCCTCCCACTTCACCCCTCAAACCTCCTCGCCTTCGTCGCATCCCACTTGTCGATTCCATCGATCCAAACCTCTCAAATCATCCCCAGTCACCCAATCATTCCCAACCCTCTTGCGAGTAACTTCCAAACCCTATTGCTCAAGAACGGAAGTCGATCACCACAACTCCGATCACCTCGACTCGAAGACCAAGAAAGCTCCAAGAAAGAACGTCAAAGAGGCAGGAGAAAGCGATCATCCCGCATTTGAGTCGGGGGAATCAATGGAGAGAAGGGTGAAAGTTCACGTTCCGGAAGACTTCTCTTTCGAGAAAAAAGGTGGTCATGACTTCAGACGTTATCCGTGTAGCCTGTACAAATCTTGCGCTCGAGAACAACGGACAAGATGAGCGGAAGGATAGTAGAGTAATGTGCAGGATCGCTGTGTCATCGGTACCTCGCTCAGTATAATAAAACAACTTGAGCCGTCCTTTCAGAGCATTTACGGACATGACACATGTGACTGAAAGAAGTAGAATGCTAGAACGATTTCCCCGTACTCATCAGACAGACCTTTCTTTTACGGTTTCGAATGTGATGGCCGTCATCACATTCATTTCGCTTCGCCAATCAAACCGAATGACGTCATCTTAACAACGCGTCAGACATCTGTCGCACAAGTCAAATGACTTGATTGTGAAGTGAGTGTAAGCTGTGATGTCTGGCTTCAGATCCTTAGCCGTCCTAGGCGGTTTGGGTGGTACAGGACCGACTTCCGGAGCTTTCGGACCTCATCTTGTCAAAGCTTTAAGGGACGAAGGAGCGCATGTTATCATACCAGTCCGAGCATCTCCTGTGAGTGACCCTTGATAATCCAATTGATCTGCGCCAGCCTCTCCCTTTCGTACGTAGCTGATGCCGCTATTCCAGGGTAGTACCAGGCGTAAACAGACAGAAGCTTCTGAAGGAGTGAGAGTCATCGAATACGACGAGTCCGATCCGCAAAGCTTTATCCGATTGCTGAAGGAAGCGAAAGTCGAGGTCTTCATATCAGCCATCGGGTTGGGAGGTGTCCCGGCTCAGAAGAAGATCGCTTCGTGGGTTCAGGAAGCCGGTATCAAGCTCTTCGTCCCGAGGCGAGTCATTCCTCACCAACTTCCAAAAGGTTACAAGGTAGAAGGCTAAAGCGTTCGAAAGCGAATGGTCTTCACCATCTGATATCGACCTACCTAGGAAATCGATCTTCTTCCCGAAAAAAGAAATCCACGCGTACCTGAGGGAGGTCGACCTCCCTTATACACTGTTCTTCAACGGTCCTTTCGCCGATGACCTTTACGAGAAAGCAGATTGGACTCAGTGAGTTGGCTCTCCCAGTACACCCTAGGTCTTACAGCTGGTTCACTCCTGACACGATATAGCATCAGAGACGGTAAAGCGATATGTGTCGAGAAGGGTACCGTTCCTATCTCGTTTTGCACGCGGCAAGACGTAGCTCGGTACGCCGCTCATATCTTAACCAGTGAATTTACAGTCTCCATTCCCGCCCTTCAAATTTTGAGAAGGACTTGAAACCAGGGGACGAACAATGCTGAATTTGACGTTCTAGGTAAACCCCTCGATTCCTTGGAGTGGAAGACATTCCGACTTGAAGCCTTTCGAGCAACATGGCTCGACATCCTCCACGCTTTAGGGTTCTCGGTCTTACAATAATGCATTCGTGCAGACTCTTCACGTTAGTCATTAACTTCATGGTCGCATGCTCCGCAAACGGATGGAAGCTTTCCATCCCCGTCACGGGCGTCCCAGAATACACCTTGTACACCGCAATTGCGCCAATACCTTGCGCTCCGATGAAATGTTTAGCATCGTATATGCTAGAAGTCGGAAGATACGGCAGTTGTGCTAGGCTTCGCAAGAACATCATCAAAGCCATCCTGCGTAAGCTCTTCATTGTCTCTTCCATCATACACGGCGTCTCCTTACGAGACCACCTCTAAGCGTCTGGAGCCAAAATCAATCGTGACTTGGACTGATCGTGTGATAGCATGTACATCGGGTAACTTTATATATCTCTCTGATCGATTTCAATCCATATCGAGAGGCAGCAGTAGCCAATTTCCAAAATTCAGGAGCGACTTTCGAGCTCTTGGACGCACTATTGACTCTCGTAATGAGCCGAGGAAGGATGACCTCCGCGTTGTACATCATCCCGCCTGGACGGAGGACTCAGATGATCTCATTCATCGTAAAAGTTACCAGCTAGTGATCTAGTTTGATAAGATCAGCTATCAAAAAACATTATCGGGACGAGTTGTTAATTGACCTCACGCATGTCAACGCCGATGTGGACGAGACCGTATTCGTTATCGTCGAAGGGGAATGACGTCTTGGCATCGGTATAAACGAAAGAGACGTTGGTGGGAATGGCTGGCTTCAATGCTTCGCAGTCAAAGCCCTGTGTCATTGTAAGAATACGAGGCATTAAAAACCGAACTGTTCACGGGTTCCTCTGGGGACAGTCTGTTCCAACCAAAGGACCGATCTCTTATTAGAAGGACGAATCGCATCAAAGCGTTCTCTGAGCTTTCACCCCTAGTATCGCACGGCCATCGTCATTGTAGATCCTATAGCTCAGGCGAAACCCCCAGCTTGTTACTCGGCCATCACCACGCCAAGCCTTAAGGCCGGATGCACGGATCCTTCGCATGCGCGTCGTCTTGGAGACAGTCAACCATGAGCGATACGGAAGGTGAACGAGAAGGATCCGTGTGACTTCGAAGTCGCAGGTGTGCAAGAATCAACTGAGAAAGCTGGCGAAATCGATCTAGTCCAAGTGAGACACCTCATCAGGGCGATCGTGAGTGCTCCTCATCGCATTATTTTGCTTCTCGGCTGCTTTCGATATATTTATGTTGCATTAGACTATCGCGTAAGGTTTCAGCCATTCCCGGACGTGAATCGTGCGGTGCGCTGATGGCGAGGTCTAATTCTAGTCGATTGGCGATCGAAACTACCTCGCTCCGGTCAAGGAGTTACTAGGAAAATATGGAGTTGGCAAAACGGTGCTCGACCTCGGGACCGGTACGTGCTTCTAACATGTCCGTGTTGGATCCGACAAACTCATCGTTAGAATACGGGTACCGGTATATGGTACGACAACCATTTCCTTTTGAATCTGGGTGGACTCACACTGACGCATCGTTGTTGTGAGGGCGATTGAGATGGGTGAAGAGTTCCCGAAAGCCGAGATCATCGTATGTCTGAGATCCTTCCACAGATCCTCCCATGTCTCTGATTGGAATCATCAGGCAGGGCGTCGATACGAACGTTCCAAAACTCTCGGTCCCCGTCCCACCCAACGTCTCATTCACATTCGGGAGACGCTAATGAGATCTTACCGTTCGATGGTGACACATTCGACCTAGTCTGGTTCCGTCTCCTCATCCTCGCAGTTAGTCCCTCCTCCCATGCGCCTTCTAGGTTACTCAAAAAAGCCCGAACTTGGGCTGATCATTTTGGAGCTAGATCCCAGACTGGCAACATACAATCAAGGAGATTGTCCAAATCCTCCGACCTGGTGGGATGCTTTACTGTGTTGGGTTATGAAGCTTATCAGGCGTTGTACAGGTCTCCCTTGATCATTCATACAGCTCGCTACGGTCTAATATACGTCTCGCACGAACTACGTCTCTCCTGCGGTCTCGATCTCCGTGCCCGCATGATGACCAAGCATGTGTGACCAACACTCCAACATACTGCGCCGAGGTAATCCTCCCTTGGTGGCCTATAGAAGGGATCAACCCCAACGATGGCGCTTCGATCGCTCCGGGTTATTGGGAATTTGCAAACGCGCTCGCCAAGTCAGTTCTATCAAGAATCATCACCCCAAACAAAATTTGGACATCAGGCAGTACTTTTGGCTGAATTCAGCCTGAAGAGGAGTCGTAACACAGGGATTAGATATCACTGCTGGTGAAGTGACGATTTCCAAGAATCATCCGGGATTTACCGGAACTTCGCGATGAACAGGTTGTAAGGAGTGTCATGCCTTTCTGGACATGGAGCGAAGGTACAGCCTAGCTCTACCTTCCCATCAAGCTCGATAATCCGACTGACATTTTGTCAACTTCCAAAGAACCGCATCTTAAACGAGCTGGAGAGTTAGGTTCACCACATGCCAAAGAGATACCCGATGTCCCATTTACCGCCTCGCCTCTTCCCCTTTCTTCCCCCCTCCCCTCCCCGCTCTCTGTACTTGACCCGTAGACAGTGCGACACGTCATCCTGAAAGGCGCTCCAAACCTCTCTGATACGGAATTCGAGGACATCAAACGAGGCTGGCTAGAAATTGTGATTGCAAAAATGGCTGAAGGTGTCTGGATCACGGACGTCTTCAGATCGAAATCTTCATCCACAAGTCTGCATAGCCTTTCTCGAAGTTTTCTGCGACTATGATACAGGTTCTTATCGTCTTAATCCAACCAGTCGTTCTTGAGAAATGATTGTCACATGATGAGTCCTTTTCACAGAACGACGATCTCCACACGAAGAGAGGCCTTTACCGGGTTCGGCTGGTCGTAAACCCCATTAAAGCTGTTCAAGCGTGCGGCCTTGCGACTCAACCCTGCACCACTCAACCTAAGTGCTTGATACTCAGATGCCAGAAGTATACCACAAGAGGGTCTCGATCCGAGATCGAGACCGCAGGAGAGACGTAGTTCGTGCGAGACGTATATTAGACCGTAGCGAGCTGTATGAATGATCGAGAGAGACCTGTACAACGCCTGTTAAGCTTCATAACCCAACACAACTGAAGAGGAAGCTGGTCAGGAGTATGTCAGTACTTCCACAGCATCAGCAAGCGGAATGAATTACTACACAGCTGAAGCTCCTCCGGCCATACTGGTGTCCACTGCATTGCCCTTGATCATCTGAGTGGAGAGTGTGCCACTGATCGCCAGCGTGACCTCACCTCCTATCATCACCTTTTCAGACCTCGTCATCTGAGAGCGGGATAGTTCAACCCACCAAAAGTCCCCAAGCACCAGGGTATTTCCTCCGAGGCATGCGATCCATGAAAACCGTACCTGCACCCGCACAGAAAGCAGAGACGGCATTGTTCGCAAGGTTATAGCCGAGTTGACAAGTGACTTATTTGATGCCGAGGGCGCTGGTCCGTTTGGATCATTCGAAGCATTACTTCTCGCCGGCGATCCGTCCTGATCAGTCAATCTGTCGCCTCGTGGATCGTCGGACATCCGGTGTGTCATATTGATGTCATCAATGTAATCGGTTTGATCGCGACAACGCGGCTATCCTCGGAACTAAATAGGTCAATCCGGTCAGTCTCCGAGGAATAAGCGAATATGACGTCTGACAGTGAAGTCTTGGTCTGGATCTGGCCTCGTGATGACGGTTGAGATGTTCTACGGCGAATGAAAGAGGGGATCCTCAACCTGTTTCCTATACCAATTTAACGAGCACTTGTTCCGCAACCTGTCCCTGGCGGTGGGAACATATTCAACAACAACCGCCGCTTCCTCGTGTACTTCCTGTTCGACCAACCAAGTCGCTCCCCCCGGTACGACAGCTTCCTCCCAATGTACGACTTGTGCCACCGGTACGACCCCGAACACCCCGAACAGCGCCAAAAACGGCTTGTACCACTTCTCCGGCTACGTTGACGAAATCCAATTAAACGTTCGATGCCTATTTGTTCGAGTAGGGTACATAGCTCGTCCAATCCAATCGACCCGGTCTAGATGGATATACGAATACGAATATATCCAGACCTCGAACGATAGCGAGAGTTGGTGGTGGATGTCTTGGGGTGGAAAACTCGGGAAAGGATTGTACGATCTTCGACCCGCTTGCGACGGCTTCGTGCCACGTCCAAGGGGTTTGTCATTACGAATGTCCTGTGGGGCATGAGATGACTGCTGTGGGTTGTCATGGAGGTGGAAGGAGGGGTGAGGGGCGATGAAAAGGGGTTTAGGACGCATAGCTTTGGTCGGGATTTCAGGTATTCTCGGACGATATAGGTCGCTTTGGTGGGGTTTCAGTGACGTTTACGATCAATGGCTATGATTATGATAGATGAGAATGAAGATTGTTATGATAGAAATTGTATGAAAAGTATGATGAGACGTACATATCACATTTCCACGTTCGAAATCCAGTGATCATTAAGCTCGTCCGCAGAGAAAACTCGTCAACCATACGCTTAGGTCCATTCCCTTCGACGACCAGGAGAAACCTCCCAAGAAACCAGACTAAGGCTTTGTGCTTATCCAAGGCGAGTTCACCTCGTATCTCCCTTCGCATTTAGCTGTCATTATGTGTTATAGAATGTTGCGAGGATACAATACGTCGGTCGTTCCTGCATAGGCCGATCGCCTTTCGCGGCAAAATGGAACCCCGAGTGTTTTTATCCAAATCAAAACCATGTATCCTTGCAAAGGCTCTCAGACGTTAATTCACGACTCGACTCCTTTGTCGCTCTACTCTTTTGTCCCTCCACTCTTTGTTGGGCCCCCGTAGGACCTACGCTAATGGTATCTTTTCATTTTCACGTATCATGTGGATGAGAATCGATCTACGACCCGACGCAACATAAGATACTGAACACTCAGACTGAATATGATCAGCACCCGTGCTCGATCCACCTTGGAGAACATCCGGGTGAAACATGATATCCCGGGAATGGCCATCTCCCTCGTACGCTCGCCAAGGAAGGACCAGGATCATCCGAGATGGGATACAGAGACAATCTGTTCCGGTGTCGCGAACAGTGCCGGTGATCCAGTCGACACCAAAGTAAGTTCACGTCCTAAACTTTATGTAGATCGTTTGGTCCGTGCCTCAGCTTACACCGGTTCATTCTTACCCAGTCTTTGTTCTGCTTAGCGTCCAATTGCTCTTCACGGCACTGGCGATAGGTCTCATGATCCAGGACAAGACACCGTCAAGGCCTGCTGTCGGGGAGAGGACTAGTAGTATTTTGGATTGGTCGACGAGGATCAAGGATATACTTCCTGACTTCCAGATGACGGACAAAACCACCGAGAGCGAAGTCACGATCGAAGATCTCTTGAGTGAGTCGACCGTCTTGTCCTTCATGTCGGTAGAGGACTGAGTTGGATGACCTTACTGACGAAGGATGGTGTGATAGGTATGAGATCTGGATTACCCGGTCACCTCTTCGCCATGGGGTGAGCGAGTGAATCACATCCGCGAGAAGAATCCGAGGTGATTGTCGCATGGCTGATGCAGAGTCCCTCAGTACTAATCCGAGTGAAGGTCTCTTTGACCGTCTCAAGCATTTGCCTACCTCAGCTCGACTCCGACAGACTTTCCAATACAGCAATTGGGGCTTTGTCATTTTAGCCGAGCTATTTCCGAAGCTCACCAACCTAAGCTGTCTAGGATTCGTCAAGCATCGGATCCTTGATGCCCTGGGTATGGATGGAACGTATCAGACGCTAAATGAGGCGAGGGCGACGGGTCGGATGACCGAGGGATTCGCTACGATTGGTGGCGAGAACCGTAGTTTGGGTTATGGTTTCGTTGATGGTGGCGGTGAGGGCTGGGCTGGAACTGCAGGTATCGTCAGCTCTGCGGACGACCTGGCAAGTCTTTGGGCAAGTTAAACAGCGCCTATGGAAGAATAGGTCAAGTGGCTACGCGAGCTTCTGGAGATGAAGATCATATCCTGCAAGACGATCGAGCGGAGTTGCAAACCTTGCATCCCGACAGACAAGCGAGACGAGATGTACGGTTTTGCTCAGTTTGTCTCCAACTACCGCGGTCATTCGATAACTCATCACAATGGAGCGCACCCGGGACAGTACAGTATCGTCTTGATGGACCGTGAGGCCGGGTTCACAATCAGCTTGATGCTCAATTGGAAGGATTGGTCGGACGGTGGTGCAGGTTGGAGAGTCTGCTGGATGATGACGAAGGTCCTGATGGACGACCTACGGGGCTTGGACCCCCTGATCGATATTGAGGACGATGATTTCAAGGTCGATGATATAGCTGGGGGTCATGTCGGTCTGCTCCGAGCTTCGGCGGAAGACACGGAATCCAAGCTATACTCTTATGATCTTCAGACCGTTACTGGTAAATACCATCATTCGGGGTATCATACCCTTCGCCTCATTCCAGCCAGCTCGGAAAATGTAGAGCATTGCGCTCTCATCGACGCCTTGAACACGACCGCACCAACGTGGATCGCATCTGTCAACACCTACTTGACCTCCCACCTGCTCTTCACACACGTTGTCGGGAACGAATTCTCTTGGATCGCAACTCGCTTGTTCCCGGGCGATGTCGTCAATGTGGAAGGAAGAGGAGCGGCGTTGATCCTCCCCGGCGGGATCGGTATGTTCGTTGGATGGTGGGGCGAGGAGCTATCGAGGTCGGCGGTGGGCGTCGAGGACAGTGATGTCGAAACGATGGCGGAGATTTGGTTCAGTAGGGTGAAAGAAGCAGTACATTAACGATGCAGCATCCACATTTACACTGTAGTTGCACTCGTTGATGTATGTATTCTCGTTCGTGCCGCCTCATTTCTCTTCCTCAGCCGTGATCGTCTGAGGCAGCTTGGGCAACGTCGAAGCCTGCCAAAGCGCCACTCCAGCCAATGCAGCCTCGACGCCGGCATGCAAAGCTATACCCTCGCTCGCGTCCATCCGTCCAACCACAATCGGTAAGAAGAAGAGGAAATGGATCGACCAATTGAAGGCGGTCATGATCGCCCCGACGGCGTATTCTCCGGCGAAATTTCGAGATCGTCGATTGTTCTCGAATTGCAGAAGGGTTCCGGTCCATATCAAGGACCAGGAGGTTGCGAGGTAAATCGTCGAAGTGACGAATGATTTGTTCAGATCTTGTTCGACAGCATCCGGTATTGATGGTTTGATGAGCCAGAGGTCAAAGCGATCGGATAGGTAACGTGTCGCCCAGAAGATCACGAAGAGCTGATGTACATTCGTCCTGAAGATGTCGATACGTATCAAAAGGAATTACTCACGCCACCTCTCGTAGCCCATGATACTTGATCGTCAACCCTACGACTAGCTCTCTCCCTGTGACTTTGTGAGGATCGCAGGATACTCCACCCTCGCGCATCCTTCACGAGCACCACCGGGAAGATGAGGCGTATCATCAAGAAAGCGGGTATGATTTCCCACGCCATACCAATGAGGTGTAAAGCGAACTCTTCCCAGCCTATGTTCTCGTCATGGCCGGCATGAATGAGCGAGCCAATCTGATGGATGATAAACCCTGCTACTATGCCGACAGTCCCGATAGTACTGATCCCGGATGTTGTCCTCCGAGTGTACCAGTAGAGGATGGTAACGATGCTGATAGGGAAGCCAAAGACGGCGTCTCTGGGTATGATATCAGCCCGTTTGTGGAAGGAAGAGGAATGAGTCACTGAATGAAGCGAGCACACCCTCTGCAGGGTATTTTCAGCCAATGTTGACAGGTGGTATGATCTGGAAGCGATAGTCACGCCATTGCTCCCACTTGTCATGTGCTTGTGCTTTCTGCCGGTCGGAAGCGTTCGTGCTGTGTCTCGTATGTTGTGCAAACGTATTAAGAAAATGAATGCGGCCGGGTGATAGTGATGAGAAGATCAGGGTGTAGGTGATACTCATCGATCCTGGATTGCCGGCTGTGAAGCCCGTGAGCGAGACAGATTCGCATCTCCAACGCCACTTACCAACTTGTGACCCGTTCGAGTGCAAACAAGACTCCCTATTGATGGGTAGCGGGATGACATCCTAGCGTCGAAGGGCGATCAGACCAGGTCAGTCTACCAGTGAGGAAGACTTTACATGAGGTCCAGCGGCATGACCCAAATGAGACACGTATGGCGAGTATGCCAGCTGTCTATGCGATTCATTTTCTCCTGCTAAGACGTATCTTGCTTCCCAATGTCCGTTTGTCTCGTAGCCTCGTCGGCATAGGTAGCGAGACGTCATCGCTGGTCTGACCTTCTGACCGCACTGCAAGAATTCACATATTAGCTCATGAACGATTGAGGGTTGCTATACCGACCGCATTTGCACGTAATGACCTATGCTTCTTATCGTAAGCCGTACGATCGAAAGGCCGAGTCTCGTTGATGATATATACATGGGAACTGGCGAGTATCAATGCTGTGATTGGTACACCTCTGAAAATAGCTTACCGAGTCACGATGTGAGGATGACTTGTGGGGTCCTTTACAATCATGCTGGCCTTGCGCGTCTTCCTTCATTCCAGAGATTAAATCCATCGAATCGGCCGGAGGGGATGCATTGAATTCGAGATCGTCTGAATCGTTGAACTCCGTATTCCCATGATCAGGCTGGTGGGCGAATGCGGCACCGGTATTGGTTCTCGGTGGGCATCGGCTGGGGATCTCACGGAACTCGATCATCGGAAAGGATATCGCAAATATTTTCCAGTACATCCCAGTGTAACCGCCTGTGAATATCATCAACGAAGAAAGGGTAATCCATCTTGAAGCTGCTGACTTTATGATCAGTGATATAGTGAACAGTCAGAAAATGAACTCCACCTTGGATCCAGTCTTGGAGGCCAGTATGAAGATGAGCGTCGCCAACTCGTGAAACTTTCGATGCGGTTCAGTAGAGAAGGAGAGGGGATGAGAGCGATGGTCCCTCGGATATCGTTTTCGTATAGATGCTGGTCGTAACTACGAACAAAGCATCATGATCGACCCACGAGCCAAAAACCTAGTTGAGAACACTTACAAGCGATCCATAGGGATACTCAGGTTGATCTCCTTCTTCAACCCCTTGTCGGCCAAGCTGACAGCCCGCAAAACGGTATGTGAGAATAGCACCTCTTCCTGAGGAGGTATGTTGAACAACTCGTGCATAGGAAAGACGCCTTCCACCTGGATCGCATATTCGGCTCCTCTTTCCTCACGTATATCAGGCTCATCCCAGAATTCTTGTCGAAACGCATGAGGTTCCCCTTTCCTCGCCCAGATAGTGAGGACGATGTCAAACTCGGTCTTCTGGTCAATGAGCGGTCGGACAGCTTGAGCTTGAAGTTGGATGCTGTTCGATCGACTGTCATTGTGCAGAAGAAAGGTATGAGGATTCGACGCTTCGTCGAATTGGCCCTTAAGCAGGAAGATCGGTAGACTGACGAGCCAGATGAGGAGGGCAGCCGTGAAAACTAGGCAAGTGATACCTAGGCAACGTGATGGGGATGGTCTTTGGCGATTCCGAGGGACTGATCTGATATCGGATGGCCCTGAAGTCTCCACCGCTAAAAATCGGCAGTGGAAGTTCGGATCATCAATTGGTAGTCATCGACAACTATTCATTCAAAGAAGACATGCGTTTGCATCAGGTTGTCTGTTGTACGGCAGAGTACGCGTCAGCAATCTCGTAGTTACGAAGTTTACCCATTACGTTTCGAGGTAGAAGCTGGATGGCCTTCCTGAACAAGATGAGACTTCTCCTTGTACTCAGATCTTCTAATCGTCAGTAGAATACCCTTTACATCCTTCCATCATTTTCGACCGTGTCATGAGTGAATTCTTCAGTGATACCACTTGACCTCTTGTGTGTCCACTTTGTCTGTTCAGCCAGCCCGGCCCCTCCTGCAGCCACGATAACAATGCCATCTCCCAGGGCACACTGTCCTTTCTCGGTGCGATACCCGGAGCTATGAGCATCTGACGCATAACTCATACGACTACTCAACGACGATGGAGATGGTTCATCTCGTTTGTCTTGGTACTTTTTGCCACTGTCTTCGTTTTCCAACAAGCCGTGAGCCCCTTTCAATCGCTCTAGGTATCGCCTTATTGGGATTCTGACCTTTTTTTTAGCAGGAGCTTGGACGTCACACTGGACGATCGGCCGAATGGCGGGATTCGGCTCAGAACGCTCTTCCTCTCCTTCCCCAGCCAGCGAAGCCGGATCAATACCTCGTGGAGCATGGGGATCAGGTGTCGGTCAAAGCTTCCGGAAGGATACTCATAACAGGGGGAGGAGGGAATGTCGGTGAGTCTCCGTTCGTTGAGATCTCGATCTGCCCAAAAGCTCTGTCCTACTCATGAAAGCTGACTCAAGCTCGATTGAAGGAAAACACCTCATCCGAAGACTGTTATCATCGAATATCCCCATCACCGTTGTTGACAAGATCTTCTTCGATGACGAGCTCGAAGCCATCCACCGCGATTTTCCCCGCTCGAAGTCTCTTCTTGGGGTCATCATCGGCGATATCAGGGACAAAGATGCCATGCGAAATGCTCTTGGTTCAGACGTAATCGGTGTACTCCACCTGGCTGCGGTCTCGAGGGTGTTATGGTGTCTCCAGAACGAACCGGACTGTGAGGATGTCAATGTAGCAGGGACGAAAGGGGCACTCGAGTCGATGGAGAAGGCGAGAGTCGGGTCATGGTTCATTCAGGCATCATCTCGAGAGGTGTACGGCGTGGCGGAGGCGTTTCCGGTGACGGAGGATGTTCCGCATAACACCGCCAATGTGTATGGAGCATCGAAAGCCAGAGCAGAAACCGCGATCGAACAGCATATACTCGAGCGGGATGGAAAGAGCGGGACGAGCTCCCCATTCCGAGCAATCGCTCTGCGGTTATCGAATATATACGGCGGACAGGCGGATCATCGAAAACGACTCATTCCTTCGATCACGACGAATGCTTTGGCCCACCGAACTATTCAGATTGTGGGTGGAGACCAGGATGTGAGCTTCTCTGAGCATGCTTCACGATATAGTACTGATAGTATCTAGCTCGACATGATCCACATCGATGACGTGATTGACGCTTTCGCTCTGACCATTAATAGACTCGAGGGTAGCAGAACCCGTTCTTGGCTCGGCGGTCTGTGTAGTCAGGGCGATCGAGGCATGGAGGGACTTCGAGTTATACAATATCGCCGCCGGCACTTCTACGCCCGCCACCGAGTTGGTCCGGAAGATATTGGCTATCACCCAATCCGCCTCTCCCATCCAGACCATTCCAGGCGATGCGAGGTCCCGGATAACTACGTGGGTAGTACGGTGAAAGCAGCTGAGACCCTCGAGTTCGAAGCGAGAGTCACCATGGATGAGGGTATTCAACGACTCACTATGGCTTATCTGGACGGGACCGTCACTTACTTGGAGCGCAAAATGGAAACGGAATGCTCAACAGCCCGTACCTATAACATCAGCGATGTCCTTTTGGCTAGACGGATGTAGCGGAACGATTCCTACGGAAGGTCCCGATCAGGTCGGATACTTGTTTCAGAACCTGAACGGAACCGACCCTTCCACTAGATGGGGATGGCGTGACGATGTAGAGCCGCAAGCATGGAGATTCCTCGTCGAGTCTCATGGGAATACCGGAGACGGTGTGATCAGATTCGCTCAACGAGATGACGAGGTTCAAGAGCATTATCACGAATCCTTGGACGACGATCAGGTGATCGGTGAAGGGGAGACGAAATTCATCGTTTCAATCGAGCCTTCTACCGGATATGTCAGGCTCGTCCCCGCTTCATCCGGCGAGCCACTCGTCACCCTTACATCGAGATGAGACCGATCAGCCGGCGCCGACAATTACAAAACTATCGCTTCCGACTGACACCCCTCTGCTGTCCTGGGAAGAAGTCGCCTTGGCCTTTCTATAGCGAGGATCCTCTTGGTTCCGCGATCAATGATTTTCGCTACGAGACTGTGCGAGAGTTTACAGCTTCACCGACAAAGACGATGTGTCGACGACTGCAAGAGGCATCAACTGAGGCGCAAACAAAGCTGGACCACCTTCGAGCGATGTCTCGATCCATCGAGCTTGAGCAGGCGCCAATGCGCTCAGGGTCCCCTTCAGAATGGCGACATCGTCATATGCCGATCTGTGTCAACCTATGCGATCGTCCTACCACTTGCTTGGATACCGGCTCATGCGCTTGTGTTCAAGCTTCATGCATACCTCGAGCTCGATACCCCTTCGCCGCATTTGCGAATCTACCTACCCTTTCATATCCTTCTACTGTGGACTGGGCAGCTCTCTCCGTACACGCTCCCGATATCCTTGTCAATCAAGTGGCGCAATCTTCGTGGCTCAATGTCCTCCACCCACATGCCGCTCGATATCTCAGTCAGAATCCTGAATTCCCGAATATCCACCTTACCAAGCTACCAGACGATATTCAGAAGGACCGAGATGAAAACCCGGTGGATTATGACCAGGTGCACAGTATTGATTTCGGTTGCTTCTCTGCCCATGCGGTGCTGGAACGAGTTGTGAAGCTGGTCGGTCAAGAGTATACTCCCGATAGTCTCGTCTTCCTTCCATACTATTCGGGAACGAAGAGGGTTTGTTTTGCGTTGGGCCTCTTCTTGTCTATCAAAGTCGCTTGACTTCTTGTCTAGTTTCCCCCTTTCGACCATTGGGCGAACCACGCACTATCTAATTGTCTACCGCCCGACTTCAATTCGACTCGGCTCATTGCGCCGTTCATGTTCGACTGGGGAGTGTGTAATACTATCTTGCGGACCCTTTTCATGGTCCGAGAGAAGAGTTCTCCTCTACCCGAGATGAGGAAAGGGACGTCTTGGAGCCTGATGGGAGACGTCAATTGTCCCATGTGAGCTATTACTACCGCTCATGCAGGTCGATCCATTGACATGTGCGATCCAAGGTTATCGTATAGATCAGGACATCGTCGTTCCAGCCCGGACGTGCTTACAAGAGGAACTCCGCGAATCCTTTAGCGATATCGCTCGAATACGGTTAATCCGGCAGAGATCGATCCTCGTCACCTGCAGGGGATCTTTACCTGGTGCAGGAGCATCGATCCGGCAGAAGGTCATGTGCGATCGACCGTACTAGGGATACACCGGCTCCGAAGTTACAGGGTGGTGCGGCATTGGCAAGGTATTGGATGTTAAGGGATCAGACGCGCCGCGGAAGTACGCGCGTCCGCGCGACTTAAATACAAGTCTTCATTCTTAGCTTTTACTCTTATGCATCTCGTACATTCAACAGATTATGAGACCTCTGCTTTAACC
>JAABUH010001010.1_pt1 | contig 34889 bp, 43 predicted proteins | sample 5559121 | NCBI WGS metagenome assembly JAABUH01 (sample SAMN10711871, study PRJNA513364) | rock metagenome | isolation source: Antarctica rocks | place: Antarctica: Victoria Land, Battleship Promontory nord | collected 2015-12-28
GCCCGTGTGAGACCTCGATCCCGATTCCGACCCCGATTTCGCCCCTGCTTCATCCTCTGCTGTAGCCCTTGTTGTTCCGCCTCCATCAGTATCTGTTCATATTGTGAGAACTCTCTTTGTGTAGAATTCTTGAACTCTTGCTGACGTTTAACGCCTCGTCGTTCTCTTGCTTCTACGAGTCTATTCTTTGATCGAACAACAGCGAGATTTTGAACTTGTAAAAGTGAATCTGACAGAGTTTCACATCGTCATAGATCTCCCCCGAAACGGGAGATGAGGTCAAAGACATGAGGTCGACGAAGGCGATGCTGACAGGTGGAGCATCGATGAGGATGATCATGACAATGGCGATGACGATGGCGATGGCGATGAGTGTCAGAAGGAAGTCTGATGTGTGGGTTTACTAGGCTAGATTAACCGAATTTAAGGCTGTGAGGAAGGTCATGAAGAGATTACTCAGAATCATATGTAAACCCTTGAATTGCCTACTAAATTTGGTGTGTAACTGAGTGATGCGCAATGGAAATTTCAGGTTTCCCCGAGAGAATGTACGTGTAAGCAAAGGGGGGTGTACATGTAAGTCAGAGGGGTGTACGGGTATTGACTCCCTTTATTTATTAAAATTTATTCCTTTGATGTTTACTTAAAATATAACAAGACAAAAGAAATTAAAAACTTTGTTAATTGTGATAATTTTGCACGATTTGATTTCTTAAATATCATCTAGCTGCAAAACGAAGACTGAATTTTGTTTGAAGAAACTCGGCTAGAAAAATGCATACGTATGATTTTCGCCCGTGCGTTGCAAGACGAGTTCAAAATAGTCTGCGTTTGAAGTGTAAAACCTGTCCGAGAACAGAAAGAATGAAGAAAACCGAAATATAGGATCATGGAAGCCCTAAGGGAGCTCCTGGTGGGACTCGTTGGCCGTTCCGTTCGAGCTAGCCTGTGTTGTCTCCGGATGATGTTTTCGAAAATTGGCACACTCAGCACATTTGTTATACAACCAGGTTATGATGAAGCTGAGGACGACAGGGGTGATCGGACTGTCACCGTGTTTCCAAGGTACTTCCCAGCTTAGAAAGTAAATCACGACTGCAAGCACAATGTAGCCCAGAAACCCGACCAGGCTGACGTTTGTATGATCAGTAGTCCTTAATTTATAGATGCCGCATAAGTTGCCTTTGGTCTCATCCGGAGTTGCGTCTACATATCCAGATCGTTCATGATCTTCTCCTGATGCAATTGCCCAGGCGTCGTATTGTATACGTGCAAGAGATGTCGCGAAGAATTGGCTTGCCTCAAATTCCCACTGATTGGGCTCAAGCGGCCTTGAGAGGTAATGACTGATTCTTTTCTGTGCCAGCAGAGCAGAACCAAGACGCCAATGCATTGCATATTTAGTATTTGAATATTCCATTGCGAGTCTCATGAGCCAGGTGCCAGGATGGTCGGAAAAGCCCGTAAGAAGGGGGTCGTGAATTTCCCAGTGCTGGCTTCCATCCGGTGAATACATTTCGCTTTGGTCAACACAAGCCAAAACTCGAGCTTGAGGATCTGCGTTATACCAGCCATCTTTGTTACGGGTCTCTGCCGGAAAAATAGGGTCATGGCTTGGTTTTTCGTGGCTGATGTGAGCTGACAAAACAAAGATAATGGTCATGGTGCTTTGTGCAAAATCACCATCCGCTGGACGCTCAAGCTCCGAAATTGGGAACCAGTGGTCCATCCCGGGAGTCAAAGACGAATGATACACACTGTACAAAGTCAGCTTTCTCACTGTCACTCGCTCTTTCCACGTTGCATACTCTACATGGTAGACTGGAACAATCCAGTCATATGGATTGCCCCTAGTACTAGTTGTGTACTCCTGTTCCTTGTCATCCTTCTTCTCGACGTGACCGTAATTGTAATAATAGGTTCGGTTCAAAGGACTTTGATCATCGCTCGTAACGTATGGCATTGACATATTCAGCGGGGAACAGCTGGTTCTGCGTCGCCATTTGGGAAGATTTGGCGCATTGATACCAAGCGCTTCAGCATCGACTAGCCCAGTATCAAACGTCACCGCGGAATTGAGGTCGTTGCAAATGTCCAGTGAGAAGGGACACGGCTCCCCACTTTTATTTACGAACTCAATACCTCGTTGATAAAACACCTTGCAGGTCAACGCGTTCGCAGGATCAAGCTGGCCATAACAATTTTGAGCATATCGACTAGATCTCTCCTCCTTTTCGCGATTGTGAAGATCGTCGCGATAGCCAGCTTCTTCACGACCTTTATCATCAAATTGATAAACACCGCATTGACTTGATGACAGTAATCCAGCCCTGTTCGAAGCAATTTTGGCGGATGTGAGACCGAGGGATACCCATCCAGCAAATACAATAAGCAGGGCAAATGTCATAAGAAATGCAAAGAATTTCTCCCACCCGTTGCCACCACGATAAATGGTCGTTACGCTTTTGAGATAGAAATCTCGGCTACCTCCAGCCTCAGCTAATATTTTCAAAAGTCTGCCTTCCGTATGCGGATTCTTGGCATCAGATTGGGCACGCCAGTTCGTTCTTCGGTCTAAGTAACCGTGCGATTCCGTGGAGTTTTCAGCTTGTCCCGGCAATCCGGCGGCGATCGTAGGATGCGAGGTACCTTCGGCGTTGTCTCTTGATTGCTCAAAGGTACCATTGGAGCTGGCAGTTGTTGAGTCGTAGCTCGCATGTGCTTCTCGATTCGAGAGCAGCGGTGCTTGATCATTGACCGATTCGGGAGAGATTGTTACAGGATCGACCCACTTTACAAAGTAACAGAGAAAATTTCGTGCTATCCGGAAGACATAGATAGTAGCCAGGGCTAAAAACACGCCAACCACACTCGTCATCACGTGGGAACAAAAGTCCGTAGCTAGGATCTGGGGCTCTAAGATAAGACGATTTAACGACTGGAGCAATATGTTTCCAGAAAACACTCTTTATTGTACTTCATCAGACACACAGATATGGAACTTACGATTTATCCAATGCCGACTCTTGTCCATCCAGAGAACTGTCATCACAGCCGTTGTGTCCGACCTAGTCGCAAGATTTTGTAAGAAAGGATTTGGATCTGAAAACGTTCAAGAAGAGGTGACAGGACGATACGAAGATTCAACACGTTGCTAAAACAATTACATAAGAGGAGAAAATCTGCTTGCGGTCGACATTGCGAAGTAAACGAGGCAGCGAATGACTGGGCTGGGGAGAGCGGGAGGTTGCCTTGTTGCTGCCCGAATCCCGCAATACTGCAATAGGGCTGTCACCTAACCGAGTCTGCTGCAAATATTTGATCACCGTATTGCACTCAGACGTGTAACGCGTAGGTCGCTGTGAAAGATCAACCCGCAGAGACTTGATCGTGACGCAGTCACTGTACGTACACCTTTGAAGTACGAAATGCAATGATGTTTAAATTAAAGGAAGATCGCGCGTTGGTTTAAGTTCAAGAAATATATATGTTACTATATACACCTCGAACTTAAGATTGGAAATTGCCATTTCGGTTGGGGAAAGGTAGCAGGGCCGCTTTGAAGGGAGCAGCGGGGAAGCAGGAGAAAGCACCAAGGGATCAGGGGGAAGCACCAATGGAGCAACATCGACGGAGCGTCGAGGGAGCACTATGGGGGAGTGCAGGGGAGCAGGTGGGAGCCTGAGATGGCTTCCTCAGTCTCGGCTTGAGCTGCCCTCGTTGTTTTTCTGCTGCCTACCCGTCTTCGCTATTCCGCCCTAGTCTGCTGGCAACTTCTGGCAATGTGGTGGCTTGATGACTGAGATAACTTGTCTAATTCAGCAAAACTCTCTGAATTCTTTGCCGTAGAAGGGTCCACCTAGCACTCGGCTAAACCTAGCAGTCGTCAGGCTATAGGGCTGAAAATTCACATTTCATATTTTATTGCTGCAATTCTTCAACATATCAGCAAAACAATGACAGCCACCCCCCCCACCCTCCCCACCCTCTCTATGTTCTTCATACCTTCGAAAGATATAGAACTTTCACAGAAAGAGCGTATAACGCTTGCTTTCGCCCGTTGGAACGAGGCTTCAGCAGTCAACGAAAATTCTTTCAAAGCAAAACTCGCTCGTCAATATGAAATATCAAGAAGTACTTTTATGAATCGAATCAATGATCAAAAGACTGCTTCTGTACGCAATCAGCACTTTCAAAGACTTAGCTTCGAAGAAGAAGAAGCTATATGTGCCTGAATTCTACGTCTTCAGACTTGAGACTGATCTTCTCATGTAAAGCAAGTACATTTAATAGTCAAAGAACTACTAGTTAAAAAGAAAAATAATAAGTCAGTTAAAATTAATTGATCTCAGAAGTTTTTAAAACATCATTCATAAATCAAAACAGCATATATTTTTTCGCTTGATAAAGAGCGTGCTATAAATCAGAATCATGATATTTTAGCTGACTGATTCAATCTTTTTCAGAGTTTAAAAGAAAAGCATGAAATAAAGATAGAAAATATCTACAACATGAACGAAAAGAAATTCATGCAGAGAGTCATTGTTAAGCTTTGAATCATGATTTTCAAGTATGAAAAAAAGACTTATATGATTCAATGTGACAATCAAGAGTGAGTCTCATTGATTGAGTATATATTTATAAATGAAAGAGTCTTGAAGTCATGAATTATCTTCAAAGAAAAAGTACAGCAGAAGATTTGATATGAAGTACTTAAAGAAGATCATATTGCTGTGAGTGAGAATGACTGAATCAACAATGAATTGAATTTAGTCTGAATTCAAAAATGCTTTGATTCAGAAACTAAAATTCATCAAAAAGATAAATATTGAATGCTATTAATTGATGATCATGCTTCTCATATTATTACTCAAATGATTGACTATTGCGTCAGTCAAAAGATTATTCTACTGTGTTTTTTGACTTACATCATTCATCTGTTTTAATCACTCAATGTTGAGATTTTTGCTTCATTGACTACTGTGTACAAGACTCATGTTTAGTGAATTACTCAACTTGAGATCAGCTACTCAATCAATAAAATGAACTTTCTAAAGATATATCAACTGACTCAACATGAAGCAATTACATTATTGAATATCAGAAAGTCATGAACAGCTATGAAGCTTCTTTCATTCAGCTCAGCATTAGTACTTCAGCACTTTTCTTTTAAGAAACTAAAGCAATCACAGCAATATAACATAGTCATTCATTTAACTACGTTTTTTGAGACTGTTATGAGCATGCATCTCTGTTATCTCTGATTAGCCTGATTAGTCTAACATAGACTAGTATAGAGCTGTGAGTAAAGCTGTTGTTGACACGCTAGCGACCTAGCGTGCCTTCGTAAGTAAAACTCACGTCGTGTTGCATCTTCTTTCTACTTCAGCTTTGAACTTCTAGTTAGAATACACTCATATGATTCGCTCTATGCAGACTCATAACATTAGTTCAAAGCTCATCAATCTTGCTATTGATGTGTAGACGATATAAAAACAAGCTACACCACTCAAACTTGAATCAGAATTGAAACTCGAAAATCGAGCTCAGAAGACTCATTAAAAATCAAGAAATTTCTAGAACAGAACAGAAGAACATGAACACGTTGCTCTAGATTAACCTTTTACTGAGCTTGTTGTCAGAACAGAAGAACAGAAGAGCATGAACGTGTTGTTCTAGAACTGAAATCAGAAATTTCAGTTGAATTTCGATCAGCAATTTTCTACTCACACAATGACTAGAAGCACAGAATCAGAATCAGTGAGCATTGCTCGCTATGAACTTCAAAATGCTAGAAAAGAATCACTTCTATCACAGAATTGAACAGCATCAGAAGAAGAAGACACGAATGCGTCATTGAATACAGAAAAAGAGAACATGAACGCGTTGCTCTTTGATCATGAAATTATCAAGATCAGCATCAGCACTGAACTGAATGCTTGAATAAGTGCTCATGAAGCAGACGATCTCATTGTCTTTATTAAGTACATGTGTTAACAGCATGACATCGAAATTGAGATTCACAATGACATGATTCAGATGTTGAATGATGTCAACAAGATCAACATTGAATTGAAAGTTATCAACATTGAGTTGAAAGCTACTCAGATAATGTTGAATGCTGTTTAAACGCGTCTACAGAAAGAGATGAAGAAAAAGAATGTAATTATACATCATCTAGAAGCGACATCAAGTTGACTAAGCACTTCGATTTCAAAAGATCGATTCTCAAGATTGATCAAGCTATCTGACTCGTCTTTGTTTAAAGATTCGAGACAGAATGTGAATAATTGATTGTTTTGAATGTGAAACAAGCTGAAGATGAACAAGAATTATTTTTCTATCGAAGAAATGAAGATTGCATATGTGAAAAGTCGAGTCAGTGAAACAATGATCAAACACATAGCACTCAGAATGAGAAACACGATCACGAACTCGTTTCTTGAAGCAGAAGAGATACTGTCAATCATAAATAAGATGTATGACGATCTCAATCGACATCACACAACTCAACGACAGTTCTTGAAGCTGTATCAAAACAAGATCTTCTTTCATGAATTTTGAATAAAATTTCAGAGACTTAGTGCAAAACTAGAATATAATAACGAAACTTTACTAGATGATCTTCAGCATAAGATTAGCTCAGATCTTCAGCGAGTCATGATCAATGAATGAACTATGAATTTGAATGAATTCGTCAACATCTGCATGCGATTTGATGTTTGATTGACGAAATTGAATGCTTGATCAACTCTCAAGACATCAATGACTTAAGTCGCTCGCTTTATCGCTGACATCTCAATGATGATCACTATTGTGATCTCAGCTTCAATCTTTGCATGAAAGAAACTCAGAATATTGAACGTTGACTCTGCTAGAAAGAAGTTGTTTAAAAAAAAAACTCTGCTTCAAATGCAAGAAGTCAGAACATAGAGCACACGACTGTCTTGAATCAGCTAAGATGCATGAAATCGCAGCGAATTCGAAAAACGATCTGCTCTCATCAAAGTAGTGATTGAGAGCGACATGCTCATATTTTGCTTCATCAATATGCTCGATGACTCGTTTGATTTCAAACCGTTTATTGTGAACGTCATCTTGAGTAGTTTAGAAAAGATATTTCGATCTTTCGCTCTGATAGACATCAAAGTCACTGACATGACGTTCATAGATGATTCATTGGTTTCAGAGCTATGTGAACGCTTTGATATTCAGTCAATTTCACTGTTCAAATCGAAGTCGATTCATTTATATGACAAAACTCTCGATCGAAGATCTATTACACATGCTCTGTATATCTCAGTCACTATACAAGAACATAAGAATAAAATGATGTCTCTATTAATAACTCGTCTAGATCAGCACAAGATAATCATTGACAATCTCTGATTGAAAAGAAATCAAATTTTGATAGATTCTGCAAACAATCGATTGATATCTTCATTAAATATTCAAATCTTGAAACTTATCATTTCGAAAGCAAGCAGTCAATCAGCATTTCATTGACTCAAATCAAGCAAGGTCTGCGAAATGAAACGAAAGAACTTGAAGTCTATGTCAACGATCATCTTAAAGCGAACTACAAATTCGAAATCAGTGAATCGATTCATTGAACCAGCTCTCATACGAAAGCAAAGCACTCAAGTTGATCTCGATCAACATGAACTCATTCAATCATCGAAGAAGAAAGAGCTCGTCAATATTGTCATAATCAAAGTCGCTGCTTATCAAACTCTAGTCAAGAAGAAGAATGTCAAGATCTTTACATTGATCATTAGTGAAATCAACAAGATGCTTAGCTCAATCAAAGATTCAGCGAAACTGAATGAAATGATCTCTGTCATGTCATTAAAGAAACTGAAAAAGAAGCTTTTGATAGTCTATCATGACTTTCTGAACGTTTTTGACAGAGAAAAGGCAACTCAGTTGCTCTCGCATCGATCATATGATCATAAGATTGAATTAGAAGATGAGAGTCAATCTTCTAAAAGTCGATTGTATCTCATGTCAAGTCACAAGTTGCAGAAGATCAAGAAGTATCTAGAAGAGAACTTGAAGAAGAAGTTTATTACACTCAGCAAAGCTTCATTCGCTTCGTCAATACTATTCATCGAAAAGAAAGATGATAGTCTTCGCTTTTGCGTGAATTATTGAAAACTGAATGCTCTGATTAAAAGAAATCGTTATTCAATACTCTTGATAAACGAAGTACTCACTTGAATTCAAGACAGTAAATATCTGACTTGACTTAACATTATCGTCACGTTCAATAAGCTTTGCATGAGCACTGAAAGTGAGAATCTAATCACATTCGTCACTTTCTTCAATGTTTACAAATATAAAGTAATGCTCTTTGAATTAATCAATGAATTGAAATTCTTTCAGCACTATATTATTGATGTGTTGTTCGACTGTCTGCATAAATTCTGTCAGATCTATCTGAATGACATTCTTATTTACAGTAAGATCTTGAAGAAACATAGAACTCATGTGAAAGAGATGCTAGACAAGCTTCGTGAAGTCGATCTGCAAATAGACATTGACAAGTGCGAATTTGAGATTCAGAAGATCTCGTTTCTAGAACTACTGATATTCATCAATGATTTATGAATGAACTCTCGAAAAGTAAATGTGATTTGAAGCTGAAAAGTGTCTCAATCGTTGACTCATGTACAGATCTTCATTGACTTCTGCAATTTCTATCGACGATTCATAAAGAACTTCTCGAAGATCACTCAATCTATGATAAAGCTGATTCAAAAAGATCATTCATTTGAATGAACAGAGATCTGTCAGACGATCTTTGAGAAACTGAAGCAACAAATGACAACAGTCTTCGTTCTGAAGCATTTTGATTCGATCAGAGAAGCTATTCTGAAAACGAACTTCTTGAACTATGTCAACGACAAAGTATTGTCTCAATATGACGATGAAGACATTCTACATTCAGTGATCTTCTATAGCAAGAACATGATTTTTGCAGAATGCAACTACGAGATCTACGACAAAGAGCTTTTGACTATTATTTGATGCTTGAAGCACTTATGTCTTGGATTAAAATGTACTGATATTTTGATCAAGATTTTCATCGATCATCTGAATTTGAAGTACTTCATGATCATCAAGAAACTGATCAGATGATAGACTAAATGAGCTGAGAAGTTATTTGAATATAACTTCAAGATCATATATCAGTCAGAAAAGCAGAATCTGAAAGCAGACGTGCTGATCAGAATGTCAGACGTCAAGTCAATTGAATCAAATAATGATTGAAAGCTATATCAGCATCAGATGCTATTATCAGTAAGCACATTTGAACTGCAATCAATAGAAGATAATCAAGATCTGACTCAGATCTTGCTCATATTTGACTCAGATTCGAAACAGAAATCGAAAGCTAATAAAGATCCAATCGAAGAGATGATTTCTATTCAGAATCGAATTATAGTTGAAAATCAAATGAATCAACAATGTATTGATATTTGAACAGTCATAGAACAGAACAGAAGAACTTGTCAAGATATGAGTCTAGACAATTGCAGAGTACTAAACGAAGTACTCTGAAAGAATGATAGACTGTAAGTTTCTTAGTCAATGATCACTCAATTGATAAGAAAAGCACATAATCTTTCGATCAGTGATCATTCTGACATGAATCGAATGTTAGACTTGTTAAGACGATCATATTGCTGGTCGAAGATGAGAACGACAATCAAACGCTACATTCAAAACTGTTACGTTTGTCGTAGGTCAAAAGCATCAAGAGATCGAATCAATGAACTACTGAAGTCATTGTCTATATCTGAACAACGATGACAAGACATATCATTGAATTTCATTATCGATTTATTGAAAAGTGATGAAAGCAACGTGATTCTGACAGTGATAGATCGATTGTCTAAAGAACATCATTATATACTCTGTTGATCAGATGACGAAGAGACTTTCGCTGAACAAACAGTCAAGCTGCTGCTGATATGAGTCTTCAGAACTCATGAATTATCAAGATCAATAGTGTTCGATAGAAGTTCGCAATTCATATCGATTGTCTGAAAGTCTTTATGTCTAAGACTTGACATTAAGATGAAACTATTCATCGACTATCACTTACAGATCGACGATCAAACGAAAAGAGCGAATCAGAATGTAGAATGATATCTACAAAGCTACTGCTTGTACATGCAAGATGACTGATTCATCTGACTATCTATGACTGAATTCGTCGATAACAATGCTATTTCATCATCAATTGAACAATCAGCGTTCTTTTTGAATAAGAGCTTTCACTCTCATATGAGCTTCGATTTGAATTCAACTGAATATGAGATCACTCAAGCTAGAATTCAAGCGAGCAAAGCAGAGAATATATTCGAACACATGAAATAATCATTAGCGTTGATCAAGCAGACATTAGCAAGAGTCAGAGTCACAATGAAGAAACAGACTAACAAGCATCGAAAGAAAATGATTTACAAGATAGATGACATGATGTTTCTGAATTCTAGAAACATTATGATCGCAAGATCATCAAAGAAGCTGAACAATAAGATGCTAGAATCTTTCAAGATTCTGACTGAGATCGAACATGCATATGAACTGAAACTGTCATCGACAATGAAGATTCATTCAGAGTTCATCTTGAATCTACTACGACTGAATTCGAAAGATCTTCTGAAAGAACAACGAAATGAGTCGTCTGATTCTATAGTGATAGATGACGAAGACGAATGAGAAGTGAAGAACATACTGAACTTCAGACACTACAGAAGACGACTGCAATATCGTGTCAATTGAAAAGACTATGACGTTGATCTACATTGATACAATGTCAATGAAAATGAGTTCAAAGACTGCTCGAAGATTGTAAATAACTTTCATCAGAAGTATTTAAACAAGTCAAGTTAGAAATCGACTCAACGAGAATCAGTCAATCAAACTGCAGCAATGAGAATATTGCTAGATGAAGAGAAGAAATAATGTTGCGAGCATGCATCTCTGTTACTTCTGATTAGCCTGATTAGCCTAACATAGACTAGTATAGAGCTGTGAGTAAAGCTGTTGTTGACACGCTAGCGACCTAGCGTGCCTTCGTGAGTAAAACTCACGTTGTGTTGCATCTTCTTTCTACTTCAGCTTTGAACTTCTAGTTAGAATACACTCATATGATTCGCTCTATGCAGACTCATAACAAAGACTTCAGTTACATACATTGATTTCAATTTAGAAGTTGTTCTAACATTTGCAAATACTTCTCAAGTACAGTAGCTTATTAAATAAGCAATAAAAGAAATGATTTTTAGTCAGATTCTTCAAAAGATGAGTAAAGCAGCAATATGAACAATGACAAAATCTACTATTCAAAACATCACTAATCAGAAACTTCTTGAACTCAATAAAAGAAAGAAGCAAAAGATCAATTGAATTAAAAGTAATTATGATACTGCAAGAGTCATGAATCAAGAGATTGTTGATGAAAGAAGAGAGAATTAATGAACAAAGATATGACAAAAGAAGATCAATTCTTTACTATGTTTAAATTCTGAGCTATTTACTTCAAAATCTTTTATTCAAAAATGAGCTGTCATTTCAGCTCAACAGACAAAGATGTGAAATAAAAAGATCAATAATTTACTACGTTTAGATTTTGAGCTTTTCACTTTGATATCAATGATAGCAAGCTTTAGACAAAAGAAGAAGAAGCAGTTGATAGTTAAGCTATGAATCAAACAGCTGAAGCAGAAGCAGAAGCAGAAGCAGCTGATAGTTAAGTTACGAGTCAGACAGCAAAATCAGAAGCAGAAGCAGAAGCAGAAGCAGAAGCAGAAGCAGAAGCAAAAGCAGAAGCAAAGAAATAATGTGATATCTACAACTGATCAATCAGAACGAGACATGTGTATCAGAAAAGTCTTAAAGAAATTCTATTAGCTACGTAGTGAATCGTTTGAAGCAATAAAATATGAAATGTGAATTTTCAGTCTTATAAAGCGTGACGACTGCTAGGTTTAATCAAGTGCTAAATGAACTCTTTTAAAGTCTCATTAAGTTTTGCATTTGCATAAAATCACTTGCTAGAATCATTTCTTGATGAGTCTTCAACAATTGAATAAATCTTGCAAAAGCATATCTCTTAACTCGTCATTAAAGCTGTCATTTCAGATATATGATCATCTTATCTGTTAAAGTACTAGAAAGTGACGAGAGATGATTAATCAAATCAATGAGAATCTGAAGATTAATATTTAGATTTTCTAGTGTAAGATAGATGAAAATAGAGATTTCTTCGCAATAATTTTCAATTGCTTCAAAATTCAATGAAACTTCTCTTCTCTTTCTCAATGTATGTTCTCTTTACTTTCTCTCTTTCTATGCATGTAAAGTCTTTCAGCAGATCTCATTTTTGCAGACTGTTAACTCTCTACATTGTTCAGAAGTGCACTCAAACCAGATTTAAATAGTATGTTTTCGTTGTTTCTTTGACTGATCATTATTAATCATCTTGCTCAATGTCTTACGTTTAATCTCTTTATCAGCTTCTGAAGTGAATCTTTTGACTGCTTTGCATGAGATGCAATAGAACTTTTAGAAAGATATTTTCAACAATGTTTCTGAGCTGAAGATGAAATCAATGAATTCAAATTACTGAAGTCATAAAGTCGTTTACGAATTGATTCAGCTGAATTTCACATCAGCGAAGTAATCATCTTCTTCTGAAATCAAGCACATGTCATTTTGCTTGTAGAATAACTGAGCTTGTAGAGAATGTAAACATTCAGAACAGCTGCATCTAAATAAAACAGAAACAGAGATCATCAATAACGTTGACATTGATGTTTAATGAAGAAATATTGTTATCTTTGCTGAGCATTTTCATCAACTTTTCTCATGTGTAAATTGTAGTTCATCACTGTTCATGAAAAGAATAAAAATTGATTGTTTTCTGAATCAAGCTGAATGAAGTTTTCAGAAATATAATATCTGAATCAAGAATTTCTGAAAACAATTTTTTGAACTTTCTCAAATCAATGAGTCATTGTCATTAATAAAACAGTGTTGTTGTTCTGTCAGATCATACATAGTACGTGATTCTTGACTGTTGTGACTGCTGTAGTATCTCAATTCTTTTCTTTAGTGATTACAGTCTTCAATTTCACATTGACAAATTTTATCAAATGTTTAATCACGTAATTAAATGATAAATTAAATGATTTATCATTTTGATCAATCTCTCTTCTTATAAGATCACTTTGACGTGATCAACTGCAGATGTATGTTTAATAGTTTAAATGACATCAATTATCAAAATGACATGAATCATTAAAATGACATGAATTATCAAAATGACACGAATCATCAAAATAACACTGCTGGCACTGATTATTCTGATTCTATATACTCAATTTTATATGTTCAAGCGCATGCAAAAGCAAGATATTAAATCAATGAATTTATTATCTAACTAGTTATTTAATCATCTATTTGAACAAATTGTTGACTATGTAGAGTATTTGATAAAGAATCATAAAGAAAGTCATAAAGAATGCTTGATAGAAAATTATGAAGAGTACTCAATAGAGAAACATGAAGAATGCTCAATAGAGAAACATGAAAAATGCTCAATAGAGAAACATGAAAAATGCTCGATAGAAAAACATGAAGAATGCTCGATAGAGAAACATGAAGAGTGCTCAATAGAAAATCATGAAGACTGTTTGATAGAGAATTATGAAAGAAGTCATATAGAAAGCATTGTTTAACTCATGTTATGCATTTGATTGATGAGTAATTTGAAGCATGTATAAAGTTTAATAAAGTGTTTAATAGAAAGCTCAGTAGAAAGCTTAATCAAAAGATCAGTAGAAAGCTCAGTAGAAAGATCAGTAGAAAGATCAGTAGAAAGATCAGTAGAAAGATCAGTAGAAAGATCAGTAGAAAGCTTGATCGAAAGCTCAGTAGAAAGCTCAATCGAAAGCTCAGTAGAAAGCTTAGTTGAAAGATCAGTAGAAAAATCAGTAAAAAGCTTGATCAAAAGATCAGTAGAAAGCTCAGTAAAGAATTTGATAGAAAGTTTGATATTGAGTCATGAAGAATGCGTTCTATTGAGCTAGTTAACATTGTTGAAATATAATTGTTGTTGTTTTAAAAAGTAGAACTATAAAGAAAGAAAGAAGTGAGAAGAAGTAAATACTTTGAATTTTCTGAATTTTCTATCGTCAATCTTCAACTAGAAGCGAAGATTACTAATCACAGAAATAACAGTACTGTTTTCAAGTCAGTTGTTTAATAAAGAATTTGATAGAAAATTCAATAGAGAATTTGATAGAGAATTTAGTAGAGTGTTTGATAGAAAGCTCAGTAGAAAGCTTGATAGAAAGCTCGATGAAAAGCTCAATAAAAAGCTTAATAGAGAATTTGATAGAACGTTTGATCAAGAGTTTGATAGAGAATTTGATAGAAGATTTAGTAGCAAGTTTAATATCGAGTCATGAAGAGCGCGTTTTATTAAGCTAATTAGCATGTGCTATGAAGCATGTATGAAGCATACTATGAAGTAAATCATGAAGTAGATCATGAAGTGAATGACGTATGTTTAAACATGTTGCATGAAGCATGTTTTGAAGCGAGCAAGCTGATGAGTAGACTAACGAGTAAACTAATGAGTAAATAGAGTGATAAGTAGAGTGATGAGCATGTAGAGTGACGAGTAGAATAATGAGCATGTAGAATGATGAGTAGAATGATGAGCATGTAAAATAATGAGCATGTAAAGTGATGAGTATGTAGAATGCAAAGAACGAAGATGTTGTCAAACTATTTAATGATGTTGTTAGTCATTTAATTATCTATGTGCAAAGATAAAGGATTCAATTTATCAGCTATTAGATTTAAGTACAAGATTAATGATGTAATTAAGTAATGTTTGATTGAATCTTTGATCTAATCAGCTGTTAATGATGTCAATGATGTTAACGTGATAATTAGCTGCATGTGATTAACTAATTAGCACTTGAGAATTTGTCAATGTAGTAGATTTTTATCAAATTCAGAACTTTGTTTTGTTATTTTCACAGCTTTCATTCTCAGAGCTTTTAAAATCATAAACAGATCAATTGAGCTGAAAAAAAATTGTTCAGATAAATTATATATTTATAGAGTTAAAATAATGATTTGACAATTTGAATAATGACTGACAACGAGATTCATCTGTACGTGATGTCAACTACGAATCTTTTGATTCTATTCTGTGTTTGAATAGAAGTCAGAAGAGTCAAGAGATCTCAATTCGACGCAGTTCAAATGATGTTAAAACATTGCATGATCAGAAAAGTCATCATGCAGAGTTTTTACTCATGCGACAACACTCTTCTTTAACAGTCATAATTAATCTACGAAGAAGATTAATGACATGTCAATGTCAATAAGAAATGAAAAGATACTACTAGTGAAAAAAACAACTCAAATGAAGAGTCTGCAAGTTGTGACTATAAGTGATTGAAGAATTTGCGACTTGTTGACTGCGTCGATATCAAAACGTCTTCATCACATTGACAATGTCATTGAGTAATTGATGAAAAGATATCAGATAGAATAGTCATCTCAAGTATTGAGAGTCATGACTACAGTGCTCAAAGAAGTAGTGACTCGTTGATCACGCTGATATATTGAAGAGACTTGAACTCATCTTCTTTACTTGATGTCAAGTCATTCATCTATTCACGTGAAAAATTGAGAGCTCAAGAGAATGATCAGAACACATTCTCTTTCATTGATCAGAGTCAAACATTGAACGATTGCGATCGCACGTTTATACTAACAATTCATTCAACGTCTACGTGACATAAGTCAAATCAAGAGAAGAAAAGAGTTACTCAGTACAATCACACTTTATCTTCTCATTGTGTGCATCTTTTTTTCATCACATATTTCTCTGCTCAATGAATGACAATCATTGAGTAAGAGAACACAGCTTTATGTATGTTACAATCATGAGCATCACAAGTGCAAAGAAAACGTCTTTCATCTTTGAATCAAGAATCAAATCGAGACACTGTTGTATAGAATATCGTCAATGAAAAGCAGAGCAAAGACGATGTGTCATAATCAAACAGCACAGACACTTTCATCAAGAGTTTACTCAAGCATCATGCGTTGAATAGAAGCTATAGATTCATTACTTGATAACACAGCGTCAATCTTATTGTTTCGACTGCGTAAAGCAATCATATAGACGACAAGTGATTTTCTTTCTCAGAGAGTTTTGTTCATTCGATATAAATAGCATAGAGTCTCTCATGAGTCGAGTCTAAATCAATGTCACAAGAATGTATGAATTACAATCACAATTACAATTACAATCACACTATGATTGAAATGCAGATCTTTGCATAAAGATTGATGCATTCAATCATGAAGTTGAAGATGTGCTTAGTCAGAAGAACAAAACTGATCAATGACATTTCATTGTATATTATAGTTATAAGTTCAAAGAAGCTGAAGTACAATGAAATATGCATAATAAAGAACTGTACACTATAGTTCTTGATTTTAAGAACTGACAACACTATCTTCAAAATAGCAAGTGATTTATATATGTGATAACAGATTATAATAATCTTCATTACTTTATGATAATGAAGAAGCTTAATGTATGACAGATGCATTGAGCTGAGAAATTAACTGCATTTGACTTTCATATAAAAATATCACAAAGACAAATCAAACTCTGTGAATGCATCATTAAGAAGACTCAACATTATAAAATTAAATGATAGTAAGAAGAATAATAATTATTTTCTATTTACTCTGCAAAATAAACTTTATAATCAGAAATGTCAATCTGAACTGTTAAAGAATAAAGAAGTTTCAACAGTGATTAAACTCGCAGTATTAATGACATAATTGAATGACATAATTATTACAGATACTTAAATCATGTGTTTGAATGAGAAAGTACTTGTTAAATCTTGCAGAATTTTAAATACTGTGTCATTTTAACTTCTGATTCATCAAATTATGAAGTTGAAAAGATTTTTTTTGAATATGAGTGAATTAATGACTGCGTGATTGCTGAAGTTATAATAAAGAAACATTTTTGTTATGAATAAAAAGTGACATCAACGATTTGCATCTAGAAAGAATGAGTTTTCAAAATGAAGTATGAAAAATGATGAACTGCTACGTCGTGATCTTACAGTCTATGTATTCAATGACTTTGCTACAAGAAATGAGATTCTGCATATGAATCATGATGATCTTGAAGCAGATCATTTTGCATATGCTCATATTAAGACTGCAATAAGAAGAAAATATTACTGATCAAAAATGCTCAAAGAGATGATGAAATATGTTTGCATCTGTTCAGATTGTCAACAAGTGCAAGTACATCATCATAAGTTTTATGAAGAGCTGATGTTTATATTTTCAAAGAACGTGAATTCATTTTACATGATGATCATGAATTTCATAATAAACATATTTTCTGCAAAGAATTTGTACATTGAAAAAACAAGTGATATCATATTAGTAATAATAAATAAGTTGATCAAGCACATAATTTATATTTCAACAATCAAAAATCTGAACATCAAGAAACTTGCAGATTTATTATAACGAAAATTTGTATTTCAGCATGAAATGATGCAAAGCATTATATCAAATTAAAACTCACTGTTTATCAATCATTTCTGAATCATTCTTTGCTGACATTTAGAAGTGAAGCAAAAGCTAAGCACTATTGCAAGCATGCACTTTAAGTTAATTTAACATAGATCAGATTAGTTTAACATAAACTAGTATAAAGCTGATGTTAACACGTTAGTGATTTAACACGTCTTCATGAGTATAAATCTTCAACATGTTGCATCTTCTTTCTTCTTTAGCTTTGAACTTCTAGTTAGAATACACTCATATGATTTGCTTTATGCAAACTCATAACATTAATTTAAATCTTAAATCTTGCTATTGACGTGTAAATGATACAAAATAAGCTACATAATTAATCAGAACTTAAGTTCAGAAAGTTTGATAGAAATCAGAAATTTCGATAGAATTAGAATTGAAGAACATGAATGCGTTGTTTTTGATTAACTCTTTATTGAACTCATCATCAGAAATCAGAAATTTCAGCAGTACTTGAAATCAGAAAGTTCGATAGAGTATTAATCATTGCTTGAATTCAGAAAGTTCAATAAAGTAACATCAGAATCTCAATCAGCAATTTTCTACTCATATAATGACTAGAAGCTCAGAATCAGCGAGCATTGCTCGCTATAAACTTCAAAATGCTAGAAGAGAATCACTTCTATTACAGAATTGAACAGCATCAGAAGAAAAAAACATGAATGCATCATCTGATACAAAAGAAATGAACATGAACATGTTGCTTTTTGATCATGAAATAATCAAGATCAGCATCAGTACTGAACTGAATGCTTGAATAAGCATTTATGAAGCAGATGATCTCATTATCTTTATCAAGTACATATGTTAACAGCATGACATTGAAATCAAGATTCACAATAATATGATTCAAATGTTAGAAGATGTTAATGAGATAAACATCATGTTGAAGATTACACAGACGCGTCTGCAGAAAGAAGTTAAAATAAGAACGTGATTATACATCATTTTAAAGCTGCATCAAGTTGATAAAGTACTTCAACTTCTGAAGATTGATTCTTGAAGTTAATCAAGTTATTAAATTCTTCACTGTTTGAAGATTCATTACAGAATGTAGATAATTGACTATTGTGAATGCAAAATAAGCTGAAGACAAATAAGAATCACTTTTCTATTGAAGAGTTGAAAACTATCTACATTGAAAGTCAAGTCAGTGAAGCTGCAATCAAACACATAGCATTTTAAATGAGAGACACATCTTTGAATTTCTTTCTAGAAGTTGAAAAAGTGTTATCAATTATCAATAAAATGTATGATGATTTCAATCATCATTATACAACTCAACAACAGTATTTGAAGTTGTATCAGAACAAGATTTTCTTTCATGAATTTTGAATGAAATTTCAAAGATTTAGTGCAAAACTAGAATACAATAATGAAACTTTACTAAATGATTTTCAGCATAAAATCAGTTCAGATCTTCAGTGAGTAACGCTCAATGAACAAATTACGAATTTGAATGAGTTTATTGACATTTGCATGCAAGTCAATGTTAAATTGACTGAATTGAATGTTCAATCAATCATCAAAGCATCAGCTACTTAAGCTGCTTGCTTTGTCATTAACACATCATCTGCTCAGCTTATGACACAGATATCAGTCTATTTATGAAAGAAACTCAGAAGATTGAATCTTGATTTTATTCAGAAAGAATTGTTTAAGAAAGAACTTTGCTTTAAATGCAAGAAGTCAAAATATAAAGCATATGATTGTTTCAAAATGACTTAAGTGCATAAGATTGCTGCGAATTTGAAAAATGATCTGCTTTCATCAAAGTAGTGATTGAAAGCAATATATTTATATTCTGTTTCATCAGCATGTTTAATAATTTATTTGATTTCAAGTCATTTACTGTTGATATCATCTTGAATAGTTCAGAAAAGATATTCAGATTTCTTACTCTGATAAATACTGAAGTCATTAATATGACTTTCATTGATGAATTTTTGATGTCAGAGTCATGTAAATGCTTTGATATTCAGTTAATATTGCTGTCAAAATCAAAGTTGATTTGATTGTAAAATGAAATCTCTGATCAAAAGTTGATTAAACATAGATTGATTGCGTCGAGTCAAGTACTCGAGTTCAAGTCAAGTACTCGACTCAAAAAGTATCAAGTTGAGTTGAAATTTTTTTGAAAAAGTGTCAAGTCGAGTTGAGAAGTTGAACTCAAGAACTCGAGTCAAGTTGAGAAGCTTGACTCAACAACTCGACTCAATAACTTGACTCAATTCGACAAGATATTAGATAAATGTAAATAGCTTGATCAAACAGTCTTTATTATGAAGATTTCATGATGATCATCATGACTTTCTATCGAACACTCTTCATGATAATGCAAAAAGATAATGCATTTTTTTAGAAACTGAGTTTCTAAAAATGTATGTTGAGTGAGTAAAGTATTGAAGTTTTTAAAGTTGATTATGATCTTTATTTTGAAACTCTATACAGCATAATTATAAAGTCACGTAACGTAACTTTACTGATGATTTTATCAAACTATCAATTATTATTAGAGAGACATATTATATCAAGAGAGCAAAACTAATGTTCAATGAAGCATTAATGTCAAATGTTTAATTGTTATGATCATGATGACAGATAATGAGTTGATTATGATAAAGTGTTGAAGATTTTGATGATCTTGAAGTTTGTAAACAAAACTTAATTTTTTTTTTAATTCTTACTCGATTCAACACTTATTATGAGTCTATGCAAGATTTTATATACTGTAGCGAACGCTGCGCTAGCACAACGTTCTTTTCGCATCAAAAATCGCTTCTTTCTGCGCTCTATACTATAACTGTTCTCAATGCAAGAACTTTATGAATCTGTTTCTCTTCTATTTTTTCTCTCTTTCATCTGATTCTTTGATGACGTCACAGCTTGAAATTGATTTAGTATGCTCGTTGAAAGTATCATTTGAATGATCATCATTGCTGCGCTTACGATTTCTAAGAGCTTTCTCAAGTTCGTGATGTTCTCTTTTCATTGCATTACTTTTCATTCTACTTTTCATTTGAGACATGTTAATAGAACGTGCTTGATTGACATTTGATCTCTGTTGCACTCGCACGTCATTGTAGCAACATTGAATACTCATCTCTCATGTAAAAATTAATTGAAGTCAATTTTTCTTATGCATAGCTGCATCAATAATATGCTGTAAGACTTTGCATGATTCTTGTGCAGTTGCAGATGTTGATGTGTCATCTTTAATGTCAAATATTGAAAATGAGCTGCGTTGAATCTCTCTTTTCAGACTATTCTTCATGTTTATTTGATTTGTTTCTGTATGAGTGTCAATCTTGTCATCACTTCAGTGCATTGATGCTCAGTCAGCAATAAAGACAAATCATGTGCATCATCAATCATCTTGTTCATTACTTCATTTTTGAGTACTTTTGCATGTTTTATCACTCAATGTAACTTCAGCGTGACTTCTCAAGATTAAATGCTTTCATGTGCAATCTGAACTCATTGCAGACGTGTTTGATCTTTTGTTAATATCATAACTTTCACTGTTTTCAAAGAAGTCTGACTATCACTGTATACTTTGTATATCTTTTCATGACACTCTTGATTCTCTGTCACTACGTCTGTAAGATGTTTCATCTTCGCGATCAATTCTTTCAATTCTTCATGATGAGTGATGACTAAAGTTGATTCTTTCAGTCTTTTATTTAACTCTCAGTTAATTCTCATTGCAGTCATCGTAACATTCTCTCTACTATCGCTATCATTTAAGTAAACTTTTTGCTTTGATGTGAATGTGTCAAGACAATGTTAACTTATTGATATTTTCTTGCTTGCAACTATAACTATTCTTGATGACTTTGATCAGAAAATCATCATGTAAAGATGACTTCACTTCATCTTCATTTGTTTAAGTGTTTCTTTCATTCACTTTTGCTTCAGCTGCAAAGACGTCTTATGCAGCTTTGATTTTCAACTTTTTTTGAGTATCAAGTCGTTGCGAATTCAATGCATTATCATCTCAATAACTTCATCTGATTTTTGAAAGTTTATGTTCATTATCGACAATTGTATCAGCTTTCGTAGATGAATATCTATCGATGCTGTGTTTATTTCTATCTGTAGAGTCTTTGTTGATATCACACGATAAACATTGATGATTTGTCACAATGCTCTTTCTTGTACTGATTTCAGCTTAACATTCAGATCTTTTCAATGATTCTTCATTCTTTGTGACATGTATTATATGATGACTTCGTGACTAAGCAGAGAACGCGTCATCGCGAAGTATATTTGCTTTTTCGTCGTCATTGATGAGTCTCAAGTAGATTCAATGATTGTTTGCATGATCTTTTGTTTAATCACTAGTTTTGCTTCGACATGATGCATGTAAGTCGCTCATCTCAGCTTGAAGTTCAGTTGAACTCTCAAAACTCTGATATCTGATTTCAAGTTAATCTGATGTTTCATTAACTTTACATCAACGTTCATATTGAATCACTTAGAGATTTTCATAAAGTGAATCAACTAATGCTTTGTCTTTGAAAACTTAATGTCGTGCGTTTTTGATCACTGTTCGCATCTATCATAGATCTTGCTAAGAACTTTGCAATTACGCTTCATGAACTTTTTATATATTAAAATATTGATGTCGTTTATGAAATCTGTGAAGCTTATTCTTAATCTGATATTGTCACATGCTTCTAGCAAGTTCACGTTGTAAAACAGATATAATATTGATGATAACAAAGAATCTTGTAATATGTCGATGTTCATGCTGCGTTTCATCGTCGTGTAATCATCGATTGTGATCATGATGCGTCGATTTCTCAGAAAGTTCTTCACAAATTTAAGAAGCAGTCTGAAAACTCTTCTCTTTTTCATGTCATGCAAGAATCTGCTATGTGTTACATTGTTGAACGCACTCTTCTTATTCAGACTCAGCAGTGAAACTACTTTTCTTCTTGTGTTACTTCATACAATGTGTATCTTTTCTGTAATCAGTTGCAGAGTCGTATCTATTGATCTGTGTTTGTGAGCTCTCATTTGAATGTTCAATATCGAGTTGCACACTTCTACAGCATTTCACAAACATTTGAATATGATGAACTTCAATATTTTACTCAATGTGTTGAGTAGCACAATTGATTTATATATCTTTGCATTAAAGTAGTTCTTCTTGTCTGACTTTTACATCATTATTGTGATCGCGTTCTTGAACTGAGTTGACTGTATTTTCTTCTGCAGACATCTTTCAAAAAGAGAGTGTATTTGTTCTGACGTGTCATCAACGAATCTGCACATTATTTTATATATGTATTCTGTGTGTCTTGAAGTCTTGTTGAGCATCGTCTTGTAAACAATCTTCTTAATCTTGCAATGCATCAGCAAAGCATCATTCTCAATCGAGAATGAATACTTGAAGTCTTCTGTGTTCAGCATGAGAATCTCTGAAGATGATGAAAAGTAAGTCTGAAACATCATCTTCATCTTATTCTACGCTGTCATAGCAATGTTGAAGCACTCTGACTTGATCAGAAAGAAAATTGTCGTTTGAATCAATGTGTCTGCGATTGCATTTCTTGCTCATTTCGCAATTTTGAACAGTTCTCTTGAGAATTGTTCAACATTCTGCATGATCTTTTAATATTCACTGCGTTTCTATTTTCTGATGATTTTGCTCTTCTTGTCACATGCTTGAATGTACTCTGTTCAGTCATTAACAATTCAACAACTTCTTCTCATTCATCACATGCTCTTGATGATCTTCATACACTTCTTTGTTTATTCTGCTTTGATCATTTCGTGTGATCTCGCTCAGAAAGTGAAAATCTCGATGATCTTCTTCAATGCATTCAGCAGTTGCTTAGTGTATTCATTTATGCATCAACGCTTCATCTCATGATTCAACAATGATTTCAACATTTGTTCTTTCAAAATATTAATGAACTTCTTTTCATTCATTGTTTTTCAGTTGCAACGCAATTTTCGCGCTGACTCTTTGCAGACTCTGAAATCTATAATTGTCTGTATCGACAGATGATTTGAGAAGTTTTTCATTTTTTCGTCAATTTTGCATCATATTAATCAATTCATAATATCATCTGTCGTGAAGATCAGATCTATTGTCGTTTGAGATCTCTGATAATCTTTCGTAATTGTGTCTTGAAATAGCGTCAGCGATGCGTTGACATTTGTGATCATTTCAATTAAATCATTTGACAATAGATGCTGTCTTGAGTAGAATGATCTTTCTTATGTGAGATGATACAGATTAAAGTCTTTCACAAGAACGCATTCTTTCAACATGTGTAATGTCTTTTCGATGTTTGAAAGACTTTCTTTTTCATAAATAACTTCGTGATCTTTGAGTGATGAATTGTATGCTTCATGAATGTGTATAGCTTTCTGAATCATCTGTGTATTGTCTGTTAATGTCTGTAACATAATCATGTCTACATCTTTGAAATGTCATGTTGAGTGTCAAATGTTGCTGTCAATTCTCTTGTTTATGTAGAAACAGATTCTATTCTCATTATTCTTCAGCGTGAAATCGACAGTTACTGAGCAGTACGCTCTGAAGTTCTCATCAAATCGTCAAAGTTCTTAAAGAATCAAAATGTCATAATTCTTTATCTTTTTCTCATGTAGTAATGCTATCATCATCTTTTCTCTGAACTTGTGAACGTTGTACTGTAGTATTCGAAGCTTCTTTTGCTGAAACATTAAAGTTTACATTCAAAGCTGTTTGATGTTCTCTTGAGCATCTGCAATGTGCTTGCTTCTCTTGTAAAATCTTCAAAAGAAGATGATACTGAAATTGATGTGATTGATGTTGATTTCAACTCATTTGTTTTTGACTTCTTGACTAGATGATTCAATATAGTGTTTTCGATTGTGATAATTACGCTGAGCAGATGACTTTCTTTGTTGAACGTTTCTGTTTTCTCTTCAAGTCATTATTTATCAGTGATTTCAGACTGATAGATGTCTTTATAAACATCTTTGATGTCATCACTTTGAGTTCTTTCTGCTCTTGTACGACGTGATATAGAGATCTGTGTTTCGTGACTCTCTTTATTCTCTCTTTTTCGACCTGTTGTTTATGACATTGAGAGTCAAAGATTCTGTGTATATCTTGACATACTTCACATTTTCACATGTCTCAAGTCTGTTTATGAGAACAGTGCTTCAAACGATGATCTAGCGTGCAGTAAACGCATCTTTGCTTGTTTCTGCATTCATATGTCTTATGATCATAGTCTTAACACTTTAGACATTGATATATTCTACAATTTAAATCATAAAACTGCGTGATTTTTATGTTGATCTCATGACATATTTTCTCGTCAATTAGCTTGTTCATCATCTCAGCGCTGATTACGCATATCATCAGCGAAACATATCTCTTCTGTTCACTATTCTTTGTGAATCACTCGATTTTCTCAATCATCATCTTTGAATGTATGTCTTTGTTGATCTTGATGAGTGCTTTCGCTCTCTTCTTCTTTATGTCTTTAGACATTTCTTCAACTTTAATTTCATGTATCACTACTTTGAAACTGACTTCACGCAGACTTGCGTTCAATGAAATCTCTTTGATTCAAAAATCGTTTTTCTTCAATATTCTTTTGCTGTCTTTCATCTTCATTCAAAATATCAGTAGATTTGATCATCTCTTCATAGTTTCTATGTTCTTGCGCGTCAATAACATCTTGTCGACGTCAATCTTTCTTGCTCATCTCACTATGTTCTTTGTTGTTGTCATCATGATTCTCTTGATCTTCTTTTTCTCTTTAATGAAGATCTTAATCTCGAATTTCTTGCAATGATTTTGCATTGATGATGCAATGTTGACGCTGAGAACAAGATGATTTTCAAATGATGTCATCGACTTCTCGTTTACTCTCTTTGCTCAGTTATCAACGTATTTCTTCTTTTTCGCGAACTTCTTTTTAAGTTTGCTCATTATCTTTTTCAATCTCTTCAGCTGTGTCTTCATGCATCGATTGACAGTCAACGCAATGACGCGTTAATGCGTCAGCTTTTCTATCATCTCTGTTAATCTCTTCATCTTTTCTCAGAGCATCAGCTCATTGTTTCTACGTTCGTTGAGCTCATAGAGTACTCGCAGCTTGTTCAGTTTCTCATGTATATTCTTCGTCTTGATTGAATTCTTCTGCAAGATAGCAATACTCATCTCTCGCTCACTTGCTGACATCATGTTGATGATGCTCATCATTTGTTTCTGATGATCAGAATGAAGCGCAAGCATCATGTCAATGATGTTCTATTGTCAAAAGAGATTAATTAATTGATGTTCAAGATTTTTCTAAGCAATCAATCTCAATAAAAGCTTTTCAAATAAAACTTATTTATTTTGTTGAAGTTCTGTTTCTTTCTCATTTCAAATCTCAATTCATCAGTTAAACTCAATGATTTAATTTCAACATCTTTGTTCTATCATTAATGTTTATTCTGATTATACTATTTTACATTTCAATATTCTTATAATGAAGAAGAGTATCAGCTCAACTATGACAGCAATATCATCTTTCAATTAACTGCAACTTCAAATAAACTTCTTTTTTGAAATAAATTTCAGAAAACTCATCAACAAGTAAGTGTTGAATCATGAAAGTAATGAAAATCAACTTAAAGAAATCTTGAATATTTTTGAACAAGCTGAACTGCATGTTGAAGAATTGAACAATGTTATTATGAAAGTCTGAGAAATGCTGATCAATAAAAAAATATGAAAAGCAAAGTTCAAGACAAAGAATGATGTCATCAAGATGATCAACATCTCATTTTTGAAGAACTTTCATGCTTGCGCTCAATCAAGTCGAAATAGAAAGAAGCATTATATTGTCATCATCAAGATGAAATGAAAAATAAATGTTCAAGATTGATGATTTAAGACTTTGAATAAAAACTATCTTAATAATATCACATCTTTTGCAAAAGATTGAATCTTTAAACTGATAAGTAATTTGATTCAAAAGATTATCATAAATTATCTGCAAAAAACTTAATTAAATCAAGACTTAACTTGATTAATTATTATAAAGAAATTTTTTTTTGATTCTTACTCGATTTAACACTTATTATGAGTCTATGTGAGATTCTATATAATGTAGCGAGCGCTGCGCTAGCGTAACGCTCTTTTTATATCTACTATCGCTTTTCTCTGCGCTCTATACTGTAACTGTTTTCAATGCAAGAACTTTATGAGCTTGTTTCTTCTTTATTCTTCTTCTCTTTCATTTGATTTTTTGATGACGTTACAGTCTGAAATTGATGCAGTATGCTTGTTGAGAGTATTATTCAAATGATTGCTGTCGTTACGCTCATAATTTCTAGAAGCTTTCTCAAGTTCGTGATGTTCTCTTTGCATTGCATCATCTTTCATTCTATCTTTTATTTAGAACATGTTAATAAAATGTGCTTGATCAACATTTGATTTCTGTTACACTTGCATGTTGTTATAGCAATACTAAGTACTCGTCTTTCATGTAGAAATTGATTGAAGTCAATTTTTCTCATGCATAGCTGCGTCAGCAATGCGTTGTAAGACTTTGCACAATTTCTGTGTAGACGCAGATGCTGATGAGTCATTTCTGATGTCAGATATTGAAAATGAGCTGCGTTGAATTTCTTTCTTCAGACTACTTTTCATGTCTGTCTGATCTGTTTCTGTATGAGCATCAGTTGTATCATCATCTCAGTGCGCTGATGCTCAATCAGCAATAGAGACAACTTATGTACATCATTAATCATCTTGTTTGCTGCTTCATTTTCAAGCACTTCTGCATGTTTTAGCACTCAATGTAACTTCAGCATGACTTCTTAAGATTGAATGTTCTCATGTGCAGTCTGAACTCATCACAGACGTGTCTGATCTTTTGTTGATATCATGACTTTCACTGCTTTCAGAAAAATTTGACTGTCACTGTATATTTTGTATATCTTTTCATGACACTCTTGATTCGCTGTCACTACATCTGCGAGATGTTTCGCTCTTGCAACTAATTCTTTCAGCTCATCATGATGAGTGATGACTAAAGTCAATTCTCTCAGTCTCTTATTTAGCTCTCAGTTCATTCTCATCATGATCACTGTAACATTGTCTCTACTGTTACTATCATTCAAGTAAACTCTTTGCTTCAATGCAAATGTGTCGAGATTGTGTTGTCTTATTAACATTTTCTTGTTTGCAACTATAACTATCTTCAATGACTTTGATCAAAGAGTTACTATGTAGAGATGACTTCAATTTATCTTCATCTGTTCAAGTGTTTCTTTCATTCACTTTTGCTTCAGCTGTAGAGATGTCTTATGCAGCTTTGATTTTCAACCTCTTTTGAATGATCATAAAGAATTGAAAAAACATGCAATTACTTGATGAGAATGAGATCAAAATATTACTTTCTCAAGCGTTGATTTTGAATCACAAGCTTGTCAGATTCAAGAATTCAAGCATTCAATTATTTAAGAAATAAGCATTTACAGTCAAAGAAATCAATCTTGACATTAAGTCAGATAATATAAATGATGATGATGTTATCATGAACTCAAAAATGAGAATACAAGCATGTTTAATTTTGAGAAAGATGAAAGCAACATGAGTTCAGCGAAGTTTAAACATATTGATGAAGTTAACAACGCAGATGATGAAGATGAAGAGATTGACAGCGAGATGAGCATCATTATTCATCGTAAGAAAAAACATTCAAGCTGCATCTGCAGAGACATTGAGTTTAGTCTGTTAAAAAGATCAAGACGTAAGAATGCAAGAATGTTTGATATAAAGACAGAGATTGAATGTATTAAAATGTTACAATGCATTATAGCATGCAAGTTGAATGAAAAATTTCTCAAACATGTCTGTCATCAACATCTTCATGCTTTTATTAATTATTTTGATTTTCAGATAAAGAAATTAAATTCAACTGAACTGAGAAAACGTCTTGAAACGTGCTGAAACAATCAAAATGACTTAATTACACTTAAGATGAATTTTGCGCGCATTTTTTGATTTCAACTGAGTTCTCAATCACAAATAGAAGATGATTTGCATGATGTCTACGCGAAGTGAATGATCAGAAAGAACATTGTTTCTAAATCAAGCATGAAACAAGTCAAAGTCATTGTCAATGAGATTAATGAATCAAGAGTTTAAGCGAAGTGAAAAATGAATGAAAACTTATTGATTCAAGATATGTTTGTTTGACTGTGAGCAAAGATTGATAGCAAGAAAGAACATGAAATGAGCATTGATAATATGATTCTGAAGAAATTTGATATGTGTCTTTATCATCAGCATGAACGAAATGATCAATTGAACAAAAGCTGATTGAAAACAATGTTTTACTCGCTCAGTCAGCAGATCATTAAACAAGACATTGAGTACTGAACTTTATATGCATGTCTTTGCTTGAATCTTAACACTCAACTTGTATTTTATCTCTATTATGTCAAATATATTCTGCTCAACGATTCAACATTCTTTTATCACATTGATATGAATGTGTTTAAATATTTGAAAGATGAATATAAAAGCAACATTATTCTAGAATTTGTCTCATTAAATGACAAGAACATTTATAATTATACAGAAATCATGTCTGAGTTTCATAAACATATTGAAAACTGATGAAAAAAGATAGAGATTCAAGAGAAAGCATCAAATGATCATGTACATGATCTTGAGAAAATTTATCTTAAAGAGAATATCATTGAGTACGAAGATTTTGTTTCTATCTCATGTCAATAAGATGATGTTCAAGTGATGATGTCAGAAATTCTTCACAAGTTCACGCATAATGAAAGTGAGATTATTTAAAGAATTATTCTTTCATGATTTGTAACTATCAATGATAATGATCAAATTCTTGACAATGAGAAATTGAATTCATAAATTAACATTTCTTGCGTGCATTCAACACAGAAGATGTTGAATTTGATATTTTTTGAACTTGCAAACAAATTTGAATCAATTTTATATAAATTTTCTTCATCAACTCAGCTTTATCTTGATAATTCAATTAATCAGACGTTGTATTGTTGAATGACTTAAGTAAATCTCATGATTCAGACACAGATAAATCTGATACTTGAGATCAACAGATAAAGAGCATGATGAATTATTGACAAGCATTGTTTTGATGTCTTGCGCGCGTTCAAGTCAACGTTTCAGATGATGAGAATATTGAAGAGCATATTTTATGATGAGAATAGTTTTTTTTTAATCACTATCATTCAAGTAAACTCTTTGCTTCGAATACAGAATAATTTATCAATCACTAATATACAATCAATATTAAGAGACAGAGCACATCATTAACATGATGTCTGCGCTTCATTCTGATCATCAAGAGCAAATGAGAAGCGTCGTTGATGTGATGTCAATGAGTGAACGAGAAATGATTATTACTATCTGACAGAAGAATTCAGTCAAGGCGAAAGATATACAGAAGAAATTACACAAGCTGCGAGTACTTTATAAGCTCAACAAACGTAGAAACAACAAACTGATGCTCTGAGAAAAGATGAGAAGTTTGACAGAGATGATAAAAAAGCTGACGCGTCAACGCGTTGCTGCATTGACTGTCAATCAGCGCATGAAGAATTAGCTGAAGAGACTGAAAAAGATAATGAGCAGACTTGAAAAAGAGTTCATGAAGAAGAGAGAACACGTTGACAACTGAGTGAAGAGAGTGAGCGTGAAATCAACAACATCGTTTGAAAGTCATCTTGTGTTCAACATCAACATATTGTCATCAATGTGAAATCATTGTGAGAAGTTTGAAGTAAAGATCTTCATCAAAGAAGAAGAAGAAGTAAAGAAAATCATGATAATAACAATGAAGAACATAGTGAAATGAGTGAGAGAGATTGACGTCGACAAGACATTGTTGACACGCAAGAACATAAAAACGATGAAGAGATGATTAAGACTGCTGATATTTTAAGTCAAGATGAAGAACAGCAAAAGAACATTGAAGAAAAACGATTTTTAAATCAAAGAGATATTGTTGAACATATATCTGTGCGAAGTCAGTTTTGAAGTAGTGATACATGAGATTAAAGTCGAAGAAATGTCTAAGAACATAGAGAAGAAAGAGATGAAAACACTCATCAAGATCAACAAAGACATACATTCAAAAATGATGATCAAGAAGATTGAGTGACTCACAAAGAAAAGTGAGCAAAAGAGATACATCTTGCTGATGATATGCATAATCAGCGCTGAGATGATGAACAAGCTGATTAATGAGAAAGTATGTCATGAGATTGATATAAAGATCACACAGTTCTATGACTTAAGCTGCAGAGTGCATCAGTGTTTAAAGTATCAAGAATATGATCACAAGATGTATGAGTGTAAAAACAAGCAGAAATGTGTTTACTGCATGCTGAATCATCGCTTAAAGCACTGTTTTTACAAACAGACTTAAAACATGTGAAAATGTAAAGTATGTTGAAATACACACAGAGTTTTTGACTCTCAATGTCATAAATGACAAGCTGAAAAAGAAAGAATAAAGAGAGTCATAAAACACAGATCTCTATATCATGTTGTATGAAGACAGAAAGAACTCAAAGCAACAATGTCAAAGACATTCACAGAGACATTTATCAGTCTGAAATTGCTGATGAACAACAACTTGAAGAGAAAGCAGAGACACTTAATGAATGAAAGTTGTCTGCTCAGCGCAATCATCATATCAGAAAACACTATACTGAATCACTTGATCAAGAAGTCAAGATCAAATGAATCAAAGTCAACATCAGTCATGTCGTTGTCAATGTTATCTTCTGTTGAGAATCTTACAAGTGAAGCAAGTGCTTCGCAAACACTCAAGAGAACATTAAACAGTCTGAAATGTGAACTTTAATGTTTCAGCAAAAGAAGCTTCAAATACTACAGTACAACGTTCACAAGTTCAGAAACAAGATGATGATAGCATTACTACATGAGAAAAAGATAAAGAATTATGACATTTTGATTCTTCAAGAGCTCTGATGATTTGATGACATTTTCAAAGCATACTGTTCAACAATTGTTGACTTCATGCTGAAGAATAATAAAGATAGAATCTGTTTCTACATAAACAAGAAAATCGACAGCAACATCTGATACTCAACATAACACTTCAAAAATGTAGACATAATTATGTTATAAACATTAATAGATGATGCACAGATGACTCAGAAAGTTATACACATTCATGAAGTATATAATTCATCACTCAGAAATTTTGAAATCATTCATGAAAAAGAAAATCTTTCAGACATCAAAAAAACGTTGCACATGTTGAAAGAAAACATTCTTGTAGAAGACTTCAATCTGCATCACTTCACATGAGAAGAATCATTTTATTCAAAACAACATTTATTGTTGAATGAGTTAATTGAAATGATCACAAACATCGATGCATCGCTAGCATTATCTCAAGACACAATTATGAAAGATTATCAAGAATCTCAAACGACAATAAATTTAATCTTCACGACAGAAAGCATCACAAACAGATTGATACAATGTGAAATCAATGAAGAAATGAAAAACTTCTCAGATCATCTGTTGATACAGACAGTAATAAATCTTAAAGTTTGCAAAGAGTCAGCGCGAAGATCGCGTTGCAACTGAAAGACAATGAATGAAGAGAAATTCATCAATACTTTGAGAGAACAGATGTCAGAATCACTGTTGAATCAAAAGATGAAACGTCAGCGCATAAATGAATACATAAAGCAACTGTTGAATGCACTGAGAGAGATCATCAAGATTTTCACTCTCTGAGCAAGATTGCATGAAATGATCAAAGCAGAATGAATGAAGAAGTGTACAGAAATTATCAAAAGTATGTAACGAATGAGAAGAAACTGTTAAATCGTTGATGATTGAGTAGAGTACATTCAAGCATGTGATAAGAAGAGCAAGATTATCAGAAAACAGAAGCGCAGTGAATATCAAGAGATCATGCAAAATGTCGAGCAATTCTCAAGAGAACTGTTTCAAATCACAAAATGAGCAAGAAATGCAATCACAGACACATTCACTTAAGCGACAATTTTCTCACTGACGAAGTCAGAATGCTCTGACATCATCACAACAGCACAAAATAAAGCGAAGATGATGTTTCAGACTCACTTTTCATCATCTTCAGAGATTTTTATACTGAACACAATAAATTTCAAGTACTCATTCTTAATTGAAGATGACACTTCGCTGATGCATCATAAAATTAAGAGAGTCATCTACAAAGCAACATCTGACAAGACATCAAGACACATGAAATATACAAATAGAATAATACGCAGACTCGTCAATGATGTGTCAGAATAAATATGCTTTCTCTTTGAAAAATGTCTATAAAAGAGAATACAGTCAACTCAGTTCAAGAGCGCAGTCATAATAATGATGCAAAAGTCAAACAAGAAAGACTACTTCAATGCAAAAATATATAAATTAATTGTGTTACTCAACACACTGAACAAAATATTGAAGTTCATCATATTCAAATGTTTACAAAATGTTGTAGAAGTTTGCAACTCAATATTGAATACTCAAATGAGAATTTGCAAGCACAGATCAATAGATACGACTTTGCAACTAATTATAAAAAAGATACATACTGTGTAAAGTGACACAAGAAAAAGAGTAATTTCATTGCTGAGTCTGAATGAGAAGAGTGCGTTTAACAATGTGATGCACAGCAAACTTTTACATGACATGAAGAAGAGAAAAGTTTCTAGACTGCTTCTTAAGTTTGTGAAGAACTTTCTGAGAAATCGATGCATTATGATCACAATTGATGACTACATGACAATGAAATGCAGCATGAATGTCAACATATCACAAGACTCTTTGCTATCATCAATATTATATCTGTTCTACAATGCAAACTTGTTAAAAGCATGTGATGACATCAAGCTGAGAACTAACTTCACAGACTTCGTAAATGACATCAATATTCTAACATACAAAGAGTTTATGAAACGTAACTGCAAAGTTCTTAACGAAATTTATGATAGATGCAAACAGTGATCAAAAACGCATAACATCAAATTCTTGATAACAAAGCATGAGTTGATTCACTTTACAAAAACTTTTAAATGATTCAATATGAAAGTTAATGTAAAGCTGATGAAACATCAGATTGACTTGAAATCAGATATCAGAGTCTTGAAAGTTCAACTGAACTTCAAGCTGAAATGAGTGATTCACATGCATCATATCAAAGTAAAACTAGTGATTAAACAAAAGATCATGCAGACAATCATTGAGTTTACTTGAGACTCATCAATGATGATGAGTAAGCAAATATACTTCATAATGACGCGCTCTCTGCTTAGTCACGAAGTCATCATATGATATACATTACAGAAGATGAAAAATCATCGAAAGAGTCTGAATGTCAAGCTGAAATCAGTGCAAGAAAGAGCATTGTGACAGATCATCAATGTTTATCATGTGATATCAACAAAGATTTTACAGATGAAAATAAACACGACATTAATAAATATTCACTTATAAAAGCTGATACAAAGATCAATAATAAACATGAACTCTTGAAAATCAGATGAAGTTATTGAGATAACAATGCATTGAATTTACAACAACTTGACACTTAAAAGAGATTGAAAATCAAAGCTGCATAAGACATCTCTACAGCTGAAGCGAAAGTGAATGAAAGAAACACTTAAGCAGATGAAGATGAATCAAAGTCATTTCTACACAGTGATTCTTGAATCAAAGTCATTGAAGATAGTTATAGTTGCAAACAAAAAAATGTCAATAAAACAACATAATCTTGACACATTCACATTAAAGCAAAGAATTTACTTGAATGATAACGACAGCAGAGATGATGTTACAGTGATCGCGATGAGAATAAACTGAGAGCTAAATAAGAGACTGAGAAAATCGACTTTAGTCATCACTCATCATGATGAGCTGAAAGAATTAGTTGCAAGAGCGAAACATCTCGCAGATATAGTGACAGCGAATCAATAGTGTCATGAAAAGATATACAAAGTATACAGTGATAGTCAGACTTCTCTGAAAACAATGAAAGTTATGATATCAACAAAAGATTAAACACGTCTGCAATGAGTTCAGATTATGCATGAGAGCATTCAATCTTGAAAAGTCACGCTAAAGCTATATTGAGTGATAAAACATGCAGAAGTACTTTAAAATGAAGTGATAAATAAAATAATTGATG
>JAABUH010001011.1_pt1 | contig 34856 bp, 43 predicted proteins | sample 5559121 | NCBI WGS metagenome assembly JAABUH01 (sample SAMN10711871, study PRJNA513364) | rock metagenome | isolation source: Antarctica rocks | place: Antarctica: Victoria Land, Battleship Promontory nord | collected 2015-12-28
TCTCTCTTGATCATTCATACAGCTCGCTACGGTCTAATATACGTCTCGCACGAACTACGTCTCTCCTGCGGTCTCGATCTCCGTGCCCGCATGATGACAAAGCATGTATGACCAATACTCCAACAGGCAAAGACTGTCCTGTCATTGCTGAAATCAATCACTTGTAACTTTCATCTCCCTTGATGATTACGTACAACCCTGCAACGCAACCTATGCCTCTGACTGCATATCAGCTGAGAACAAAGAACATGGGAAAGTACCAGAACACTTGTGCCTTCCAATCAATTTTACAAGAGATGCGAGTCATACTTTTGACTTGAAGCTATCAAGGAATCTTTGAATATCATTCACAAGTTTGCTTCGAGAAACATAGTGGTGGATAACCAATAAAGCAGGTTAATCTCACCAGCACATCTCTTACTCAGGGCTAAGGGTTAGAAACTCGTCAGCAATCATCCTTTGATCAGAGGGTATGATAAAAGGGGTTCAAACTGTTTCATGCGGCTCAAACAATTGGACAAATGCTCTCCTTAAGCCACCAGCACGATATCATCCCTGCTCGTTGAATATCCCATCATCCAAAGAGATAGATATAAACCTTGATTATCGTACACCATGAAGCTCCAACTTGTACACCTTGCAGCTTTGCTAGGCATATTCAATACCTTCCCTTTGCAGGTCGAGGCTGCAACAGCAATCAAGCTCAACCGGTACTCTGCAAACACCAAATCACAAGCAAGGCGTACATTTGTTGGCCCACAAGCTGAGCCTAGACGCTTGGTGTCAGACCACACAAACTTGCCTGGAAGAGACGGATTATATATGAAGCGCCAAGCTGCGTCTCAGCCATCTGTATCCCAGCCATCTGTATCCCAGCCATCCGGATTCCAATCTGGATCACAACCATCTGTATCCCAGCCCATCGTGTCCCAATCTGGATCACAACCATCTGTATCCCAGCCCATCGGATCCCAATCTGGTTCACAACCATCTGCATCCCAGCTGATTGGATCCCAGGCATCTGGTTCCCAATCTGAATCCCAGCCAGCAGAATCCCAATCTGGAATCCAACCAGCTGGATCACAATTTGTATCTCAGCCGTCCGCATCCCAGCCATCTGGATCCCAGCCATCACGATCCCAACCATCTGGTGCCAATCCGTCAAACGTAGTGTCACAGCCATCATCTACAGCTCCTCTTCCCCTCCCCCTCATGAATCAGGGTGGCCTGTACTACACCATTGACATTGGAGTAGGAGCAAACAATCAAACCATCCCAGTCCTTGTCTGTCCTCTCCATCAAAGCCTGTACACTTGCTGACAGGGTTTGCCTAGGTTGATACGGGCTCCTCAGATATGTGGCTTGCAAGTGTTCAGTGCTCAGACTGCATTCAATCTGGCATGACTCCAAGTGTCACCACCAGCAACAGCTCGTGCAGTATCTCCCTTAATTATGGTGAATCCCACGTTTTAATCTAAGATATGCATATTGACAACAGCAGGTTATGGGAACGTTCAGGGGTGTTATGTTAATACCATTCTGAACCTGGGTGGGTATGAGCTATCGAGTTATCAAGTACTGGCAGCACAGTCATTGAGCTTTTTCAATGAACATGGTAATCAGATGAGGTGAGTGGATCCCTACAGCCAATAGAGTGAACACCCATCGAAAACATCATTCTTAGTGGTATCTGGGGTCTGGGCATGCAGGTGTGTCTGTTTGTATTCCCAACAGACAATGTTGACTGACTCACATTCAGAGCTCATCAATTGATGACGGCCCTACCCCCATTGATGTACTGTATGCCAACCATTCAATTGTCGAGCCCATTGTGGGATTCTATCTTTCAAGACCATCAGCTACAAACGACAGTATGTCACGACCCAACGAGACCAGATAGATAATGACTGATGCTGTGCCAGGTCAAGTTATCATTGGAGATGGAACACAGCTGTCACAGATACCCATTGATACAAGCAAAAAGGTTGTACTGCCTCATGTTGGGAATGTGACCGTCTCTGGATACCGGGTCACGCTTGATTCGATGAGCGTGAATGATGCAGTGGTGAATGGGACGGAAGGACAGACTGTGGCTATTGATACTGCGTATATCCCTTCTTTCTTTCCCTCATTCAGTTGACTGTCATCTTCAGCTCGTCTAATCTCTTCCTGGGTAGTGACGTAAATCCCTTTCCACCCCTATATTGATGGGAAGATACAGTGTTGATTGTTGTGCTAAAGGTCATGAACCAGACCCACTTGCAGCTCAGTGACAACAAGATCTACCAAATGGATGCCGAATCACCTGAACAGGCAAATCCAGCTCTATCAAACAATCAGACCTATGTCCTGCCCTGCAACTTCTTGGGGAACACCAGCTCGGCACTGAGTCTCACTTTTGGAGGTGTTGCGTTTGATGTACAGTATCAGGACTTGATGTGAGTATAGCCATGTCACCATATTCTTCTTGCTGACAATGTAGTGGTGTGCCAATGGCCGCTTCTGCTGAGATGTGTGCTTCCAGGATTTCGACAACTCGTAAGTACTCATTCATACAGGCTAGGGAGATTCACTGATATGGACTTCAGCTGAGACTGATGGGACGTGGATGATTGGAGAGAGTTTCTTGGTCAATGTGAGCCGAAACCAGACCAGGGTTTGGATACCGTCCGCTCGCTGACTTGGGCAGATCTATCATTCAATAAATACTCAGAATGGGACGGTGACCATGTACGGATTGAAGAGTTGACTGATACGAACAAGAATGAGGACATCCGTAGATCTGGAGTCTGATGCAGAACGTCATTCGGAAAGGGTAGTATACGTCTCGAAACATCATACTCTTTCATTTACTTCAATTCTTCGCTACTTCGGATCATCACTTCTTCCCACCTTCCTTTTCATCCCCTTTCTTCTCCCCCGCATTCGGTAGCGTCGGTAAGAGTAGCTCCTCGATCATTCCTCCAATATCTTTTTGCATCTGATCGATGGTCCATGCCGCTAATTGAGGGATCAATAGCGTGTCAACGCAGGCTTTGTAAAGCAGAATGAATGAAGCAGAACGTGTCAAGCAGAATGGGTTACATGTTCTCCACAGTCACTCGACTTCCCTTTGAGACGAAATATGGCGAGAGGTGGCGACTCACTGAATGGAGGCTCGACCTTTCCAGTCAGAGAACCGATAATATCGCCTCGATTCTTCACCATCCACTAACCCCATTCATCAGCTGCATGAAGCTATTGTATGGAAGCATCCGGATCTCTACGGCAACGATAGGATCGCTAAAGCAGAACCACCAGGTGACGCGTTGGTAAAACCGGAACGAGGACTAACCTTCCTCAATCCCTCTCGATCATCAGCCCTCTCCCCTTCTTTGAGCTCATCGTACCTAGCCCCCAACATCCACAGAGCAGCAGCGACGACGTTGATATCTTCCTCCGTATCGAGGAAAGTACCAGACTCGAGGTCGATGAGTCGGATGGATTCGGGGGAGAGAGGGTTTTTGGTGAAGTGGTTGTGAAGGGGGAGGAGGGTGAATGTGTGTGGGAGGGTTAGGGGTTGGTTGGCTGAGCGAGCGGAGCGAGGAGTCGTTGCGGATCGGAACAAAGGAGCACTAGGTCAGCATGTTATAGATTATTTGCGCAGAGTCGATGCATGGGGTCAGACGTACACATCGTTCGGTTATGTTATCCGAATATCAGGCTCCGTTGAAACGAATGTTTCTTGTGTCGAGGAACTTCGACGGTCAATAGCAGGACATCAAGTAGGAAGATGAGCAGCAGGTTCAAGTAGGTCGGTGAAAAAAGATCGTGCAATCCTCCTTTGATCTCCAAGACAAAGGAGGTTCATCCGCCAGCTGACCAGACGATCTTTCAAAAACATCGAGAAGAATCCTTTTTTAGCCGCGTCGACTTCACACCTCTGTACCGTAGGTGTCAGTATGGGTGAGTCCCGTCTCATCAGTACAGCGCTAATAATATCAAGTCGGGATCTACTACTCTGTCAGCCTATCTCATCCCTCTCTGATGCAGTAATACGCTCACCTCGGCTCAAGCATTACCCACTCGCCACCACCCAACCATGCCCCATCTGCCAAACCGGTCAGTCCTCCAACGTCCTCTTCCCATCCCCTTGCCATATGACTCCCTTTTCCCCCCATCACCCGTCTCTCCTTCACGGCCACTTCCCACATGCTCGACTGCTAACGCTCGCTCGCGCTGCAGGCTACCTCCAAATAACCAAAACCCGCCGAACAGCTCATCTCTGCGGTATCCCACTCCTCCCACTCAACTCAGATCGTAACCTGAATTGCTGGTCTTGCGGCTACAACGTCATCCTCCGTTAGTAGCAGTATCCCTTTCTCTCACCCCATCATGAAGCCGACCTGCCTGATGATACCTATACAATTAGCCCATAACTACTACTACCCGTGAGTGATCTCCACCTCATCAGACCCCAAAGATCGATCTTGAAGGTAATAGTACTTCGTAGCGGTCGTCGAAATCCGGGCGCTTGGTCGTCATCGCCTGGTCGAATAACCGATTGGGATCGACGTGAATCTTATACATATCGGTTCTGGCCGAGTTTCTCGCCTTGGGGAAGGTGGCGATATTATTATCGCTATTGATGACTTGATCCTCCATGGTGTCATGTCAGCGGAATAAAGGGGTTTGCTGAGCAATTTGATACTCCTCTCGAGGAATTGGATTGGATATGCATACTCTGTCGTTGAATGCTGTCTCAAGCTTTGGCAAAATACTCCCCAAGTCGCCGATAAACATCCTTAAACTCCTTGAGATTCTCTTTATTGTCGAGATCAGCTCTGGCAGCAGCCCATCCATGATGACTGTGTAACCACCATTAGTTCACGCTCAATCAAACGACACTTCCGCACTGCCGAAGCATCTTCATACAAGAATAAGGAGATACGCCCACTCACACAGTATCATAAAGCTCATAATCACACTTCCCCGAAAACTCCTTCCCAAGCATATCTTTCCTTATCGACTCAACAACATCTCTCGGTTCGTCGACACTCGGATAGAAAGCTAGGGGCACGGAGAGGTTCTGGCCGTCTGAAGGGGAGATCATAGCTGGATGGACTATTGCGCCGGAATTGAAGGGTGTTGGGGAAGGGAGGGTTGATGAGAGGGCTAGGAGGGTGAGTTTTCCACCTGCGAGCGGAACGAGCGTCAGCAAGCGCTCAAAGTGTCGATGCGAAGGGCGAAGGAGAGGAGTTTGATTGTATCTGATTTCTGATGGGAGCCGAGGGGGAAAGCTCCGACGTACCCCAGCAGTATCCCAGGATCGAGACCTTCTCGTACCCTTCCTTCTTCAGGAACCCGGCAAACTCGATGATCTCGGGCAATCGATCGTCCAGCTTCGCCCTACACGCTGATCAGTACATTTCTATACGGCACTCTCCCGTTGATTCTTCGACGGAGCCAAAGGAGGAGGGTTATGACAGTAGAACCAGCTGACACCGCCAAACGTCTCCGGATACACCGCCGCACCGCCCTCGACACGTCGTCGAATCAGTGATATCCCCTTATTTCGTAGGACAAGAAAAAGTGGGGAGCGAGAGCTCAACATCGGAAGCATTGGGACGTAACAGTAGCAGGAGAAAGAAAATCACTCACACACCCGAAAAGAAGCTACCTAACTCCTCTTTATCCCCATCCTTATCCTTCGGGAAAGGTCTCCCCCTAAATAAATCAGGCATGAAGATCGTGGTGGGGTTGGTCGATTTGAGAGAGGTTGCGAGCATGTCGGAGCCCTTCTCCGCTTCTTGTAACCTTTGTCTATATATCATCCTAGATCGACTGACTCACTCGCATTGTCGTTTCCCTAGATTCAAATCGGATCAGCATGAGTCTCCAATTCGGACTTCGAAGATCTAGGAGGGAAGAGGGAAGAGAACTACCAGAAACCAAATAGATCGTAAACCACCACCAAAGCATGTTTCGCTTTCTCCGGTCCGATCTACAGTACAAGATCGTCCATCATTCAGCTCCAGAGCTTCATACACTGACGAAAAGGAGTGACAAATTTACCTTGTACACCTCATCAAAGTCTCCGAGCTTGATGATCTTTCCCTCAAGTTCGTAGCCCGTCTTCTTGGAGATTGGATGGGCAACGCCTTTTTTCATTGGTGCCGAGGAGGTTTGAGGGGGACAACATTCGGTTTCGTCGGCTGAATATCACGGTATACTATTAGCATGGAGCGGTGGGTTACAGAGAAGTTTGAGTAGTAGGGAGGATGATTGATCGAGGGAAGGGACATACCTTGAACCATGTTAAAGGAATATAGTACAGGCTCTGTGTCGCTTGTGGAGATTCAAGCTCGATATCCTGCTCAAAATCTGATACGGGTAAAGCTTGACGCCGCGATCGCTTGGCGGGACGTTGTACTCAAATGGATTGGTCTAACCCCAACTTGTCCGGAAACACCATTCAAAAATTGTGTAGGTCGAACGGAAGTGGAATCCGGCTTATTATCCTACTCAAGACGGGATCCCCAAAAGATTACCAAGGTTTTTAAGCGGGCTGTACGAGGTTTACAATGTTGACGAAATATACCTATCGCCATGTATTCTCCCGACGTAACCTCCTACAAATGTCCATGCGGCTGCCAATGCTATGATAATCCACACTGAGTTTCCCTACAACGCGTGTTATCGTCAAATAATACCAGGATCGATCCAATCCAATGCCATACATGCAAAATCAAACAACATCAAGCCAAGATACTATCCTTATAAAAGTCCGTCCCGTGCGTCGTAGCCTTGATCGTCCCAGACCTGATCGTCCAATCGCCGAAACTCTCCCCATCCTCCCTCTCCAAAGCCCATTGCTTGATCATCGGTTTTAAGATGGCGAGTATCTCTGGTTCAGTCACTGAAGATCTGTATGGTTTGGCTAATCGATCTCCGACCTGAGATCCTCCTAGCATCATCTGTAGCGAAAAGTACCAATTCAGCGCTGCCCTCCCTATGTCTAAAGGGACGAAGCCTAGAGAAAGGTCTCACCAGATATGTTCCTGGGGCTGATCCTACTAATGCAATCTCAGCGTTCCAAGGTCGAGCACATCCATTCGGACAACCTTGACGACGAATCCTGTCAGCCATGACCAGGACAACGCAGAAAACACGCCGAAATCACCCGTCATCCTCGTCACGATCGACTGAGAAGCCATCCCAGCTTCCTCAACAATCTTCTCGAGTTTATCAATCAACAACGGTAAATACCTAAACCCACCCCATATCAGCTCTTTATCCCAACCAAATCTCAAACCAGACCTGATCCCAACTCGACTTACCGCTCAGACTCCGCCATAGCCAAACCACAAGTAGGAAATGCGACACAAGCACTCGAGCTCTTCCTCAACTGACTCTGACTCAGATTATCCAAACCCCACTTCCTCATCAACCTCTCAATCTCAGGTTTATCCTCCGGCCTTATATCCGAAATAACCAAATGTTGATTCGCAGTCAATCTGAAATCTCCTTCATGTACCGTGGCGATCTCTCTCAAACCCGATTTGAACTGATGTTTCGAATTATCCTCGATTCGTCCGTTCTCGATGAAAACTGTGAAGTGATGGTTACCATCACGACCTTGAACCCAACCGTAGTTGTCGATGTTGGATGTGAATGTGAATGGTCGGGCAGGGGCTAGGGGTTTCCCGAAACGGGATTCGACTTCGGCTTGGAAGGCGGTAAGTGTCATTCGGTCGATGGTATACTTCAGTCGCTAGATGAGGGGCGATCGTCAGCGAGGTCTCTAACTCTCACCACCGAATTGTATCATGGAGGAGGACGTCTATATGTCTTGCTCAAGCACAACACGCTCCTCTCCCAGCTTCAATCGACACAAGTAAGAACACCCAAACTCACCGCATTCTTCCGATCCGACCGATTCCCATTATCCCTCTGAGTCAACATGATAGCCTCGGCGATCTTATTCCCTTCTTCAGGTCTGACGAAACCGATCAAGTCGCCGAGTCGCGGGTAAGTCTTCTTGTTAGAGTGGGTCACGCCCATACCTCCGCCGATAAGGACGTTGTACCCCACGATCTGATCTTGCTCGATGATGGCGATGAAGCCGACGTCGTTGGTAAAGACATCGACGGCATTGTCGGGTGGGACGGCTACGGCAATCTTGAATTTACGGGGTAGGTACTGCGAGTCGCGAGCGGATCGAGCGATGAGGGGAGGGAAGACGAGCGTAGCGAGTCGAAGAAGGCGGGGAAAGAGACTTGTGGCAACCGGACGAGTGAGACATCAGGGCGGATAGGTTGAGGAGGCGATGGAGGGAGAGGAGTGACAAGTGGTACGAGGCGAATGGCGCAAAGGGAGGTAACAGGAATGTTTAATTGGTATGATCGACGAATACAAGTGAAAGATGGCCGGGTCAGCTCAGACCTAAAAGCTCGAGCTCGAGCGCGACTCACAGTCGGTCCATACATCGGTTCCATATCAGCCACCTCCCCTCCCGCGACCTGCTTCTTATTCAACCAAATCTCATGGTATGCGCTCGTCCTCGGCAACAGATGTTCCGAAAGCCCGACCGAGAACTTGTAGACCTCCGCGTGAGTGTGGGAGAGACTCGGGTTGACGGTACATTGTATCCCTCGATCTGGCGCACCACTTCGTCAGCACTATCCCTTTAATTCAAACAAAGCTGAAACAAGACCCCTGACACCCGACCCAAGCTGGAGAACCCTTCCAAACCCAGCCTAACGCGGATCAAGCGACTCAAGCCGAGCGGAACCGAGTTCCGAACAGACACAAAGTGGATCGAAAGAAAGGAATCCGCCACTCACTAACATCCCCACAAGCCCCAATAGTATCCATCAAACCCTTGTTGATACTCTGCATAGCAGGCTTCAAATGTGATTTCACGATCCCGTGGAACTGGAAAGTCTGTCGAGTGGTGATCTTGAAGGTAGAGTTTCCATGTTCGTCGGATATTGAATCGATCGCGAGCCATTGACGTGGTGTGACGACTCCGCCGGGGAGTCGGACTCGGATCATGAATGCGTAGGCTGGTTCGAGACCTTGGGCTTTGAGGGAATCTCGGATGTCTCGGTCGTCCTGCGAAGCGAGCAGGCGAGCGTCAGCGAGTGCCAGGGGGTGAGTGAGAGGGAGGGGAGCGAGCGATGGCGAGCGGGTGAAGGAAGGAGGGGTAAGGGGGTGGGAGAAGAGAGACGGGAAGGAAAAAGAGGTATGTGAGGGTAGGAGGCGGGAAAGTAAGTGAAACGCTGGGTGAAGGTAGGAAGCAGGGCGCGGATATGAAGAAAAATAACGGTGTAGATCGTAAGATCCACGATGTCGACAAAAAATCGGGAAACAGACGATCCGGACCAAACGAAGGGCACATCCAGGAAAGTGAAGTGGAGAGTCTCGCTCACCTGCATATAAGTCCCATGGAACTTTGTCAGCTGGGCATCACTAGCCCCAATCGCTCCAGTCGTCTTATCCTCCAAACCCTCCAAGATCGTCCCCCGGAGATAATCACTAGCAATCTTGATATGTTCATTCGCCACCGTCTCCTCTTGAGCCGATTCAGAAACTTCCACCGAATCCACTCCCAACCCTCTCCAGAGAGAACTTTCCCAAGGTTTGTATCCAGTCTGATAACCATCTGGATCGGAATCATCACCCAATCCAAGTGGGGATAATTCAGATAAACCGAGAGAAGTTAATCGAGGTTGGAGGTCTTTAGCGACTTTGTTGTAATAGATGTAATCTTCTTTCCGGGGCCAGTAGTTTGAATCACCCATCCCGAATATTGAAAGTTTCGTCTCTTCCAACGATACGTCCTCATCTGGATCCGGGTTGCTTGAGACGAGTTTCGCCAAAGACTTGTAAAATTCTCGACCGTTTTGAGGTGATTCACCTTGCCCCGCTGTGGAAGTGATGAGGACGACATTCTTCTCTGCCGCTAAGCTCTCCTTGATCGACCCAGCGATCTCATCGAGGACTCGGATCGTCGCAGCGACACCACGCATCTTGGCACGACTGACCAGACGTTTCGCCACTTTCTCTGCGTTACCTGAATCACTCGCATACAGGACGAGCAAACCCGGTCCGTCAAGCGAATTCACCAGCGCATCGTAAGCCTTCCTCGCTTTCTCTTTCCTCGCTGCGATGAGATCCGTCCCGACAGAGTTGGTGATACCCGGCGAGATTGACGGGGTGGCGTTTGTGAGTTGAGACAAATGCGATTGTCGATCCAAGAACTCGGACAAAGCCTGCTTGATATGCGGCGAATCGATTTGAAACCGTTTCTCACCATCCATGACACTCGGATCCCACCTGAACATCGGCCACCACCCGCCCGAAACAGCTCTCTTCGTCTCTCGAAGTCGTTCCAAAGGACCAGCTTTCTCCCCATAACCAACATCCTCATCATCCTCCTTCTCACCCCATGGTAGGTAGGCCAGAACCAACCCCGGACCGGGGTACGATTCCGCTTCCCGCATGGCATTGATGACTCCCGCATAGTCTGCGTAAACAGCCACGCTCGAGACATACACATCCCCCATGTTCAGCGCGTAAAGCGCTAAATCCTTCTTTCTCTCCACCGGAGGAGTCTTCGGTGCGAGAGGCGAGAACGGGGAAGGAGATGTCTCGTAGACGAGTAGATTGATATCGAGTCCCGAGGCTAAGGCATGGTGTAGTCCTGAGGAAGCGAGGTCTTGAGCCCAAGAGTTGGATATCACGATCCAGAGGTTCTTTTTCGCCCAATGTCCTTCCTGCCCAAGCTTGAGGATCTCCGCTTCGTCTGCAATACTGGAGTTGCCGATCGCTGCTTCGACTTTCTTCCCTGCTGACTCTGTCCCGTCTAGGAGCCATCCTGCAAGCGCCTCGTGTAGCTCCTGCCTGGTGTCTGAAGCTCGAAGGACGGATTTGGCCAATTCTATAAGCCTATTTCGGGCTGCACGGAGGGCGACGGCTTTCCCGAATGCGTAAAGTGGAGAGGTAGATTCGTTCGAACTGAGTGAAGAAGGGTCGTTGAGGATCTCAAGTGGTGAAGGTGATGAAGAAAGGAGAGTGGTGTAAGTCGATTCCGCGGCAGGGACAGTAACGGAATTGGTAGGTATCGAATGGGTAGAAGAAGGTTCGCCTAATCGTGTGATCGCCGCCGAGCCATCCAGAGCTTCGGTCAATCCCGAAAGATCATCCGAAGCGATAAGGATCGATCGGATGGGAAGGTCCATCCCATCAAGCGTATCAACGATCGCCGCCCATGCCTGCCCATATTTCCCACTTCCTCCTTCGACCAGAACGACCGATTCATTCCCCTGGACAGCATGTCGCATCTTCTCTTTCGGTAAAGGTGCCGCCAAGGAGACATCGAGCACATTATCCACCTCTTCCAGCGAAGTAGGTAGGAAGTTGATGATCAGCCTCGAAGAGCCGCTGGGATTGGGTTGTTGAGTGAAAGGTCGCTGTGCCCGCCTCGCCACCTTCAGAAGGGACAAAGAAGCAGTCTCATAGGCATGGACGAGAATCTCCTCATCTACCGCTTTCTTCTCGGCTTCGGATAGACCGTTTACTGAAGCACTCTTTAACCATTCCTCGACGTCGCTTAGCTCTTCGATCGGGCCGTCTAAAGCTGAAGAAGAGATGTAGTGATATACGATCGTCCCCTCTTTCGCTAGACGGAGAGAGAGGAGTGCATGATCGTACCCCTCTTGAGCTGTTCGGCTTATCAGAACAAGGTTCTGTGGAGAGGTGGGAGGGGTGGTAGAAGTGGCGGACAGGATGTGGATTACCGATCCTGCTGGCGGTGTGGGGAGGGAAGGGAGGAAAGAGGGGTTGGTAAATAGTGTTGAGTGGGGTGCGAGAGGGAGGTACGGGTTGAGTCGAAGAGCGATTGATGGTGAAGATGGGATTGGATGGATGTATGATGGTCCGGGGAGGGAGGTGAGAGCGGAGAGGAGCGACATCTACTCATAGATTAGCTGATGGTTCTAGCAAGATGTAGGACTCGCAATGACGACCTGGCTTATGGCTGTTGAAGAGGTGAGGAAGGTAAGAGAGGATCGAGAACTCGATGGAGGGGATATCGATACATACAGAAGCGATCTCATCACTAACGTCGATCTTCATTGACTTTTCGAATTATTGCGTGATCTGCCGGAAAACGTGCTACTCGGATTTTCGCGTGACAGAATCGGTGCACACCGCTCGATCAGCGGGAATCACTACGAGTACTGTAGTTTCAGACTTGGCCCTATCTCCTTTTACCTCGTGTCCACACATCCCCAACCTCAACGCAGCAAAAGGTGACAGGGGTACGATCAAATATCTCGATCACACGGAGGAGGAGTCCCTATTTCGATCCGGCAAATGCAAAACGCGATGATAGGGCACTTTTAACCTACCCATTAGCGTCAAAAAGAGCAGAAAAAGCCTGTGATCGTACCGGGGCGCGGGAACCCATCATGTTTCAGACGCCGATCGCCGGGGATGCCGAGCAAAAGATAGGGTTGATGGCGAAAGGGATCCCCTTTGTTTCGCCCTAAGTCGCCGACAGCTTGCATTGACAGTTTCCTTTCATCTCTTCATCCCATCGATTCGATCTTCTTAACCACTTTCATTGTCTTACTCACATTCCTTACTCAACACCTTCTTTGACTCACAATGCATATCACTGTTTCACATCTCCTTGCTTTGGTACCCCTTTCGCTCGCTCAACCTTCTTTCGATCAGCGTGCGGTTGACGACCCGACTAACTCGAACAGTACTTCCAATGATGATGGAGCTGGAATCGCAACTTTAACCAGATCATACAGCTCGACCGTATCTAACTCCAGTGCCACTGCGATCAGCATATTATCAGGCATATCATCTATGGTCAATTCAGTCGCGTCCGCATCACCGAGCAGATCATCTGAATCCGGCTCGAACTCCACTACCTCCTCCGACTCGATCACCAACTCCACGTCTTCTTCCATTTCCAGCTCCAGCTCCACCTCCAGCTCCACCTCCACTCCCACCAGCTCCACCTCCAGCACCAACCCCGTCACCTCCGGCACCATCCCATCCTACACGTCACCCACCGTCAACCTACCAGCCGTCACCCCCAACCCCTCAATCACCTCAAAACCCTATCTCACACTAACAAACCTCGTCCCCACAATCCTCACCCACGCCGTCCAAATCTCCAACCATTCCTGGGAACTAGGTACTCTAACCGAAACCCTACTCGAAGTATACAACCCAGAACTCACCCCATTCTCTTACTCACTCAACTCATCCAACCCCTCCTCACAAGTCCCCTGGGACATGCTCAAGATAACCTTAGCCGTCTTGACACCATACAACTGGACCGGTTCACCAAACTCCACACCAGATAATTTGGCTCTTTACCTCGATCCAACCACTCCGACACTTTTATACCCTCAGCCATTGGATGATGGTGCTGGAGCTTTGGGAGATCCGATGAGTCTGGGTACGGCGGTTTGGGTTTTGGCGGAGTTTGCTGAGAGGGATGATGTGAGAGAAGCTTTGGGGACTAGGGAAGCTGGGGATTATGCTTGGGCTGTTGGGAATCAGGTGGCTTATCTCAAAGCGGGGCATACGAGCTCGAATGGTGGGTCCGAGGTCCGATTGGTCAATCTCTCAACTCTCTGATTGACACTACCCGTCGTTTCGCTCTTTGAGGCTTTGAGGGTTGGTACTGGAGCTGATGAGTATCGGGTGGCATAGGTACAATCTCGCAGAGAGAAGGCTATTTCCAACTGTGGGCGGATATGGGAGCGATGATCCCCCCTGCTCTAGCCTGTACGTTTACCCACCTTCCCTTCAGCTGGATTGAAAATGGACCGTGAATTTTAATGTGACATCTTTTTTGTGGTTCAGACCTTGGACTAGCAACGGAAAACACCGATCGACTAAATTTCTCTCTCACTCAATGGACCCTCGAATCATCCGGTCTGCTGAACCCGAACGTCGACCTCTTTTACCACATCTACGCGTCTGACGATTACTTATGGGCGACGGGGAATGGATGGATGTTATGGGGTATCATGCGGGTTGTAGGTCCTTTTTTCTCTTCCTCCGGGATCTGATTTGGGATTATGAGAGGGTGTGTAAATATTAGCTGATCGGCCGGGATGGGATGTCTTACAGCTGTTCAGTATCGATTCGGCGGGTCAGGCTGCGACCTTCGAACCTGTCGTGGGGGGAGTTAGGACGGAACTCACGAATATCTTTACGTCAATATTCTCTCAGCTCAACGTAGGTCGCTTCCTTTTCCCCTCGCCAAATAGGATTCGCACTGATCGAGATGAGCAGAACGAGACCTTGTTGCCGGATTATATGCTCCAGACCAACGGCTACCCATACAGTAAGACTTCTCCGAAGCGAGCGGGAAAAGTCTTATTCCTCATATCCGGAAAACCACGACACGTGCTGACCTGTATTCGTCGGTCTTTAGACGTGGGTGACGCAGCAGGTACAGCAGCGGTCGTAGCGGCATACTACCGATTCCTCGTTTATGCTCCAACTTGTACGAGCCACAAACTCACTAGATCGGCGGAACAGGCTTTCGACGCGGTGGTAAGGAAGATTAGCTCGGACGGATGGTTGACTCAGGTGGGTCTACGCCTTTTCGTCCCTGTATCCCACCTTGGAAACGTCGGACAGCAGCTGAGATGGAGTTTGTGACGTTAGGTGGTCGGCCCGTACGGCGGTTCGGCCGGTTTCGTGGTTTATCCAGGCTCGACGTTGAGGAGTCCGGAGGCGCAGAGTTTCTTGGGGTTGATGTGGGCTGCGAGGACGGCGGCGGGTTGTTGAATGACCCCGGTTCGCTCGCCAGTGACGATTTTGATCGAGAACGAGTATGAATCCTTCTTCCACATTGCATTGGAGATACTTTGGTTGGTCTGGACATTTTTTAGGTACAGTTGAGATCGAACACATCCATCGTTGACATCGTTCAATGGACTGGTGGGGCTGCCTATGTTGTTCTGAGACCGGTAAATTGTATTTCATCAGGTGTGGGGGATACTAGGATGAGGAGATTGTATTGTTGTCTTCAAGCGATTGCATCCCGTCTGCTTAATGCTTTGCTGAAACTCCTGGGTGACTTATGAAGCTTCCCAGTTAGTAGACCCACCACCCATCCTCACCCCCCTCGCACCTCTAGTACACCGATGAGATTTCCCCAACAACCACTACAAACGCTTAACCCGAGCCGCCTTTCAAAAGCCGACCTTACCGTATTACACCCGTCCTTTCGCATCCTTGATATGTCGAGTCGACACCTCGGTCACAGATCCCGTCATCTGGCGCCTTATCTCCCTCCTTTGTCCCATCTTATCGCGGTGGTCGAAAAGTCTGACTTCAGCCTGGTAAGATGTTTCACCGGTTTCTTCATTCACCCTCTTGTTGATGTCTTGCCATTATTTTCCCCCGATCGTTCTCTTTAGGGTCTCGACCCAGTAAGAGACTGGACGAGTTACGGTTACGATTGACGGATTAGTCCCTTTCATCACGATCAGCCTTTCTTGTTCTTGGTAATAACTCCGCTCCATCAACTCTCCCCACCCACCTTTCGATCCCGACCTTTCCTATATCAGTCTCCCACTGCAAGTCTCGGCCATGCCAATCAACCCTGACGCCTATATGGCAGGAGCGATCCCAACTCTCTCCCGCGGTGGATCCTGGATGCCAGGGGACAATATCGGTTCCGGTGCCGGTGTAGGTCCAGGTGCGGCAGGAATGAATTCCAATCCAACCGGCTACGCCAATACCGCCGGACCCAGAACGTCTACAGCTGTCACATTTGGACAAGCCAGACAATATGCGTGCCCGGTTACTGATGCCGCTGGATCGTCAATGTCGCCTGCTCCAATCGATGTCAAGTCCGACCCATACGGCGCAGTCAATCCTGGTGCATCGCAAATGAGGTACAACGCTCCAAATCCGGGTCTTCGAGCTGGATACACACCAGGTCCAGGGATGATTTATGGTCCAGCTTCGAGAGTAAGCTTCGACCCCGGATCAGCCGCTCCACCTTTACCGGTGGATGCCAAGTCTGATCCTGATCTCTACCTGAACCAGGGAGCTTCGATATTCGGTCGTCGGAACCCCATGTACTTACCAGGTGCACAGATGAGCGTCCCTAACCGAGGTGGATTTGGAGGTTTTCCCGGGAATTTAGGAGGACCGATGATGCATGGAGGCTGGGCAAGAGATGTTGAATCGGTGGTCCGGGCGAATGGTTCGGTCGTAGGAGGTGGGTATCGTCAGATGGCGAACCCGATTGTGCCCGTATCAAGATTTGGCTCGGCTGTTGGCCATGGTGTTAGCGGTGTCCCGGTGGTCAGTGAAGGTAGGACGTGGGAGGAACAAGCTGGTGCACCGAAACCTTTGGCTGCTGAACCGGATTATGGGAGACATGCGGAAGTCGTACATGGTCCTGGACCAAACGTTGTTGCAGCAAGGCAAGGCGGAGCGACGGTAAGAGGAGGTAGCGGCCGAACTACTGGTACCAGATCGGATGTGGTAGGGTTGAAGTCGGTGACAGGGAGAAAGGTGTTCCGTCAGAAAGCGGAGACTTTGCCAGCTCCGCCATCGGAATCAGTGATGACGAAGAAGGAGCGAAAGGGAAAGCACAGAAAGAAGGGAGACTCGAATCATAGCACGCACGGGACAAGCGAAGCGCAATCGAGTCGCCATGTGGTCGAGGAGCATGATTTCGCCATCGAACAGGCATCAAACCGGGATACTCAGCCGAAAAGCGCGAAAACATCAGCGAAGTCGGCCTCCAGATCAGCCGAAACATCGCGCGTGACGACACCAGAATCTCTTAAGACCGGTGACGTGCCCCCTCCGCCTCCTCGACCTAAAGCGAGAACGCCAGACCCGATCCCGTTGCAACCGCGTACTAGAGTCCGAAAAACCTCTCTCCCCGACCGCACGAATCTCGCCATGACTCCTACGACACGTATGAGCACACGAGCACCTCCCACCACGACGCCGTCAACTTCCACCAGATCCAGTCCAACCAGTCTCCGTACAACTGCAGCCTCAGGTTCGACCAAAGATTTCACCACCACCCCCACCAAAACGTCATCCGGCTCCACAGACTCATCGGGAACCTTCAACCTCTTCCACATCGGTCCAACTCTCCCAGTCCTACCCATACCACCAAGCTCAACCACAACCCGTGCCCGAGGCTATCAAGTCTCATCCCAAGCTCCAGGTCTCCATCGAACGAAATACGATGCACCCTCAGGGTATATCCCACCAATGTCGGAAGAAGGATACGATCGATACCTCCCTCACCCTGCTGCACCAGTCCCAGATCGGATCGATCAATATCTGCATCTCCAAGCTCCGTTTCATCATCAGTCAACTACCCAGACCGAGGCTATTGCTAAAAATACCTCGGATTCGGAATCAAGCTCCGAAACCAAACCCACCACTCCATCGTATCATCCGAGCCTAACCAAGAGCCCGAACCCGAGCCAAAACGGGAACCAGAACGTGAAAATGAGCTCGGACAGGACTTATCGACCCCTTGGATACGCTCCTGAAACACGTAAGATGGCGGAGATCAATCGTTCCGGTCCAGCTATGGCTCGTCATGGAATAGCTTGGGAGAGGAAAGAAGAAGCTTCGGGATTGGTACTTGGGGATCGACCGGAGGGGCCTAGGTGGGTGGTTGCGAGACCGCCTAGGGAAGGGGAGGTCAAAGGCGGTGCGTGGTGGGAGAGTGGTGGGGAGGAGCGGTGAAGCGGTGAAGCTGTGGATCAATCGATCAATCGAAAATGCTTGAAGTGCTTGCATTCAAAGTTGGGACGTCGACCGAAAACTTGACTGGAGAACGAGTGGGAAGCTGATTCGGGTAACTCGGTTGAGAAGACAGACCTCAGGAGAAGCTGACGGGGACAGGGGAGGACCGCGAAGCTACGGCCAACAGGAATCGATAGATGTCCAATCCCTGGATTTCGTAGAATCATTGATATAGATGCGAGCAGCTTGACTGTGGAAGAACACATCATCCAACAAGAGGAATTTCCCGCGCCGTGAGTCATCCGTGAGCTCTGCCTTACGTTCCCTCCAGGTGATAGCGACTTGTTTCGAGTATGTCACCGAACCGACAGAACGATTTTCTCAACCCTTCTTGTAATTCAACCTCAGAGTCAGTCATCTTCCCGAACTACACTCTTGAAAGACCTAGGTAAGACGATACACTTCATCAGTCATCCCAGTAGATACGCCTCCGACCATCTAGCTCTCTGCATAACATCGTCCCTTCAAGACTTAATCATGTATCCCCATCATCGAAACAGACGCGGCCTGTCCTTTGATGGTCCCTTCCTTTAATCGCCTGACTACACTACTTGAAGGGGAACCCACTTCCCTCCCCAAGAAGACTGAAATCATCCCAGAACCCTTCGAGCGTCAAATTGACTCCACCCAGATCGAAATCGAATAATCCATCGGTACTCATACTCGTATCACCCGTATCAGGTAGGGAGAAGTTGAACTCCGGGATCGTATTTGAGTTCGGCAGTTCAGGCGTTGGGAAGCGAGATGGGACGGCCTAAGCAACATTAACAATTGTCAATTTGAACCTTCCTTGGCAAAGCTGCTGTAGGGGTAGACACGAGGCGGAGTCGGATGCGCCAAATTCGCAGCAAGCTAGCACCAAGGGATGCACGAAATCACTCACACTCGCATCCGACAGCTGCTCCAACTTCTTCGCCAACATTCTCAACATATTCCCATACCGACTCGCCGGATGATCTCGATCTGGGCAAGCCAGTACGAGCGCTGCACAAATATGATCGACCGTTTCTCGAGTCCTGTTCTCATCAGCACGAGCCACTCCATCGATATACTGGACGGCAGACTAAAGACTTACTTTTGCATATCCTTCCTACTCGTTGCACCCGAATATGCCGACTTGAGCAGGAACACTCCGGCAAAGACCACATTGATAAGATATCGACTTGGAAGATATCGTAACACGCCCATCTGACCGAGTCGGAGACAGATGTGTAGGATCTCGTGAGCGGCGTCGATCGATTCATAGATGTAGAGTGCATCGGGGGAGGTTGCGGAGCCTACAGTAGTCAGCATCAGCGACAATGCGCATGGTCGAGCGGTCTCGGCAGCTGGATGTAGGGGTCGAGCGGTCTCGGAAGCTGAAAGTGGCGAGATAGGCCAGCAGGTCAGTCATCCCGCTCTCCGTGCCGCACGAGACGGGCCACTTCGTCGCGGAATCCCTGTATCTGAATCTCTTGCTCGGTGAAGGGCACTTACCCCGTGGAAACAGATGAGCCCCGCCAGCCTTACCCTCAACCCCATTCGAACCCTCCGCTTCCGCTCTCGCTTGAGCTCGCTCGACATGCGCACCATAGGCGAACGAGGCGATGTACAGACGGACAAATTGGTAGGTACATGCAGCGAGTTCCTTGAGGGATGGATTGGTCCAGGACTTTGGCGTCCAGATCTGCTGTAGAATCAGTACCCCAGCGAGCAAATAGGGGTTGAAGGTGTTCAGCCCAGTATAGAGAGAAGGGAAGGAAAGAAAGGAATCAAGGTTAGACAGGTCGACTGCTACACCAGCGAGGGCAGGTTGGGCAGGAGTGAGCAGACCCAAGGACACTCACCAAGTCGTACGACTCGAGACTCTTCCGGAAATGATCTAGATACTATTCAACCGTCAGATCTTAGCGGCTAATGAGAACGCGAGCACACCTTGAAGTACGTTCCTTGTCTGACCAGTGCTGAGGTCCTCCCCTAGAATAGCCATCAGCTCTCTTTCCTGTCAAACCAATTAAAGCGAGCACACCTTACTAGGGTAGAGTATATCATGCGCATTCGTCATGACTGCCTCCCCGTCAGCACATTCCGAATAAAAATCTATGGAACAAGAAGTTCGACTCACTCTGGGTCAACTCAATCAAAGCCTGCATCAAACTAGCAGAATCATCCCCTCCTTCCCCAAGCATGAGCGGGAAATTCTCCCTCGCGGCGGCCTCCCCAGTTTGAGCGATGTTGGAGTATCCCGTGAAGCAGAGCGAAGGACCTCGGGACCAAAATGCGAGGCCGGTGCGGAGACGTGAGAGCGAGCGTCAGCGAGCGACGCAATCGAGCGGATGGCCACGAAAGAAGTGAGCCGCGGGGAGAGTAAGCAAGGTTCACAGCCAGGAATCCACAGCCAGGAATCCATCCTGGCTGTGAACGGGAGCGGCAACGCGATTGTCATGCTCTTGAACAAGTCGTACTTGGCCATCTGCGATGTCGCTTTCTGACTCATATTGAAACACAACGGAGGCGGAAGCAGGGGGATTGAGATGGGATTGACACTTATCTATAGTCCGATCGTATAGATAACACCAAGTCCAAGCGCTCCTCGCTCGTTCCACCTCGGACGAGCGAACGGATGAGTCGGTTTCGAGCGCGATCTGATCCACTGATCTCAAGTTCAGCATCAACTTACCCCAACCAATAGCATAAGACAAGCTGGACCATTATCCCACTCACATCCAAGTCCATATGCCGCACGTATCGCCAAACCCGTTAAAGCCCAACTCCGTCGATTCTCAATCCCATGCAACCCTTCCCCACCTCCTCCCACCCCACTACCTCCCAACAACTCCGCCCCCACCCCACGTCCCCCTTTCTCCCTCGGTAAAAACTCCGCCAGAAGAAGAACACCCTCTACGAACCCCACACTAGCTCCGAATCCCGCAAAACTATAATCCGCCAGTGCCTCTCGGAGTAGCGCCCAGGATTTATCGTGGACTGCTCGAAGGGAAGATTCGGGATGATGTTGGGATGAGACTGTTATGAGGGTTGTTAGGAGGAATGGGTCTGTGCGGGCTAGAGTAGAGAGGGCGGGACGGGAGGTCGGGATGAGGGGGGACTGGAAGATTGGCTACGCCGAGCGAAGCGAGGGTGAGCTAGCCAGCTACGAATACTCGTTGGGAGTTTCTCAAAGCTTGGGGATATCGATAGTTGGTATGAAAGATAGCAACGGGGGCTGGCGTACGATGTAGTGGATTGGAGAGACAGAGACACTAAGGGATGCTCACCAAAGCCGGATGATAATGTTCAAAGAAACTTCTGACCAGAACCTCTAACTCCCCCTCCGTCATCACTCCGCGTTTAATCAACAGGAACTCCTCCAGCTCATCCCTCACCCCTAACTCCTTCCTTCCCTCTCCAATCCCAACTCCCGCTTTATCCTCCTCGTCGGTAGCTGCATTGGCTAATATGGACAAAGCGTCAGACTCGTTGTTGAATGAAGCGACAACAATCTGCCTGGCGGTCGCGCGATTGTTTGGGGAGAGGGTTGACGGGTTGGAGTTGTGAGATGGGGTTGCCGAGGGATGAGAGGACGGTGTCGTTTCTGGTTGAGGGAGGAAGGTGGGTTTGGGGTTAGGGTGGGGGTAGGGGTTTGAGGTGGAGGATGACGTTGAGGGGTTATTGAGGAGGTTGGAAGGGCTCATTCGAGGGTGGAGACCATCATGGTGAGATTGAGTGGGGAAGGAGGAGAAGGTCGTATGGGTGTAAGGAGGGATGGGGTTTGAGGGGAAAGACGGGACGGTCCAATCCTGCTCCCATCGACTTGAACTGGACCTCATTTTGCCTGATGTGTTGAATCTTGACTAAACTTACCGTTGATGATGTACCGTCGGACGGAGGAAGTTTCCAGTCCTGCCTCGGCTCGACTGATCTCCGCTTTGAAGATGAGTCGACCTCTATCCAGCTATCCCCATCTTCGTGTCCATTCTTTCGTCGACGTTTCTGCAGGACATTAACGAGCACCAATCGTCGCGCACCGCCATTCAATACGATGATGAGGGAGGAGTGACGTTGACCTACGGAAGGGAGGAAAACACAGCTCCGCTGTTCTCTCCTACATCTCGAACAAGGCGGTTCGCTCGGAGCGTTCACATCCCCAAGATCACATTTCGCCTTTCTCAATCGGCAGTGGACCTGATCCCAACTCAAATGAACGTAGCTCCCAATATCGAGAAGGTATCGGAAACTCACACAAGCTCGATACCCTCGCTTTGGAGCATCATCCTTCTCTTTCTCCTTCTCGTTCTCCTTCTCCTTTTCCCTGTCCAGCTTATTCCTCTCAACACCCCCTTCATCCCGCTTGGAATCCTCCCCAGCTGACATCAAATCCGGGAGAATGATACCTCCTTGGGGAGAAAGACGGCTTGGTGAGGGAGTTATCGCAATACGAGGGTAGGATAAAGAAGAGGCCATCTCGGGGAGAAACCAGTACATCAAGGAAGGGACGATAAGATGAGATCATCAACCTCACTACACTCCTCCCAGCTTCAGGAAGTGTCACGGAATCAAAACTCATTAGCCCGGGTATACACAATTCCGACGCGGCGGTAATTCGCGGCTTTCGGGATTCCATTCCACCGCTTGACCTCCCTCCTTCCTCAATCTCCCCGGTCCCCACCCTCCTCATCAACTCCGAGACCAAGGCTCTTCTCCATCTTCACAGTAGAATCAACAATGTGCCCTCACAGCTCTGGCAGTACGGCCCCGCGGTGCCATTCACAAGCCCTTTCCTCGGCTCCGAAGGTAATCTAGTCGACCACGCCGCTCTGGCAAAACAGGTGGTCCGATGTGCCGAAAGCGGGTTTGGGTATAGTCCTCCTCGGAACGACAGGTGAAGGTGAGTTGGGCCGTATTCTACTCCATCCCTGTTCCACGCTAGTTTTCAAACCCAGTCCACCTATCTGTTTCGGCCAGATAGGTGAGGGAGGAGAAAATGTTGATGGAGCTGATTTGGGCGGGTCGTAGCGAGTCACTTGAGCCCGAAAGAGAGGACAGAATGAGTCGTCACGGCTCGAAAAGCTCTTGATGAAGCCGGGTTGACGGGGGAGGTAAGATCCCCTTCCTTACTTCCTTCCTGCCTGCCAATGGATTGATTGATCTGTGCTGATGGGGATGGGGACAGGTGGGCGATGCCTGAATTGACGAAAGATGCCGCTGAGGCTGGGGCTAGTCATGCACTACTTATCTGTCCAGGTGAGTGCTTCTCTCTCCGTCCTCCTACACCCCTTCCGCCTACCGGAAGGGATACAGTGGACATGAAGCTAATGAGAGAAACTGGTTACTTCTCATTCACGATGAAAGATGATCGAGCTGCCATTCTCGCTTTCTTCAATGGTGTCATGGATAAAAGTCCGATCCCTGTGATGATTAACAACTTCCCGTGAATAATCTTTCCGCCTTATCTATTCATTTTCCGCCTTATCCATTCCTGTCGATCCTATCCTCAACTCAAACTTCATCATCCGGTCCGACTTTTCTTCTTCCACTACTACGAACCCGTTGTTTGTCTTGTAACCTGGCCGTCATGAAACTCCCGGACATACAATAAGATACGTCTCGGTGTCGAATGCTGACCTTGTGATAGCGGCGCTGCCTCTGGAATCGATTTGAATTCCGATGAGATCAGTACCCTCGCAGACCATCCGATATGTTTCGGCGCCAAGGTGAGTCAATTTCTCCAGTCTAAGACTGGACTCGACGGATCTTGATTTTCCTCGCCATCATCTTCTGTGGTGAGTATCTCAAAGTTCAGCTTGCTAATCCTCGTCCAGCTGACCTGCGGGAACGTCGGTAAAGGTCAACGGATCGCAGCGTACACTCAATCAAGCGAATACCTCACAAACAAGGGAGGGATGCTCAAGTCGTGCTCCGCGGCCGGACAGTTCCAGGTGTGTCGAGTGGTTCGAACGTTTTCAATAGTTCGACTGAATCGCGTTCGATAGGTCATGCCTGGGTTTTCGGAAAGCTTATTGCCCGTTCTCGTTGGAAGGCATGCTGGATGCGTCCGTCCTGGCATGATTGGGACGGTGCTGATGTTCGAGCTCTTACTGACGCTAGATCCATCACCGGGACTGGTTGTCTCTTCCCTTTGACTATCCGAAGATTATACGATAAAGCCCTTGCTGGGCTCAAGGGCGATAACGAGGCTCTTGCCGAGGCCATTGCCGAGGCCATGGTCCTGCAGGATCGAAGTCCGTCTCTTCCTGGCAACTGTACTCAACACGCTGGTGGTATCGTTTAGTCGCAAGATCCGATTGGATAGTGGTCAAAGCTTCCTTTGCTGGATCCGTGAGTCCGCGCTTCGTCCCGCCAACTTCCTTCTCCCGCTGCCTTGTCTTGATCTGCCTCTTTGTTTTGAACCCCATTTCCCCAGCTTCTCTCCTGCTGACTATCGTGCTGCCCCGAATCGTTTCCTCACTGTCCCCCATCTCTTTCCAGAAGCCTACTTTCGCCTTGACCTGGACCCGCCACTAGCACACTATCCCAACAATGAAGTACATGACTGACAGAGATTCCTGATCACAGAAAGACTTCCTCGATAACTACGTCGAGAAGGGCCTTGGAGGTGTTTGTCGATACCCGCTCGGACCGGTTAGCGAGAAGGTCAGGGCGATGATGGATTCGGAGTTGGTCGAGGATTGGGAATATGAGTGTTCGCTTGCGAAGGGTGGAGACGGGAAGGCTTGAATGTCAAAGGGGGGGGGGGGGGGGTGGATTTTCCAATGCAAGCAGACCTTTTCGAGCGGTGAAGTTTCGATTTCAATACCGTCGGAAGCGCATCGATCTGGAATATATCGTTTGCTCCATCTTATGTATCCTGTATGAGATGAGTTGCAAGCAGCTGTGTTCTTCACGGTGGCATTCATGGGATAATGTGTTGAGTTGTTTCGTTGGGTAGGGGATCAGGCGGGACAGGCGCAAGCATACCTAAATGGCACAGACCCTTTCATCAGGTAGTGGGGATCAACCAGAAATGGAAAAGAAACTTTGACAAGCGATGTATGTACTATCCTCCTCCAATAAACCCGATCGCGAGTGAACCTCTACAGTACGTTGACTCCTAACCTCATGATATTATACCCGATGGATTCCTCCCCAAAGCCTTCGCTACATAATACCCTGATGACCACCACCCTGTCAGCCATTCCCGTCCCGTCCAAAAATCCCTGTATCGTATTGTAGTTACTGAAAGTGAACTCACCCATATATTCCCTGGCGATATTCGTACTCGACCAATTCCGACTGGGATGTACCCGATTCGTAAGTTGAATCCAGAATGTCGACGTCGGTCGATCAATCACGATAGTCTAATAAAACCATCGCAAACATATCCAATCATCAAAATCAACCTTTTCAGGATTTTCACCTGTTTGGGAAAGGTACAAGTTTGGGAAAGGTACGAGATCGGGAAAGGTAAGAGCTGTTGACGTACGGTACCTGTGAAGCCTGTATGTCCTGCTGTTTCGAGACTACGCATCGGTCCTGACCAGTAAGTTTGGTTTAGTTCCCATCCTAAGCCGTGGGCGTCTTCCCTAATCAGACCACAGTAGATCAGTATCGGTCTCCCCCTCGTAAATACAGCGTCAAGCGGCTGGGGTCTCACGGAACTGGGAGCTTTCGGTCAGCTCAGGATCTGGAAGGAGTGTGAGTGGAAGACGGACATTTCGTATTATAGTTGTGGAAGATGAGATCCACCGTCCAAGGTTCGAGGATCTTGACGCCGTTGTAACTCCCGTTGTTTAATATCATCTGAGAGAAGATCGCTAGGTCGTAAGCCTGTCCGACGACCACGCTCAGCACGGTCCTTGGTACGTAAACCGAGGGTGAACTCACCGTTGAGAAGACACCGGCATGGCCTGAAACTCCGTTCAGAGCCCAGGCATTCTCATCATGTACTCTTACGCCAAGTCAGATCAGCGGATCAAGAGTTATATGGGGAAATGGACTCACGTTCCGCGGACAGGTTGTGGACGAGGTGGCTCGTATGTCGATCCGAGAACTTCGATCTGGAACTCTTCCGCTACCATCCTGTCGAACTTCGACACTAGTCATTTCGATGAGTATCATTCGTACCTATCCATCACAGCCGAGTCAAGTCACGCTCACATTGGTCTGCGGGGAGATTGTACTTGTTGTAGACACTGCAATCCCCGTCACCTCCCAGCATCATGTGCAAATACATAGATTGGCTTACGTATCGTTCATTCCGAGCGGATCGAGGAATCGGGCATACATCAATTCATCAAGGTTCTTCACCGTCGTCGCTTCTCTCATCAGCCTTTACATCCCATCCGTCCAGAGAGTGAGAGGGGTAGACATACATTCGAGAACGAATCCTATCCATAGTGCTCAGTGAAACATTCGTTAATGTCTGAAAGGGGACATACCGAGATTCATAAAATTCAGATCAGAGTAGACATAAGCCAATCCCGGCGGGTTGACCGGAGCTTGCTTGATCACAGCTTCTCTCCGAGCTTCGTAGGTTGTATAACTACGCAAGTCAGCTCGTCACACAAAAAAGACAAGGTAGAGAAGGGAGGTGTAAGGAGCGTACTTCGGGAAAAGAGGGGGCACTGGATCGGGTGCGAAACCGCTCGTGTGGGTCATTAATTGGAGGATAGTGATTTCGGACTTGTTCGCGTCCTGCGGCAACACCTCTTTCAGTCTGCCGAAGGGAGGGGAAAAGTATGACTGACGGTAGCGAAGTCAGGTAGGTAAGTCGCGACCTTCTCCTCCAGCTGAATCAAGCCCTACCTACAATCAGTCCGTTCTCGAACAGGAGAGGAGGACCTACCTGGCCAAGCTGATCCAAAGCAATAGTCGTAGTGAACAATTTACTCAAACTTGCCTAACCCACCACGATCAACTCCGATACCTACGTCAAAGCTCTGACAGAGAGAAAAATCGGATGGCAGAAATCCGACCAACCATATCATAAATCGTATCATCCTTCACATCAATCTGTTCCTCCTCAGGTAACAAAGTCCCATTCGAATCGGCGTGCAATAATGCCTTCCCAACCGAAAAATGGGAGACGATCGTGTTTCGGCAACCGACTAGTATATTTGCTCCTGGGTAGAGAGGGTGGATCGCGTTGTATGTTGCGCCGGAGTCTGGGTGTTGGAATCAGTACCGACCGGCCCGATTTCAAGGGTGCTATGAAAGATTGGAGAGGGCGGACGTACAATTTCGAGCGACTTCGTAGGATGTGACGTTCTCTACAAGGTCTTGCAGCGGAGCGGAGAGGAGACCAACCGATTCCGGTGTCCCGTACGATAACGGTGCATTGACTACCCCGAGAGCTCTCAGCGATGCTGGTATCTGATAAATGAGACGTACCATCCCACCATGCCACAGCATTTCCAGAGACAAGCAAGGAACCCAAAGCCGTCAGAAGCATCTCGACAAATCAGCCAAAGAAGAGGAGAAAGAGGGACTACTCGAATCCTTGGCTTGGCATTCTCGTAACTTACGGTTCTCTTTAACTTATACTCCTCGGCTCTTCATACGAAGCGGTCACATGGCCCGTTTAAAAGTTCAACCCTTGGGATTTTCGGGAGATCTCCGCTGGGATTATTCGGGGTCTAATCGGGGGATTCGCCGTATAAGTTAGCCCTGAAAAGCTCCGGGGAGAAGGAGTGAAAGTTTGTGGGGCTACAGTAAGTAGTCTAGCTGATTCCGTACTATTAGAATGATTCTTGAAGACTTTGATGCAATCGCGAGTACTGAATTTGACGCGAACCTCTCACGACAGAGACCAGTGTAAAATAGAGTCGTAGAGTCGACATCCATCCCGTCCACGATGGCTAGGTCAGGAATAGCGGAATACGATGCATAGAAGTGTAACTCAAACAGCTCCAACGAATGAGAGTTTGAACGCGAGTAAACATCCCTGGGAGGACGGTGCTTCTACGGATGTTGTCTGTGATCGTGATCAGCAGTCCCGGACCGGATTCGGGACTTATGCCTAGGCGTCGTTTCCCAGAAGAGCGGGCTTGGGCTTTCCATCCCTCCTGCCCGCCTGGTGACTGCATCCTTCGTCGATTCGGTTGATTGGGTTGAGTACTATCCTGTCGGTCCCGGTCAGAGTGAATGATGACTGCCTACTGGATGAGGAGTGGGGAGCTAACTCGGCTCAAGTCCATGAGGAGCTGGACTTGTCGACATCGGATCACGGGTTACTTAGCCCGAGTATCGATGTTCATCCAGAGTCGTTCTTGGTTCACTACTTCGCCGCGAAGAGTCGTATGGTTTAGTAGGCGGGAAGGGCATGTTGCTCGCTTGGCTCTGCGACGGGTGTCGATGATAACAGATGATTCGAAGCTACCGGAAGGTGCGAAGTTGTCTATGTTGGAGTACTGAAACGAAGGTCGAAACGTTTTTTGTTCCCGCTCCGAAGGTGTCGGTGCTCGTGAGCATTACCAGGAGGATGTTTCTCTCCGTCTTCGGATCAATGTAGTATGTAGTGAGCAATGATCCTCGCAGTGACACATGCGAATCTGAACTCTTACCCTCACACTCGTTGACCGAAGACTGGGGCATTGTAGCCGTATGCCACCCGTATTGGTTGTTGTTGTCATCATACGAGTGGATGCCTTGAGACTGAGGATTTCGCATTTAGAGCCGTCGACATGCGGACTTGATTGAGCATGACGCCGCCATTCTCCGGCCCATGACCTGTGATTCGAGATCTCGATACTATACGCTCAGTAAGTAGGTCACTAAACACGTTAGGAGAAGAATCATCACAGCTCAGGAACGAACAATTACAATCGCTTTCGAAAGCTGAGTAGTCTGAAAGATAGCTTCTGATTGGTCGATCATCGCCTCGGCTATCGTTTTTCAAGGATCGGTCAGCTAGTCAGCGAAACACAGCACAAGGTAAAGGTATATCATAACAATGCAGGAATATAAGAAACACGGTCGCATAATCGAGTCGGTATCGTTTGAAAGCGGACCTATGGTCTATCATAAGCGATACTCCTAATCAACCATCCAGCGTGAAACGCCCCACTCAACTCGCACGAGGTCACTCCTCAATCCTCACCACTCAAATTAATCATCCCATCGACCTCCTCCCACTCCCCTGCGCCCGTCTCGTTCATCATTCAACCCAGTCGGATCCAACTCCTTCTCACCTGCTCCTTCGTCATCCTCCTCTTTTCCAGCTTAGACCCCAATATGGCCAACTTCTTCGCCCCGATGACAGCTTCAAGGTTCGCCATATCCCTCAGAACCTTCTTCTGCAACTTCGCCTTCCTTCCCTCCCTCCCAATGACCCCTATCTTCTTCCAATTCGTACGAATCTTCGTCTTCTCCCCCTCCCAGAATCCGTTAAGCTGCCTCCATTCCCATTCCCTCAGAACGCCCCAAACATCCACCTAAAACAGCCGCCTCGAGAACTCATTGACCTCGACTTCGGAACCGGACCAAACTGCCGCTCCGTTGTACGCTTCGAAGATATCGGCGGCGTACTTCTCTGGCTCGTGAATGGAGAGTTATGCCCCTTATGTGATGTGATTTATTCCAGATGAGGTCATCACTCAACCCATCGACGGGGAGGGTCCGAAATCGTTCCCGAACGGATGAGGAAGGACTTACCGAATCGATCTCGATTTCGATTGATTCGATGGAAGTTGTGTTAGAAATACACTCCCAGGGGTATTTAGTGTAATGGTTCGAATCCCTAACAAGTTGGGATGGTGAGGAATATGATACATAGGCGACGATGAATTGCGAGGAGGTTGAGGGAGAGTTGGAGAAGATGTCGAGCATGACCCCTTTGGTTATCATTCATCAGTTTTGACCGGATTCGATTTCGGATGAGGAAAAAGAAGAAGGCGAAGAAGAAGAAGAAGAAGAAGAAGAAGAAGATCAGATGGTTTTGTGGGTACAGACCAGAGAAATGGAAAGGAGCGATTGAAGAACTGAACGGGAAGGATGAAGAAGGAGCTGTGAATGATATACATACTCGAGCTGCGAGAGCGATGAAAGGTTTTCAAGCTGGTTTACCGGGTGTCTTTGAGAGATGTTCTCACCTCGGGAACAGGAAAGGAAGGTCGGCGAGGATCGATGGAGGGGGAAGCAAGTTACTTTGGCAATCGTTGTAGGTCTCGCCAGCTCTCTCTCTGCTAGTCTCCATGGTTGACAGCGAATGACGACTCTCAGATGGGCTGGCCAATCGTTCTCAAAGCTTTGAGAGAGATTGAAAAGGAGGTCGCTGGGACGGGGAGATGTCCGGTTTTCGTTGGGATCCATGGCCAGGTAATTGTTTTCTACAGTACTCGAGTAAGACAATCGCGAGATTGCCAACCAGATCTACTTACTGACCTAATCCCCTCCAACTTGCCATTGCCCTCACTTCCCAATCATTTTGACCCTTTCACATGCTTGATCATTTTGACCCCTTCTCGCATGATTCGCTACCTTTCCGCCTTTGGCCACGTCTCCTCACCTCATTGCCTTGTTACAGTTGGTGGGGACCTTCCGGTCGACTCACAGGTTTCACCGAAAGAGCGAAAGCGATCGTGGAGCGCGAGGGGAGGGGAAATCATTCGCACGAGCTTGCGACGATGTGTGTCATCTTCCAGCTGATTTCTCGCTCATTAGAGCTGAGCTGAGATTGGACATTGGTATGACAGATCAACGACGCTTTGAGGGTGGTGTCTTTGATGTCCCCGGTATCGCAAAGGTTTTCGGTTGTCAGTTCCCCAACATATCGCTCTTTGGTCGGCTCCCGTGAGTACTTTATTGACGAAAGACGGCGATAGATGAACTCCGTAAGAGGTTATCTACATTACGTGAGTTCGTCCGAGTAGCCACGAAGAAGGGTTATCGAAGGATGCCACGAACGAGGGTGTGACTTAAGGGTGACTTACTTGTTTTGTTCGGGTTCTTTTGGTAGTTTCGGATCATGATTCTGGCCGATCTTCCGACCTGACCTTAGGGAAGATCTCATCACCACTCTTCGATACCGACTTCCCGGTCATGATCAGTACGACGTGACAAGGGTCTGAGCTCCCGACCGAACTTCAGGAGAGGATCAAGGAGAGTGGGAAAGGTCTCGTTGGGAAGAAGGTCGATCAGATGGCGGTGTTACAGCATCCAAGCGTTGGTTATTGCTTGATACGTCTCCGCACCCTTCCCCTTCCCTTGGGCCGAACGCGAGGATCGGCCGATGTTGGTCTGTTCCGTCTTGTAGACCCACTGTGGACTATCTGGGTTCTTCGAATGCATCCTCACCGAGACGCCGATGATCGCTTGGCCACTTACGGCCGATCAACCTCACATGACTGCTTTTCGGTGATTCGTGTCTACAAGGAGCACAAGATCCGCCTTGATCTTTTCCAAAATCTTGTTACGCGCATTCTCCCATTTGGCATCTTCGAAGGCGGCGAGGGGGTCGCGTTAGGCTTGAATGGCTGCGGTTGCGATGAATTACCACTTCGGCTTTGGGGTTTTTAGCCGATCTGCAAGGACCAGACCGTATGAGAAGGTGGAATCGAAAGACTTTGGGAAGAGACTGTCTGAGAGAGGACGACCTCGACTGCGTTCAGATAGAGCTGGTGGGCACTGATGGCAAGCTGTCAGCTGAAGCATCGCAAGGCATAGGACGACGAACGTGTGCGGGAGTTTCGCGATCTTGTCGAAGTAGCGGGCGAGCTTGGTGAGCTGGAGACGAATTGATTTGGTGATACCCCTGACCGGTAATGTCATGAGACGTACCGCCAAACCCTCAAGCTCCCAATCCTTCTCTTGAACGGAGACATGAGCCGCGCTACCGAACACTCAGCTCAATCCCTGAATGCCTAACCCCGACGCACCGATAGTCGTCTTGCGCAAGCAACGCCCTACAGATGAGTTCGGCCGGATCACCCTTCATAGCGGCTTCGAAGTGCTTATCACCTGGTTCCGTCAGCTCGGAATGTAGTGAAGTACCCTCTAAACTCACCAGCTACGATCATTATATTCGCCTGACATTTCGCCGCGTATGCCACAAAATCCGCTCTCGTCGTTTTGACCCGCCCCTTCTTGTACGTATACCCCTCATCGATCGCCATAGCCTTCGCCTCTCCGTTTAGTCGTCTCAACCATTTCTTGAGTATCGTGCTGTTTTTACCCGCCTTCATCTCCCTCTCAAATGTCTCCCTCGAGGTCGATCGCCACAGAAAGAGCCGACTCCTGCTCGACGAGAGTCGACCTAGCACGGGCGACGTGACCAAGGTCCCAGGGCATGATTGCTCGTTGAGAGATGAGGTCGAAGAGGACGCTATATGCTTCGAGAGGACACAGTCGGAGCATGTTGCTAAGGGCGTTAGTGAGAGAATAGCGGGATAAGACGGCATGGAGATAGGTGGAGGCGACGGCTTCTTTGGTGGATAGGGGGATGTCTTCGATGGTGTAGATTTCGGAGAGATTTACCTGGATAATGAGACGTAAGACATCAATCAGCATGAGCGTTTACGTGTGATTGCGTCAAGAGGGAGGGAACTTACATTGATGAAGAAGTGATTCAGGGGGCAGGACGAACACTACCGAGGTCCTGAGTGAGGATATCGTGACCTTGACTAACCATATAAACGAAGGGAGGACGCCAGATCGAGATCGAAATTCTTCCTGGCACATAATCAGCCTTCCTCACTGACCATATCGGTCGGAGTCATGCGAATGAAGTGGACATTCATGTACCTCCATGCTTCGAGGATCGTGGTCAGCTCGAAATACCGGTCAGGTTACGGAATTACTCGGGGAGAAGGGAGAGGAACTCCTCATGGGAAGGAGGAGACATGATGACTCAAAGAACATAGATTTTCGAGATTGTGGGTTTTTCCAAGCGCATATGAGAAGAAAAAGGATATGAGGGGTATCAAGAAACGAAAGTTGGGAAAGAGGAATGAGAGAAAGGAGAGAAAGAAACGGATTTGATGGGGGACTCATCAGCTTCGGACCCCATCAGCCCGTCCCTGACGACGAATTTAGTCCGACACCGCTGATCCCGCCCTCCCTCTTCCGGGCCTTGCCAGTTTGGAAAGAGGGAGTCTCGGCACGAACGAGATCACAAGACATGTTGGGAGTTCAGCGTGACGAGATGATGCAGATTGAGGAGGAAGAGAGTTCAGATGGAAGATGAAGCGCGGATATCCAGCTTGCTATTTCCCCCTTGCTTCTCATCCCCCTTCACTCCTCCTAACCGGGCTTCACCAGGGCGCCTACCCTGTCCCCGACTTTGGTCTTCAGTTTTCTTATTTCTTATTGAATCTCCCCCTCTTCGGACCGTCAGTCCGAATTGATCGCGAATCGAATCCCCGATGGTGTGCATTGCTACTCCAACCCCGCCATCTTCATCCCCTCCTCGACCTTCTTCTCCAAATCAAGCCCCACCAAAGTATCAAGCACCTTGACATACCTCCTCCTCCCCTCATCCCCACTATCCGTACCAACAGCCTCCATCAACTCCCTCGCCCCTTCACCCTCCTTAACCAACCCAAACGATCTCGCCGCCCTCAATCCCCTCTCATCAGCAAAAGGGAAAACCTCCCCCCAATCCGCTTGTACCCTCCTGAGGAAAATCCCAACAACTCCAGGACCAATCCCTTTGATAGTTCTCAACATCTTTTCAACCTCATTTCTCGCTTCTTCCGGTGTCGTCGTCTTCTTCTTCTTCCCTTGAAGTTTCTCCCTTATCCCAGCAAGTTCGGAAAGATCTTCTTGATCGGTCGTTCCTCCGCATAAATCCCTCACACCGGAAACCAAATCACCCAACTGTACTGCGGTCTTTTCTTTATGTTGGGTACGAGCTTCCCACATGATCTTCCTTCTTCCTTCATAACCAGCTTCGTCCAGATCCGCCAAAGTCCGGATCGAGAAAGGCGGATTAAGCAATGTCTGGATGGTCCGTAGACCTAGTCGGTGTGAGAGTGGTTTCGATAGGATGAGAGCAGAGATGAGGTTTTGGAAAGGAGTTAGGTAAGAATGTGGGTATCTCATGAGTTCGGGTTGAGAGTCGGTCGTGGAAGGTTTTTCGGTATCGGACTTACCGGCGGCATCGGGTGGAGGGGCTTTATCTTGTTTTTCTGGGGGGAAATCGATCTCACCGTGACCTGGGAGGAGGGAGGGGTTGGCTAGGTCGAACGCTGTGGAAGAGAGGAGCCAGTCAATCGTTGAAGAATGGGTGGGGTGGTCGGTCTTGGCGGTTTTGGTAGTTGGTTCGGAATCATCTGTAGTGCAGTATCAACAATCTCGTATGGAATGAGGGGTTGAGAAAGAAAGGACCTTCTTCCTTCTTAGGTGTACCTTCGTCTTCCTCCACCTTATTTAGGGTCTCGTGCTTCGTTTCTCCACTCTCAGCCTTCACCTCGCCTTCCTCAGCCTTCACATCGTTCTTTGCCTTAGCATCGACCTCATCGTGCTTGCGCTTCCCGGTGGCTTTCCGTGCAGCCTTTTTTGTCCGAGGCATGATACGTATCTCTTAGGAATGAGGTCAAGAATCCGGTTTATCAGGCTAGAGAGAAGCTCCGATGAACGTTTGTCAACATTAATGACGTCAACTCAGTCACGGAAGTCCCACTATCCGCGCAACCGCATCCACCCAGATTCCCGGTTACCCTCCTCCCGACGGAGCTCCGCTAGGCTCAGCTTCACCGCAAGATCGATACTAAAACTGCCACAGAAATCCAAGTATAACCAGACCCATCATCACACTCACTCATCCTACTCGGAAGCGGAAGCCAAGAATGGACCTTACCATCCAACCCCGCCGAGAGCCAAACTACGCCCCCTATCAAAAAGAAATCTTCCTCCTCTCTCAAAAAGGTTCGAAACCTGAATTCAACACTCACCCTGATCGACTTGAGGAACTTGCCAAGGAGAAGTTGACTCAGGGGGGATGGTTGTATGCTAGTTGTAATGCTGGTTTAGGATGGACTGATCGAGCGAATCGTGAGGGTGAGTCGAGTCGAATCGAATCTCCGTATATCCGTCTCCGTCAATTGCCATCGATTCTTTGTGATTAT